>Ga0210043_1000175_pt1 | contig 71093 bp, 85 predicted proteins | sample CryGeymet201501t_FD_183990 | JGI IMG/M metagenome (GOLD analysis project Ga0210043, IMG submission 183990) | Groundwater microbial communities from Crystal Geyser aquifers in Utah, USA - Crystal Geyser metaG 2015-01t (SPAdes) (version 2) | ecosystem: Environmental > Aquatic > Deep subsurface >... | reverse complement strand
TGATGTTGAGCGACACCGTGATCTTGGGGACCACGTCGAAGGCTTGAGGGATCACCTCGAAGATGGGGAACAACTGGGTCAGTCGCTCCTCCACCGCAACGGTGATCCGGTCCCGAACCTCCTGCGAGAGCAGGGATGTCACGTCGATTTTGTCTTTGTTCATAGTAGTATTGTTTTGTTAGGTTAGTTTTGTTCGGAGCGATTGCTCCCTGCAAGACACCCCGGCAAAGTTGGTTGTAACTTTACCGGGATGCCCTGACAGGAGGAATCAACAGTTGTTGAAGATGGCAACCTTGCCGTCGTCCGTGCCGACCGAGTTGTATTCGTAGCAGAGGGTTCGATCCCATGCCGCCTGCCCGTCGATCACAATCCACGAAGCGAGGTTGAAATCGACTGCCCCGGTCTCGTTGGCGAGGTGCTCCGCGAAGGAAGCCTCGTCATCGAAGGTGCCCGCATAACAGCCCCTCGCATTGCTCAGGGTGCCGTCATCGAAGTCGTAGCCGTGCGCCTCGCAGTAGTAGCGGACGAGATCCGCTTCCTCGTCGTCGAGCCCGAGGAACTCCCAGAGATCGGAAGACTCGGTGACCTTGGTCCCGGTGAAACCGAGATCGTAGTTTTTGTCGTCCACACAATCGACCTTGAGGTCGAAGAGATCGATGTCGAACTCCTCGTCGATGTCGAACTCCTCCTCGGAGTCCTCGTCCTGCCGGTCCTGCCACGCTTCACGGAGGTCGTCCTCCGCATCATGCTTCAGGTTTTCGACAAGGTTGTCCCAGCCATCGAACTGGTCGAGATGCACGAGGTAGCTCGCGCCAGAGAGGGTTGCCAGAATAGTGAATGTTGCGTTCATAGTAGTATTGTTTTGTTAGGTTAGTTTGAATCGGAGGTCCGTTTGGATTGCTCCCCGCAGAGCACCCCAGCAATTGCCGGGATGACCTGACGGGAACGATCAGAGATCGTGAATTCTGCCACGTCGTTGGAAATCGCGCAAGGCATTCCCCAAGGAATCATTGTAATCCCCGTTGTCGAGCCCCTCGAACTGGGAGTTGAAGGTGTGGACCACGTAGTCCCCTTGAACGTTCCTGTGAAGCACCACGCAGAAGTAGTGATCGTCAGGGTGGTTCGAATAGGGCTTCGTTGCCAGCACCGTGGAACCCCTTCTCGTGGCATAGGAGATCGCCTTGGCGATCGTCTCGGAGAGACGGTCCTCGACGGAGGGCGTGACGTTGGAATCGGATGTCGTGCTCATAGTAGTATTGTTTTGTTAGGTTTGATCGAAGTGGAGTGGAAACTCCCCTCGCTCCACCCCGGAGGTGTCTGGGATGGAGCGTCGGGAATCACCGGTCAATTGTCCGGGTCCTCTTCCGAGACGGCGAAGGATTGCGCAGTCACGAGAGGCGTCTGAGGGGCGGAGTCGATGAAGAGGTAGGCTTTCTGCCACCGGATGCCGAGTCCCTGCCGTTCCTCGTCGGTCACGTCAAAAACGTAGCAGTCGAGGTTCTCTTCCGAGTCGGGTTCGTAGAACGTCCCACGGTCCCCGATTTTGAGTTCACGGTAGAAGTGCTCAGCGACATCGCATCCGAACTCTGCGAACCCCTTGTCGGGAGTCGGCACTTGGGACGAAAGCCCCTCGTGGAGCGAGCCGTTTGCCTCGTGCCAAGCTTCGAGTTCGTCGATCTCCTCGCCGATTTGTTCGAGGAGGAGTTCTTGCAGGACTTCGAACGCTTCCGTGGTGAAGCCTGCCAGTTCCGGGTTGCTGGCGACGAACTGACGTTCGAGCCCTTCCACGTAGGTCTCGACCCATGCCGGAGTCCACTCCCGCCAGTCGGCGAGGTGTCCCGCGTGAGTCGAGCCGTCCTCCCCTTGCTCAGCGGCGTCCGCAATCCAGAATGCCCTCTCGGGGTCCTCGATGCAGAGTTCCTGAAACTGGGATTGCCGGAACTCGACGTGAGTCGGGGAACCGAGGAATATATCAAGTAGTTTGCTCATAGTATTATTGTTTTGTTAGGTTAGACTTCGCGTTGCTCGTCAGAGCTTCGCGTTTCAGCTTTGATCGGAGGTCCGTTTGGATTGCTCCCCGCAGAGCACCCCAGCAATTGCCGGGATGACCTGACGGGAGAAATCACAAGGCAATCCGCTCCTTGTCCGGGGTCCACTCGGGATCGGGCTCGGGGAAGATGACCGTGGTGATGCTGGGGAAGACGACTCTTTCGTCCTTCTCCGGTTGACTGGGGTCGTGGTGATAAGCGGTCAGACCTCCACACTTGCGAGACCTGCCGAAGACCCTGACATCCTGCTCAGGGATGTTGTCCTCGTGGTCCGCTCGCTTGTGAGCGACCACATCGACGCATTGCGGGGGACCACCGGGCCGGTATTGCAAGAAGGCGAGAGTCGCCAACCTGCCATCCGAGGTGCGGACGGTGAGCGTGCAGTTCTGATCCGGGAGGTGAACGCAGAGGTGCGGGACGTTATTGAACGTCGCGAAGCCGAGGGCTTCCGCCTCGCCGGGAAGGTTCCAGTTCTGATCGGGTAATTTCATGATATTATTGTTTTGTTAGGTTAGCTTTTGATCGGAGAGACTGGTCTCAGAATCTCCCTGCAAGACACCCCGGCAAAGTTGGTTGTAACTTCACCGGGATGCCCTGACAGGAGACGCTCAGCGTTGACTGCGAAGCTTGAAAGCTTCCACCCAGTCGAGGGCGGCAGCTTTCCATGCCTGCCACGAGATGAAGGCGTTTTCCGCGAAGAGGGCGGCGAGGTCCTCGTCGGGAGTCGCGGCAACCCGGTCGGCGTGCTTCCCGATAGCGTCGAGAGCAAAGCACTGGGTCAAGACCCCTCCTCGCGGAGCGGTTTCGGATACCCTCGCGAAGAACTCCACGTTGGTCTCGCCCCCGCAATTCTCGTCAATCTTCACCGAGGTCACCGCCCGCTTGCGGGAGAAGAACTCGTGGATCTCATCATTCAATTCCCAGACATCGATTTTGTCGTCGTCCACTTCAAGGGTGATGGTAAGCTTGGTCATAGTATTATTGTTTTGTTAGGTTAGTGGAGTTTCGTCTTAGAATCTCCCTGCAAGTCACCCCCACGATTGCGGGGATGACCTGACAGGAGACGCTCAGCTTTGGAACCCGGCGAGGTCCCGTTCGGAGTCGTGTTTGGTTGCCGTCCGGGGAGACCGTGGCGAGGTGGTGATCGATGACGCTTCTCGCCTCTTGAGCGAGGTAGCTGTCGTCGTCCCGTGCCGACTCTTTTTCGCCGAGGTAGTAACCCCAGCAGGAGTCGTCGATCTCGTCGAGGTCCTCGTCGGCGTCCTCGTTCTCGTCGGAGATTGAGATCGTGTAACCGTAGACGCGCCCCGTGAGGTAGTCGTCGTAGGTGCTCACGGTGGACCGGAGACAGGCTTCCGCCCGCTCCCGGTCACCGCCGAACTCGGAGTCGATTTCTTGCTTTGTCAGGACAGCATAGCCGACCTGACCGGAGTCCCACGGGCAGTGGAACGGGCAGTGGAACGGGCGGCAGGAAATCGTGATCCCGGAGTGATCGTAGAGGTAGAGCGGGAGGGAACAAGTCCTCGCCGAAAGCGTCTTGCCAGTCCTCGATAGACTCGAATTCCCGGACCTCGTCGGTCAGAGATTTTGAGGCACTTGTCAGGGTGATCCGGTCAGCCCGGACCAACTCGACGATTGTCAGCTTCGTCCAATTGAACGGCTGAGAGATACGGGTTGCCACGTATTGCTCGATTGCATCTTGCTCGGTAATCATATTGTTTTGTTAGTGTAGGTTAGATTGAAATGGAGGGAAACTCCCTGCTGCCCTGACAAAACTTTGTGGTTCTGCCAGGGCAGGGTGGGAACTGCCATCAGGCGTCGATCACGTTGAGGACGCCAAGGGGAGGATTGGCGATTCTGCCACCGGAGGGACCACGGGTCCCGTCGATGTAGTCGAACCAAAGGCCCCGGTCGAATCGCGGGTTCTGCGACTGGCAGAAGTCCGCGATTCGGTGAACGTCCAGACGCCACTGGAGGATTTTGTTAGGGTCCCAGTGGCATTCCGGACGAGAGGTGCGAAGTGCGTCGGCGAGGGCGATGAAGTGCTTTTTGCTCATGCTGGTATTGTTTTGTTAGGTTAGATTTAATCGGAGTCGAGAGACTCCCTGCTGCCCTGACAGAACCACAAGGACTGTCAGGGCAGGGTGGGAATCACCGGATCTCAAGACTGAGAGATGGCGGCGAGGAGTTCGAGGACTTCAGAGTCGAAGGACTCCGGCTGGAATTCGAAGGCGTCTTCAATTACATATTCAAGATTCATAGTGTTTTGTTAGGCTAGATTTTGGTATCAGGTGGGATCGATCCCGGCTCGGATTGAATTCCGGGATCGATTGCACCCGCCTGCCGCCCGCCCCGAAGGACGGACGACAAGGGTTGCTCTAACACTGTAACAAACAATATTACCTGAACCCTAACAGCTAAGCCACTTACTCGAACCTCCCCGCCTGACTTGGCGCGGATGTCTCCCTCCCCATAAAGCTGGGTTCTGGGACTGCCTGCTTTCGGATCTCTACTACCGGCGATCACTCGTCCGTTTCGGTCACTGTTAGGGTCTCCACCTTGCGTCCCTGGTGGAGCGGGTCAGGATGTCAAAGAACTGGGGTGCTTTCGAGACCCTCGCACCCTCACGGGCTTTTCGGTCTCAGGTGCTTCCGGTCTCCTTTGGGACCAGAACCCCTCCGCCTGTCGGGGCGGGTCGCGTTTCAGCGTAGGGAACCTTTAAACCAATATTCTGGGGGAATCAAGTCCTTTTTTGCCGTGTCCCTTTTACGGCACTTCCGGAGGTCCCTCGACAGGGTGGACAGAGGGCAAGGATTGTTGTAATGTTAGAGATGCCCATCAAACGAGACAAGGAAACGGGACGCCCCATCAAGACGCGCCGGAAGCTTTCGCAAGCTGCGAAGGAACTTCAGGAGAAGGCTATCCTGACACTACGACAAGAACTCGAAGCAGGGAGACAAGGGAAACGATCCCTCCCGGAATGCTGCCGTGAGTTTGGACTGTCCCCGGATCTCGTGCGAACCCGGATGACGAGGGAGGACTGGGCAACGCCTGACAGAATCACAAAACGGAAGACTAACATTGTTGCAGAAGCTCAGCGAAACGGAGGTGCGATCTACCGCCCTGACGGATGCACAAAAACCGACTCTCTGGCACTCGATCACCTCCGCGCCGAGTCCGTTCAAATCAGGGTTTTGCTCGAACCTGAACCGGTGCGAGAGGAGGTCCGGAAGCCGGAGACAAAGGGTCGCCCTAACATTCGTAAAACGTTGGACTTCAGCGAGGGAGACCGGAAGCCGGGGAAACCGACTAACAGAATCACAAAGTCGGATACCGATACCAGCAAGAACTCCCCTAACATCCCGCCAAAAGCCCCGCCCGTAAGTCGCTCTAACAAAACCACATCTGCCCGCTCCCCGGAAGCCGAGGACGGATTCGACGAGAAGGTCGCAACCCTAGCAGAACGGTCACTAACAAAGTTCTACGAATCGGGCGGGTTGATCCCGATTCACAAAGTCGGGGACCTCAAAACAGTCGATGAACTCTATCGGCGTGCTACACGTCAAAAGACAGGCGGAGAGGGTCGCAGGTCAATCATTCAAATCGGCGTCTTATCGCAGGTTAGTCAGGACTCAGTCAGGAGGGAGACCAGTGTCGTGACTCAAGTAATTGAGGGTGAATAGGTTACATCGATTTTGTCCCTGAGTCGAGGACTCGCGGACCCTGACGACAAGGGACAAGGGCTCGACCGTGGCAAGGGCAGGGCAGCAGACCCCCTAACACTACCAGAATGAGGGGGCCGAGGGCAGGGCAGGAGGACGACGACAGAGGGCAGGACACGGCACGGGTGGGGGTGGCAGGGGACCGTGGCGACAGTAGAGTATATATCGGTAGGTTGTATAAAATTCCGGTTTTCCAGTTTTTCTCGGTGTAGAAAATAATTTGACCCCAAGAATATTGCTGCTAGAATTCGGGTATGACTGACGACGGACCTGACGGGCTACACGCTCAAGAATGCCGAGGTGACTTCTGGTGCAGACTGGAGGGAGCCCTGACCCAAGCGAGAGGTGGACCATCAATCGAAACCCTCGCCAACCTGAAGCTCAAGGATGTTGTGGACCTGCTGGCTCAGAACGGAATCCGAATGCTCTACGACGATCAATTCCACATCGACAAACAACCGCACACCCAACTATGAAGCTCCCCATCTCCGATCACGTCCCCCGCCCCCTCCTGATCATCGCGTATGAGAACAACCTCCGTGAGGTCTACCTTCGACCCCTCAAGAATCCTCCCCTGTGGCAGATCTTCCCGGTCGAATTGTGCCGGGTCCTGAGCCTCGCCACTTTCGTGGTCTCTCTCATTCTGTGGGGAGCCGGTGTCGGAATGGCAGTTGCGTATCTCATCCTCTCCCGTTCATGACCCCCACTAAACTTTACAGGTATTGGGACTGCGGAAACTCAGTCTACCTCGAATCTTTCCCAGTGCTCAGGAGCACCCCCAAAGGAGTTTGGGTGAAGACCCCCTTTGCGAAGGATCGCTGGGTCAGCCTGTCAGGGAAGAGGCGTTTCGCCTAAGAGACCAAAGAACTTGCGTGGGAGAGTTTCTTGCGACGGAAGACCAAGCAAGTCGAACACCTCCGCAGAAAGCTTGGCAACATTCTCGGGGTTCTAAGGACCGTCAGAGACCGGGGCAACCGGTTACCGGAGAAGAACGACACCTTCACCTCCGACTATGCTGCCTCCTCCATCAACCGACTCGACCACGACCTCGGATATTTCCACGACTGGGACGACCCCGAATTCAATCTCTTCACATGACCGTCGCACCACCACCCCGAGCAATCCAAGAGGAGTTGTTCCCTCTCACAGTCCCGGATCGGGAGATCACCTCGAACGGACAGGCGCGAAACGAATACGGCAAGGTAGTCGAGGAGGTGATCCCGGCAATCCTTGGTGTCAACCCCATCAAAAACACGGGAACTCACGACATTGTCTTCGACGCATTCGGAAACGGGTTCTACTACGAGATCAAGAGTCTCTACCACACCAGCAAGCTCCCACTATATGAGTGGAGGAGACTGAAGGACAGGGAAGCGGAGGTCCCCCTATTGTATGCGGTGGCGTTGCATCGCGTGAAGGGAGCCTCGACCGTCCGGGAAGTCTGGGAAAAGATGAGCGCGTCTTTGCGGACCATCCTCGTGATCCCCCATGAAGTCGTCGGCAATCTTGCTCTGGACCAGAAGCTCGTGTGCCTCAAAGGCCGGGAGAACATCCCCGAGAATACGAGGAACGGATACGCAAGGAAAGGCTACCGGGACGGATACCGCAACGTGTCGGCGAAAAGCCTGAAGGAAGCCGCCCCACACACTCTGGTGACGGTGACCAAAGAGATCCGGGGAATGAAGTTCTCCGTGGAGGTGAGAACCCGGATCTCCTGAAGAAAAGGGGTTTGTGTCGGTTTGACCGGGGAGCTAAAAGACCCATCTCCATCTCCCTATTCATCTCCTCATTTGTAACTTAGTGATGTTTAATGAGTTGAGGAGATGATGGAGATAGGGAGATAAAAATAGAATTAAGAGGGTAGCATACAGTAATTTCACTTCTTTCCACGAAATTACTGTATGCTGACTGATCTTTACCAAAACATCTCCCCAATCTCCCTGTTCGAGGCGGAATCCCTTGAACGGTAAGGGCGGGAGGCGCGGAGATGAGATCCCGGCATCTCCCTGTCCCTCGGAATCTCCATTGCTCGATCCGATACATCCGAAGGAATCCCACATTTTCTCCTTGCCAGAAATGGGGCTTCGGATACTTTAGGGTGCTCTTCGAGCACACACCTATGAAATCCAAATCCACATCCCTGCTCGCCTTCGCGACTCTCGCGTTGGTCGGGCTCTTCGCCCTGCCGGTGGTCTCCTTCTCGGGGGACCGTGACACCTCTGCCGAACTGGTCCTGAAAGCTCCGACGCTTTCGCCTGCCGTGGGACTGTTCTCCCTGAAGACCGAGACCGATGCCACGGTCTACGTCGTCAGTGAGACGACCCCGGTGTTTCAGAGTATCGCGGACCTTCGTGCCAAGGAATCTTCGGATGCCCTCTATCGTCTTCGGGTCGAGCGTCTGCTCCGAACGCCGGTCAACGTGTCTCGCTACCGACCTGCCCATGACTGCGCCGACCTCGCCGTGAACGAGCCCGGTATTCGGATGCTCCTTCATCTCCGACAACGGCACCAGAGCGGCTCCGGTCACCGGGAGTGACCCTCCCGGACCCGCAAGCTCTCTTTTGAAAATCCCGGCAGGCGACTGCCGGGATTTTTTTTCTGTTGATGTATACTGGGGGTAAGGTAATTTGGGGTTCCGTTAGACCAAATATTGTTAAACCACTAATCCAATCCAATGAAACTTGCCCCTGTGAAGCAACTCCTTTCCGCCCTTCGTGACTTCCTCACGAGGACCTCGGGTCCGGTCGGACTCACCACCGCTCAGATCTTTATCGCGATCTACGAGCGCAACCTTGCGGGGAACCCCGCGTATCTCGGGCAGTTGTGCCGGGATCTCGGGTTTCACGACGCCTCGGTCGCCGGGGTGACCACGAAGCTCAAGGACCTCGGTCTTATCAAGGCCAAGAAAGGCGAGGATCGCACCATCGTCTTCGAGGTCACTGCCAAGGGGCGGGCTTTCCTCGACGCGCTCTTTGATGGCACCGACAAGGTGTCCGAGGCTCTCATGAAGCCGGTTGATGCGAAGCTCGCCAAGAAGCAGGCTCCGGCCAAGAAAGCCGCCCTTGCGAAGAAGGAGACTCCCAAGGCTCCGGTGAAGAAAGCTGCTCCGGCCAAGAAAGCTGTTCCGGTGAAGAAGGAGTCATCCAAGGCGGCTCCCGCCAAGAAAGCTGCCCCCGTGAAGCAGGAGGCTTCCAAGGAGACGCCTGCCCCGGATTCCTCGACCGGCAATGGCACGAAGATGTCCTTTGATTGATTTGTCACGCCACCTCGCAACAACCACGGCGGAACGCCCTCCTGATTTCTCAGGAGGGCGTTTTTTTTCTCTTGCACAAGCCCTCAACTATGCTAGTCTCTAGCTCATGAGCAGCCCCGTCAAGATCTACGACAACAAACCCGGCTTCAAGGAACTCCGCTACTCTGTGGCGGGGGAGACCATACGCCGGATCGTGAAGGACTCGGAAGTCCAGAAGCAGAAGGACAGCATTCTCGTGTATCTGAAGAATGTTCAGCGACCCCTCACGCCGCAGGAGGTCGAGGAATACCACGCGGCAAGGCTCCTCTTGGGGGAGGTTTCAGAAGGTTTGGGGGTGCTCGCAGCCGTGCAAAGGTATGTGAGCGAGGTTCGCGGCGTGAAGCCTGTCCGGTGGGAGGACGCCATTTCGGGGTTCTGTTCGACCGAGCGTGAGCGGGGTTTGCCCGAGTCCACGGTTCGCGGGAAGCGCAGTCTGTTGGAGCAGTTCGCTGATTTCGCCGACAACACGGTGGCGGGGGTTGCTTTGAACGACATCCAGTTGTTCCTCCGGCTCTACAAGAATTCCAAGACCCGCAACAATAAGAGGACCATCCTTGTGGGGTTCTTTGATTGGGCTTGCGGTCACGGGTTCCGGGTGAAGGGGGACAACCCCGTCCGGGATGTCCGGCCTTCTCGGGTGCCTCCTAAAGATCCTGTGCCTTTCACCCCCGAGGTTTTGGGAGCCCTCTTGGGAGCCGCTGCCAAGACTCGCGACATCGATGTCCTATATCTGCTCGTGCTCGGGGCCTTCGCCGGAATGCGGCAGTCGGAGATCCGGCAGTTGCGGATGTCGCACATCATCGCCGTCCTCGACGGGCAACCCCAGATCCCGCTCTCGTCCGAGATCACGAAGACGGACCAACGTCGTGCGGTCACCGTTTCCGACACCCTACATTCTTGGTTGCAATGGATCTGGGACAAGTCCCCCGGCTACCGCAGGAACTTTGCGGAGAAGCTCGTCACCAACACGAACCCCAACCGGCGTCTTCGCGCCTGCGCAAAACTCGCGGGGGTGGTGTGGGTGGATAACGGGCTCCGGAAGGGATTCGTCTCTTCGATGACTCAACTATATGATCGAACCACGGTGTCGAAGGAGACCGGGCATTCCGAGGAGGTGTTGGAGTCGGAGTATAAAGCTCTGGTCACGACCGAGCAGGCGAAAGCTTGGCTTGACATTCTCCCCGGTCATCGGTAGCTTTCGGTGGTTCTGTTGGTGCCCGGTTTACGAGCGGTTTTCCGGCACTTGCTTCGCCCCGCCCCAGCCTGTCGCTGGGGCGGGGTTTTGTTTTTGTGCTTGCCGAAAATCGGTTTTCGGTGTAGAAATCCTCCCATGTCCCGAAAACCGGAGATTGAGAACCCGACTCGCCTGAACGCCTACCTCCCCGAACTCACCAAGGCAACATTGGTTGCCCTGAAGAATCGGCTGGGATTGGGCTCCGTGGGGGCAACGATCACGAGGCTCGCCACGGAGCGTGGAGCCAAGGTCCGGATCACCGAGGAAGAACTAGCAACCGCAAGGGAGGAACTGAAGAATGCCTGAGCGGTTGGTCATTGCTGCTGATCCCGGCAAGGCGGGGGCTCTCGTGTGGGGGACCTCGAAGGAAAGGTATCATTGGACCAAGTATCCCGAGAAGCTTGAGGGATTGAAACGGCTTTTCTTACACGTTCACGAGGAGTTCCCTCCCTATGCCTATCCGAAGAGGCTCGCATTCTTGGAGCGCAACACGGGATACATGGCGGGCATGAAGACCTCCACCAAGCGCAAGGGGGAGGAGGAAGAAGAGGAGGGTGCGGTTTCCGCCAAGTCGATGTTCTCTTTCGGTCGTGTCACGGGGCATCTGGAGTGCGCTTTCGTTTTCGAGGGCTTCGAGGTTCGCGAAGTGGCTCCGCTCAAGTGGATGACTGCCGCGATGATCGTCACCGGGCAGAAGTCTTTGATCGGCGAGCGTGCGTGGAAGAACCACCTCAAGGAGAAGGCTCAGGAGCGATTCCCCTCCGAGCAGGTCACGCTTGCGAATGCCGACGCTCTGTTGATTTTTCACGCCGCAGTAACCGGGCGGCTCAGATAACCCCAAGTATCCCATGGAACGCAACGTCACCGATCAAGCAGGCCCGCATAACCGGGCGGAAGCCGTCACGCTCATCTTCACCAACCTCACCACGGTCGGAGAGGGTCGCGGCAAACACGACCCGGTTCGCCGTGTCGAGGAATTCTGGACCGAGGAGGGTCGTCTCGTCGTCCGCAATGACCCCTTCGACTACTCGCTCTATTTTCGGCAGTCCATCGAAGCGGCGCACTACGATTACCGGGACATCATTGCCAACATTCTTGGGGTCCCCTTCACCGAGGAGAATCCGGGAGGTCTGGTCACCGGGCTCGTGGACACTGCCAGCGAGTTGAAGCAGGACGTTGAGATGCTGCTCAAGGACAAAGTTCATCTGGAGCAGGAGAACATCTCCCTCAGAGAGGAGATCATGAAGCTTCGCGAGCATCTCAGTCCCACGGCGACCTCGACGACCGCTCCCGAGCCCACCGGGGCGGCTCTTGATGTTCCTGCCGGAGCCTTGCACAAGGAGGACCGGGTCATCTTCGCCCTCTCGAAGGGAGTCGGTAAGGATGAGATCATCGCCGTGTTCCAATCTGACGGCAAGAAAGAGTCCTCCGAGCAACTCTGGGGGGTCATTCTGAAGGTTCTCTTCGACACCTGCCACTCCGGGGAGAACCCCGCTCCGGAGCGTTTCAACCTCCCGGCAGATTTTCTCTCGGGGGTTTACAAGACCGTTTACGGCTACATCGGGCATTTTGTGAACGGGGAACTCGATTGTGTCAGCCCATACCTCTTCGAGAAACAACTCTGATCTGCCATGGCTTCCCTGCTCGTAACCCGTCACGGACCCGAGAAGTCCGTTCTTCCCCCGGTGTGGGTGACCTATATTGCCCACCGGGGTGTGTGGCTTTTGGTCGAGGAATACCGGGTGAAGCTGGACTTCGAGGACGAGATGGTCCACTTCGAGATCCCGAAGGATTTCGAATTCGATCTGGCTTCTGTCCCCCGGATTCTTTGGCCTTTGATAGGGTCGTTTGAACTGTCTTTGATCGCACCCCTGATCCACGACTATCTTTACCAGACCACCGGCAAAGGCTCCTTCCATTATGGGGAGACCGAAGAGGGTGTGACTTTCCAGCGTCCTTTCACCCGGAAGGAGGCGGATGACATCTTCCTCAACCTCATGTTGCGGGAGGGGGTCCCTCTGTGGCGAGCGAGGTCGGCGCATCGAGCCGTCCGTTGGTTCGCTCCCCGAAGGGAGGGTTGGCCGAAATGAGGTCCTCTCGAAGAGCTTTCCTCGGGATGGCTCTCGCTTTTGTGGCGGGGGTCCGTCCCATTCTCGAATCTTCCCCGGTGGTGGCGCAAGCCTCCCGTCGTTGGACCATTGACGAGATCCTGATTGCCGAGGCTCACAACATCTCTCATGACATTCACACAAAGGTCCTCGGGGAGTCTCCTTGGATCGCTCTCAGCCAACACCTCCCACAATATGAGTATAAATCCTGACCCCGCAGTCGCCGAAGCCTTTTCAGGGCAGTGGCACAAGCTTTTGATGATCCTCATGCACAAGCAGGGGTTGAAGCACATCGTCCTCTCTGCCGAGGATGTCTTCGCCGCGACAGCCAGTCATGAGGGGCAGAACATGGTCGTGCAGGAACTTGAAGATGGCATCCATCTCCGGGTCATGTCTGACCCCGAAGTGAAGCAAATTTTACGAGGAGCAAAGAAGCATGGGCACTGATACGCACGGAATCAAGAAGAGGGGTTGGATCGGTTTCGATCTCGACGGAACTTTGGCGCATTATGATGGGTGGAAGCACCCTCTTCACATCGGGGACCCGGTTGTCGAGATGGTCCGCGATGTGCATCGTATCTTGCGCGAGAACACCCACGACATCAAGATCTTCACGGCTCGGGTTTCCCCCGAGTGTCTGGAGTGGAATCAAGGGGTTTCCAAGGCTCAGATTGTTGAGTGCATCCAAGACTGGTGTGAGGAGCATCTCTTCGGGCAGCGGTTCGAGGTCACCCACGAGAAGGACGGACTCATGAAGACGTGCTACGACGACCGCAGCACGCAGGTCCAGTGCAATACCGGGCACACCTTGGAAAGAGCCGTGGCGGAAGCTGCGGAGCTTATCTCCATGATCGGGACGACCGGAGTCGAGACCACTGCGGCCTTTCGGGGAGCGCGAAAATGGCTCAACAAGTTCGCCCCCACGAAACTCGACCCTCCTTATGGTGGGATGACGTGGGAGAAGCCCCCGGTCGAACCCCCGTTCACTACCGACCCCGACGATCCCCGACTCCATGAGCGCAGGGCAGACGGGCAGAGCGTGAAGTTTCTCGTCCTCTCGAAGGAAGAACTGGCGAAGCGGGGGTTTGTTCGCCCCCTTCGTCGCTCCTACGTTCACACGACCTGCGGGGCGACAACGAACATTGCTCCGGTGATCGCCGAGACCTATGCAAGTGATCCGTCATTCTACGGGCTCACTTATTGCTGTCAGTGTGGGAAGCCCCTCCCTGTCGGCGAGTTCCGTTGGACGGAGGACGGAAATGTTGTCGGAAGCTGACGAGTTTAACCCCAAGTATCTGAAGTATGTATAAAGTGAATTGCAATCAAGCATGGTGGTTCTCCCGGCTGGGAGTGGACTCCGGAGAGTATATCCTCGGACCCATGCCGTTGGCGCAAGCCCTCACCCAGAATGCGGTGGGAGAGGTGGAGAACCTCCAGAGGAAAGTCGTTTCGGGAGTTCTCCCTTCGAACATCCTTTCCGGGGATACAATATATCTCGTCCGCCCCGGATCTTTCGGGGACCTGCTCCTTCTCACCCCCACCGTGAAAGCTTTGAGACTCAGGTATCCGGGGGTTGCGGTCAAGGTGGTGTGCCACCCCCGGTATGCACCCATCCTCAATGGGGTTGTGGACACGGTTGGATACCCCGTAAAGTTTGAGGACTACCAGCAGCCGGGCAACCACTACTTCTTCCTCGAAGGGGTCTTGGAGCATCCTGACAAGGAGCTTGCCGGTTACACCTACGCGACCCGGTTCGCTCGGGCTTGTGGACTCGACCGTCTCGACGACCGCAAGGTTCTCTACGTGCTCACCGCCGACGAGATGGCGTGGGCGGAGGACAGCTTCCCCAAGGAGTCGGGGAAGATCCGGGTCGGGGTGCAAGTGCGGGCATCGGCGGAGAACCGGACCTATCATCGCAAACGGACGGTGGAGGTCATGGCGCATCTCCTCCGGAACAAAGTCGCCGACGAGATTTACCTGTTCGGGGCTCCCGGTGACATTGATGTTGCGTGGGGGAAAGCGGACAATCTGGTCAATCTTTCCGAGAAGGGGTTGTCCGTTCGAATGTCGGTCGCGGTTGCCAAGACCTGTGACGTGATGCTTGTCCCCGACTCCCTCTTCATGCACGTCGCCGGAGCCCTCGACATCCCCGCTCTCGTGCTCTCCGGAGCTTTCGATCCTTCGCTCACCCAAGGGGACCAGAAGACGGTCCAAGCCATGAAAGGCATGGGACCCTGCCGGTTCTGCAACTACCTTCCTGTGGGAGGCAATCCTTTCCCTCCCGGAAAGAAGTGTGCCGTGGAGCTTCAGTGCTCCGTCCTCAACTCGCTCTCCCCGGAGATCGTTGCCCACAACCTCAAGAGTATTCTCCATGGGAAGCGCATCTGACTATCTCTGTCCCCGGTGCCAAGGTCCCACGAATGTTATGGGGCAGTGCAATGATCCCGCCTGCGAAGGGCATGGGAAGTGGACGTGGATGGTCTCGGGGGATGCCTCCGAAGCTCCGGACCAACTTCCGGAAGTTGACTTGGTCAACCTGCCTCCCCACTATCGGAAGCACCCTTCCGGAGTGGAGTGTATTCAGATCACCGAGCACATGAACTTTTGCCTCGGAAACGCCATCAAGTATATTTGGCGTGCCGACGAAAAAGGAAACCCTCTCGAAGATCTGAAGAAGGCCCGGAGGTATCTTGACCGGGAGATCCAGCGAATCGAGAAGCAACAGCCCAAGTCATGAACCGTCGTCGCTTCCTCATCGGCGTTGCCGCTTTTGTTGCCGGGTGTCGGCAGGTCGTGGAGACCCCCGTGCTGCCCTCTCCGGGTCGTGTTCCGGGGTATGTGACTTCCGAGGAACTCGACAGGATCTACCGGCTTCTGGTGACCAGCACGAGGACGGTCTACGAAGCCCGACACCGGGAAGAGTATCTCCGATTGGCGGGGAGCTTCAAAGCGCAGGAAGGTCGGATACACCGGGAGCCGGATTTGTCGGACATTCGTGATCCTCAAAATCGTTTGTCGTTCAAAATCGCTCGCAAATGAGCGACAAAGTTTTCACCGATGCTCACTCCCTATCCACCGCAGCAGGTCGCCATCGATCACCTCACCCACCTCCTTCTGGAGAAAGGGTCTGCGTTGAATGCCTCCGACACGGGGACGGGGAAGACGCTCATGAGTGTTGAGATCTCCCGCAATGTGGGCAGGCGTCCTCTCGTGATCTGCCCCCTGTCGGTCATCCCCGACTGGGAAGCCACGTTCAATGAGCAGGGGGTAGAGTATCTTGGGATCATCAACTATGATTTGATTCGCCGGGGCAACACCATCTGCGGAGCTTGGGTGGGAGATCCTCCCAAGAAGGGGGACCCGGAGCAAAGGGATTTCGTCTGGAACGAGCAGATCGGACTCATCATCTGGGACGAGGTCCACAAGTGCAAGGAAGCCAAGTCGCTCAGTTCGAGAATGCTCAAGTATGCGGGGGATAACACGGACATCATGAACATGCTCGTGTCTGCGACGGTCGCCAAGGACCCCACTGAATTGAAGACCGTGGGGTATGTGCTGGGGCTCCACCGGTATTACGACTATGTCGCATGGGCGAAGCGCCACGGGTGCCGGAAGGACCGGTGGAAGAGATGGCAGTTCACCCAGAACGAAGAGAAGGCGGAGGAGATTCTCCAGCAATTGAACCGGGAGCTTTACCCCGGTCATGGCTACAAGGTCCACCGGCACGAACTCCGGGAGTTCTTCTCCAACGGTCATATCATCACAACCCCGGTGGACTTCGGTGACGACGGGGAGATTGAGAGGATCTATGCGGAGATGGAAGCGGAGATCGAGGAACTCGAAGCCAAAGAAGCGGAGGACAAGGTGTCTCCGGAGGCGGAGATTCTGATCGCCATGCTCCGTGCGCGGCAGAGAGTCGAGTTGCTCAAGATTCCACTCATGGCCGAGATGGTGACCGAGGCGATTGCCGAAGGGTGGCACGTCCCCATATTCTTGAATTTCAACGCCAGTGTCAAGGCTCTCAACTCCCGGCTCGGAGGCAATTGTCCGATTGTGTGGGGGACCGACCCGGACACCAAGGTCCAGCAGTCCCCCGAAGAGCGGCAATCCGCCATCGAAGCTTTCCAGTCCGGACGGGACAACATCATAATCTTGAACGTCGAGGCGGGGGGAGTCGCGATCTCCTTGCACGATAAAATCGGCAATGCTCCCCGGTTGGCACTCATTTCTCCGGCTTGGAATGAGAAGACTATCAAACAAGTGCTAGGAAGAGTTGACAGAGCGGGAGCAAAGACTGATACTCTTCAACGCATTCTGTTTGCGGCAGGCACCGTCGAAGAGCAAGTTCGAGAAGCCTTGGATCGCAAGCTAAAGAATCTGGAGACTCTGCACCAACCGAACGAGAACGCTATGCCCCCGAAGAAAGCCCCCGCCAAGCAAGCCGCGCCGACCAAAAAGACCCCTGCGAAAAAGAGCCCCTCCAAGAAAGCTCCCGTCAAAAAGCAGGAAGAGGTTCTCGAACCTGAGTTCGAATTGCTGGACGCGCAACCGGCGCACGCCGAATACGGACCTTCCTCCCTCAAGTATTTTGAGACGTGCCCTTCCTACGAGAACCGGAAGGAGAAGGAGGATGCGGAGTTGCACGAGATGACTGTCGCGGGGACCCGGATTCACCATGCTCTCGAACGGGAGGACCCCGAGTCCCTTCAGGACGAGGGCGAGCAGATGCTCGCGTGGCAGATGATGAACAAGGTCTACTCCAACGAGGAGATGTTCGGAGTCTCGGAGGGTGAGAAGTTCAACGAGATCCGCCTTCAGATCGATCTCTCGAATCACCAGACCTTCGGCACCATGGATCGTCTTGCCGTCTACGGCAATGTTGCGGTCGCCCACGACTACAAGTGCGGTTGGACGCCGGTCGATGATGCGGAGATCAACAGTCAAGCGTGGGCGTATACTTTGGGGGTCTTCCAGAGGTTCCCCAAAGTGGAGATCGTGTATTTCTATTTCCTCGTCCCCCGGCAGAACACAATCACCATGGCCGCATTCCTGCGGGACGAGAATGTCGAGATTCCCGAGTGGTGGGAGGAGGAGGGGCAGGAATCTTCGGGGACGATGCACGATCTCCATCTCCGCATCAACCTCGTCATCTCCAAGGCAAAGAAGCTTGCCGGGAAGGAATTCAATCCGACTCCCCACGTCTGTGAGTGGTGCGGTCGCAAGGAGACTTGTCAGGCTCTCAACGACAAGGTTCTCCTCATCTATCGGGATCGTATGGAGGACGGGCTCGTCCTCCCGGAGTATCTCGACGCCTCCCTCATGGACACCCCCGAGGAGATCGGCAAAGCCCGGATGATGGTGCCGGTGCTGGAAGCATGGATCGAATCCGTCAAGGCGAAGGCGAACGAGCTTGCCTTCGACGAAGGGCTGGACATCCCCGGATTCAAGAAGATGACCAAGAAGACGAAGCGGGTTGTCTCCAATGCCGTTGCCGCGTTCAATGTGGCGGAGGGGTATGGAGTCACCTTGCCGGATTTCATCGAGTGTGTGGGGTCCGTGCATATCACGGCTCTCGAAGACAAGATTCGTGAGGCTGCTCCGCATGGCAGCAAAGAAGACAATTTAGAAGCTTTTCTCGAAGAGTTGATCGAGAATGATATTCTCTCTGGAGGGGATCACACGATCCAATTCCTTCAGATTGACAGACAACAAAACAAATAACAAAAAACAAACCAATACCTAAAATACTATGGGCAAGCTCAACTTCTATGACGAGGACGACAAACCGAAGAAAGCCGCAACCAAAAAGGCGGCTCCGGCAAAGAAGGCTCCCGCGAAAGCGTCCGAGTCCGCTTCGGCGAAGAACCCCCCGGCGAAACAGCAGAAGCAGGAACTCTCCCGCCCCGCCTCCGCCGCAAAGGGTGTCCATGGCGAGATCGACGAGAACGATGTCATTCTCCCCCGTCTCAACATCGTCAACCCCGCCTCCAAGCTCTGCACGGAGGAGGACATGCCCATCGGTTCCTTCGTGCTGGAGAAGGAACTCGTGCTCGCCACGCGGGACGACAAGCTCAACTTTGTCGTCCTCGACATCACCAAGCTCTACCAGCAGAAGGTCGATTACCAAGGGGGCGAGACTCCCAACGTGGTCTCCACGAAGGCGGAGGTGGCTGCTGCGGGCGGCACGACCAAGTGGTCCGAGGAAGCGGTCGAGGAGGAGCGGTATTACCAGCCGCTCGCTCACGTCGTCCTGCTGATTCAGGCTCCCGCCAAGCTCGACAAGTCGGAGCTTCATCGGTTCCCGCTCGAATATGATGGCGCTCATTGGGCGCGTGTCATCTTCACTGTCGCCGGGGGTGCCTACAATGCCTTCGCCAAGGCGATCATCACGCACGGCATGGGCAAGCTCCAGAGCGCCGGGGGGCTCTTCACCGGTCTCTGGACGCTCAAGTCCGTCAAGAAGTCGAACGACGACAATACGTGGTATGTTCCTACCTCGAAGCTCGTTGGCGTGGTCACCGACAAGGAGACCTACGACTTCCTCGCGGAGCAGGCTGACGACGACTTCTCGTTGGCTACGTCGTCGGGTGAGGAGGAGTAATCCTCCCAGTCCGGCGTTTCCTTTACCCCTCCCGGAAGTTGCCCTTCCGGGAGGGGTTTTTTAACCTTGAACATGGACCCATAACATGAACGAAAAGTTGGTTGTTGCGATTGACTTTGAGAGCTACTACAAGGAGAAGCACTGCTCTATTAAGGAGCAAGGAATCTTGGGGTATATTAATCACCCGGAATTCGATGCGTATCTCGTGTCCGTGGTCACTGAAGATGGCAAGGAATTTTGCGGGCACCCGAGTGACTTCGATTTTAATTGCTTGCAAAAGTATGATTGGTTATCCCACAACAAGGGGTTCGACCAAACTCTCTATCGGTTTTTGCAGAAGAAGGGGATCATCGATGCTCCCGAGCCGGAGCGTTGGTATTGCACTGCGGATCTTGTGGCTTACCATGGGATTGCGAGGGATCTGGCTACTGCGCTCCATTTTGTTTTCGAGGTCGAGATGGACAAGTCCGTCCGCGACCGGATGAACGGCAAGCGGTGGAAGGATCTCACCCCCGAGGAGCAGGGAGAGTTGGTGGAATACTGTCTCGATGACTCCCGTTGGCTCCCTAAACTTTGGAGGGAACTCAGTCCGGGTTGGCCCGAGGCGGAGAGAAAGATTTCCGATCTGACCTTCGAGATGAAGAATCGGGGTCTCCCCATCGATGCGGTCAAGCTTGACAAGTCGATCCGGCATTTGAACCGCAAGATGTTCGAGATGGTGGAGGACATTCCTTGGTGGGATGCCCCCACGAAGAAAAACAAAACGCCGCTCTCCGACGTTCTCATGGCGGAGGAGTGCCGGAAGAATGGGTTGCCGGTCCCTTCGAGCCGCTCCAAGGATTCACAGGATGCGGCTGCGTGGATCGAGGAATACGGGGAGAAGTATCCCTTCATCGAAGCGATGCAGAATTGGGCTTCCGCCAACACGCTTCTCCAGAAGCTTCTGACCTTGCAGGACCGGATCGTGTTCCCCGACGACGGGGACTTCGCGTGGATGCCCTACGGACTCAAGTATTGTGGGGCGCATACGGGGCGGGATGCGGGCGGAGACGGGTTCAATGCCCTCAATCTGCACAAGGCGGAGATCTTCGGGGTTGACCTTCGAAGTCACATCGTCCCGCCTCCCGGATACCGTTTCCTGTGGGCAGACTTCTCCCAGATCGAGCCAAGGGTTCTGGCGTGGCTTGTGGAGGACGAGGAGTTCTTGGAGCGTCTGAGAGCCGGGGAGGACCCCTATGTCGCCTTTGGTCTGGGAACCTTGGGTCACAAAGGCGAGTGGGGCAGCGCCGACCGGCAGCTTTGGAAGGTCATGGTCCTCCAGTTGGGATACGGTTCCGGCTGGAAGAAGTTCATGGAGGTAGCCCTCAAGTATGGGGTGGAGTTGACTCCCGCCGAAGCGAAGAGGCTCGTGTATAAGGTGTATCAGAAGAAGAACAAGCGGGTGAAGGATTTCTGGAAGGAACTGGAAACCAACCTCCGTCGTGCTTCGATCACCAAAGGCGGCAGCGGCACCTTCATCATTCCCTTGCCGAACGGTCGGACCCAAATCTATCGCAATGTCCGGGGCAACTCGAACCTTCAGGCGATTGTGTGTGCGGAGAAAGGCTTCATGAACAAGCACCTCTACGGAGGATTGCTTTGCGAGAACGTGGTTCAGGCAATCGCGAGAGACGTGTTCATGGACAAGTATCTTGAGTTGGAGGACGAGGGCTTCCCCATCGTCCTGCGGGTATATGACGAATACCTCAGTCTTGTCCGTGAGGACGAAGCCGAGGAGCGTCGTGTCCAGATGGGCGAGATCATGAGGAAACCGGTTCCTTGGGCTCCGGATCTTCCCTTGGCTGCGGAAGCAAAGATTATTGACTTCTATCAAAAAGATTGACCCATGTTCCGAGCCGCACTCAATCTTTCTTCTCATGACCTGCGGGTGATGGAGAAGCCTCCGTGGGAGACCAAGTCGAAGCGTCCGGCATTCTCTGTCAAAGCCAAGCTGCGGAAGTGGCAGCTTCAGGAAGACACCAAGCACGTATTCTTTACTCTTGTTGAATCGTCCAATCCACATCACCGTGTCGAGTCTGACAATCCCCCCTCCTGCCTCTACGGGTGGGTGGCGGACTATGACGCCGACATCACATCGGAGGAATTCCTTCGGCGGGTCGAGACCCTTGGCCCCGAGGAGCGACCCACACATTTCAGCCGGACGTTCTCGGGGGGCATTCGAGCCGTGTGGGAGTTCGAGGAGAAGGTGTGGGTGGATTGTCCGGAGGTCGCAGAGAAGTTCATGCGGGGTTTTGCCGCCCGAGTCAAAGCGGTCAAATTGGCCCCCGGTCTCGACACCGCTTCCTACGACCTCAATATGCTTTGGGAACTCGGGACAGATTGGCAAGCTGTCGAGGACGCGATGCTGGTCCCGAGGTTCATCACTCAGCAGTTACAGGTGGAGGCGATCACCCGGACCAAGAAGATCTCCTCCGCCTACGAGGATCTTCCTTTGGATCTCATCCAAGCCGAGATCGAGAAGCAGTATCCGGGGAGGCTCTTCGGGGCGGATCTCGAACTGGGTGCTCGTATTCCTTTGTTCTGGCTCCCGATTTGCGGGGACGGCAAAGAGAAGGATAAGTCGGGGATTGTGGCAGAGTGGGGCATTCATTCTTTCTCCTCTCGATCCGAGAAGGGCAATATGTTTTGGGACGAGCTTCTTGGGAGGGAGTTCGTGGAGAAGTTTCAGGAGAAGAAAATCGGAGAGGCTACCGAAGGGTGTTACTTCGACGGGGTGGGGTATTGGCGAATGAACCACCGGGGCAACTGGGTCGGGGTTCGTCGCGAAGATGCTCTGTTGTATTTGAAAGTTGAACGAGGTCTCACCGCTTCCAAGAAGCCGAAGGAGACTGCTTCCGAGGCGGAGAAGGTTCTATACGCTATCCAAGCATATAATCGGATCGATGCCGCCGCACCGTTCACCCACACCAAGGAGAAGTTCGTGGACTGGAACGGGGAGAGGTATCTCAACATCAATCAGAAACATCCGATGCAACCGGGAGCCGAGGGATCGGGGGACCCCGACAATTTTCCGTGGATGTATGAGTTCGTGAAGAATTTTTTCCATCGGCACGAGAGCGACGAGATTCACCCACGGGAATACTTTCTCGTAGAGCTTAGACGAAAGTATGTGAGCTTCCTTCATTCGAGACCGGTGTCGAGTCACTGTCTTGTGTTGGTAGGTCCGACCGGGAAAGGGAAGTCCTTTCTGAACACGTTCCTTCTCCGGGAGATTTTCGGAAGCGCCACGGATGCGGGCAAGTTTTTGGTTGGAGGCAGGGACTTCACCAAGGAACTCGCGGAGTCGGTGGTCTGGTATGTGGACGACAACGAGTCGGCTTCCACTATGACCCAGCACAAAAAGTTTTCGGAGGCAGTGAAGAAGCACGTCGCCACACCGGAGGTGGACTGCCAACCGAAGTTCAAGGATGCCCGCATCATTCCTTGGTATGGTCTCATGATTATGTCCTGTAACGAGGACCCCGACTCTGTTAGCATCATCCCGGATCTGGACATCAACATTCAGGACAAGGTGGCAATGTTTAGGATCAACGATGCTTGGCAAGCCCGGTTCCTTGAAAACGTGGAGCAGGCGGCATTGGTCCGGAAGGAGTTGCCTTTCTTCCTGCGGTGGTTGGTGGACGTGTTCGTGCCTGACGAGCGGGTCTTGACTCCCGAGGACACCCGCTACGGGATCTTCCCCTACAAACACCCGGACCTTGTCGAGACGGCTCGGGAGTCTTCCAGTCAGTATCGCCTCGCCGAGGTCATCGATCTCTGGAGGGAGCAGATGGCTTTGTCGGTCAAGCAGGACCAGTGGGAAGGGAACTCCTCTGCCTTGCTCATGGAGATGCAGGGTCCGGATTCTGAAGTGCTTCCTCTGGTGCGCGGGTATTCGGTGATCCAATTCGGCAAGCTCATGGGGGCGCTGCACAAGCAAGGGGTCCCTTGGTTGTCCCGTAAAACCGGTGAGGGCAACAAGGCGAAGTGGGTGATCGAGATCCCAAGGATTAAGGGCAAGAAAGGGAAAGGAAGCAAATAATGGGCTACGGAGATCTACCCTCCTATTTTCCGGGAATGTATGAACTCGTCACCGACGACGAGGGGAGGGAGAAGTGGGTCGCAATCTTGTCCAAGAAAAAGAAGCATAAAGATCTTTGCCAAGTAGCTTTTTGTCGGAACCCTTCGGAAAAAGCCTGCCGGTCGGGGAGATCCCTGAAGTGTGCCAATTGCCGCATTCGTTTGTGGCGGGCCAACAACCCCATCAAGGCAATATATAGTGCTATCAAGAACAAGGCTCGCCGCAGACGGATTCCCTTCACCCTGACATTCGAACATTTCGAGGAGATCTGCATCGGCACCGGGTATCACATTACGCGAGGCAGGAAGGCGGGCTCGATGCACCTTGACCGAATCGACGCCTTGAAGGGATACGAGGATGGAAATGTTCAGGTGTTGGAGGCTATTGAGAACATCATGAAGGGTAATAGCGAAAAGACCCGGACCCGAGACGAGTGGGAAGGGGGTGGACAAGAAGAGCCCGAGGATGTAATCTACCGACCAGTTAAATGGCGGGAGCAAGACATAGATGAGGATAACGAGCCCTTCTGAAGATCAAGAGGGTTCCACCCGGTATGGGCGTCATTGGCCTGCGGGGACCAACGATCTGACGGTGGAGCTTGGGGCGTTTCTGTTAGGCATCCCGGTGGAAGAAGGGGGTCTCGGGAAGGAGCAGCATTTCATCAATGTCGTGGACGTGCTCTGGAATACGGAGGGGTCCAGAATGCGTTTCGACTGGCATCCGTGGGCTCTCCGGATGCTCGAATACTCCTGCAAGTATGATTACCTAGCGGTCGCGGGGTGTGCTTCATCCGGCAAGTCCGACTTCTATGCGTTGTGGGCTATCGTCAACTACCTCGCCGACCCCGAGAATACGAAGGTTCTCGTCACGTCAACCACCCTCAAGGATTCCAAGCTTCGGATCTGGGGGCGCATTTGCGAGTATTGGAACGCCGTCCCCGGTCTACCCGGCAATCTTGTGGACTCTATGGGGGTCATCCGGTATGTGAATCCCGAGACCGGGAAAACGATGGACACTTCCGGGATCACCCTGCTCGCGGGGGAGAAGAAGAAGGAGCAGGACTCTATCGGGAAGATGATCGGGTTCAAGAGACGCCGGGTCATTCTTGTGGCGGACGAGCTTCCGGAACTCAGTCGCGCAATTCTGGAGGCGGCTCGCGCCAACCTTTCCAGCAATCCGTATTTCCAGTTGATCGGGATCGGAAACCCCAACTCCCGTTTCGACGCCTTCGGAATCTTTGCCAAGCCCAAGTATGGTTGGAACTCGGTCACTGCCCTCGACGAAGAGTGGGAGACCGAGGATGGGTATTGCATCCGTTTCGACGGAGAGAAGTCTCCCAACGTCATCGCAGAGAAGATTCTTTATCCTTACCTGCTCTCTCGGGAAAAACTCGAAGAGCAGAAGGCGAAGCTCGGAGAAAATTCCCTATCATACTGGCGTATGTATAGAGGGTATTGGTGCCCCACCGGTTCCGCTTCCGGGATCTACTCCGAAGCCGAAATCGCCCTTCATGAGGCGGACGAGCGCAACGTGTATTGGAAAGAAGTGCCCACCAGAGTTGCTTTCCTTGACACGGCGTTCTCCAGCGACGGGGATCGGGCCATGGTTGTGATGGGCAAATGCGGACTGGACACCCGAGATCGCAAGGTGCTACTATACGACCCCGAGGAGTATCTCCTCGCGGAGGACGTTACCAAGGATGAGCCCTTGGATTACCAGATCGCTCAACAATATAAGGACCTGTGTCTGAAAGCGGGGGTGACCATCGAGAATGCCGGGATCGACTCCACCGGGGGCGGGGGGCCTTTTGGATCGATCCTGTCGAAAGTCTGGGGAGTCGGTTTCCACAAATGCTATTTCGGGGGAGCCCCGTCTGACCGGGCCGTTTCTTCCTCCGACAGCCGAACCGGAAAGGAAGCCTACTCTAACAAAGTTTCAGAGATCTGGTATGCCGGGGTAGAGTTAATCCGGACAGGGCAGTTGAAAGGAATGACTACCAGCATTGTCCGGGAAGCCTGCGCTCGCGTGTATACCACCCGGAAGAAGGGGGACTACGAGATCATCGAGGTGGAGCCGAAGAAGAAGATGAAGGGTCGGGCGGGCATGTCCCCCGACGTGGCGGACGCTGCATTCGGTTTGCTGGATCTTTGCCGGGAAAGGCTGGAGTTGACCTCGGTGGAGGGGGAACAACTTGAGGTGGCACCCGACAAATCTTGGGATAGATTCTGTGCCGAGGGCAACCGAATGAATCATCATCAAGAGTTGACTTCTTCTGCCGAAGATGATTTCTTTGGGGAGTCCAACTTCGGATTCTTGTCCATGTCCTAACCAACCACTAAAATGCTCGTCATCATCCCCATCCACGCGAAGAACGCCCCACTCTTCGAGCAGATTGCCAAGCTGTTCGAAAAAATCGGTCCCAATGCCAACCACGATGTCGTCGTGCTCACCTGCCCCACAGTTCTTGAGGAAGGACAGAGGTTCGGCGAAAGGATCTCCCGACTTTTCCGGGAGGTCAAAGTGACCGTTGCCAACCGAGAAGTCTCGGACCTCATGCGGGGACGGAACCAGATGTTCCGGCAAGCTGCGGAAATCGCTGCCGAGAAGAACCTCCCGTGGATCTGGATGGAGGACGCCTACCCCACCCAGCGAAGATGGCTCGACATGGTCGAAGCGGAGTATAAGGAGAACGCGGCGCTCCCGTTTCTTGGGTGTATCGAACCCGCCTTCGAACGCGCCCGTGACAACGACGGCAAGTTCATCGAAGGGCAGTTCGCCGACAAGGGACAGTTCATGCGCTTCGGGGTCTACCCCGCAGACTTCAATTTCTCGTCCACCCTCCTCCGCTTTCTTGGGGACATCTCCTTTGAGCACTATCTCCGGGGAGAGATCGTCAAGCAGGCGCGGCAGTCGAAGGTTCTCGCTACCGTTTGGGCTTCTGTCGAGTTCGAGCGCAACCGTTCCGAGTTGATCGAAGGCAAGCAGTCCCCCACGTATGAGAGCAGCATCCGCAAGAATGCGAAGAAGACTGCCAACGACCGGGAGGTCGCAGTCATTCACGGGTGTCGCGACGGGTCGTTGGGTTTCGTCCTCCTGAAGAAGACCTTCCTTTCCCCCGACGAGCTTGCCATCGAGAAGCGGAGGAAGGATCTCGAAAAACAGCAGGAGGAGATCGACCGGCTCTCCGGGGAACTGCGGCAGGTCACGGAAGAGCGCCACGAGTTCAAGCGGGAGATCTCCCAGCTTCGTGACCTCAACGACAAGCTTCACACCAAGGTGGAAGAGCTTCAGAGTTCGAGGGAAGTTCCCGGCACGGAGACCCAGATTCAAGCCTACGAGAGCAAGCTCGCCAAGAAGGACGAAGTGATCTCCCAGTATAGGGGGTTGATCAAGAGTCTTGAAGAGGAGGTCAAGTCCCTCAAGAAAGAGAGGACGACCTTGAGAAGCAAGCTCACAAAGCTGGAGAAGCAACTCGAACCGGCCTAACGAAACTCCCAGCCTAGCCCACCCCCATGTCAGACGAGCCCGCATCATTGGACGCCAAGACCGAGGAGCCCCCGGAGTCCCGGTTCTCGGACGCCAAGGCTGCTCGAACCTACTTCAAGATTTTGGAGCGGGCGGACAAGGAAGCCTCCCGAGATCGGGCCAAGCAGCAACTCATGTTTGATGGGGAACCTCCGTATGATCGGGGGGAACTCAAGCGAGCTAACCAGTCCTATCGGTGTAACGTCAACTTCGGGGAGGGGGAGGACCTTCTGGAGAAAGCTCTTGGGGCTTACATCGACATGCTCCAGAGTGTCGAGGTGCTCTTCACTGCCGAGACCGAGTTCGGTGAGACGCCGACCGAGCGGAACGAGAATGCCCGCAAGGTGTGTGACAAGGTTTCCAAGCTGATCCGCCGATGGGGTCTCTTCCTGCAACGCTACCTTTTGAACGCAACATACTTTGTGTCTGAGGGGGTGTCGTTCGCCACTTTCCGGGATCACATCGATTGGCGTTTTGATGTTCGCCGCCTCGGGCAGTTCTACATTCCCCGAGATACCGACTCCTCGGAAGACGAGGTGGAGGTCGCGTTTGCTCGCGAGAAGTTCACGGTTACGGAATTGTATAGCAAGATCCGCAACGGTGGCGCGAAGGAGATGGGGTGGGACGAGGCTTCGGTCAAGAAGGCGATTCTCAAAGCTTCGAAGACCGGCAACAACGGGAACTATAAGTCGTGGGAAGATTGGGTCACGGAAGCCAAGTCCAACGATCTTTGCATGTCGGCGCGGGCCAAGGTCGTCGAGGTGCTCTACTGCTGGGTCACCGAGTTTGATGGTTCTGTCACCCAGTATATCTTGACCTCCGACGACGGGGTGGACAAGTTCCTCTTCGAGAAGAAGAACCAGTATGAGAGGATGGGCGAGGCTTTCGTGTCGTTCATTTTCAATGTTGGTTCGGGAGGGAAGTTCCACGGCATCCGAGGGCTTGGGAAAAAGATCTTCTCTGCGGTTCAGACCAACAATCGCATGTATGGTCACCACATCGACGGAGCAATGCTCGCTTCGTCTCTGCTCGTTCGTCCCAAGAATGCTTCGGCACTCGGGAAAGCCCAGTTATCCTTCCGGGGGCCTTTCACAGTGCTCCACCCCGATGCCGAGGTGATCGAGCGGGGCTTGGGCAACTTCGCCCAGAACACTCTTCCGGTCATCAACCAGATGAAGTCGCTGATTCGGGAGAAGGCAGGAGGTTATACCGCTTCCCTCGCGCTCCCTGACGACTCCCGCGAGATGTCTCGCTTCGAAGCGTCTGCCCGAATCTCGAACGCGACCGGGATGACCGTGAAGAACCTGCTGCTGTTCGTCGAGCAGTTCGAGAAGCTTATCATCGAGATGATTCGACGGATCATCCAAGAAGGGTGGGACGAAAGAATGCCGGGGGGCAGGGAGATCGTAGCCTTGCACAAAGAACTTGAGGAAGAAGGGATTCCATTGGAGGCGCTTTACAAACTCAAGATCCGGACAATCCGGATCACCCGTCCCGTGGGAGCAGGGAGCGCCGTGGCTCGGGAAGAAGCCTTCAGGCAATTGACCGAGATCTCCCCCGGCTTCGACGAGACCGGTCGGAAGGCTTTGACTCGGAATCGTGCCGCCCACATTCTTGGGTCCTACGATGCTGCGGACGAGTATATCTCCAGACCCGAGGTTGTCCGTAAACCCGATGCCGCCAAGATCGCATATCTTGAGACCCAGTGGCTTCTCGATGGCGTGTCCGTTCCGGTGCAGTCGAACGAGATGCACATTACGCACCTCGAAGAGCACACCGCTATCATGGCGCAGGTCATCCAGCAAGTGTCGGAGGGACTCCCCATGGAGGAAGTTGTCGAAGGGTTGTTCGTTCTGCACGAGCACTGTGTCCAGCATCTCAACGAGGAAGAAGCGAACTACTCGTCCCAGAACGACGTGTCTCGATTCCGGCAGATCCTCCAGCAGTCCGGGGAGATCATCACCAACGGATTCCGCAAGCTCGAAGCTGCCCGACAAAAAGCGGCGGAGGAAGGCGCACCCCAAGGTGCTGCCGATCCCAAGGAAGAAGCTCACCAACAGGAACTCCGACGCAAGGCGGAACTCCACATGCAAAATCTCCAGATCATCCAGCAGAAGACGGATGCCGAGATTCAGGCAAAACTTCTCAAAGCCAACACGGATGCTCGTCTTGCAGACGCGAAAGCGGCGAGTGCGATCAGTCCTTTCGACTTCCGCACCTCTGGTGCGGGGCAGTCAGGATTGTGAGAACCCTATATTGTTACCCACCCCTAGTTGCCCCAACCAATGCCAGACAATTCTATTCACGCTATCGACCCGGATCGGCTTCCCAAGACGACCCGGTGGCACCGGGACAAGTCCCATGCCAACATTCTCGACACGTTTCTCCGGACTCCAACCGGGGAACTCTTGATCGACGTGCTTCGGGAATTTGCCATTCCGGAGCAAACCCCGCAGAATCTTGGTCTTGCCAACGTCATCGAGCTACAAGCCAAACTTGCCTTCATTCAGTGCATCAACTCGGGGCAACACCTGACTGTTGAAAATCTTCTGTCGTTGCGGCATTCGAAAGAAGACTCTGGAGAAGACACTCTGGAAGAGTGGACCGGAGACGCCCGCGTTTCGAGGAAAGCGGAAAGCCAGAAGGAAGTTTGAATCTCAACCCCAAGATACCCTAATATACCATGTCCACACAACGCTTAGGACTCATGGATCTGCTGGACGCCCGCATTGCGGAAGGTGGCACGGTCCTTGACGCCCCCGAACACGAAGAAATCCCCGGCAAGGAGACTCCCGGCAAAGAGACTCCTGCCAAGGTGACCCCGTCGAAATCCGAGGAGACTCCCGGCAAAGAGACTCCTGCCAAGGTGACCCCGTCGAAATCCGAGGAGGTCGAAGAGATCGAGGAGATTGTCGAACCGTCCCTCGACGACCTGACCAAGCTCGAAGAGGAGGAACCCGAGAAGAAGAAAGCTTCGAAGGAGGAATCCACCGAGGACGACGATGACGAGGAGGAAGTCCCCGAAGAAGTCAAGAAGCAGGGAGCCAAGTCGGAAGCCCGTTGGAAGGAGCTTCGTGCTGCGGAGAAGGAGAACCTGTCTCTCAAGGCCGAGATCAAGACATTGCGGGAGAGCGCCCCCGAGGTCTCCTCCGAAAGGGTCAAGGAACTCGAAGCCAAACTCGCTGAGCAGGACAAGATCATCGCTGCGGTGTCGGTCACGAACTCCGAGCAGTATCAACAGGAGGTTCGTGCTCCCATGGCTCGTGTTGAGAAGGAGGTCAAAGCGATCTCTGACGGGGACTCCGAACTGGAGAACGAGATTTTCGAGGCTCTGGCGGAGACCAACCTGTCCGCTCGTGCCAAGAAGTTGTCCGAAATCACCGACGACATGCCGGACTTCCTCAAGCACAAGCTCTATGGTCTCGTGAGTCGTGCGGACGAGATCTTCGAGAAGGATGCCGAGTTCCGGAAGAATGCCGCCGAGATGAAGAAGGATCTCGACCGGAAGGGACTCGCCGAAAAAGGTGCCCGCAGCAAGGAAGACCAACAGGCTCTCGAAGCTGCCGCCGACACCGTCTGGAAGAACATCACCACCAAGATCCCCGGCATTGTTGGGGAAGACGGAGAGGTGCTTCCCGAATTCGCCGAGGTCTTCAAGAAAGGTCGGGGGGCCAACCTCGCGATTGCCGCTCTTGGAACGCAGGCTTTCGCAGCCTTCGCTACTCATCTCGTCCCGGCTCTGGTCAAGAAGCACGCTGCGGAGCGTGCGGGCTACACCAAGCGCATCGGAGAGCTTGAGAAGTCCGTTGCTCGTCTGACTGGTTCCGCCCCCGGCAAGGGCAAGGGAGTCGGAGTGAGCGGGAAAGACCCCGCCCCCGGCAAGTCCGACAAGGACTACAAACCGGGATCGACGTTCCTCGAAAGTGTGGACGAAAGATTCGCGAGCGGTGACATCACCTTCGGGTAATTCGTAAGCAAGCATATATGGCGTTGCCTGAACCAAAACTTTTTTCGGGCAACGCCTTGCTGCATCTCGTTCCTCAGACCGTCCCCTGCTATCTTGACCCCCATTCGGGGATGAGATACTACCTCACTGGCACGGAGTATCTGAGGTTCGATTTGTGGATGACCGAGGGGTGGTTGTCCCACAGTTTGCTCCACTTCGGGTTTTACGAGCGACCGGTGTTCGAGGCGATAAAAAGGCATCTGCGTTCGGGCATGGTTTTCGTGGATGTGGGGGCCAACATCGGAGCGATGTCTATCTTCGCCCACCGCATCACCGGGGCTCCCGTGATCGCCTTGGAACCGGAGGGGCGAATGAGGGAGCTTTGCCGGATCAACTTCGCCCATCACGGAATGCCTTTGGACTGGGTGTTATCGAAGGCTGCGGGCAAGGAGGCGGGGATTACCGAGCTTCGGTGGACCAAGACCCCCGGAATGTCCTCCTTTCGGCGGGAGGAAGAGAAGGACGCCGTGGTTGAACGAGTTCAGGTGGTCTCTCTCGACGAGCTATTTGGTAATCTGCCCCCGCAGTATGCTCATGTCGATCCCCCGCAAGCCATCAAGATCGATGTGGAGGGGTTTGAGATGGAGGTCATTGCCGGGGCGGAGAAGACTTTGCGGGGGCTCCCGAAGAAGGGGTTCGTCATTGTCGAGGCGCACCCCGGACCCAACCTCGGATGCACGACCGCAATGATTGTCGAGCAGCTTTCTCTGCTGGGGTTGAAGTGCTTTGAGCTTACCGAGCTTGGGCAACCGGGACCGTTGACCGGCAATCTCGGGGCACAGGTCATTGCCTTTCCGGGGTAAAAAGATCCTCACACAACCAAAAAATCCTTGACGCCCTCGCGTATTATGCGGTAGGGTTCAGGTGCGTTCCCGAGATGTCGCTTAGCATCCCGGTGGTTGCTCGAACCACGTCTCGTTCTATCCAACACCTCAGAGCTTCCTTCCCCGAACTGGCTCGCCGGGACCGACAGAAAACAGCCCCCAAGAGGGAGGTTGTGAATTTCTGGCTCACCACACCCTTTATTCTACTTTCCCATCATGGACATCAACGATCTTTTGGTAAGCGAATCGGGACGGATCTCCGAGGACATCCACGACCGCACGCTTCACACTACTGTCTGGATCGATCTTGTCGAGAAGGGGACTTGGCCCGACGAGATGGGCGAGCAGATTTCGGTGCTCACTTACGAGCGCACGATCCCTGCGAACTCTCCGACGTGGCAAACGGTCACCTTCAACGATGGCACTGGCTCCAACTGTGTGCCTACTGCCGAACAGATCGAATTCGCTCAAACCCTTCGGAACTACAACCTCCAGCAGACGGCTCTCGAATCGCCTCCGGTTTGTATCAACGACCTGCGTTTCACGTTCAAGCGGCGCAAGCAGCTTGAGAACTGTTACAGCATCCTGACCCAGAACACCGGTTGGCTTTGGCAGGAGCGTCACCGGAGCGAGTATGTGCGCCTCTCGGAGCACAAGGTCATCTGCGCTGACGGTTTCCCGGAAGCCAGTGGCTCCTTCCCGACCACGGAACCCACTGGTCGTCTGACCGGCGACATCCTCGAACGGTTCCACCTCAAGCTCACTCGTCAGGGTGCGGCTCGTGATGACGGCTCTGTCGATTACGTCGATGGTCGCCCGCAGTTCGTCGCGATCATGTCGCCCGAAACGGACAAGGCTATCGTCCGCAAGGACTACGAGATCCGTGAGGATATTCGGAACACTTCTCGTGCTCCCGAGCTTCTTGCTCCTCTCGGTGTCAGCCGCGCCTACAACGGGTTCTACCATCTCATCGACGACTTCCCGCCCCGCTGGAACTTCACCGGGGGTGTGTGGGTCGAGGTCCCGCCGCTGATTCTTGTCGCCACGACCAAGGGGTCGAGGGCTGTCGAGAATCCGGATTACGAGACCGCTACCTACGAGGACACCATCATCTTCCTCCGCTCGGTGTTTCGTTCTCTCATCCCGGCTTCGATCACCACTCCCGGTGGCGAGACCGAGTTCGAGGCTCAGAAATACATGGGGGATTGGAAGTGGCTCAACATCCCAGATCGGGTCGAAAACCCCGACAAGTCTTGGGGCTACTTCCGTGGGATCTTCTCGTCCGGGTCTGAACCGATCCATCCGGAGTTCGGATATGTGCTTCGCCACAAGCGGGCCAACGTCCAGAACGTCTTCATCGACGAAAACCACAACCCCGTGGCTTAACGAGACCACTTTCGCTTGGGGCAACAAAGCGTAACATGGGGAGCCCCCTGACGGAGAACCACTCTGGCAGGGGGCTCTTTCCTTACTAGGCAAGGTCATGAGAACAGAGAAGTTGAGGTTCAAACTTCCGGAGGGTCTGAAGATCCCTAATTCGGGAGAGGACACGGTGGATCTCATGGCAACCATTCGAATTACCGAGGGGGGCTATGCCGAACTCGAAGCTTTGGACGGACACGAGGTCCTCCCGAGGAAAACACTACTCGATGTAGTAGACGACCACTTCAAACGTCATGGCTAAAACCATCTGGCTTCAGACCGACACCGGGAAAAACGGCGGGCAATTTTTGATCGATGCCGACACCCGCAAAATTCCCACGGTGATCTCCGGGAACAGCCTCCAACTTTTCTTGGGGGCCTTTCGTTTTGATCGACCCCTAGATCTTGCGGGTTTCGAACGAATTAATCTTATCATTCGGGAGAGTCAGACCGACGACACCCCCGCGATGGTGGACACCAACGTTCTTGCGGTCGATGTGACCGACACGGTCACCCTTACGGCGTGGAACAATCGCACCGGCTACAATGCCGAGTTCAACGTCGCTGCCGGGGAGATGGAGTATGACATGGGTGACGACGAGCAACGGACGCTCTGGATGGTCCTGACCGCTTTCAACGACACCTCGGGAGCCGAGACCGTTCTCGGTTCCGCAGCGATCATCATGTATGCGGACAACAACTCCGGGTCTGCCGGGGGTGCCCAATACATGCTCAAAGAGATCTACGACACCAACGGTAACGGCAAGGTGGACGTGGCGGAACTCGCCGAGGCTGTTGCATGGGATGACGTGACAGGGAAGCCGGGGTCTTTCCCTGCCGATCTCACCGGAGCCGTGCGATACGACGCAGCCCAGTCTCTCGATGCGGGACAGCAGGCGCAGGCGCGAAGCAATATCGGAGCCGGAACCCTGTCTTCCTTGGGGGCTGCGTTGCTTTACTCTTCGCAATCTCTGACGAGCGGGCAGAAACTCCAAGCCCTCACAAACTTGGGGATCAATGAGCTATCTCTCGATGGGGCGCTTCGCTACGATCAGGCGCAAACTTTGACGACGCCTCAAAAGGAGCAGGCTTTGGACAACCTCGGAATCAGCGGGCTCTCCTTGGATGGAGCGGTCCTGTATTCCGGTCCTCAGACGTTGAACGACACGCAGAAGGCGCAAGCCCGAGACAACATCGGAGCGATTAGTTCTAGCAATCTTGAGGGAGCGGTTCTCTACGATCAGGCGCAGGCTCTCACGGAGGACGAGAAGGAGCGGGCGCGGGGCAACATCGGCGCGTCCGCTTCGGAAAGCTCCTTCACGGATCGGGTCATCCTGTTCCGGAAGGAACTCGACACCGTGCTCGGAGCCACGACAAACTGCCTGCAAGACATCTCGTGGAGCGGGCAAACTCCTACCCTTCCCGTCTTGTATGCGTTCATCGAAGCCTCTTCCGGGGAGCTTCTATTCTATGAACTGAAGTCCGGGACGGCTGTTGCGAACGGGACCGTGACCGTGCTTCCCCACGATTACTCGGACCCCACCAACGACTACTACTGGGAAGCCGTGGCTCTCGACATTCCGGGGGTGGCGTCCAGCGAGGAAACGATTGTGCTGCGAAAGGATCTCGACACGGTTCTCGGTGCAACTGCCAATTGTCTTCAGGAGATCTCGTGGAGTGGGCTCACCCCAACTCTCCCGGTGGTCTATGCGTTCGTCGAAGCTTCCTCTGGCGATCTCAAGATTTATGAACTCAAGTCGGGGACTGCGACAGGGAGCGGAACCACGACGGTCCTCCCCAATGATTATGTTGATCCGAGTAATGACTACTATTGGGAGGATGCTCTCGGGGCTGCTTCGGGGGCGTTGAAAGCAGACGGGTCTGTGGAATCCACGGGAGCCCAGACCTTCAACAATATTCTCCTTAATCCGAGTGCAAGCACGGCGATTGCATCCGGCAGTGTCGCCTACGCGAAGAACAACATGGTCCTCGACACGGAGGGGGCGGCTGCTTCGGATGCGTTGGTCGCGATGACCGGCGCTTCCTCGGGGCAGTTCTGTCTCATTCGATGTGCGGATGCCGCTCGGGTAATCACGGTGACACACAGCACGGGTGCCAACGGATACCGGACTTGGGATGAGGCGGACATCGTTCTCGATGATCCGAAGAAGGAACTTCTCACCAAGTTCAACGGTTCATATTGGACGGTGGTAGGATACTTTGGTGCTCCCGGAAGTGCCTCCCTCCCGGTCGATGACACGCAAACCTTGGTGCAGGACCCCGTGGATAACACGAAGTTGATCCGGCTCGATGCGGGAAACCTTGCTACTGCCACCACCGTGGTTCTCCAGACGCCGGGGGTCTCTGCCGTGGCAGGGTTGATCGTGTTGGAGAGGGCTCTCTCAGGCACGCTTGGCACCGGGCTGAAGTTGGGGTTCGTCGCTTCGCGTCCGGGGCGTGTCAGGGGTTGCTCCGCTTACGTATCGGGAGCCGGGACATACCCCGCAGTATTTCAATTGGTTCACGAGAGTATTGGGGTGGGGTCGCCTGTCTCCGTCAACACCTCCAGCACTCTCACGGCGACAAGGAAGTATGCTCGTGCCGAGTATGATCGGGCTTTCGTAGCGGGGGACACAATCTTTTACGAGATCCTCGCGGACGGTAGCCAAGATTACGGGGGATCTGGGGCTGCTGGGTCCTCGGTGAGCGAAGTTTTTGTGATGCAGTTCGAAGTTGTCTACGACCCAGCATGATCGAAGTGACTCCAGTATCAACATCTCGACCGGCTCCGCCGTCCGCGAGACCGCGATCCGCCCCGGTGCCTCCGAGGGTTGGATCGAACCTACCCATGGGGTTGGCCGAGATCGTGACAGTGTGTATGGGGGAACTCATCCACGAGATGCGGGAGTTTCTTCCTTCTGTCCGGGTAACCTTTCCGGGAAAAACGATCCACGTTTATACGGACCACCCGGAGGAAGTGCTCGCCATTGCCGAGGAACTTTTCGTCGAGAATTGTGTGGTGCATGAAGTTTGGGATATTTCGCAAGAGGTGTCTTTGGACAGAGTCGCCAAGCACTCTGAATACTGGCAACCGCTCCCTATCCTATGGAAGTTGAGAGCTTTGTCAGAACGAGTGGGCGAGCTACCCGAAGACTTCCGAGACGGGGTTCTTCTCGTGGATTGCGACATGACTTTCCGAGCAAACCTCGGGAGAAATTTTTTCGCCGACGTTGTGCTGTCCCCCTTTTACTGGGGTAGACGCGACATCATCATGCCTCAAGATCGTGGGGGAGGGTTGTTGCAGCATCGTGATGGGGAATTCAATGCCGGGATGTTGTTGACCCGGTCGAAAGAATTCTGTGCTTGGTGGACGAATGCCTACTTGTCAGGAGCAGGAGGCTTCTACGAGCAAGGGTGCCTCGACATGGTGCCGGGGGTCTTCACGACGGATTATTTTTCTCCCCTGCATAACTGGGGCAAGTGGCGATTTGTCATACCTCACAATGCCGTCAGGTCCTTCCATCAACACATCGGGGAGCCCTCCCGCCGAATGGATGTGGGGGCCCTGAAAATTTCCGCGCAACGTGCTGCGGCACGGGCTCGCACAGTCCTGCGTTCCAACCCCTCTCTACGTGCATGATTTCTCTCCGAAAGAACTTTGCCTTTATCCACGTCAACAAGGCGGGGGGCACGTCTGTCTGCGAGGCTCTCGCCGAGTGGGAGGACTGTCAGCCGTTTGTCAAGGATCACGACCAAGCGACCATCTATCGGGATCGGCTTGGAGTCGATCTGTGGAACGAGATGTTTTCTTTCGCGTTCATTCGCAATCCTTGGGATCGCATGGTGTCGAGCTACGAGTTCAGGAAGCAGTATTACCCGGACGAACGTTCCCCACACGTTGTCGCAGCCTCGCGGCTCAGTTTCCGGGACTGGATGCTTGGTCCGGTTGCAGACGATCCTCTCGACCGGGAATGGAGCAACCAGTTGTGGATGGTGTGCGACACGAATTGGCAAAGCATCACCAAGAGAGTCTACCTATACGAGGACTTCGAAGCGGGGTTCAGCGAAGCGTGCCGGGAGATCGGCATCAAGGAGCCTAGACTCGGGGCTTTCAACAAGACCGACCGCAGGGATTTCACAGAATATTACGATGCCGAGACCGATGCCTTGGTGAGGGAACGATTTGACCGGGATCTCGCGTGGGCCGAGAATACCTATCCGGGGAGGTGGAAATCCCCGGCAAGCCTTTGATTGAAAGACTCGATCAATTATACGCAACAACCCCAAACTACTATGGATACCAAAAGACCACTTGAAAGTCGCCGGATTCAGGGACTCCTGATTGCCGCCATCGGCATTATCGCCAACATTCTTTCCGCTCTGTTCGGGTGGGAAGTCAACACGGAAGCCGTCTCAGGGCTTGTCGCAATGGTGTTCGAGAACTGGGACGAGATCGTGACCGCTATCGGCATCATCTGGTCCTTTATCGGACAGGTTCGTGCCACGAGAATGATCGACTTTTCCGCGAACAAATGATTCAATGAGAGGGGTAGGATAACCTGCCCCTCTCAACACTACCCTAATGAATGCGCCCCACGTTTTACATATTGTCGCTATCTTCGCTGCGTTCTTCGCGGTCTTCGTGTATGGCATGGTGGCTCTCAAGTTCCTGGAGACACCGGTCTCTTTCCTATGGTTCGGAGCAGGACTCATCTTTAATGCCCTTCAGAGAATCAGCACCTATCTTCTTGACCACTGGGACTGGGTGTGGTTCTTCGACGCTATGCTTCTCCCTACTTGTGAAGCCGTGTGCTACGCCTTTGGCTCCACCCTTTTGCTTAGTCATCATCGGCGAGTCATTCGGACTTTCAATGAAAGGGTCCGCGAGCATTTCGATGATGACTCCACCTGCATTCCTGAATAACCCGGACATGAGCAGCTTGCCACCCGAAGCTATTGTCGCTATCGCCACCGCAGTGGGGGGTCTCCTCAGTGGAGGTTTCCTCGTGGCGCTTTTGAACCGCAGGAAGACTCGTGCCGAAGCGAAGGGCGTGGAGATCTCCGGGCACATGGAGATCGTGAATCGAACTCTCGACTGGAACAAACAGCTTCTCGAAGAGCGGGACAAGCTCATCACCCGGATCGAGACCATTGAAAAGAATCTCAACGCACGGCTCGAAAAACTTGAAAAAGAAATCGAAGCTCTCGAAGAGGACAACCGGAAACTTCGGAAGCGGTGCCAAACTCTCGAATACGAGAAGGAACAGATGTCCAAGCGTCTCAAGAACCTCGACTCCCTCGAAGCTGAATAATGGCTGAAGCCCAACATAGGTTCCCGGTTTTCACCCACGTCTCCCCGAAAGCGGGAGACGTGTTGTTCTACATTGTCGTTGACCGCAAGCTGCCCAAGTATAGGAGTCCTGAGTATGGGACGCCCTACCCCGGCAAGGACTACCCGAATCACGAGTTGGTCTTCGTGGAGCCCCACGATGCCGAGGGGATGGAGAGGTGGTTCTATGCGGCTGACCGGGAGGATCAGGCGAAGCATAACTGGGACGTTTCATTCCCCTACAACGGGCTCACCAATGCCCCCCGGTATGATTGTGTTTTCCTGCTTCGTCGGAGCAACTACGAGCCGGTGGAGAAGGGAACCAAGCACCCCCTCGACGAAGGGGATGCTACCCCCACAGAGTTTCTCCGCTTCAAGGGAGCAAAGCTCGTATTTGAAACTGAAGTAACAACCGGGAATGATAAGCTCGATTCCTTGTTCATTGCAGTCCGGAGAATCTATGACCGGGTGCCGTCTCTCGCGGAGCAGTTGATCCACAACATCGAAAAAACTTTTCCTTACGGGGGTCTGAGGACCAACCCCAGATTCACGAGGACCTTGATTCTCCCCCGTCAGGATTTTCAACCACTGGTGAAGGAGTCCGCAGATCTCATCTACCAGAACGCCCGTCTTTTCGAGGAGAGCGAGGTGAATGTGGGGGACCAGATCATCGAGTCACTATACATTCTGGTGCAGCGCAAGTATGATGCTGTCCCTTCGATGGCACAACAGGATGCCTACAATGCCTCCTACGATTACCCCTACCAAGCGAACGAGGACTACCCGAGGACCATCCGGGAGTATGTCGTGCTGCGGTCGGCACTCCCCACTCTGGAGGTTCCTCTTTCCGACCCCGATGACATCGACTCCGTGTATGCTTTCAAGCGAGTGACCCGCTTCAACGACAGCCTCGACTCCATCTACGTCAAGCTGGAGGTCGCTTATGACCGCATCCCCAATTTGACGGACGAGGAGGAGTTCTCCTTCCTGAGATCCTTCGGGTATCGTGTGACCCGCCCCTATGGAACTTCGGCACACCTGCGGCTTGTCTGGAGAATCCCCCATCCTCGTGAAGATTGGGTTGCGACTCCAGAATACGAGAGTTGCCCGGTGAATGGCTTCACGTCGCTCCTGTTGACCGACGAGACCATGGACAACCCGGTAGACAATCCGGCGTCACTGGCACTGGTTCGAACCTATGATGCTTTCCCCGGTCCCGCCTTCGCTGCGAAGAGCCTAGACCACAACGCCAACATCCCCAATCAATTCATCCGCAGGCGGGAGATGACGGTGTCGAGTCAGCCGGTGCAAAATAGCGCCGGTCTTCCCGCAGTGGGCGGGAGCCCCATCGACGGGGTCGGGGCAACCATGTCTTCCAACGTCGGTCCTTCGGGGAACAATCAGGTGATCCACCAGAAGGGAGACACCTTCCTGAAGCTGACCATCAATCCGTTGGAAGGTTGGTCTCTCGACCCCGAGACCGGGCTCGTGTTGCGGGAGCGGCAGGAGATCGTGCCTGCCGGAACTGCCGGGTCTGACGTGGATGCGAACGGGAACTACTCGGAGATCACGCCGATCAATCCGTTCTTCTCGATCAAGACCACAAGGAAGTCCACGGGTTTGGTAGGCAACACCCGAAGCTATCAATCTGTGGTAAACTACTCTTGGCCTGCGGTTCTCCGGTCGATTCAGTTTTTTGCAGTCGAGGCGCATCGGGACGGGGTGGAGTATCTTGATCGATTCGGGTATGACTACACCCTCAAAGAGGGATACTCAGGTCCTTGCAATGCGGTTATCACCGAGTCTTGGAGCAAGACCCCAATTGCGGTCAGTGCCAATGCCGCGATGATGCCCGAGGGCATGTCCTTCGATTTCCCCCTGACTCGCGGTTTCTCGATCCCCAGTTGCTTGCACCCATCCATCACGATCACGGAGGTAATCGGGACCAACCACCCCAAGTATGTTTACACTACCACTACCAAGACTTTTCCTGCGACCAACTATGTGGATTGGCCCGCAGCTATTGTAGCCTCCTACACGCAGACCCCTTACCGGGGTGGCTTCAAAGCCGAGAGAGTTCTAGTGAGCAAACCTTCCTGATATGGCGATCAAGAAACAAGCGGGTGGCGGGCTGTTGACCGGAGGATTAAAAACCGGGGGGCTGACGACTGGCAAGTTGGGGGCGACTCGTCCGGTTGGATTGAACGGAGTCTCCGAAGAGGCTCCTGCTTTTCCGGAAGCCAAGTCGGTGTTCAGCGAGATCGCCGACAATTATGAAGCTGCTTTGTCAGGGGCACAAGGTCCGGAAGCCCGTTTCGCCGCATTGCTGGAAGTCGTGCAGGGGGAGATCGCCTCCAGTCAGGACAAGACTATTTTCTCCTCTTCTGGTGGAGCAAGAATCTCGGGTTTCCGAGGAATGTATACCGTGCAGGGAGCCAGAGAATCCAAGGCGGGCATGACGCTTGCCAGTGATGAGACTGTGCTTCCCCGAGTTCCTTGGTCCATCAGGTTCGACGGGGAAGCGGAAGATTACTTCCTCACCTACCCCGGAAAGATTTACTGGAGCTTCGGGGATCTCGATACCGAGGTGACCATCGACAACCTCGACGACCCCCTCGACATCTCCGCGAATACCTTCGTATATTTGAAGCTCTCCAACATCGCTTCTGACACACCCACCGTGGAGTTGAAGAGTGGCAATAAGTGGACCGAGCACCCGAAGACTTTCAAGACGGCAACGGTTGGTTTCATCGAGGAAGTGACCGAGGCATTCTTTCCCCTATGGGAGTTCTTTCCCGGAGTCATCGGCTCGGGGGACTATGGTGCGCAGATCACCGCAACTATCTGGGGTAAGCATCTGAATCGTTCGCCTCAGTCCGTGATGATCTGGGGTATTCACAATCCTGATATTAACAACTCCCGCATCGCAGTTCCGGTGCTGGTTCCTTTGGCATAATGGCAAGCAAGTTTCGAGATTTCATTCCCATGTATGGGGCGGGGCCGGTCTACGGAGCGCGTCCTGTTTCACCACACCCCTATCGGTTTACCTCGGGGGAGACGAGGAAGGCGATTCACCCATGCAGCGCACACACCCAGCTTCGGGGCGCGATTGCTGTGAACCCTTCGTCCACTCTATACCGCTACGGCAGAGGGACCGAATTGGTGACGGAGGCAGTTCTGGAAAACTCTCCCTACTTCTTTAAGGGGGACTTCACACGGATTCCTCAAGAGATGATTCAATTCTGGCAACAGACCCGGCACTCTCTGGACTTTTCGTTCTCGAACGAGGTCGGGTCGGAGAGTCATTCTGCGGACATCGAGGATCAAGTTTTCAGCTACACTTACAGTCCCAGTTATGTGCCTGCCACGGAGTCGATGGAAATGTTGGAGAATCCTCCAGAGGGCAACGGTGGAGAGTATCCCCTAGAATTAGAACCTTCTCCAGAATACCTTGATCGCATTGCTTGGGAATTCAATACCCAGAATCGTTCGTGGGACCCGGAAGGGGTGCCATGGAGTTCCCCGGTATATGGGGACCCGGAGGAGTTTCGTCTGGGGCACCGACATGCTGGATGGGCGTGGAAGCTGTGTCAAGACCACGATAACAACGCAAGAAATCCTTTCGGAGGAAGAGGTGCGAGAAACGGAGATCCACAGGGCAACACCCCGTATGCGTTCCTGCATTGGGTCCATGACGAGGGAGCCGATAGCTCGGGGGAGATTGACACCGGAGTCACCTATTACTCGGAGACTCTGGAAGAAGACGTTCCCCTCATTACCTACTGGGACTCTTATACCGGGGCGAAGAGAAGCAGTTTGTCGGTTTGGCTGCGAGCCCAGCTTGTTTACCTTTCCCATTTTGGATATTGGCATTTCGAATGTTACTACGATCAAAGCAGTTCCGACACCTCCGAGATTGACTTCGGGTCGAGTGCGTCTGCGCTTTTGGAGATTCAAGGTTTCTACGGAGACTTCGAGCTTTGCCAAGTGCACAAAGACATCTGCCAGTTGGAAGCGGCTGGCTTTTACTCCGGGAACCCCTCATACTATTATAGGTCTTTGCCGGAGTTCGACTTCGATGTCCGCACGTATCCTTATGGTCCGGACGCCAGTTCCATCTTTGACCAAACCTACGGCGCATCCACTGGCATCAACGTGGCAGGGTATGAGTCAGTGTGGGTTCCTTCCACCGACCCCAGCCTCATAATCTCGGGGACCTTCGATTGGCACTTTGCTTGGGAGCGATGTATCCACACCGGAGTTCCGGCACAAGACGCTCCGACGCAGGGGAACCGGGAAAATTTTGGACCCGTGTGGGTCCACGCTCCTTCTTCTTGATTTATCTCTTTCGACACGGTAGTATCTGAACATCATGGATCTCGGTCTCACCAACAGCACTGTCGCGGACGCCCGAGAGCGATTCGCCCACGAATTCTTCCCGAACGACACGTCCGATCCGGCGTTCCTCGTCAGGTTGAATGAAGTCATTGAGCGGTATCACACCATGGAGAAGTGGGTGGGGAGCCGAGCCACGTATCGGATCGATGTGTCGGAAGACAAAACTTTCTTCCTCCCCTATTATCTGGAGTCGGTCATCAATGCAAACCTCGACAAGACTCCCGCCGTCGTTCAAGGGGATCGCTATCAGTTTGCCTACGACGGTGTCGGGGAAGTCGATGCCCAAGGGAGCGTGTTTCGAACCCTCATGGATCTTGGGTCTTTCGGAGTGCAAGCGAGTTTCCCTTCGACCGCTTCCACCCTGACCTTCTCCGCCGTCGCCTCCGTGGACGAGAACAAGAAAGTGCGGGTCCTTGGGTATGACTCCAACGGGAACTGGGTGGTTGATTCTTCCGGGACCCCCGGCGAAGAAGTCACCCTCGCCGGGACGACTGTCGCTACAAGCATCGTATACTCGGGGGTCAAGGGTATCCAAAAGCCGATCACTGCCGGACCCGTCACTCTGTCCCACACCGCAAGTTCGACAGTGCTGCTTCGAGCGGAAGCCTTCATGAAGAAGCCGCTCTTCCGAGCCTATCGGGTTCTCGATCTCGGAGCCCAATCCGTGCTCGCGCTCTGCAAGCGTCGTGCCGTGCCGGTGGTCGCAGAGGAGGACTGGCTTTTCCCCGGCAATCTGTCCGCGCTCAAACTGGGGATGTATGCTCTCGACTTCGAAGAGAACTCCTCCATGGGCAAGGCTCGTGAATACTTTGGAGCAGGCATCAATCTTTTGAACGAAGAAGCTTCCCACTACCAAGGTGGTGCGCAAGAGCAACTGGACTTCCAACCGTGGGGTCCGGGGGTGGGAGGCATCGACAACATCATGTGATACCATGGCAAGACGATTCGGAGAACCGGGGGCACTGGCAGTCAGCCCCTCCACCAGATCCTTCGGAGCCGAGGGAGCCTTGACCGTGGACTCGCCCTCCTTGCTGGAGCGCCGGGATGCGGTGTCTCGTCTCGCAGACGATCAACGGGTAGAGCGCAATCTCTACAAAAGAACTTTCCGGGGACTCAATCGCCGACTTCGGAAAGGGGACACCGCTGCCGGACAGGAAGCCATTGAACTTCTCAACCAAGGTCGTGCTGCCGGGATTCAAATGACCGGCATTCCTTCCGCCAATCACGACTTCAACTATGCGGGGTCACGTCTTCTTGACAGTCGGCGTGCTCCTACCACTGGGACGGGAGGGTCTGCACCCGTGGTGATCGCCGGAGCGGACGATGGAGGCAGGTATGAAGGAGAGGCGAGAGGGGTCGTGGATCGCCGGTATCGCCAGATGGGAGGGACCGGGGTCAACCCGGTTTTCTCCACCAGAACCTCCAACGATGTCGCAAGCTCCCCCGGTCTCGCGCCGGTCAAAACCGAGACCGACCCGGAGACCGGCGACCGGATCATTCGTGACGCTTCAGGGAACGTCATTGGCAGGGGCTCTTCGGGTCCCCGGACTCCGGCACCTACCCCGACCGCTTCGGGAGCCGAGGTTCTCTCCCCCGAGTCCATGGCGCTTCGTGAAGGGGTGAATCGAACCACTCGTTCTCTCGAACTCTATGATGCGGTCGAAGCCGGAACGCTCAAACTCGCAGACCTCGACGAAGAGGAAAAGAAACTTTACTCCGAGGGAAGCGACTTCCGAATCTTCCAGAGGGAGGAAGCGGAGTTCGGCAGGGAAGAAGCAATGAGTCGTCTTCAGAATCGTGCGCGGGCCGGAGTCCGAACCGAGTCCCTCGACCCCGAAGGTCGCCGTTTCAAGTCGGCAACCTTGCCCGACATTCGGGAAGGTATCAAACCCCGTAACCGAATCACCCGTATTCTTGGAGGCTAACACATGGCGGACCTACTAGATGAACTTCTTGAGGGGGTTCCGAACGTCGGAGGGCGTTCGGCTCCTTCCGTATTTGGGAGGAACGCAGTCAGCTTTGAGCAAGCGAATCGCCTCACCGCCGACCGGGCCAACACCGAGAGCCAACTACTTGAGACTCGGAGTCGATTCAACAAGCTTCGTCGTGAGGAGCAAACTCTCCAACAGGGTCAACTTGCCATGTCCCAGTTGACCCAACTGGACCCCGCTAACGACCCCGAGTATATGACGAAGGTGCAGGACATTCTTGCACGCAACCCCAACGCATCGCTTGATGCTGCCGTGTCGAATTTCCTCGAAGTGCAGGGAGGGGTCTTTGCCGATGCCGAGGCAGATCGTGGTGCCGAGATGGAACTTCAACGTCGGCGCAGGGAGGGGAACCGTGACTTCCGGGTTCGTCGCAAACAGGAAGGCATTCTCCGGGAGGATGAGAAGGGCTTCCGGGATCAGGAAGAACTTGAGGATGCCTATGAACAAATGTCTCCGGCACAACGGGAGCTTTACGACAAGTATTCCAAAACCGCTACCCCGAAGCAAGCTCTTCGCCGGGTCATCTCAGAATCGCAGACGGCTTCCGAGGTCAACGCTCTTCTCGCGGAAGGGATTTCGGAGTCGAAGATCTTCGGGGTCACCGATGCCGATGGGAACGTTCTCGAAGAAGGACTCGTGGACGACAAGGGGCGCGTAGACCCCAAGAAACTTTCGGTTTACATGGGCGAAAGGAAACAAGCCCTCGCCCAAAAAGAACTCGAAGACAAGTCTGTCGCCGAGAAGCGGACCCGTCTTCAGGGACTCATGAAATATCAGGAGGAGTTGAACGACCCGCTCAATGAGTCGGCGACCCCCGAGCGCAAGAAGTTGGTTGCCGATTCCATCGACAAGCTGCAACGTGAACTGGGTGATCTGCCTTCGGAAACCACCGGAGCCGGGGGCTTGAAAGACACCACCAAAATCATCCGGAAGGACATCCGAGAGTCCGACCGCTTTTTCGAGTAATCCCATGGCTGACCTCATCCCGCTGGACGAAGTCCTGAACGACCCCCGCTTTCAAGAAGGAGACGCCGACACCCGGCTCGATGCTATTCGAAAGTGGGAGAATTATGTCCTCGATCAAAAGAACTCCACGGGAGAGTGGAATCTTGAGGACAAGCTCCGGCATGACATTCGAGTCAAGCAGGCGCGACAGCAAGCCCTCGGGATAGAGCCCATGGCTCCTGAAGAGATCCTCTCTCAGATGGCGGAGGAAGAGAAGGAGGACAACCTTGCTCCCATCTTCGCCGCATTGGAGGAAGTCCGTGCTGCGGAGCGGGAGAAGCGTGAGATCAACAACCTGAAGTTCCGAACCCTCGGAGACGACGAGGACTACTTGTCCGCTGAGTTGCAAGCTGCCGATGACCGGATCTACCTCGCCACCAAGGGAGCCAACAAACAGGCGGGGAGAACCGGAGTGGTGGAGGAAGCCCGCCGAGCGGACGAAGCCTTGCAAGGGAAGCGTGACTACGGAGTCGTGCAAGGCAAGTTGTTCGTGAACCCGAAGCTATACTATGATCGGGAGAAGTTTCTTGAAGTCGTGAACAACTCCGAAGCCCGCAACGAGGAGAAAGCCCGTGTCCTTGCCGGGTTCACTCGTGTTCGGGAGGATCTCGCAAAAGAACATATTGGAAGTTTCAAAGGTCTCACTTCCTTCAGAGGTTTTGCCAAAGAATACGCGGCTACCAATCCGGAAGCCACCAATGGGGATGTCATCGAAGCCTTTCAGAAATCCAACCGTGGAGATTGGGAGAAGGGATTCGAGGCTTTCGGAAGTGGACTCCTCTCCGGTGCCGAGGGTGCCGGGTATCTGGGGATTCTCGCAGGGCAAGGGCTCAAGAAAGTTGGGGCGGATCGCCTCGGGGGAATTGTCGAGGACACCTCCATGGGGTTTCTCGGTGAGACTTCCGCAGCCAAGCAAAGCGCCAGTGCCCGAATCGAATTGCTCGGAGGGCTGGAGGGAGCCGGGAAGTTGATCGACCCCGCTGCCAATGCCTTCGTTCAGATTGCCACCACCATGCTGTCCGGGGGAACCGTGACCGTCGCAAAACAGGTGGCTGCTCAAGCCGCCAAGAAGGGGGTGAAGAAGCAGGTATCTGCGCAACTTGCCAAGAGTCTCCTCGCAAAGAGTCCGACCAAGAAACTGGCTACGGGTGAGTATCTCGACCTGCTCCAGAAACCCATGGCAATCGCCCTTGCCGGAGCCTCTTCTGCCGGTCCCGCTTTCTACGAGAACTACGAACGACATCGGAGCGAACTCGCCGCGCAGGGTCTCGCCGGGGAAGAACTCGAAGCCGAGGCGAGACAACGAGGTCTGCTCGATGCAACCCGGACGGGAGTCATCACCGCTGCGATCACGAGCGTCTTCGGTCTTCGAGGGATCGAGGGTATCGCTCGTCTCAACACAGTCGCCAACAATCCTGCGGCTCGGAAGACTCTTTCCGATCAAATCAAGAAGTATGCCGCGAAAGAGTTCAAGACCGAACTGAGTGACGGTGCCGCAAATACTTTGGCCTTTGCAGGTCGCGTCACCGCAGGGGGTCTCTCGGAAGGTCTGGAGGAAGCCTTGGACGAAGGGATCAACGGGGGTCTCGATGCCCTTATCAGCAACCCGGACATGACGTGGGAGGACTGGTGGAAGAACACCCTCTTCGCCGGGACTGCCGGTGCCGTCATCGGGGGAGCCGTGGAACTCCCCACCAATGCCTTCGAGTCTTTTGCTGCCCGCACCAACGAAGCGATTCTGCGGTCCCCCGAAATGGATGCTCGGAGACGCAAGGTCGAGGAACTCCGGGAAGCCGGTCTGACTCAGACTGCCGACGCTCTTGAAAAAGCCAACGTCCGGGAAGTCGAAGTGGCAGGCAACCGGGTGTTCGATGCAGCGGAAGCTCGTGTCACTTCTTTGATCGACGAACTCGACCAGATCGAACAGCAGATCGATCAAGCCGAACCGAACACGGACACGACGAAGTTGAAGGCGCGACGGGACGAGATCTCGAACCTGTTGAACGCGACGGTCACTCCGGGTGCCGAGTATGACCCGGTTGCCACCGGCAACCGGGCTGTTGCTGAACTGGTCGCCGAGGGCATGGACGCCACGGAAGCGAGAACCAAGGTTGTCAGCACGATCAACGACCGATACAAGAACACTCCGGTGTCCTTTGAGCAAGTCATCGAAGAAGCTCGTGAACGTGAAGTAACAACCGAGATTGTTGATGGTGTCGAGACTCCTTCTTCCGGGACCGCAACAGACGTGCCCGCTGCCGGGGGAGTCACGCCGGTCACCCCCACCAAGGCCGAGCCCACTTTCCGCGCAGTTGAGGGACGACCGGTGCGTGTTGAGGGGGAGACGGGAACCTTGGTCATCGAAGAAGACGGGACGGTCCTCCTCGACCGGGGACCCACGGCTCCTCCCATCATCGTCGGGAAAAACCCGGACCAGAAATTCTCCGAAAGCGAGTTCTCGGTGTCCTTGGACGAAAGCGCCGAGCAGGACGACGCACAAGCCGCCCAGATCATCTCCGAGGTGGGAGGGCGGAAACTGGCTACCCCGGTCTCCAGCCGCACGAGAACGCCAAGAACGGCATTCGTGAGGAAAGATGGCGCAGTCGTGACGAACCGTTTCGCCTCGACCCCCGGAGGAAAGCGTTCCACCGTGTCCGGCTTCGTGGCGTCCGACTTCACCGGAGACACCCCGTCGATGACCCTGAAAGACCGGGAGACCGGCAAGGAGTTCACCATCGAAGGGGACGACGCCATCACAGTTGGTCTCGAATTGCGGGCTCGACAAGGAGCCGAGATCGCCATCGAGTATCCCCGCTTCGAAGAGGTGCAGGACATCCCGGAAGTGCGGGCGGAAGTTCGCGAGGGAATTGACCGTTTCAACCAGCAGCAAGAATACACTGCCGAGCAGTATGAGCGGGACGCTCGTATCTTCGAACAGTCTCTCACCCGGCACCTGATCAACAAACCCAACCTACTGAAGCTCACCACGGACGAGGATGTCGAAGCGACTCCCGAGGAACTTGGTGCCGCCGTCGATGAACTAAACAATCTGAGGGAACAAATCTACAATGAAACCAAAAACCCCAACGTCAGGCAACGAGTCGAAGAACTCCTCGACGAAGTCCTCGCAGACCTCTCCCGAGTGGAAAGACGTTCTTCGCAAACTGCCTCTCAAAGAAAGGCTGAGACTGCAACTCCTTCCGGAAGCAGCCCAACGCAAAGCCGTCCAAGACTTCCTTCGGTAGCCCCCGAGGGAACCGGAAGCCCGGAAAGTTCTGCTGGACAAACCCAAGAATCTGTGGTATCGGATTCTGAAACCAACCCGCCCGCCCCATCGAGATTCCAAGACTTCAAATCCAATTCCTCCGCTCTCGCGGCGATCATCCGGGAATCGAAGGACGGATTCACCGTGGGACCGGACGGAAGTTTCGCCACGATTGGCTACCTCGTCGCACCCTCGAAAGCGACGGGGGCGTTCGTGAACGAGGACTTCTCGGATGCGGATCTCGAAGCTTACTTAGAGCAGCACGCAGATATGTTCGACATTCCGGGAGCGCAACTCGGAGGGTGGTTCGACATCGACACCAACCGCTTTGTGCTCGACGTTTCTTTCCCCATCATCAACTTCGACACTGCGGTCGAGATCTCGATTGCCGCTGACCAAGACGCGCTCTTCGATGTCTCGACCTTCACCACCGTCAACACCAAATCCAACAGAGGGAACCCCAACAATGCAAAAGAACCCATCCTCCCCTTCGGATTCGACACCACCGTCGAATCCATCAAACAAAAGTTCCCTGACCCCAGTGTTCTCCCGCAGCTTGCCTCGCAGGAATCTTGGGGAGTCAAACAAGAGTTGGGCGAAGAGAGCAGTCGAATCCTTGCGGACGGCAGCACCTCCCCAGCGTCCCCCCGCTTCTTCCGAGACTGGCTCAAGAGTAATTCGGGGAGTGACAATCCCCGCCCGACCGAAGTCGTCGAGAGTCTCCGCCGAACAAATGAAGAAGCAGGCGGAGGAGTCGAATCGCCGCTTCGGAGGTCCTCAGAAGCCCAGCGAGGAGGGCTGAAGATCTTGCCGGGGCTTCCGGCTGGAATGGACCCCGACAAGCCCGACTACACCAGTGGCGAGGAGCACGAAGTCTGGAACGATTACTCGACCGGTCGGGTCTGGAAAGTCCTCCGTCGCCCCGACTACGGCAAGTCGCGGAACCTCCGCAAATACTTGGTTCGTCTCGAAGCTCAGAATGTCATGTGGGGGGATGACATTCGAGTCGAGGGACTTCTTCCAGATGGGCGAATGGTTACCTCTCAACCGTTCGTCGAAGGTCGTCACCCCGAGAGCCCCCTCGAACTGAGGAACCTGCTTGAGAAACAGGGTTGGAGCGAGTGGAATCGTTCCGGGACCGTGTGGCAGACCCCCGATGGGGTTATCCTGATGGAGGAAGTGACTCCGCAAAATTTCATCGTGAATGAAAAAGGAGAGGCTGTTGCCATCGATGTCCTGTTCCTGACGAAGGAAGAAGCTACCGCTGACTCCGAGGAGGACTTCGAACCGGAGACCATCGAAGACCTCCTCGACCGCAACGAGCTTGCTTCTTTCGAAGCCCCGGAGACCGAAGCCGAGGTGACCCCCGAGCCCGATACCGTTCAAGAGCCCGAGGCTCAAGAATATTCTTTCGGTCTTACGGGTGCCACCAATGCCCGCTTCAGGCAGACCGAGGATCGCAGTGAGATCACTTTGACCGGCTCGGTGACGAACGTGTCCTCCGACCTTCGGGATGCGTTGAAAGACCGCTACGTGGACCCGGACGGAGAGCGCCCTGCGCGAGTCGCGGTCAACAAGCTCAAGGATGGCAACCTCCGTGCCACCGTCACCTTCGCCAAACGTCCGGCCCGAGTGATGGAGTTGCAGCGAGGAGAGGGACCCAGCGGGGTTAGCTTCTACACTTCGGGGCTCGATGCCATCGAGATCCACTCTGTCACGAACCCGGCTCCCGAGGTGACTCCGGAAACTGCACCTGAACCCTTCAAATCGATCAACGATTTCCTGACCGGAGTCACCTTCGGGGAACTCATGGATGAGCGTAATCGTCAAAAAGCGATGATGAGCGGAACGCAGCGCATGGCTTTCGACAAGGTGCTGCGACTTCTGGAAGACACCAAGAATAGCCGGGGTCGCCAAGTGCGCTCTGCCACCTTCCTTCCCATTGACGAAACCGATCCTCAAGAGAATGCCGCAAGAATGCTTGCCCTCGTCTCTGCCGAGAGACTCGGGATCGTCTCCAACGTGTCCTCGACCGGGAAGACTTTCCGATTCACCGGCAACACGACCGGGGTCACCACCCTTCTCCCGGTCGATGTGTTCCCGGAGATCGCGAACCGAAACACCACACCCTTGGACGCCAGTCCTACCTCCAATCCCACGGCTCGCACCGTGGCAGAGGTGAGGGAGGAGATGTTCAACACGGATTCCGTGCAGGAGTCGGAAGCATACCTTGAGGACAAGAAGCCCTTGACCTTGGTCCGTGTCCGCGACGACGGAGATTTCGAAACTTCCTCCATCCCCGGAACCAATCTCTTCAAGACTCCGGACGGCGACATTGTTTGGGCTACCTACGAAGATGGGCAGTGGGACTACGGATCGGTGTATTCCTCCGTGACCGACAACTTCGACGAAGACTCGATCAGGAACAAAGATGCTCTTGAACGGATCGCCGGAGAGATGCGTGACGCCCGCCAGCAAGCAGTGAGTGACCGGATCGACATGCTCCTCGACTACAACGAGAGAACGAATTCCGAAGTATGGATCGTCACCCAAGAAGACGGGGACACCACGAGATCCATGACTGCGAAAGAAGAGTATCTCTTCATCGAAGCCACGGACACTTTTCTTCGCACCCGAGGCAATCTTCATTCTGCTCGCGGAAAGAACACGCCTCTCAATGCAAGCCCGACCGGTGATTCTCCCCAACAGACTCAGTATACTCGTGGCGGGGAATGGTCGGAAGTGACCAATGCGCTTCTTGAGCGGGCTCGCATTCGGTATCCCAACGTGCCTACCCGACTCGACCGCACCGTCCCCGTTCCCGCCCGCACCGTGGGAAGGCAACTCATCTTCAACCCCGACATGCTTTCGGAAATGACGGAGGGCATGTATCCGCAGGATGCCGCCCACGCCATTGAGAAGATCTTCATTCACGAGACTGTCCACCTTGGTGCCACCCAAGAACTTGGGGACGCCGAGGTGATCGCACATGCCAACCAGATGTCACTTGACGAGCGACTCGATGTCGCCCGCAACTACCTTCATCGGTCGGCGTATCCCAGCGACCGGGACTACCAACAGGCTTTGATCGACTTCACCGGCAACGACCCACGCTTGACGCCTGCGCAGCGTCAGACGCGACTTTATCGTCTGGGGCACGAAGCACTCCGGATGACCTATGAAAGGCTCAGGACGGGGCACACGACCGAGGAGACCCTTGGCTTCCTGTCCATGAATCCCGGCGTGTTTCGACGGGCTACCTTCTACCTTCGCTCCGTGCTCCGCAGGCTCAGGGAATGGGTTCGCGTTCGACGCGATCCGGCTCTGCACTCCTTCATGGATCGGGTGTCCAAGGCTCTCTGGGTCATGGAGAATCGGAAGCTCCACATTGACCGGGGAGAGATCCCGTTCAACCCTTCCGAAGGAGCCCCCACTCCCACCACCGTATACAATGCCCTGCTAGGGCGGGAGATCGAAACCGGGCAAACGAGGTCGGTCCCTCTGGACGCCTCTCCGTGGGGGAGACAACAACGTGTCCCGCTCTACAACTCCGGGAAGACCAAGGGATACAATCAAGGGGGGTGGTTCTCTGCGGCCTTCCGCTGGGATCGTCGCCTGTTCGAGCAGCTTGAGAAATCTCGGGGGCGGGTGAACGCCTCCATGAAGCGTGCTGAGTTCTTCCATGCGGAGGTCCGGAGCTTGATGAAGAAGCACTTCGGCCCCGAGGATAAATGGCCCACGGCTCTCGTGAACGAGGCTCTCGGTAACACCGACAACCGGCTGACTCTCGCCGACGAAGATTTCTCCCGGCAGATCCGGAAGAGCGGACTCGCCCAAGCCAAGTCGGATTACCTCAAGGCTCGCCAGAGAGCGAAGAGCCTTGATACCCGAGCGACGACTACCGGCAATCGCTCCCTCGCCGACCAAGCTGCCAAGCTCCGGGAGACTGCGAAGGAGCAGTTCGATCTCGATGTCAAAGCCTACAAGCTGCGGGCCGAGAACTACGAGAAGCAAGCTCGCGCCCGCATTCGCCAACAAGCTCGGGTGCGGCAGGATGACATCCTGAACAACCAACTCCCTAAAGATCTTGTGGATGTGCTTCGGGACATGCGCCAACAGATCGACCTGCTCTCGAAAGAACTCCAACGCGACGGTCTGATCTCCGGAGATCTGAAGGCAACCATCCACGAGAATGAGGGGCTCTGGTTGCACCGTTCCTACAAGATCTTCGATCAGGACAACTACGTGGACTGGCTGCTCTCGGAGGATGCCGAAGCCTCCACGATCCGCAACAAGTCGCTCAACTTCATCCGTGCGGAATTGATCGCGGAAGAGCAGGCAAAGCTCATTGCCTCGGGTGCCGCCACCGGACCTGCGGCTCTCGCTCAGGCGCAAGCGGCAGTGACCGACGACATGGTCCGGGAGAAGTTCCACGACTATCTCTCTGTCGCCGACTTCGGCGTCAAGAACATCCTCCAAGGCGCGACCGTGTCGAAGGAGGTCAACACGCTCATGCAACGGGGCACGATCCCTCCGGAGATCCGCGAACTGTGGGGCGAGTATGACGATCCGATCATCAATGCCGCCAAGTCTCTGGGAGCCGTGACCCAGTTCCTCGCCACCCAGAAATTCTTCCAAGAGATCCGGGATCTCGGAGTCAAGGAGGGCTGGGTATCTGAGAACTCCCAGTATGATGGGCAAGGAAACCGGTTGGTGCCGCTCCTCACGAACAACGGCATGACGGGTCGGTTCAACAATACCCCGGATGTCCGGTTCACTCCTCTGTCCGGACTCTACGGACCCCCGGCTCTCCGGGATGCTCTTGCTCAGACCATGTCTGACCAGTCCCGTCCGGCGTGGCTGAAGTTCTTCCAGAGCTTGACCGGGTATTCGATGGCGACCAAGACCGTGTTGTCGTGGCAGTCGGCGTGGAGAAACTTCTGGGGGAACATCATCCCTACCGTCGCCAACGGCAACCTCGGTTGGAGATCTCCGTGGCAGATCAAGACTGCCATCGTCGATGACTTCGTGAATCTCAGCAACCGGGGACCCAAGGCTATCCGCGAAAGGATCATCCGTTTGGTCGAGTTGAACGTGATCGGCGAATCGGTGACCGAGTCGTTGATCTCTGAACTGACCCAAGGGTTCTCCTCGAAGAAGAAAGCGGTGACGTTCGTCGAGAAGATGATGGAAAAGACCCTGCTCTCTCGACTCGTCGGAAAAGGTTTCGAATCCGCCACAAGATTCTATGGGTCGCAAGACGACTTCTGGAAAATCGTGAACTTCGAGAACGAGTTGAAGCGAGTGGAGAAGTTTCGCCCGAACGCAACTCGCTCCGAGATCGAGGAAGAAGCCGCCAAGATTGTTCGGGCAACCATGCCCACTTACTCGCAAGCTCCCGAACTGGTGAGAGCGATCCGACTCATGCCTTTCCTTGCGCCATACATCACCTTCCCCGCCGAAGTTTACCGGACCTCTGCGGGAATCCTCCGCACGGGTCTGTCGCACGTCGCTGAAGGTCTGAAGACCAACAATGGTGCCCTGGTCGCTGCCGGGGTTTCGCGGCTCACCGGCTTCGCTCTCGCTACGGCAGGACTCTACGGCATCGTGGCTCTCGCCCGAGCCCAGTCGGGTTGGGACGAGGAAGACGAAGAAGATCTCCGCCAGCAACTTCCCTACTGGGAGACCAACTCCACTTTCGTCATGATGGGGAGGGAAGCCAATGGCGACATTGATTACTTCAACCTCTCCTATATGAACCCCTACGATGTTTGGGCTCGCCCGGTTCGTGCCTTCATCCGGGGCATGAAAGACCCCGACTCGGGAGTCCCTGAGACCATTACGGAAACCCTCTCCGAGTTGATCGACCCGGTCGCCAAGGAGCAGATCTTCTTCGGGGCTTTGATTGACATCGCTCGGGGCGTGGAAAAATCGGGGGGCAATGTCTATGACACAACCGACCCGCTTCTTCGCAAAGCCAAACTCTCCCTTCAACACATCTACGAGAGCGCCCTCGAACCGGGGTCCCTCGCTTCGATCCGTCGCATCATGAAGGGGTGGAACGAGGAAGTGTCCCAAGCCGGTCGGAGCTACAACTTCGCCAACGAGTTCGTGTCCGCAGCCTTCGGTATCAAAAAGTCCTCGACCAACTCCGAGTCCAATCTTTCTTGGGGTGCGAGAGCATTCAAATACGATCAGCGGCAGGCGGCTTCCGAGTTCACTCGTGTCTTCAAATCGCCGGGGACCCAGAGCAACGATGAGATCATTTCCTCGTATGTGCGGGCGAACGATAAGATGAAGGACGCATACTTGAGGATTCGTCGGAAGGCTGTTGCCGCGATTCGTCTGGGGACCATGACCAAGGGGGACGTTGTCCGGGAACTTCAATCGAGCAAACTCGGAGATGACGCGATTGCCGACATCCTCTCCAACCAATACCGGCGCTACATGCCGACCAAGGAGACTTACACCATTGCCACCCAGAACGGACGAGAACTCAATCAAGACCGGATCGCATTGTTCCGGGAAGCCCTGCAACTGGTCCCCCCGGTGCAGCAACTCTCCGAGGACGACAACTTCTGATCTTGACCGGGAAGACCCCTTAGATTATTGTTAGTCTCCTTGTTGCAACAAGAAAAGGAAACCAAACCAAACCAAACCAAACCAAACCAAACCAACCAAACCCAACATACTAGTATGAGTGCAGTCAAAGGAACAATCACAGGCAACGGAGCGGGGGTGACCCTGTTCACTCCCGCTCAACGCGGCAAACACCTTATCGTCATTGGTTCGGATGCAGCCAGTTTCGGTTTGGGAACCATCGTGGTCTCCCAACATGGGATCACGCTCAAAGACACCGCAGGGAACGACGTGTCCGCCACGGCTGCTGCCCGCTTCGTCGTGGACGGGATCACGGACGACGTGCCGCTGAAGACGACCACGACCGGTTCCACCACCCCCGACGTGGACATCTCCGTCTACAAACTCCCCGACAACTGACCCGCTCGGTGGGAGCCGGGGTGACGCCATGCGCCCCGGCTCCCTTTTTTATGTCCATGATTCTCGCAGATGTCAGCACCACTCCTCCGGGAGGTTGGACCTACACCCAGCAGGAGTCGGGGTTCCTCATTCGAGCCCTGACTCCTGCCGATCTCAAGTCCCGAATCTACCAGCATCGCAGAGCCAATGGCTTCGACCTCTCCTCCGGATGGTGGGAGGAGGTTCAACTGGAACTCTGTTCGATTCCCGAGATTGAGGAACGCTTCTGCCGGGAGCCGGGAGTCAAGACCCCCGAGGAGCGCCGTATCCGGATCGTGGATCTCCTGCGCTTCTTCCGGACAGTTCGGGCGTGGGTGGTCAAGAAAGGCTTCTCCGTGGCTCCTGCTGCGACGATACGGGCTCGGGCGGACATCTGCGCCGCCTGCCCCCTGAACGTGGACGTGAAGGGCTGCTACGGCTGTCAGGGCGTCCTACGGTGGCTCGCTGAGTTCCTCGACCGGGATGCCAAGGTTCACCGGGAGAAGGAACTCCGGAACTGCAAGGTATGTGGCTGCGTCCTGAAGCTCAAAGTCTGCCTCCCGGACGAGATCCTCAAGGAGGTCGTGGACCCCACTCACGACTACCCCGCCCACTGTTGGCTGAGCAAGGACGCCGGGAAAGAATAGAGGCTCTGCCGGTCGAAACCAGCAGAGCCTCCTTCGTGCGGGGCTGGGGCGGGCAGTTACGCTTTACGCGCCTTGGTCACTGCCGTTTGAAGCTCTTCCTTGCTCATGGACGAGCGACCGGGAATGTCCCGGCTGACCGCTTCGTCATAGAGTTCCTTTGTCGTCATCTCCTCGACAGCCAGAGGGGGCTCGACGGGCGAGTTGCCGCTTCCGGTATTCGCGGGCTCCGTGCTCCCCGAAGAAGAGTCGAGTGAGGTATCCGAGACCGGAGGATTCCCAGTCGTCTGGGTCGGGCTCTCGCTCGTTTCGGAACTTCCATCGGACGTGTTCGAGATCGAAGGTGAGGTCTCGACGGGGTCCGTGGAGGAAGAGGAATCGAGGGGAGCCGGGGTCGGCGAACCAGTCGAGGATTCTTCGCTGGAAGGGCTGGAGCCCTCCCCGGAATCGGTCAAGAGCTCCCTTCGGGCTCCCCCACGCGAGAGAAGACGACGTTGTCAATCTTGACGAAATCGATGTGGTCGGAATGCGGACGCTCATCAAAGATCCCGACGAAACCCTCAGAGGGTTTTTCCGCGATCTCATACTCGGAACCCGCATACTTGAGAAAGTCGCCGACCCGCCAGTCATCGACTGCCGGGGTAGGAGCTTCCCCTGCCGGTCGGGGATCGGCGACCTGCTGACCCAAGACCCCTGCCTGCTGGCGACGGGCACGGCGGGAATCGAGCAGGGCGAGAGCCGCCTTGAGATGCGCCACCACCTCGTCGTTCTCGGGACAGTTGAACGGACCTTGGGCGAAGCCCTCGTGCCGGTCAATCAGGATGGCAAGGAGATCCTCGCTATGAATCCCATTCGACTGCGGGTCGTCCTCGCTACCCCCCGGTGCCCCCTGTTGAAAGAGGAGCCCGATGCCCCGGCGCTGCGGCTGGAATTGCAGGGGGAGAAGGTCGTAGGAGGGGTTCTGACTCACCAAGGCGAGCCCGAGAATGACGTAAGCGTGAGACGCGCCGCCTTTGCCGGGGGCATCAACTCGCGTGATGGGGTGTTGTCCGGGACTGCCGGACTGGATTTCAGTTTGCATAATATACTATTTTGGGTTGTTCTCAACGACTGCTGAGAAAGTTTATCTGCCCCGAAGTCGTTCAGGGACTCCGAGTTTAAGTGCCAACTTCCGGCACTCTTCTTTGGTGAAAGTTTCCCGCTTCCCATGGTATACGTTCCACAACTCTTGTTCGACTTCTGCTCTCCGGGAAAGCTCTCTCCCGTAATCGCGTCTTGCGAACCAAGCATACCAGAGTCTTCGAAGTCGGATGGAAAGGGGTCTCATTTAGTTCGGGTTGCAAGCGTCACTTTAATCCACGGGAAACCGCAGGTCTTGGTATCGGTCACGATCTCCCCGGAGTCTTGCATCTTCTGAGCCACGCTCGCTCGCACCCGGTTATCCGCGATCCAAAAAATCGAGAACCCTCCGTGCTGTTGGATTTGTTCGAGGATCTCCTCTCGCCGCCCCTGCCGAGTGCGAAGGTCTCTCCGGGACACTGCGATCATCGGCAGTGCTCTTGGTAGAATTTAACCGCTTTGGGGTGCGCCTCGATGTTGGCGCTGCCACCCCGAAGGAACAGACCCTCCGCAGTCTTGGCCCGCGAGAGCGCCACGTAGGACTGTCCCTTGGCGAAGCACCCGGCGAGGTGCGCCTCGACCTTGGGGATGGTCATCCCCTGACTCTTGTGGATCGTGATCGCCCACGCAAGGCGCAGAGGAAACTGCTTCCGGGTGGCGACGACTTCGTCCCCACGGATGAGTTCGTAATCGGACTCGATGACATTGCAGGTCTCCCCGTTGTCGAACAGGACCTCGACCTCCGTCGTAGAGATCTGCTGCACCACCCCGAGGGACCCGTTCGCAAGACCCCGAGACAGGTTGTAGTTCGCGAGAAGCATGACCCGTGCTCCGAGTTTGAGGTGCAGCTTTTGAGGAGCCAAACATTCTTTGTCAATCTGACTGGCGAAGTTCGGATGCTTGCTCGACTCGGTCGCTTCGAGGATGACTTCCTCCCCCGGCAGGCGGGCGAGTTCGGTCAAATTCTTCTCCTCACACCCGGCATTGTGGGTGTGAAGGATGCAAGGAGGATGCGCCGGGTCGGTGTCCACTGCCTTGTGCCGCGCCTTCAAGAACTGGAACACCTCGTCGTCCGTCTCTCCGAAACGAATCTTGTTGAGGATCGCGGAAAAGTGTTCGTCCTGTTGCCGAAAAACCTTGGTGAGCAGGCGGACGTTGACCCCGGCATTCTGCCACGACTCCGCCGTGAACGCGAACTTCGGGGGTCCCTTCTTCGTGACAGGGGGCAGTTGCAGGAAGTCCCCGATGAAGATCATCTGGACGCCTCCGAAGGATTCTTCCCGGCCCCGAGCCAGCATGAGCACCTGCTCCAGCAGATCGAGCATGTCGGCATCCAGCATGGAGACCTCGTCGATGACAAGACGCTCACATTCTTGAAGGCGACGAAGGGTGCGGTCGTTGTATTTGAACGCCTTCTCCGCAAGGCTGTTCACGATCTGCGCTGCGGTCTGCTTGCCGATACCGAGACCGGCGAACGCATGAATCGTGCTCCCCTTGATCTGGATCGCAGCGATCCCGGTAGACGCAGTCACCGAGAGGTTGATGAACCGGCGAAGCCAATTGAGGAGGTGGCTCTTACCCACCCCCGCATTCCCGGTGACGAGGAAGTTGTCGCGGGTGGTGATGATCTCCCGAGCCAAGGCTCTCTGTTCCTCGGAGAGATCAGACTCCTCTAGCTGTTGCAGGACATACTCGTCCAGTTTGTCGATAGGTGGGTGTATGGTCAGTTCCATTAGTATGTTAGGTTGATAGGGTAGAAGTTAAATGCGGGTCCGGAAGCGCCGGATCTTGAATTCCATGAAGTCCGTCCGAACGACGAAGCGCCCCCGGAAGTAGCCTTCGTCGAAACGAATGTAGGTTGTCTCCCCAATCGTCTCGCGGGCGTTCAACCACTTCCATTCCCCACGCCAGTTCTCGGGGGTTTGTGGGTGCGACCCGTAGCAGTAGGCAGAAGACAGGGGCCGAGGGACTTCCACGGACAGCCACCCCGGTTGCACGACAATCCGATCCCACCAACGGGCGGCTTCATACCGGTCGGAAGGCACCAACTTGACCCTCTCGCCCTCGTCTTTAAGAATGTAGGGGGCAATGGGCTCCTTCCCGTGCTGCTCCGGGTATCGGTCCTCGTGGGGGAAATCCACAAGCTCCTTCCACCCCGGCAGTCGCAGCATGGTGTTCAAGGAATCGGTGTTGAAAGAATACGGGGCTTTGCGAGCCTGCCGCTGAATGAAGTTGGAGAACAAGTATCTGGTATTCTCCACCACGATGTCGAGCAAAGGCTGTTTGAGAACCCCGTCCGGGTGATACCAAACGAGGGGGGATTCGAGAACCGACTGGACGACATTGCCGTAGGGTGTCCCTCCGTCCCCCACCGTGTCCGGGAGATAGCGGAAATCGAGGGTGGTGAACCAGTCGTCCCGGACCCAATTCGCGACCAAGGCGTCAAGGATCTCGGGGACCAAGGCTCTCTGCTCATCGTTGAACTTCACCGCCCACTCCGGAAGCTTGGGCGAGATTTCTTCCCACGAAAGAGTTGCGGGTATTTCGAGTCTATCCATAATAGTTTAGGTATTGAATTCGTGGAAGAGAGCAAGGTTGGTTCACTCAAGAGACGAGAATCCCTTGAGCAACAGGGAGATGCTGGAAGCGTCTTGGGGGCGAGGTCCAAGGTCGGCGAGACTCTGCGCGGGACGTTTGTCGAGAACCACGCTCCCATCGAAATCGACGTAGAAGAATCCCGCAGCGACAGGCTCCCCGTTTTCAGGGTGAACGACGCAAGCGTGAGAGATCTCTTCATCGAAGACCACCACTCGCTCTTGCCCCATTTGATCGAAGATAACGTATTTCATACCGGGTTAGTTTTGCAGAGCTACTCTGGATTGTTTGGAAGTGACCTCCCACGCAGCCAGAGCGATGCGAGGGCTGGGGCTGACTCTGAAAAGAATCCTCGCCGTGCTTCCATCCGGGACCACCGGAAGGAAGCACGAGTTCTTGTGCATGGGAGGGTTGAAGGAATTCCCGGTCGTCATGAACACGAGGATCTCCAATTGCCGGACAAACTCCAAGGTGATGAACCCGGTAATCTCGGGGTTTACGTGCGCCGCGTTCATCAATACCTTGGCGAGAGTCTCGTGGAGTAGGTTGTTGCAGACATCAGGCTTCATCGTCTTTCGGGATTCGTTCCAGCACGGTGACCACGTTGCCCGAGACAAGTTCGTCCGAGGAGTGGTGGAAGAACTTGACCGATTGCACCCGGATCTTCAACCTCTTTCTCCCCGCATACCTTGTGATGTAACGAGCGTCACGGGTCGTGAGAAAGAACCCCCCGACCGGTGTCACGTCCATCAACTTTGCGAGGGACACTTCCTGTGTAAGTTCGAGACTCATCCGGGGTAGTCGGGGATCGAGGACGCCCAGTTCTCAATGGCTTCTTCCGCTTCGAGAACCGCTTCCTCGTCTTCCGCTGCGTCCATGGCTTCCTGAAGCTCCTCGAACTCGTGCGCGTGGCTCTCCAATTCGTCCACCCACTCCAAGCAGTAGTCGGCGCGTTCCTGAAGCATCTCCCCGGAGGGCGAATACTGGAGGCTGTCGGGCATGTTGGAGAGCTTGTCCTCCTGCTCGGAGCCAAGATCCCGCACCTGATCGGCGAGTTCCTGAAGCTCGTCGCCGGAGCGACACCCCGAGACCTGCTCTTGGAGGTCATACAACTGCCCGAGAAACTCGGACTGGGTCAGATCGGAAGCTCGTGGAGCGCAAGCCGGAGCCGCACAACGGTTCCTTCTGCCGCCGACTTTGAACTTCCACCAGAGGTAGGGGTCTCCGGCCTTGATCTTGGTTCCGCACTTGGAACAAGTCCCTTGGGATTTGCGTGCTTTGGCTACTCGGGTTACTCGGGGCATGATATGTTGAGGTTAGGATTTTTTGGTCGCAGGTTTTTTCTTAGTGAGGTCCGCTCGCACCTCGTTGGCAAAGGATAGGATGGAACGAACAAGGAACCCAACAAAGTAAGCCCACGGTTCGTCATTCGGTGACTCCGCTCCTTCCATGCCCTCCACCGAATAGTGAACTCCACATCGGGCGAGGGTGTGGTTGGCGACATGGACGCTCTCGTGAGCGACCGTCCCTATCTCCCGGACATTGTCAGGGATTTTGGGGAACCAGATCCCGCAGTCCCGAATGCCATGAAAGTTGAAGAACCTACCATTGGTGGTTGTATCATCAATCATAGCTTCGGGGAAAGGCGGGAGTTCGAAACCCGCCTTCTCCATCTCGGTTCGAAAGATCTCGGTCGCATTGCAGGTATCTCCGCCGAGCACCACGAGAACGTCGGTCTCGTAGGGTCCGGTGGACACCCACTTCCAATACACTCCCTTTCGCTTCCTCATGCCTCTTGAAGAATACGGGCTGCATCCCGGAGAGCAGCCGCTTCCCGGCACATGGCGTAGAACGTGCCGATGGTCTGGTCTTCCAGCAGAGCCGGGAGTTTTGCCTCACGATCCAAGGCCCCTCGGAGGAGCCATGCGGCGATCCTCGTCTTCTCCTCGCTCGTGGGGCTCTCCGAAGGCACAGGAGGCTCGACAGGAGGCTCGACAGGAGGCTCGACAGGAGGCGCAGGGGGCACAGGGGGCTCGACAGGGGGCGCAGGCGGCGCAGGCGGCACAGGAGGCACAGGAGGCACAGGAGGCTCGACAGGGGGCTCGACAGGGGGCTCGACAGGGGGCTCGACAGGGGCACCGAGATTCCACGCTCTCAGGAGCCCCAGATAGAGCGCGATGGCGGCGCGGGCGGGGAACTCGGTGTCCACCATGAGCGCGAGGTCTTCCCGGCGATCCATGAACCCCAGTTCGTAGAGGACCGCAGGCCCCTTGGTGTTCCGGAGCACGGCAAAACTGGCTTCCTTGTCAGGGTCCCCGTCCCCCAAATGCGGGCGACCCACAAGCTCGGGGAAAGCCGAGTCGTAGGCATCGTAGAGGGAGGTGGCGATTGGGTCGGAAGGGGACTGACCGAAGTAGGTGTAGACCTCGTGCCCGGTGCCGCCTCCCGAGTTGGCGTGAATGCTCAGCAGAGCGGCGTTGCGCTCGTTGGCACGCCGGGAGCGGTCACCAAGGGTCAAGAACTTGTCCGTCGTCCGGGTGGCAGTCGCCGAGAATCGAGAGTCCGTGCTCAAGATCCTGAGCAACTCGTTGCTGACCCGTAGCACGATGTCCTTCTCGGTGAACTCGGTTGCCTTGCCTCCGAGCATGAGGGAGCCGAGGGCTCCGGAGTCATGCCCCCCGTGACCGGGATCGAGAACGATCCGAATCGGCTCGGGTTTGGAGGGAGGCACCGGAACGGGAATGGTAGCCGGTTCCTCAAGATTGCGGAGGAACTCTTTGTAGGCACCCTCACGAAGCCACGGCAGGATCTCACCACGTTTGATTGGACCGTGGTGGCGAATCGTGAACCGCAGCAAGCGGCACACGTATTCGACGGCGAAAGCGTGACTCTGCTTCGAGAGCACCTGAAACAATTCGCAGACCTTGTCGGCGGAAAGCTTTTCGATGTTAATGTTCGCCTGCCTCGCATACTTCGCCACGGTATCCTTGAGGGACAGATCGAAATAGGTCGAGTTCCCGGAGCACTGGAAGATCCCGGCTTCCGTGGTGCAGGGGGTGAACGAAGCGGGGTTGGTGGTGTCCCGTCCCTCCAACCAATTCCACGAGGATTCAAAGCCCCCGAGAACCCGGAGCACCTCGCAAAGCCACGCCTTCCGTTCAATGGGGCGGGCCGAGTCGATCTGATACGCGGCAGGGACACCTCGTTGCAGGAAAGCGAAGATGTCCTCCTCGGAGGAGGACTTGTATTCGGGACTGACGATCTCGTCGGGCAGACCCCGAACAATGTTGACCAGTTCAACAAGGAAGGTCAATGGAGCGGAGCCCCGATTGTAGACTGCGGTATTTGCGACATCGAATTTCATGGTAGGTATAGCTAGGTGTGAGGTTGAACGAAATCAAGGTTGGTAGTGGGGGCGAAAGATCTGCCACTCGGGAGGGTTCGTGATGTCCACCGCATCGAAGGCAGTCGCACGAGATCCGAAGTTGCCCACCACGACACGCACGGTTTTGTCCAACCCTTTGTGGCGAACCTTGGTCTGTTGCCCTTCCTCGCGATACCTCGCTTTGATCCGCTGAGCCGCCTCATAGAGGGCGGAGTCGCTGGGGTAGCCTCGGGAAGAGAACGTGGTCACGTCATACCCTCGGGAAGCGGTGCGAATCACGTCAATCAACGCATCCTTCTCCACCCACAATTCGGGCACGACCGACTGCCCTACCCAATAATCAACGGTGTAGTAGTATCTCTGGTATCCAAGGAACTCGCCGATGCTGTTCCAGTGCTCACGAGCCCCGAAGTTGCGGGTCCGGTCGCCGAAAGAATCCCAGTCCACCAACCCGGCGCGGCGTGCTGCCGAGAGGATCTTCCCCAACTTCTTGTAGTTCTTGTCGTTGTTCTTCGTGTAGCTGCCGTCCGGCAACCGGTATGCCCAAGTGTCGGGGAACAGGTCGTGACCGAGGAACTGGTAATAGATCTGCCGCAGGGTGAGACTATATCCCTGCTCCTGCATTGACCGGCAGATGCGGAGGGTCTGAGCGATCACATACTCGTGCTCCGTCGTGAAGCGTTTACTTTCAAAGCATTCTTTAGCCATGGTGTTGTGTTAGGTTTCTGGGTTAGAAGGGTAAGTTTCAATCGTCACACTCCGACTCCAGAAGCCGAAGATTTTTCGAGATGTAGTCCGCAACTGCGTCCTCTCCTCGGGGGAGATCACTTTTCCCGTTGTCCCACAACCAGAGAAGATACCGGGCAGGAACGTCCCCCAGCTTCTCCCCCTTGTGCTTTCCATACGGCATGGGGTCCGAGTCACGAAGCGCATCCTCCTCCACGGGCTTGAATCCTTTGGGAAGATCACTCATGTTCTTTCTTGAAGCCTCCGTTCCGGCGATACTGGGTCAGGAAAAGGGCAACGCAGGCGAAAAAGTCTGCGACTTGGGGATCTTCAGCTTCCGCCGAGATGTCGAGCGTCTCCTCCAGTGCTTCCTGTATGAGAAAGTCAGCAGTATACTTGGGGGCGATCTTCGGACGAGCGGTCGGCGCGGATGACCCAAGATACACCCGTTCAAATTTGAAATTGACGTTGCACTGGAGGTTTGCTCGGAGCTTGTCAACGACGCTCTCCTCGAAAGGACTCCACGCTTGTTCGAGATTCCGGACCACCACGAGCCGGATCAAGGCGCGGGAACTGAACCCGATGATCCGGCCAAGCAGATCCCGAGACCGGGAACCGGGAGCGTCCCAGTCATCCAGATCCTCAAGAACTACGGGATGCAGAAACTCGGAGAACACCGGCTTGCCGTAGCAGTTTTCGAGCACGGTTTGTTTGATGTGTGACCAACTCTTCCCCACGATGACCGTGAGACCGCATTCGTAGTAGGACACAGGGTCTCGTTGCGGGATCGCGGGGATGAGGGATTGGGGAGCCGGACTCCCTTGGTTCTCGAATGCCTTCTGAAGCAGGTTGGGATCTGTGTCACTCATGATTATGGTTGTGTCTTCGGAAAAGGGTGGGCACCCCGGACGTGTCCGGGGTGCCCTTGTGTATCTAACCTAACAGTTACACAAAAGTATCTTCGCGAACGACCTCTCCATTTTTGCGGAGTTCGATTCGCTGAATGTCGTGCGGTCTCGCACGCTTCTCCATATCCCGGATTCGGGTCAGGAGGGCTTCGTAGCTTTCCGTCATGTCGTGAGACGCAGCACGAAGGCACATGGGAAGGGGACTGGGGTCGCCCTCCTTCCGGGGCTTGTTGAATCTGAAAAGCTCGAACCAGTGAGACTCCCGAGGAACTGGAGCAGGAGGGACCAAACTATCTGCCCCCTGTTGTGCCAGTTCCTCGGGAGTCCTCGAATACCCGAACTGGGATAAGGCTGGACCCCACTGTTCGTCCCGCCATTTCTCAGCAGCTTCCTTCCAATCTGGCGAAGCCTTGTCCCAGTCCCCTCCGTAAGCGTTGGCTATGATCCCCCACGCAAGCTCCATTCCAAGCATGAGGATGGAGATCTCGGGGTGGACGGTTGGGGGCGGGGCATCGCTCATGGTGTGAAAATTTTACGGCGCTCTCGAAAAAGGTCAAGAATTTTCTACACCGTTATTCACACCCGGCGATGATGGCAGGTCATTTCCCCCGGCGCTCCCGGCGCGTCCTCTTCTGGACGATCTTCCGTGCCTCATCTTCCGTGACCGGAATGCACTCCCGGAAAGGGTAGGCTTGAAGGTCGGCGGGGAGGTCGGGATGCCCGACCCGGTAGATGACTTCCCCCTCCAGCAGTTCCCGAAGTCGCAGTCTCCCGACTGCCCAAGTATCTGGGTCTCGTTCGTCGGTGAAGTAGCAGAGGTCTCCGATTCTCGGAGACCCGGCGCGGGAGAGTTTCCACGCCTTGTAGAGTTTGATCGCGGCGACAATCATTTTCCAACTGACCACAACCTTCTGGAGGTCGGTCAAAGAACGGATTTCTTTCAGATCCATATTGCTTGTTACAGTGTTAGAGCTAGGCGATTTGCAATCACACGTCGGCGATCTCGATTTGAAGATCCCTCATGCTCTTGATGGTGTCAACCAGAAGGGTCCTCTCCTTGGCTTCGAGACCGGGAAGGATGTGAATCCGGGAGAGGATGTCGTCGTAACGGGCATACTCCGTCTTGCCCACCTTCGCAGGCGTCCCCGGAGATCCCTTGGTTCGCGGCGATGATGGCGGGTCACTCGAAGCCGGAGCCTCGACCTGACCGGACGCCTTCTTTTCCGCGAACCTCATGAGCATCCCGAGCCCGAGTTCGAACCCGGACCCGGCACGGAGCCCCTTCCACTTGAGACCGAGGGTTCCCCCGTCCTCCGGATCGAGGGTGACTTGCAGCACCCTCCCGTCGTCATTCGTGATCTCGGGGCACTCCCGAGACACGGGCTTATCCAGTGTCGTCATAGCAGTATTGTTTTGTTAGGTTTGATCGGAGCGGCATTGCTCCCTGCAAGCCACCCTCGCGATTGCGAGGATGACCTGACAGGAACGATGTCAGTAGTCCCGGAAAACGTGGACCCGACCGTTGAACAGGACCTTGCTGTAATCGTGGAGGGAGAAAAGCTCGTCCTCCCACGACTCCCAGTCGGTGTGTCTCAGCAAGTGTTCCCAGAGATGGGGGAACTCGTGGATCTCCTCTTCGAACTCCTGCCGGAGACGCTCTTCGAGGAAGATTGCGACCGTGTTGAAGAAGCCGACGTGCAGGTCAATGGCTTCCTCCGGCGAAACCCCACAGGCTTTCTTGGAGATCTCCGTGTAGCCGGTCAACTCCTGATACGCCCCCAAGATTTCGCGGGACTGGTTGTGCTTCTGCTTCCGAAGATACTCGGGGCAGAGGTCCGTTCGTTCCCCCTCCTGAGCGAAGAAGGTGACCCCGGTTGCCTCACACTCGCAAGTGTGGCGAGAGATCTCACGGTAGCTCCTATCCTCCCAATGCTCGGAGAATTCCTCCAGAACCTTGTCGAGGTCGGGGTTGACCGACCAGTCGGCGGGGAGTTCATGATAGGCGTTGCCGAGAACGATGAGCACGACCAACTCGCGCCCGCCTTTCCGGGAGATCCAGAGACGGGACTCATCGGTGGCGGTGATCTCCTCCAGAGCAAGCTTACGGGACGCTTCCCGATTCTTGTGGAACACGTTCTCGTCCTCGTCCCCTCCATTGTCCACTCGCAGCAGGTCGAAACCCGCCGCTTGAATGCGCCGCAGAAGGTCTTGGACCGGGCGAACCCAGTCAATGATGGTGGTAGTCTTCAGTATCATAGTAGTATTGTTTTGTTAGGTTAAGTGGAGCGGGATTGCTCCCCGCAGAGCACCCCGGCTTTCACTGGGATGACCTGACGGGAGGAATCAGCAACCGAAACGCCGCTCGGACTGCCGCTCCAGAAAGGAGTCGTATTCGTCGCGAGCTTGCTGGTCGAGGTAGGTGATGACCTCCTTCTCGTGTTCGGGGTGAGGGACAAGGATGATCTTGTTTCCGTGGCATTCGTAGCAGGAGACATCGAAGTGCCCGTGGTGGTAGGACTCCTCGAAGTCGTGGTCATCGAAGTCCCCGGCAGACAGTCCTCCGGAGTCGATGGACGGGTTGACGTGGTGCCCGATGCCGTCACAGGTGGGGCAGACCGCTCGGGTCACCCGGACCTTGCGGTCTTCGCAATCCCCGTTCTCGTCATAGAAGTCGATCACCACCGTGAAGGGGTCGAGGATCGTGTGGAACCAGTCCCCTCGTTCCTTGGCACGAACCCGAGGGTCCGCGTAGTAGTTGAGATCATCAAGAATGTGTTGGTAGCTCATAGTAGTATTGTTAGGTTAGATTTGACGGAGCTTCGTTTCGAAGACTCCCCGCTACACCCTGTCAAAGTTGGTTGTAACTTCAACAGGGGGCAGACGGGAGTGTTCTTACCAGATCAGTTCGCGGTAGTCAACTTCCGCGATGAACTTGCGGGCATCGCTCTGGGAGATCGCCTTGCGGATCGCCACCTTGTTCTGCTCCCAGAGGGCTTGGGCTTGGAAGCATTCCAGCCGGATGGAGAAGATGTCCGACACGTCGCGAGTGCGGGGCTTGTGCTCGATCTCGCGACCCTTCCTGTCCGTGTAGGTGAACTTCCCGGCACGGAACTCCAAGATGTATTGGACGGCGAAGAGCGCCACCGTGTCCGACACCGAGATCCCGAAACGGTTCCCGGCAGGCGCGAACTTGCGGTGCTCCTTTTCGGATTCCTCGATCTGCCGACAATAGCGTTGCCAGTCGGTAAAGAGCCCACGATTCCCGACTCCCGCGTTCCGAAGAGCCCGGTAGAGGGTGTGAATGAAAGCTAGGGTTTCCTTTTTGCTCATAGTAGTATTGTTTTGTTAGGTTAGTGGAGATCCGGATTGGATTGCTCCCCGCAGGACACCGACCCCGAGGGATCGATGACCTGACAGGAGGAATCACAAGCCGTGAGCGGGGACGAGATGGTCGATCTCGTCCTGCCAGTCCTCACGACTGTTGGCGTGTCCCTTGGCACAGACCACGGCATTGCGATTGCCGTTCTTCGTGGCGAGGGTGAGATAAACTTCCCAGCCCTCCTCTTCGGAGTCTTCAGCCGGGGCTTGCGCCTCGAACTCGAAGCCCCGCGACTCCGCATAGCGGATGGTGCGGACCTGCTCGGGAGTGAGCACGGACTCATCATAGGGGTGTTGAATCATGGTATTATTGTTTTGTTAGGGTTGGCTGGAGTCATCGCTCCCTGCAAGACACCCCAACTTTCGCTGGGATGTCCTGACAGGAGAGATGTCAGAGTTCAATCAAGTGCGTCTCGGGTTTCTCGACCCGTCGTTCGCTCGTCGCTTTCTGAAGCACCCCCAATCCCCAAAGAATCAGGAGCACCAAGGACACGGCGAGCAGGAACCCGACGACTTGACCCAGTAGTTGTATGAGGAGACGGAGCATGTTATTCACCCTCCTTTCCACCTTCAACGACCACCCGGAGCGGGATGGTTTCGAGGATATGGTTGATCGCTTGATCGAACTCGTCTTCGTGATCCGAAGAGATGTCGAGTGCCCGGTGCCCGTTGTAGCGTCCGCCCTGCCCGTCAGTCTGAAGCCAGAGACGGATGCCGGTCCAGAGGTGACACGGAAGCTTGGCTTCATCGTAGAGGAAGTCCAGTTGCTCCGTGTAGTCCTCGGTCAGGGGAGTGTCCTCCCCCGGAGGTTCGCAGTCGCGGGCGTTGCAACCCCCGTTGTTGTAGAACTCGTAGGCGAGATTCCCGATGCACCGGAGCGACTCCCCGAGAAGGGTCGAAGCTTTCCCGGTGACAGGGATCAATTTCCGCACGAGTTCCTCATATTCTTGCTGGTGTTTGCCAGTTCGGTTGTAGTATGTGGGCATAGTATTATTGTTTTGTTAGGTTAGTTTGGATGGAGTTGGATTAACTCCCCTCACCCTGCCAACCCGAAGATTGACAGGGTGCCGGGAATCAACCTCGTCGCCGGAGTTCCTCCTCCCTCCGTTTCGAAGGAGGCGGGTAACACCGGGCGCAGGGGTAGAAGTTTGAGGGTGGCGTGTCGCCCGTTTTCACTGTCGGTGCCTGCCGGTTGCGGAGGCAGTTCGAATGTGCGTCGTGGTAGACACGGATGTGCCAGTTTGCGGTCAGCGTGCCGGTTTCGTTCCAGAGGTATTTCATCACGTTCCGAGGTAGAAGAACCACTGGCTTTGATGCTCGGGAACGCAGGCGCAGCCCCCGAAGAGGTTGCCCCCTTCGTTGCGGGTCGCCGCTTCGAATTCCTCCTCGGTGAAGTCGGTGAGGTCAAGACCCTCGCCCTCTTCTAGACGACGGACTTCTGCCGCCACCTCTTGAACCACGAAGGCCCCGAGTTCGATGTCGGAGAATCCATTGATCTCCGAGGTCTCCCACGCTCCATACTCGTGAATGTGCTCCCTGATCGCTTGCACCACCTCCTCGTCCTTGCAGACGTTGAGAGACTCCGAGACTTCGAGGGCATGGTTCCAAGTGATCTCCCTGGCATTACTGCCGAGTTCCGCCGCTGAACCGGAGCACCACCGGGCGGGAACCTTCCCGTCGAGGTGAAGCCCCACAATGTTTGTTACGTCGAGTTCCATATTATTATTGTTTTGTTAGGTTAGTTTGATTGGAGCGATTGCTCCCCGCAGGGCACCCCAGCTTTCACTGGGATGACCTGACAGGAGGAATCAGATGTTCCGGGAACCGGAGATCTGGAGCACCCAGTATTCCCCGGTGACACTTCGGATCTCGTTGACAGAGGTGCTGACACACCCGCAGCAGTCGTGCTCGTGGCGGCACCTCGAACCCCCGAGGGTGTCCGCGATGGCATGGAAGATCACGCCCAGTTGTTCCGTATGCTCGGGACCCCCGTCGCTTCCCAGCACCCTGAAGAACTCCTTGGTGTCGGTGTTCTCGATGCGGACCACGATCTCCCCGGTGAAGCTCTCCCCTTGGTCGTCCCACACTCGCTTGGAGGCGAGGAGGTGGAGGGCATAGGGGAAGTCGTCCCAGTTGTCGAGGTGCGACCATCCGTCACGATACTTGTGAGTCTCGCGAAGCTGGAGGTGGACGATCTCGCCGGAGAGGTGAACCTCGCCACCCGAGAACGTGAATCCGGGGATGTTGAGCGACACCGTGATCTTGGGGACCACGTCGAAGGCTTGAGGGATCACCTCGAAGATGGGGAACAGCTGGGTCAGTCGCTCCTCCACCGCAACGGTGATCCGGTCCCGAACCTCCTGCGAGAGCAGGGATGTCACGTCGATTTTGTCTTTGTTCATAGTAGTATTGTTTTGTTAGGTTAGTTTTG
>Ga0210043_1000174_pt1 | contig 71402 bp, 84 predicted proteins | sample CryGeymet201501t_FD_183990 | JGI IMG/M metagenome (GOLD analysis project Ga0210043, IMG submission 183990) | Groundwater microbial communities from Crystal Geyser aquifers in Utah, USA - Crystal Geyser metaG 2015-01t (SPAdes) (version 2) | ecosystem: Environmental > Aquatic > Deep subsurface >... | reverse complement strand
CGGGGAGTGGCTCAGTCTGGTAGAGCACAGCGTTCGGGAGGATGCTATCTCCGCTGTAACCCTAGTAAAACCAAGCATCTTTGCAGCCGCACCTACTCAGACTACAGTCAATGAGTAGGTGCAGTAAATCTGAACCAATAAATTTCATGCTTCCTGAATATCATCGGCAAAGTGTTCTTCGATGATATCCGCATCAAGATACTGCTCCGCCCATTCGAGTGCTTCTCCTTTACTCATAGGAATAAGATCCTCTCCCCATCCGGATGAATTGCCAGAATGACTGGCGAAGCTGGTCATAGCCTGGCCTTCTCCCGCGAGAAAGAATCTCCCTGCCTTAGGAGTTTTGTATAAGGCAGCTTCCCAATAGTGGAAGTCATTACTACCAATTCCCGGCGTGTAGTATTCCCCTATCAGAATAGCTTTGTCCGTGTCATAACGAAATCCATTAATGATCTTCTTCATTTCATTCTCCTTGGTTTAATTTTTATAGGTCTTTTATCTTTCTTGGTTTAATATCTTAATGTATGTTAAGCTACTCTAGTTTAATACATATTGTATTTTACTTAGCCAGTTTAACCCGTAGACAAAGGGCATTAAGATGAAGACACCAATGCTCTCTGCAGTAACCGGAGCTATCGTTGCAGGAGTAGGTGGTAACACTGCTAAGGGATAACACGTATAAACATGTTATGAAAGTCGCATTCTGCATATTCCTCTTCATTATGGCACTTTTTGCAGGTGTTGGTGTGTCTGCTGTGCACGATATGATTGTTGATTATCTGCGGTATTTTCGATGAAAAGTGAACTACTGCACACGCGGGAATACCGCCTCTATGATTTGCCCTTGGATATGACTGTTACCGAGGCACTAGAAAAAGTTAGGAAATCTGTAAATCCTGACTGGGATGTACACTATATTGAAGCTACACGGGATGGATTAATTTTCAGATTGGAATCACCATTACCAAAGAGGCTATTATGACACGTGGTATTTGTTTAGCTGTCCTGGCACTTTCACTAACTTCGTGCGCTGACCAGGCACGACAGAGCCAGTATATCCACAACACACTACAGAACCGGGACAGGATGATATCCGAAGCGCATGTTAATGACGGTTTCAAAATGTCATTTGCCATGGTCGAGGTTGCTCCAGGAGTGAAGGCATTATTGCCGCAAGAAATCTCTTATAAAGAACAAGCTAAATTTAACCAGCCCTTGCCTACTACACCAACAGAACATCCAGCATGGCGGGCAGTTGAACGCATAGGGGTAGCTGCTATTCAAGGGACTGTTATAGGCTTTGGTATCAATGCCGCATCCGATGTTTTGCAGTCAGGTATTGCAGCGAGTAAATCAAGTAATACAACCATCACGGATGACCATACTGTTGGTGCGGTGGATAATTCCAGATATACTGAAATAGACGCCTCACGTACAGATAATTCAAATGGACCCGTGGATAATTCAATAGGTCCAGTTGATAACTCTGATGAATCAGTAGGTCCAGTAGACAATTCAGTTGATAACTCTACACCTGCAATAGTAACGGAATTTTAGTTTTATTGGTTTGATGTATTAATGTTTTAATATTTATTGGTTTAATTTATAATGTCGCTTAAAGAGTTACACTATCGATGTTAAATATTTAGTATAAGGAAGATACAATGGCTATTCAGCTAACGAAAGACAACACCGCTACTCCCGCAGTTTATTCCACTGGTACTGGTACTGATCCGGTTACTGTTGAACTCACTCTTGATGGTACTAGTACTCCAACCAGTATTACTGGTACACCTTTAGCCAGTACCTTTGTATGGGCAAATGACGGTACGACTAATATCGATAATTATTCTAATATAGTTATTTCCATTGTTGGTAGTAATACTGGTATTACCTGGGAACTCTCTCTTGATGGTGCTACAGGATGGGGACCAACTATTTCCATACCTAATATGGATGTATCTGTTACTCATGCGGCAACACAAATTTATGCTAGAGCATCTGCTATTAATGATGGGTCTGTTTTAACAGCGAATTATACAACTGCGGATGTGAAGATAGCCGCAGTTGAGAATCCCGCATAAAGGATAAACCATGAAACACGGTAATAGGATTGTTGAAACAACTACCACTGTGGGTACTGGTACCTATGACCGTGGTGGTGCACTAGCAAGCTACCAGACATTTGCAGAACTCGGCGTAGGCGAAACATGCCATTATTTATGTAGAGCTGGGGATACCTGGGAGATAGGTCTAGGTACGATTACTTCTACTGGTTTAGAGCGTACGCAGATACTTGATAGTAGCAATGCGGGTGTAGCTATAAACTGGCCTGTAGGTGATAAAACATTGGTTCAGACTTTAGTAGGTGAAACTATTGACAGCAAGGCATCACTGGTAGAGGCTGATTCTATCGCTTTTACTAATGCTCTCATATTCGGATAAGGAAACATTATGGAATTAAATAACTACAGTGCAGCAATAACTGCTGTAGAGAGTAGCGTATGCCAAGCACCTAATGGATACCATCTAAGTATAGTCGGTGGGTATTTGGTCGATACTTCAAACAGTAGTAATACGATAACACTTAAATTTTATAGTAGTGCAGGTACGTTAAAATCTTCTACTAATTTTATATTAGCTGCTAATGGACGTATTGATCTTAATTCTAAAATCTTCCTCAACCAGCTAGAGACATTAAAAGTTGTTGGTACAGGCACAGCTACGATTGTTGTCTTCGGTGCAGAGACTGTAAAGAGCAGTGACAATGTACCGGATGACTGGTCCTGGCTTGGTGCATGGTCTTCGGCTACTGCATATGTACCAAATAATCTTGTATCACATAACGGTAGTGCATGGCTCTGTGAGATAGGTAACACGAACAGTGAACCTCCTTCAGCGAACTGGACAGTATTTGCTAGTAAAGGGGAACTTGCCGGTCTTACCGATATTGTACAGGATCTTACCCCTCAACTTGGGGGGAATCTTGATCTCAATGGGCATGTCATTACTGGTTTGGTTCTTGGTACAAATGTGCAGGCATTTGATGCTGACACCGCTAAACTTGATGTAGTGCAAACATGGGTAGCACAGCAGACATTTAAAGAAACGGCAGACACCGTACATGCCATTACTGATGGTGTAGCATTTGAAATTGATCCAGCAAATGGAAATATTCAAACAGTGATACTTGGTGCAGCGCGTACACCTCTTGCTACTAATTTTGCAGCAGGACAATGTGTATTGCTTGGTATTGATGACGGTATTGCTTATGCAATTACCTGGACAGGTATTGGTGTTACATGGGTTACTCCAGGGGGTACGGCTGAACCACCTGTATTAGCAGAGACAGGGTACACCTGGATCATGTTGTGGAAAGAAGGGTCAACCATCTATGGAACTGAAGTAGGAGCTGTTTAATGAGTATATTAAAAATACTGGCATCAGGCGGTAAAAGTGGTCCTGTAATGTCCACCTATGGCGTGTCTTGGGATGAGTCTCAAGCGACTGGAGGCTATACTAGAACCGGGGATACAGCAGGACAGGCAGTAGGCACATCTCTATCCAATGAGCTGCTACCTGTACATGCTTTAATGCGGAGATGTATTTTAAGTGATGCGGGTGTTGTGCAATATTACTTGGATGCGGATGATTCCACACTCAAAGAAGATGGTGTCACTGCTGCTAACCTGACAGGTGCTGACGGTCAGGTGATGGTAGAGATACCTGCATTTTATTATAAATATAGTTACTCCGGTACAACACATACATGGGAAATAGCAACCTATGAGGAAGTTGGATATACGTTGCATCCTGCATTTATGAAGAATGGGGAAGCAGTAGAGCATCGTTACATAGGTGCATACGAGGGTATTGGTTATGACGCAGGAACGAGCAGCTATGTTGACTGCGGTACCGGGTTAGCAAATAACTGGGCGGGAGGATCTATAGACCTGGCTAATGACAAGTTAGGCTCTGTGTCCGGTAAGGCTCCGATGATGGATGAAACACGAGCAGAGTTTCGCACTATCGCTGCAAATAGAGGAGCTGGCTGGAGACAACAGGATTATGATTTAGTCTCTGCGGTACAGTTGCTCTATATAGTCGAGTACGCTAACTGGAACTCTCAAGCTATGATTGGCATAGGTAGAACTGAGATATCTGGAGGAACATGGATAAAAGACTCCTATATAGGTGTTTCAGGTAAATCTAACAGTGATGGTAATGGTACAAACAGTGTAGGTGGAAATACCAATGCAGCGTACATGACGTACCGGGGTATTGAAAATTTCTTTGGTAATTTATTTAAATGGGTTGATGGTATTAACATCAATGGGAATATCCCTTATGTGTGTAACGACGATTATAATTTTGCCGATGATACGTCAACAAATTACACTGGTTTAGGCATAACTTTAGCTAACGCAAACGGGTGGGTAAAAACTCTCGAAGCGCAGTCACGGGGGTTCTTACCTGCCAGTGTCGGTGGTACGGATAGCACCTATATACCTGATTATTATTACCAGAGTACAGGTTGGCAGGTGGGTATGCTCGGCGGGTCTGCCTCGTATGGTTTGCCTGCCGGGGTTTTCTGTTGGCTTCTGAATGATGATTCGGCGGGTGCTTCGATTTATATCGGCGGCCGGCTGTCGTACTAAATTCATGTAGCACACAGTATAAAAGATACGGTTTTATGCCTCATTGGCAGGTAGGTATACTCAGCGGGAATACCTCGAATGGTTTGAATACCGAGGTTTTCTATTGGAATCTGAATAATGATTCAGCGAATGATTCGATTAATATCAGCAGCCAGCTCTACTTATTAAAGTTGTACAGACATAAGACCATGCCTCTTGGCAAAATATAAAAGAATGTCCCATAGGTATTGGTAGGGAAACCGAAGATTCCGGGACTCATAAGTAAATACTATGATACGATACAATAATTTATACACCTTTTCATAAGGACACGCATAATGGCAGAGAAATGGTATGCAGAAAACACAGCACAGGAACTCACCAGAAGTAGAGTACCTGGATATTTAAACACATCAATGCGTAAAGGATGGACAGCAGAAGATGTAATCCAATTTAATATTTATCCTATTATAGAAACAACCCGACCAGATGTGACAATACTACAGAATACTGAACCGGGTGAATTGATTAAAGTAAATAATACCTATCATCGTTCATGGAATATTGTTAATAAATATAGCATTCAAGAAGAAGTTGATGCGGCTATTGTGTCAGAAACACTACGCCAGCAACAAGTATTAATACAGCATTGTGAATCTGCTGTAGTGGCTTATATTCAAGCACCTATCGACGCATATAACACAGCTAATAATACTCTATTTAGCGATGCGCATTCTTGTGCTAATTATGCCACTGTAAGCGGCTATACTCATCAAACATTCTGTACTAATGTATGGGCATGGAATGTCCAAGTATGGGAAGCAGCACGGCAGATACTGGCTGATGCCTTAGCAGGTACGGTTGCTATTACCTCTGTCAATGATCTTCTCACTTTGTTACCCGCGTGGGTTGAGTAATGAACTACGGAGCACTAGCAGAGAGTTCTCTTGGTTCAGCACCTTTTACTACGGGTGATATCAGTATTGTCGTAGGATATACTTCTGATAGTACCATGGCTATAACCAATAAACCGGTTATAGCTATTAATACAAATGCAGCTATCAGCATACTTCGACAAAGGGAGTATGGCACATTTACCTCTATACATGTTGCTCAGATCACTACTCCTGACACCAGGGTAAGAGCTAGCAATAACGTATTAGACATATTTGATAGCACAGTTAAAGTAAGTAACACACAACAGAATGTAACCGATAGCAGTATAGGTATTGCAAATACACTCAATAGATATGTGGATACCAGTGTCACTGCATTAACGCAGTGGAGTGTTGCTGTTACTTTTGATAGCCAGGTGAATACTCACAATAAGCGGAGTATTCTTTCTGATGTGTGTATATCAATATCTCGTATGCGTAAATCAATAGCGGATACGCTTTTAGTAAATCATGTACTAAAGCAGACTAGAATAGACAGTAAAGCGCATACCGCTAATAGTATTATTCGTTTGAGAGATCTACAAAGTTCTATTGTAAATGCTATTACATATTATGCGGATAGTTCTGTTAATAGTGGTAATGTCGTTACAGTGTATGCGGATACACAAGCAGATATATATAATGCATTGTACAGATTATTTGATTCAGCAAGCATGATAAGTAACACTGCACAAAGTGCTGCTGGATTTGATTCTTTAACAAGAATAGCTAATATTACTACTATACTTACAGATAGTAATACCGCTATCAGTAGTGCTATACAGGAATTATTTGATACAGCCGTTAAAAGTAGTATTTTTAAAGATATGGCTTACTCAACGCAGGTAGGTGCAGCAAACATACTTGAAGTACTGGTAGACACAGCAATGTATTCGGGCAGTAATGTAACATACACCTTTGATGCTGCGGGTAAGATAAGCATAAGCGTTAGTATCAATCATGATACTGACGTAGACTTATTATCAGCAATTTTCAGGTGGAGAAACATAATTGCCACACTAAATGAAAGCAAAATTGTTATTACTTTACACTAGGAGATACTCGTGGCAAACCAGATAAAGATGTACCGTGGAGACAGTTATCCTATACTGTTTACCCTCACGGATAGTCAGACAAAGGTACCTATTAATCTGGTGGATGCGACTATCACGATGACTATTGATAAGCGCAGAGGACCGCTGGATGCTACAACCCAAGTATTCCAGGTAGAGGGTATAATTGATCCTGATCCAACAACTGGAAGAGTAACGTTTACTCCCCGTAGTACAGATACTGATCAACCCACAGGACTGTACTATTATGATATATCTATTACTGATCCGCGTATCACTAAGAGAACAGTAGCAAAGAGTACCTTTTTAATATCCATGGATATTAGTAAAGATTAAAACCAATAAGAAAAACACACTAGCTTGACGTGTTTTTCTTATTGGTTTAATTATTAGGCAGTTCTCGTAGTTTAATCACTACACTTCCAGTATTATTTTTATCCACCCACCTCTTTCCACAGGCGTCAAATCCTACTACCTGAGTATCGTCCCTGAATACCAACTTGGTCATGCAGTCCATATAAATCTTTAAGAAGCATGTTGCACAGGTCTAGTTTTATCATATGCCCTATGGCATATACGGCACATCCTACTGTAGTCATATATGTTTTCGTAGTTTCCTGTTAAATTTGCCCAATCATACCATATTGTTGGATCTGTTATACCACACACAGAACACTCATTAGGTCTACCTCTATCAGCCCTAACTCTATAATGATATTTAAAGTATGGGTTTGTTCCTGGGATTTCTTGCCATTTAGCTTTTCTTTTTGGGTTAGTTAAACCTAAGCGTCTTGCTTGTCTACATATGAAAGGAACTGTTCTACTTAAACGTTCTGCTAGTATATACAATTTACCCTCATCTCGATAAAAGGTATAATCTAGTATTAATACAAAATCATCTTCTGTATTAAACACATTAATTTTATTAATTACGTTTAACTTGCACAAGCGTTCATGAACGCTTTGCCCACATAACCCTACTACTTTTCCTACTTTCCAGACATTGTTTAACTTTTTATACTCATTAATTAATACGTGATCTTCTACTTTTTTACGTTGAACCATAGTAAATTCCTAATAAAAAAGGCTGTAAACACTAGTCATGGTTAGAATTCCCAAGAGAGGGACATGACAGAATGCTTACAGCCTTTTTATAAAGTATCTCTTAACAGGTTTCTAACGACCTACATTAAGGATACTATATACTAGGATTAATTACATTAATTATTACATTAATTCTTTGCACTTCTTTATCTGTGCCTTAGTGCACTGTTGATATGGAATCAAGGGAATAGAGCTATAATTTGCCTTAGCAAATTCCAATATCCATAGAGCATCTGCATGGTTATCATCAATAGGTATAATTCCTATCTTGCTTACACAGGCTTTAATCATTTCATCCTTATCGGCTTTACCTTTACCCGTAGCAAAGATTTTGATAGTGTCTGCACGAATAGCCTCATGATCGATATGTCGCATGTAGCAGACACTCTGCAAATGTGTAGTAAAACCAATAAGAATCTCCGTAGCCGATCCACCTCTTTGACTTGCTTGTTCATAGATAATGATATCAGGTTTAATTTCCTTAATTCTATCCTCCAGCCATTTAATGAACTTGAAGTATCTTATCCCTGGTGAAGCTCCTCGTTTAACATCAAAGGTAGCAACTCCAGATGATGCGGGTAGCTCAACATTCGTTGCCCACCCGAGCTTTGTTGCCATATCGAGAGCGAGTATCCTGATCATACCGCTTCTTCTACAGCTACCCCGGTATGCCCAAAACCGTTGATACCTCTCTCTGTTTCATCGAGAGAATCGACTAAAGTAAACTCTGGAGTCTCATGTTTAAGTAAGATAATCTGTGCAATACGGTCACCCTTGTTGACCGTGTATTTGTTTGTACCATGATTGTACAGATGGATTCTGATTTCTCCTCTGTACCCTGAATCAATGAGCCCTGCACCTACTTCAATATTATGCGTAAAAGACAATCCTGACCGAGAGACTACTTTACCAACATATCCTTCAGGAATAGCCATATACAAGCCTGTACTGAATATTGCTGAAGTTTGTGCGTAAACAGGTTTAGTTTCATTGCTGGAAATATCATAACCAGCATCTGCATGTTTAGCCTGTTTTAAAGGATAAGGGCTAATATAATCAATTTCTATTGGTTCAGGTTGTACAACATCTCTGCGATCAATGAGAGTACACAGTTCTGCTATAACTGATCGCACATTCCAAGGGAGAGCAGTAAAGTGAAAATTATTATTTTTATTTTTTAATCCATTTACTAATTCATTTATTAAATTCATACTTTCTTCTCCTCTTTATGCTGCCATTCCTTTAACAAACGATGATCGGGTACATTGACCTCTCTTCTTCCTGCACGCACTCCATCGATGAATGCTTTACGTAATGCTTCATTAATGAAGTTTTTTATCTGAGTAGTGAATTCCATTATTCCTCTATTTTTTTATTGGTTTAATAGGACAGCAACTGTCATATATAGTTAACACATTATCCAAAAGATCTGCCTTGATCTTTGATTCTACACTTATTGGACGGATACCTTTACCCGCATATCTGTCCGCAGCAAACTCAAGATAGGCTTCTTGTAGTTTTACTATTCGTGTTCTAAACTCATTCATGCGTCTGCACCGAGATCACCGAATATGTTCGGAGCAATCTGGTACAGCATTGAGTATATCTCGAGAGCAATAGGTCTGATTTGAGGATGAGCTGCTTTACTAGCTCTAAGAATAATGAAGTGCCTCCATTCACGAAAATTACAGGTCATAACAAGTTCAGTCTTCAGACATATCGGTAACACTGATCGAGCAATCTGAGGAGGACATCCTGTATCAAGTGCGTTCATATATGCTGCTTCAGCATAACGACAAGCACCACACCACAGTTCATACTGTTTTTTATTCATACCAGGAGGTAGAATAAATGAGCACTCATTACCAAACTTTTCCCCACCATAATTGCAGTATCTAGTACTCTCCTGAGCATAGCTGGCTAAACGATGTCTCACGATCTCATGACTTACACCTCTATCTGTAATGATCTTAAACGATGCACAGGCATGTTCAATCATGGCATGATGCCCTGATTTAACCATCCGCTTGCAGAACTCAGCAGATGATTCAAGAGTGATCTTATCCTCTGATTTATAACAAGTTCTGCCCGCTAACTCGATTTGCTTTTCTGCTTCTGGTGTTACCCACATAAGTGTTACAGACGGTTCAACTATTTTCATGGTTATTCCTTTATTGGTTTAGTTTAGATTATCTCTTTCCCAAGTACCAATAGCCATATTGAGTAAATTATTATTAGCCCGTTCTTTTGTACCAAGATGAGCATACTTTCCTTGTTCAATATGGCTTAGATCAATACTCGATCCGTAGTCTTGTGAATGTTTTCGTATTACTTTTGATGGTTCTATTGGTGCAAATATTTCAAGAGAATATCTTCCATACTTATAATAGCGTTCGAGAATTCTCCACTCCCGTAAATGTGTTACAGCAAATATCTGTTCACCTGTAAGTACACCCGCATCGGTTGGATATAATTTTACACGTTTACCGTTGATAATTTTTGAAGTGATAGCCCCTATCATTTTAGTTGGTATCTGCATCTACTGATTCCTTTTCAGATTCGCCTATAGTTTCAAACAATTCCTGATGCAGTTTACACAGGAAAGTTATTTCCCTTTGTCTCTTGTGAATGGCTTCATTTATTGCCAGCAGGGAAGGTTTTAACAATCCCCTGGTTAACCAGTCACGGAGTAACCCGTCACTGGAAATGGTTATGCCCTGTAGTGCAAGCTCTTTTTCATCATTGTATTTCATTGTTTTGGTTCCTTTAATTTATCTATATGTGCCTTTGCCGCAGCACGTATTTCTGCTTTGGATATACCATTCTTTAGAGTCATGGCGTGTCCCCAATCGGGAAAGAACACGTCCAGTTGGGCTGAGAGTTTAACTACATCATGTTGTAGCTCAGGCAGTTCCTGCCAACGCATACAGTCGATGAGATTATCATTGACCCATTTTACTACATCCGGACGATCCTTGGCTAAGCAGTAGATTGCGTCATGAATCAGTGCTGAGGGGAGAATGTCATATCGATAGGGAGAAGCATGTACCCTACTCATAAACTCCACAGCAGCTCTGTTGTTCAATAAGCCGTAGCTCTGTGTCTTGGCATTGCCTGCGGATCTACGTTCAGCAGTGGCTGGATAGGGGAGTCTGTTTGAACCAAGAGGAGTCTTGGCCAGGATGGGTGTTCTGATCTTAATGCCAAAAGCACCAAGTATATAGCCGTCTGTGTGTGCTTGATTGAGTATTCCATCAATCCAGGTGTCTGAAACATGGTAAAGTTTGTGGTAGTTACTCTCTACTCGTTTTGAAACCTCTTCACTTAATCCTGCGGATTGCATGATGGTTCGCCATGTACCTGCGTAAGTGAGAGCAAAAATTAAGTTGGGGCTTTTGATTTTTGTCTCAAAGCCCCATACCTCCCTGCAATAGAATTTATTACATTAATATTGTATTCTTTGGTAGTTACTTCTTCTATTGAAACAATGTCTTTCAAATTGAATTCACTCAATTAGAATACCTCCATATATAGCCATAGGCCATTGATTGGTCTTTACTTGGATTTAGTGCATTTGATATAGTACCCGAACTATCTTTACCTAATGCTCGTGCTGCAGCAGTTAAAGACGCATGGGTTGCTAGGAATACCCCATCACTATTAAATTGATCAACCATTCTGCGTTTTGCTGTAGCAGTTACAATATTTCTATTTACTTTTTGATTGTAAATCATTTGTTCATACGCATCTTCTAAATTAGTTATTTTAGCAAAATTGCGTATATTGATAGACAGCCGGGATATACCTGTTTTGTATTCTACAGCCAGTTCTGTAAGTGTTTTTCCTCCAAGGAAATCAATTAGTATTCTCATTAACTGTGCTTGGTTCAAATTTTTTTCTTGGTAGCTCAAACCTAGTTTATAGGCATGTAGAGAGTTCTCTTGTCTTGTTACCCATTCTAGATTACTGACAGTATTATTTGTTTTTACTCCGTCGATATGATTTACTTCCGGTTTATTATCTGGATTCTCCAGATAGGCTTCAGCTACCATTCTATGTATGTATCGCCAATGACCCACATTATTGATATACAAATTTAAAGAATAGTAGCCTACAGGTAGTAAAGTAGGCATTTTTTGCCTACCTGTTTTAAGGTTAAACACGTTGCCGTCTTGATCAATTTCATAGTTGTTTTCAAATCCTTTTACTAGTTTCATAGTAGTCCTCTATTGGAATTTTATTATTATGTAAGTCTATAATAAAATCTCCACTTTTGCCATATACAACACGGTTGTCTACTATTATTTTAAATACTCTTTCTGTAGGTAGGGCTTCTTTTATATCTGGCATTTGATCACCAAAATAATAGTAAGCTCTTAAACTATGTGCGTCATATCCGTCTGTGTATACACGGAGTTTATTTGGATCAGATGTGAGTAATGCATTAATACGGTCCTCCAGGCTAGCAAAGTCTGCTCCAGTGAATAACCACCCATGGTCAGATACAAAGCATGATTTTATGAGCTTTCCGAATTTTGATCCGCTGGGTAAGTTTTGCATATTGCTATCCGAACTAGAAAGTCTTCCACTCTGCGTTCCAGAAAGATTAAAATTACCGTATACTCGGTAACTTCCATCCGGTAGCTGCTGTGCCTTCTCGAAGGCTGGAATGAAGCTGGTGAGTATTTTATTTGCCTTGCTAAGTCCGATAAGGTGTTCAAAGATTTCTTTGTGAGAATCCGATTTTGCATGATTGATGAGTTTCTCTAAAGTCTTTGCACCAGTTGCTGGCAAGCCTGAATCGGTAGTATCAATGACCTCATAGCCAAGGTAATTGTAAATGAGTTCTTGAAGCTGTTTATCTGAACCAGGATTAAATATATTCCTAGCAATGATCTGATCGTCAGCAGTATAGACCTTCTTCACTGCTTTATGAGTCATCTCCGCTGCCAGATCTTCTAATTGGATATAGTGAAAATCCTTGATGATATGTGAGTTCTGCAGAGCATCACTGTGCTCCTTGACAATATCCGTCAGAATGATCTTAGCTTCTTGTACCTTCTCTGGAGAAATAGGCATACCAGTAAGCTCAGTCTGCAGGATCAATTTGACTGAAGGCTTGAAGGTATCAAGATAAACGTGTAATTGATCCTCCTCAATCATTATTGGTTTATACTTCTTGTAAACGTACCATGTTGAAAGTGTGTCGATTAAATTGTAGCGCAGCAATTGAACCAAGGGAATCAACCGGATATCCTTGATGTCATCCTCAGCGTAATTCCCGGCAAACGGTTGAGCCAAGATTTTAAGCCCCAGTTCATTCTTCACGGTGTTATTGGTAGCAAGGTAGGCTATCAGCTTGGTGTCATCAAACTTGCTGTGTAGCAGCTCAATACCGTCTAGCATACTGACATTATCACCGAGGTCATTCATCCACAGATTGTAGATGAGAACCTTAGCGTCATAAAATATGTTGTGGTATGTAAGCGTTCCCCGATACTCCGTGAGGAATTGCTTAAGCAGCTCTCGTACTGGAGCATTGAATACCTGCTTTCCATCTGTATAATCTACAGCAAAGGCAATACCGTTATGTTCGTCCCAAGCAAATGCTATGGTACCTATACCCGCATCATAGAACTTGAGGCTGAATGCCTCTATGTCACAAGTGAGTTGGTCATATTGGTGTAGCGCCTGTAGAGCTTCCTCGATGTCGTGTAAGTTATCCGGATAGTACTCCGAGTGGATGATTTCTGTTCCTGGTTCAGAGTAGGTATCCTTGTTAAATTTAATCAGTGCCTGCAGAGAGAGTTCCAGTTTCCCCTGCAGAGTCGGGTTATAAGACAGTGCTTGATAGTTCACACCGATGATTACGCCAAGATGCTCGTAGCCCTCGATAGCACAAGGACAAACATATCCGTAATGAGGTTCTGCCTTAGCATTCTTGGTGAGGGTCTTGAAGTATTCTCCGTCAGTGCAATAGAGTATTTTTATCCCGAGTTGATCTATCTCCGGGAGTAACTCAGCAAGATACTTTTTTCTCAGTGCTGCCGGAGCACTCTTTGGAGTTTTGTATGCAAGAGTGAAAGCGATTATTTCTTTTGGTTTAACGCCTGCTTCCGTAAGCTGTCGAATATAATTCTCTTCAATTGCTTGTTTACGGAAGCAGGATTCTTTCACCAAGAGAGCAATGCTTAAACTTTCAGCATTTGAACCAAATAGAATATGCCTCATGAAATATTTCCTTAATTCAATAGAATTCTCTCTAAGAAGAGTTTCTGAAAGGCAAGTATACCATTCTTATTCTTCTCTTTGAAAGTATTGAGTTCTTCTTCTGTTTTTGGTTGACTAATATTAAATACACTTCGGTTCAGTGTATTTAATCCTGAGCGTAATCGACTCGGTATGAGCTTGTATATATCTTCTGTGTGTTCAGCAAATATCAAGGCATTTTCTACATAATTAAGAACATTTCTTTCTGCTCTTACTCTGTCAAAATTAGGGCTATCAATCAGCTCTTTTGCTTCTTTTATTAAATCAGGATGTAATACTTTATTACATCCTGTGTATATATTTGCATACCACGCGTGATACATCACACCATTATACATAAAAGTTGCTTCGGGTTTATTAAGCATCTGTGCATTTTTTGCAGCGAGTTTGCTAATGCTATCGTAGTAGTCTACGCGTGATTTTTCATATATCGTAAGTTCTAAGTTATTCTTAAGTTGAAGCAGGTGCAGTTGCCTCTGCTTCAGTGATCGTGAATCGTTCATTCTGTTCTCCCCTATAGCGTAATGGCAACTGTCCATATAGGACCACCTTTTTAGAAGCACGTGTTATTGCAACATAGAGTAAACGTGCTACGTCACTAGCGATATTACATTTACCGATATCAGTAAGATCAATGTATACCGTATCATATGTGCTTCCTTGACTTTTATGAACCGTACTGGCAAAGATTGGCCGGAGATCTAACCACTCCTGTTTAATAGCAAAATAGTTCGGCCATTTTTTTTCTTTAGCTAAACTCTTCAAAAGATGCATAGTGTCTATTTGATTATCCGGCAGAAAGGCTTCATTTATTCCTTTTATGGCTATGTATCTTCCCATAACACCCTGTTGTGCGCAGGAATACCCTGTGTATTCTATTTTTACCAATGAATCGGTGCAATATAAAGTCTGTCCTTTATTGCTGATTATTGGTTTGTTGGTAATCAGTGTTTCCCCTGCTGTAGGATGCTCATCTAAGCCGTTTATCTCTCTAATATGTGCATTGTATTGGTTCACTCTGGAATTGGTCCAGGCGAGGATTCTCGCTTTTTCTGGGGTATATTCCGGATGGGTGAATTCCTCATCAATCATCTGCTGGAAAGTAGGTCCATCTACATGGAGAATATCTTCACCATTTGGTACGATGGGAGTGAATATACCCGTTTCCACTGTCTCCTTGAATCTGGCTCCTGCTTCAGCTATGGCCCCGCCATGACGCATGATCTGATTGAGTGAAACACGAGTAAAGGCAGGATTGTTCATGATAGGTATCTTTTGCTTTACAGGTGCCAATTGATACTGATCACCAATCAAGACGATCTTGCAGTTTACCGTCGAGGATTTAATATCTTCGAAAAGAGAGTTACTGATAAAACTTGCTTCATCAATAATGAACAAAGTATTGTGAATTATTTGATGGTTTCTCCCTTTAATGAAGTCTGTTTCTCCAGTAGTATAGTTTGGTCTGGGAACCAGTCCTAGTTTATTGTGCACAGTACTTACGTCATAACCAAGGAAATCAGCCAGTACTGAAGCAGCTTTATTTGTAGTTGCTGCAACACAAATGTCTAATTGATGATTCTCATCATCTGCTAGAAGTAGAGAAAAGAGTTGCATTCTCGCGTGAAGAGTATCAAGTAAATGACGTACAAGAGTACTCTTACCAGTTCCAGCACTTCCAGATATAACTAGAAAGTTCTGTTCTTTATCAAGTAAGAAATCAGTAAATGCTACATTCGCTTTTTCTTGATCCTCCGTTAGTTTGAAGGTTGTCATATGGTTTATCCTTATTGGTTTAAAGTTTATAGTGGATCACTCTCCCATAAGGAGTATCAAATTGCAGATTATCATGAATGATCCAAATAATATCAGTATTTGTTTTTGGTTTAACAGGAATACGAAAATACCCATCAGTGAAAATGAGTATCACAGGAGGTTGATTTTCTTCTACCCATTGCATTAGTTCAGTGAGATCCGTTCCTCCACCACCAGTATATGCAATATCTTCTACACGAGTGTTTTGAGTTATATCCTGTATAGCCGTTATAGTAGTGTCAAACTCAATAAGAGTAATTTTCTCGGGTAAAAGCTGATCTTTGATCATACGTATTCCGCCACCAAAAGAACTAAGTTCTTCCTGGGTAACGGATATGCTAACATCAAAAGCACAAGCAATATTACTAAGAGATATGCCATAGCAGCTTGGCAATATCTCTGGTAGAAACCTACGTGACGGTCTTTTAAAGCTGTACTCTGTCTGAGCATATGCTTGCATATGATTAGCTAGAATAGTTTCAAAGTTTAACCGAGGATTGAGTATTTCTTCCATAAGACCGCGTACTTCTCCAGGGAGAGAACCAATACTTTTGCCACTCATCTCTGTTATGCATCTAGCTTTACAAATTATAGCATTGATATGTGCAGTAAGATCTTTAACAACTTCCTCTCCTTCCGCAGTAGAGGTGTTTGCTTTCTGTAAGATGATATCACAGTCCTGCTCGTCGAGATTACTGGTAGCTGGATCATACTCTTTATGCAGAATGTGATATATTTCTAGAGTAGAGCAGTCTATGAACCTATTATCCCACAATCCATCATCAGGCAGAGTGTACCCCGCTTTGAGAAGATCCAGATTGATACGATGATCTCCCGCTCTATTATAGAGTTGATGTTCAACTTTCTCTGAATAAACCTTCATATTGACTAGTGGAAATGATTCAATATGACGGTATAATATGTGTCCTACTTCATGGGCCAGCAAACCAACCCGAGCATCGGGTCTAAGAGATTTGAACCAATCAGGATTGAGATAGAGTGTCTTTCCATCTATTCCAGCAGTAGCTGTCCCCTCTTGAGCTGTAGCCCATTTGTGACGCAGAGAGAAAAGAACAGAAGAATAGAATACTGGATTGGCTTCGGGAGGTTTATTAGATGGGTCCATTAAACCTATCTTGGCGGTGGAGAGTATCTTTTCATATTCCATCAGCTACTCCTTGTTTATTTTTCTTCTTGGTTTTAATAGAAAGATTGTATTCCTCTATGAGTTCATTTCTAGTTTCTTCCAGTTCTGCATAAGTGGATTGCCATAGATCATTAAACTCATAGTATATTCCGAGTTTATCCGTCAATTGATTGATGACACAGATAATGCTTTGCTTTATTGTATCTTCATCTAAGTATCCCATTATGGCCTATTACATTAGAGGTTTATGAACTACCTGTTGACCGTCTTTCTCAGCGAGAACAACGGTAACTTGGTAGCTCTTTTTAGCTTTGAATATTTCTGCAGCTTTCTGTTGAGCTTCATAAGAAGTCTCTGCATAGACCTCTATTTTTCTATTCTTGTAGAAGGCAATGTATCCATTCATTTGTCTATTTTAATCCTTTTCCGCCAGATCTACTGCCTGACGATATTATTTATTGGTTTAAATCCCTAACGAGATATGCGCACTATTCACAGTTATCCATTCACTGACACTTGGTACAGTCATCAGCTTCGGAGTACGCTTGACGGCATCCTTTAATGTAAATACCTGGAACTCAATAGGCATCCGGTGGATGTATGGCATGACCTGATCAATATCAGCCAGGGTAATATGCGCACCAATCATTCCTGAAGTAGCTGCCAGCATCGATGGTTCACTGGGTACAGCTATGACTTTTGGTGCCTGCTTGATCTGTGCATAAGTAGGGATATGTGGATAAATCTCACAATAGGTAAGGAACTCTCGAGCAATACTTTCACTGATAGTACCAGCAAGAATGGGGAGTTTGTTTTTCAATGCCATCTTCGGGTAAGCAACTATACGAGAAGCAAATTCCCATGTTCGTGGCGATGCAAAGGTCTTATCATGATGATTCGGATCGAAGACATGGAGATTCTGTGGACGATGGTTGATGTAAGAAATCACCTCATGTCTGAGATGATTGGCACTGGCCCACAGTGACCATAGTTCAGGGTTTACTGTTAACTCCAAATGAATCAAACGTGACTGCATAGCAGTGGATAATCGATTAACTATCGCCCCATCAGACATCAAATTACCTGCACAGACCATGGCTGTCTTGGGATGAAGTTTATGCTGTCCTATACAGCGATCCAAGACAACCTGATAGGCTGCTGCTTGGGTTTGAAGTCCTGCTGCGTTAAATTCATCAAAGGAAATCAGAAAGCCGTCATACCCGTCGGGGATAGGGTCATCTTCCAGGGGAAATATGTTCATGGGAAGATATTCTGCTCTCCGTCCAGATACTTTAGGAAAGCCATTTATATCTACTGGTTCTAATTGAGACAGACGAATGTCAATCAGCTTGAGCTTATACTTAGCAGCAAGCTGTTGTATTAACTCACTTTTTCCCGTATTTTCAATAAGGTGCGTTATACCTTACCCGTTCTCTTATGAACTGCTGCATATCACTATGCAGTCAAGACTATATCTTCATCCTTAGCACAATCAGAGCACACGCCACCGCGATAAATACTTATAGAATCTCGGCGTTTAGTGTGGATATTTTGACAATATTTACATCGAAAAATAACATAACGTTTTCTTTTACTGCCACTAGCCTTTATCATGGTGTCTATTAGATTACTCCCTAGTAGACTGTTCAACTCAGTTATAGCTCTTATTTCGTTAGCTTTAGCTGCGGCTGCAGTACCCAAACGTTTAACATGTTCCTGTCTTCCTTGATCAGAAGAATGTTTCATGTTTTCTTTTGGAGTACACCATTCTAAATTAGCTGCGGTGTTATTTAATGTATTATTGTCAATATGGTTTACTTGAGTTTTATTATCAGGATTTGCGTGAAACACTTTACACACTATACGATGGACACTTATACGCTCAATTTTTGAGTTGTTACTTAATGTAACTCGTGCGTATCGAGCATTTTTTGATTTAAAGATATCAATCTTTAATTCACGTATTCCTGAGCGACTTGTATTAGGCAAAGATAAAATTCTACCTAGGCTTGTCACTTGATATTTACCCTCGTAACCCGGTATGTCTCTAATTTCTTCTGTCATTATACTTACCTCATTAAAATTAATGTATCCGTTAATATGGCATTAATCGTAAGGTAAATCAAGCATAATGTAAGGAGTCCCCCATTTCCACTCACTTGAGTGTACGCCTTTCGGCTAGTCGTTGAACCTTCCTCATATATTTCTACTTAGAGGCTTGGTTGCTGATTGTCACATAACATTAAATTGTTAAACCCTCATAATGTGATTTCTCCATTATTGTGGTTTTAATGCTTTCGTGGGTTTCCAGCAATTAAAGGGATTTATTTTGAGGGGATTACTCCCCAAAGGAATCTAGTAAAAGTCAAATTCCAGGGTTCCCATGCATCATGGGAACCAGACGAGAGAACATGCACATGGTGATGAACTCAGCAGCTTCTTTAATATTTACTCGTATGTCATTGGTGACTATTGGTGATGGTGCAAACATGGCAAAATACCTCTCTTATTTAGTATATTTTATTGGTTCAAAAACAGGGGTTAGAGTATCGGGAGACACCCTCGAAAAAGGGTCATTTTAGCAAAGTTGACGTACCGTTTTTGAGATCGGAGAACTTTGTAAAATGCCTGACAAAAAAACACTCACAAGAGATCCCCGGAGGGGATTCTCAAGTGAGTGCTAATTGTTCAACTGGTTTTCCCTATAGAAGTTGTGAGAAGGTTCTCTATACTTCTGTTACTTGCTAGGAGATAGCATAGCTCCCATTTCTGATTTCATCCCCGAGATCGTCGGAGTATTTCTGAATCTTGATTGGTGTAGAGCTGATCTGGTTCAAGATGAATTCCAGCATGTTCGACTCGGCAATCTCTGCCATGATGTCCTTGTAGACCTGTCTAACTCGGTTACAGTTGTTCGGATGTGCTCGGAAAGCATCGTGAATGAACACTACTGGAAAGCTCTTGTGCTTGAGAGTGTCATCGATTAAACCAAGAATTCTAGTCAGATACTCTTTACTGAAGTTTGTGACGGATATCTTGCCTATTGATTCCACGCCGACAAGAGAGTAGAAACCAGACTCTACGGCAAGACGTTCAATACGTGGTATTTCTTTTGGTTCAGCATATGTGCCATTTGCAAGATGATCCGATATCACCATTGCAATGTACGCCAGCCCCATACCATCATAATTACAACGTCTTCCTAGCTCTCTGCAGACTAACGAATCACATGCGTGAATCGTGTTAGCTGCTGTACTCTTACCTGTCTCACTGCCTTCATTCACGCTGTAGGTGTATGTGAAGCTGGCATGGTCCAGCTCATCCACTTCGATCTCTGCCTCAGTTTGTTGCATAATCGGAATGTATGCGTGGAAGCCATCTGGCATGGTGAATTCATAGCTCAGTTCATACGCAGGCCAGAGAGACAGTAACAGCTCACGCATCTCACAGGCACCAGGTGCTACTATGAAATTAGCCTTATGAAAGGCTTTATACGCTGGAGTGTCCTCACCGAACAGGGCTTTAGGCTTTTGATTTGACCCATAATAATATGTCATCTGGGCATATTTTATCTCTGTACGTGATATACCTTCCATACTCTCACCGAGTATTTTACCTACCTCAGTGAGAGTGATACTGTAGATGTCATTACACTTATCTCCAATCAGACCGGTATTTCTTGCTGTATCCTTGCATCCGGTCAATGCTGCCATGATCTGTGGACCTGAAGCTGCAGCATCAAGTTCAACAATATGACCGGTAGGGATACCATTCTGGGCATCCCTATAAGCCAGTACTGCAGCGATGTACTGGAACGGTTTCTTGGCATCATCTACCAGTGATTCCAGTTCATCCTCATGTTCTTTCGTCCAGGCCAGACGATCCTCGAATTGAGATTTATCTAAGCCATGCCCATATTGTGAGGCAATGTCGATCATTAGGTATTGTCCGCCGGTAAATTGAATCAAAATGCCACCTCTTTCATAGTTTTTCGATTCTTCCACATGCTTTGCATTGTTCTCCATATTCCATTCCTGAATTATGGCACAACACACATGTATCATTGTTTCCGCACCAATATTTATTATGGTGTAAGCCATTTTTTGGTATATCGCCAGATGCGCACATAGCACATTTACCATCCCGCATATGATGATTTTTTCTAGCTTGGCAAATTGCTTCGTCCAGTGTCATATTGCACTCCATTAACGGCTCTACTCGAATTTCTTTAGCAAGAATGCTATGCTTTGCTGCATGATTAGCAGCAAATGCTTTTGCATCGCTAGATGACCTGAAAGTCAATCGCCCGCCAAAAGGTTGTACGTCAACCCATTGTCGCTCGTGTCCAGTTATATGGCGAATTACCTGTACGACATACTGTGGAACTATTCTTGGTTCATTTGGCATAGTCTATTCCTTTGATTTTATTTTCAATCCGTGACACCAGCGACATGGATTGATATATTACTTGTTCTCCTTAACTGTGGAAGGTATATTCCTTACTCTCCGGTCGCCATACAGCACCGATGGTGTATCTGATGCTGTCATCATTAGTGTCAGTGTAGAAGGCAATGAGATCGTTCTTACCATCGTTGTATATACGCACTTTGGGGTACCCACTATATGCCCAGAGAGACAATCTACCGATGGCTTGTTGGAGCTGCATAGTGGGTACATCCATCAATTGTTCTTCGTCATAGTGCAGTTCTACTGTTCTCATTGGTTCATCTCCTTTAAGTCACGCATCATGAAATAGATGTCAGCCGACCAACTATTCAGCATGTTTAAAATGTTTTTTAAGGTGTACTGCTCCTCGATTGTCATGGTACTGAGAATAGCGTCGTATGTTACTATGTTGGGTAGTACTAACCTCTGTTGCTCTAGGCCCTTGAGATCAACATTTTTAATAGTAAGTGTTTCATTCATTGGTTTCCTCCTTACATATCTGAGTGATTTTATTATCAGGTATTTCTAGTCGAATAAGCTGACTTAATTCAAAAGTTGTGCAACCAGGTTCTATCGGTTCTTTTGTGGGAGAATCAATAAACACGCTTATTGTTAATAATAGGATGAATATACCCATTACATTTCCACTAATTCAGCAGCAGCAAGCTGAATTATTGACTTTTTAAACGATGAACCCTGAGTATTTATATGGTATCCCTCAGCGTAGCATCTACCTCTCTTATCCACCCGATGTAACAGGTGAAATCGATTCCCTCCCCGAACCAATTTGATGTACGCTCTGTAGCTCTGCGTAACAAACCGTTTCCATTGATCCTCTTTTTTCTGGTCATGCCTGCCATCAGTCTCGAAGGCATACGTAGGCTTCTCTTCATACTTTCTAAGCACAGCTCTATTGAGTTTTAGCTCAATAGCATTCATGCGGTTAAGATGGTCTAAGCATATATCTTGCTTATGATGGTTCTGCCTTCCTCCAAGTATGAAGGAACCGTGTTCCTCATGTTTATTGGTGGTGAACAAAGGCAGCCTTTTTGTGAATATCTCATGCCTCTCCAGCTCGGGGAGATCATTCAGCGTGTACTCTGTACATACTGTGATGTACTCTCCTGAGCCATTACGAGTAATGGTGATGAGTCCAGTACGAGAGATGACTGCCAGTACCTCTGCAGCAGTCTTTACCCTGTCTATAGTATCTTCCAGACCTATTCTTCCAGCGAGCATACCCGCTATTGCTTGATAGGTAAGTTGTCCTATTGTGAGGGTAATGGTGAAGGCTGCCAGGACTATCTCGTAGATTTCCCCTTTATTTGGATTCCAATCGGAGAGTCTTCTGTTCTTGCTGGTGAATGGCTTGACTGTGCCATCCTTGAGGGTGTATTCGTAGTACTTGGTGGCATAGTCATGTACCAGTCGTACTGCCTGATCAAGCTCAGGCATACCACCTGTTCTGGCTATCTCTTTCTGAACAAAGAACTCTTCTGACCTGAGCATATCTATTCCTCTGTTATTGGTTCTTGGTTCAAGTCTTTCTTCCTCCATGCCATAACGTAGGCAATGACCAGGTGATTACCCATGAAGGGACATACAGTCACTGGATTGACATTAGGCTTCCAATCATGTTCTGCTTGTAGCTGAGCATTCTTGATGTTGGTAGCCATGAGGACATTATCCTCTTGGCTATACTGAGAGATCTTCTCCTCTAGATATTCCTTCTGAGCCTTGGTGTAGCCCAGTAACCATGCCAGTTGTTCCATGGACATAGGAACCTGATAAGGACAGAGTGTCTCTGGTTTGGCATGTGGCCTGGTTATAGACCACGCAGCTCTGCCTTCACGTACTTTCTTGATCATTGAATATCTCCATGTAATTTAGGATAGTAAAGAAAAGGGATACCTCTGTATAAGCAGGTATCCCCGAGGATGATTTAGAACAGATCGAACGAGGATGCCTCATCATTGACTTCACGGAAGTCAATGGAGAGCTTGAGCAGGATATTCTCTGCTCTAGTTGGATCTTCTTTTAACCACTCAAGAAGAGTCATTTCTGCTGGTTTACTATTACGCAAAGGAATTGCTCCGAGCTTACGAGTAGAACCATCTTTACTCGGAAGGTAAAAGTTCAGAAATCCTTGAGCTTTCCAAGAATCATTTGAGGGAGTTGCGATTGTTGTAATCTGTCGTTTTGCTAATGCCATGGTAGTTCTCCTTTGAAATGAGTTAGTGATACGTTGAGGAATGGCTCTATTGCCACCCACATTTATGCGTGGTAACGCATACAGCACGGACTAAGAATTAAAGCAATTCTTAGCCACAGCTATGCCTACCGCATGACGTGTTTATCCTGTAAAAACAGAAAGAACACAATGGTTAATCCCAAACGAGCTTAACCAGGCATAAAGGAAAAGGTATAGAACCAACAGAAATAATTATACTATCTTTAGGTGAGATTAATGCAGATGAGCTTAACTGGTAGTCTGCCATGAAGACAGACTACCAATTGAGAGGGATTACCAGTATAGAGGTCGAGTGGGTTCTTGTTTTATTGGTTTAGCCAGCAGTTCCTGCCGACAGTTTAAACCAATAAAAGTGAACTCAGGCTTCCGAGTGTCTTTATATATAACTCGAATATACTTGGACTTTACGTAGAATTTGTTTCTTAAAATCATTGTGGATACCTCCGGTTGAATTGATGAGTGGAACTGCTTTCACCATTATGTCCGGTAGGACATCCAGCAATGCGTACGTTTTTATCTTACTTTGATTCTTTTGAGTATTTCAGTAGCTTTTGGGTACCAATCCGGAGCTATTTCCTCTATCACTTCTTCAGGGAAGTCAGCATACTGAGCTACTATTTCCTCCAATATAGCCAGTAGATCTGGAGCAGCAACAATGAGCTTGGCATTAGCAAGCCCTTCTATTATTCTCTCCTCATTGCTTGTGCTTAGGAAAGATATATCTAGTCCAGATTCTCTTTGTCCACATATGCAAATCTCCTTGTTTTTCCATGGTCCAGGTGTATGCTTACCCATGTAAATCTCCTAGCCCTCCGAAGAGGGCATTTGTTTATTGGTTCAAATGTTTAGTAAACAGTACTGATCGTACATACGCTCAGCATATGCTTCTGCATCGTAATCAAGTTCTCTATCTGCTCCAGATTCCGCAGCAGAGATGTAAATTTCATCTTCATTTTCCTCATACCATGTATCAAAATCTTTCATCATGCTCTCCTGTTGATTTACACTTTGGACAGAGATGTATTCTCTCCGATGTTTTATGCTTCCAACCACTCCTCCGAGCGATCCGCGTAGCGGATCTGATACTATTCGTTTCGGCTATGATCACTCTTGCACAGCGATCACACCAGATATTGGTGTACTGGACTATACTCATGGCAGTGTCTCCTAGCCCCGGTTACCCAGGGCATTTGTTTATTGGTTGAGGCGCTTGGCTATCGCCTCATCGATGTACTGTTTCAGTACATCACCGTGGCAAGCACGAGGAGCACAGTAACACATCAACTTTACATCTCTCCCATGTAATATCTCTTGTGCGATCTTACGCAGAGCTATCTTCATGGGTGATTCCCATGTCATTAGTACAAGGAAGTCTTTCTTGTACTTGGCAATTGAGGCTTCTCGGGTATACTTTGGAAGTGGATATGGATTTCCGAAGACAGAACCTCTACCGATGTATACTACACCGGTAGATTTACCTCTGTAGGTGTGTTTATTCACAACAGTTATCTCACCTATGCTCATGGTAAAACCTCCAGTAGTTGTATTAAATAGGGAATCAGCATCAATGATGCCGGCAGTATCATTAGTACATACCTCATATCATATCTCCTTGGTTTAAGATATGGAAGACGTTAGTATCTTCCTATCTTTATGTCCGGTAGGACATCCAAGGTAGACTATCTGACTATCTCGGAGCAGGACTATCAAGAAGACAGAGGTAGGACAAAAAAAAAATACCCACATCCGATGTTCTGGATGTGGGTTGAGTTGACCGGAGTAAAGCGCGTGTTTTGCTCCTCTATCCCGGCCAAGTTCTATAATTAATCCTCTTGTTCTTGGTTAAGTCGCTCAGTTATAGAAGCGACAGTATCACTTTCCCTAAGAGGGAAAAGTGCATTACCCCACGGGTCTTCAACCCACCCATGGGGATTTACCTTTAAGCCTTCTGGAAGACCTGACCAATCAGCCAGGTCAAACCATTCCTGTTGCTTGCGGGAAGCAAGGTCGGAACTCCCGCAAGCAACACATACTGTGGGGGCGAAGAAACCGTCACCCTCTACGCGGGTCAGTTCTTCTGATCCGCAGGTATTACAGAACCTAATGGTTCTCATATTGAACTCCTTTTATTTCTGTGGGCAAAATGCCCAATATCTTTGAACTACCACTATCATGTCCGGTAGGACATACACACCAGACTATCTTACTATCTCGAAGAGATTATCAAGAAGATAGATGTAGGACAAAAAAATACCCACATCCGATGTTCTGGATGTGGGTTGAGTCAACACAGGAGTACAGCACATAGAACGTGTTCCTCTCTCCCTGGCTGGCTCTATCACGCTATACCCAAAGTGAAGTTAAATACTTCACTTTGGAGTTGTGTAGGTACGTCGGTGACGTACCCGCTAACGATATTTTGGTATTCTCGAGGCCAAAATCCTCAAGAATGGATGATATCAAGTCTTCTGTTTTTCTACAGAAGACTTGGTACTCCTTGCGGAGTATCTCTTCTTGATCTGTGGAACCGTGCCATGCGGCACGGTACAGACGCAGGTTTTCCTCTAACAGTGGCTTGATATAGGCTTTGGCTAGTTCACGGTCGGTTTTATTCAGCATATTGAACTCCTTTTATTTCTGTGGGCAAAATGCCCAATATCTTTAAACTATCACTATCATGGCTGGTAAGCCATACAGCACTGAACCAATAGAAACAACATAATTGGCCCATAGCAAGAAAAAAGGGATCAACCATACAAGTGTATGGAAGATCCCTTGAATCACACTGTACGAGCAAGTGTGATGATAAAGCTGATGACACCTGCACATATGAGAGTACAGGTGATAATAGATACGAGGAGAGATTTCATATTAAGTCTCCTCTTATATCTAACAACTCACCGTGCAGCACCTCGTACAGAGGCGATACTTCAGTGTCCGTTGCACTACACTCCGGACACTGGATGTGGTACTCAGGCCAGATTTCACCACAGAGCTGACATTGAAAATGGACAGTATCAAACATAACAACCTCCTATAAATAGAAATGAGCCAGGTAAACACACTGGCTCAGGGAATGACTAGAATTCACAGTCTTCGCAGGACTCGTCATCTTGTATGCACCGAATGGTGCAAGCAGGATCATGACATAAGCCATACTCTGCAGGCTGACCGCAGATAATGCAGACAGTCTCTTTCTCAAGACTGTCGAGGTACTCGTCAGAATCCTCATAGCAATAGACTGCATCGATGTATGCAGAACATGCAGGATTTTCACAGTCAACTACACCACAAATAGAACATCTACGTGCGTAAGACATAACGACCTCCTTGAAAGAGTGAGTGAGCAAGAGTGCTCAAAATAGAACCAATACTTCTACTGTTATGTCTGGTAAGACATACTCCATTAAAGAGGTATGCATTAGATAGGTTTATAGAGGGATATTATATAGGTAGAATACCGACAAATTGTCAACGTTATTTAAAATGGCAGGAAAATGGTAGTTTATTGGTAGTGGAATGGTAGGAGATATTATGGAAAGGGTAGCAGTAGTGAAGATAAGGAAAAGTACCTTAACCTACTCTGATATGTACCAATGTACCAATTAACACTGTTCTGATCTATCTTCCCTCTACTTTTCTCCTATAGGATTAACTAGATGATAGCGTCGATGATCTACCTTCCCTCTACTTTTCCCCTATGTAAACTACCCCTCATCTGAATGAGAATGGTAGTGTTCACTACCAGTAGACAGGCTATCTCATGTGTGTTGTATGTAGTGAACTACGATGAGTAGAGTACATGAGGTGATACTCTTTCAGGTAGACTAGGCTATCTTAGATGTGTTTGTGTTGTGTTTGTGTAAAACGATAGTGGACCCCGATGCTCTGGGATCCACTGAGGATTACGGATTGAGACTTAACTCAAGTGTCCGGAATTTGGCTTCCAATTCAAGTACACGAGTCTTATGCTCGTACTGCGAGGCAGTCTCGATGTCTTCGCAATAGAGAGCCCCAGCATTGCTGAGGTGCTGTACTGCACTGACGTTGGTTGACACCACTTGGGTCAACTGAGGTGCAAGGTTAGCAAGGCTTATAACAGCACCGTATACGGATGCTAATGCTGCGAACAAGCCTGGCTTTACTGCTGATGCTACTACTGTGGTAGGTATAGACATGGTACGACCTCCTGATCAGGGTGATAGTGCGAGAGGATACTAAATGCATCCACCATTATGACCGGCAGGTCAAGAGTGTAGCGAAGCTACACGATAGGGGTGGTAGTATAGGTAGTGGGGGACACTACAAGAATACCAGAGGGGGGGTATGCTTGAGTTTCCGATGTGGTACATCATGCACTACGTGGGTACCTACTTTATATTTTTATCTAAAAAGTAAATTCCCTCTCTCAAAATTATTATTACTTTCCCTATCATTTCCCATCGCACAGGTCTTAATAAATAACATCTATTATCTCTCGTTCTTTGTTCATTATGTTTTGTAACTCGTGATCTGTCATGTAAACAATCTTCTTTCTCATTATAGTTTTCCTGTAGCTTTTCTTATCTAAGTCTACTTAATCTCTTCAAATCCCCATTCAATCATCTCGTACATCTGATTCTGGCAACACTCTTCGACATATACATCTTTCGCGTAGTCATCCATTCCCTCAAAGTCTATGTCGTCAATCTCAACAGTAGACTCTCGCTTTGAACCAACATATCCAGTATTCACCCATACATTTAATTTCATTGTAGTTTCCTCCCAAAAATTATATTAAAATTTACTTATTGTTTAGTAGCCAACCAGCATATGTCCACCGTTACCATCTCCGGTGATCCGTACTCTCGGGACAAAGGTAATAGCTTCAGCTATACAACGAGTATCCTTATAAGCATTTCTGCTACGTATACGCATCAAACAACCTGAACCAACAATCTCTAATGCCATGGTATACGTGTCATCATCCTGTTCTTTTTTGGTTACATAAATCCACTCATGCATTAATTATACTCCTCCGCTTGTATGTCATTGCTTAGCAGTTCTTGGTAACAGTTACCGCAGATAGATACATTTTCATCTTCACTCTCTGCTTGAGAATGTCCATAGAGTCTTTGATACTCTTTCTCAATAACCTCCGGAGAGGTAATGGATTTAATGAGCTTGCCACAGGCAGCGCAAAGAAATAGTTTATTATCCATAGGAATCACCCGTTCCAATAGTTTTGAAAGGTGAATAACCCTTCTCCCCGATTCCATAGGGATAATGTGAAATATGCTACATGCAGCTCTAAGCAGAATCCATTCCATTTAGGTGCCATCAGAGTGAATCCTAATGCGAAGCTAGGCGCTAATTTGAGAGTTATTTTATGCGATATCATAGGGATTATCCTTCTTGGTTTATTTTATTGGTTCAAATGTAACAACCGACTCCGAGAGTATCCTCCCGGCGATACCTGTTGATTCAGGTCGATGGTGCGCATATGCAGCTTTCCTGATTTGGAAATAACTTCACAGAGGCGATCCGGTTATTCTTATTGGTTTAATTGAAAAACAATCCCCGTCCGTTGATTGGCTTGCCGGGGGTACAAGACGTACTGGCGGAGTCCTAGATATGTCTACTGAGGAGGTATTTACCAGTGGTGTTGTTAGTTCGGATCAACGGTACCTGTGTTTCTTTTCTTGGTTTAGACACCAAGATATTCCATCAATTCATCAACAACAATAGCTCTCTCTTTCGAGGAGAGTTTCTGCCCACAAGTAAGAATCTTCTTGATTAGGAGGGTTGTTGTCACTGCTTCTCTTGCTCGCTCAATACTTTCAATAAGAGCGTCTGTATCATTTGCTTCAAGTATAGCTTCTGTAACCACGTGCATTAACGATCCTTTATTTATTGGTTTAATTTGAAAGATTATTAACGTATAATAGTTTATTATATACACCTGATACTTTAATAGTTAAACCAAAAAATAAATAAGGATGTATTATTTTATGATCACTGAAGCAGAATTTAAGGATGCTTTACCTGCGCAGATACGTAAATCAGTTAACCCTGAGTTGATCGATATGATCAACACGTCACTGGCGGATAGAGAAGCCATGGAGATATACAAAGAAAATCTCATTAGCTTTACCAGTGTGCTTAAGCAGGGAAAGTTTAAACTGACTAATTATATTAATGCCGTGCGGTATGTTGGTTTTAAGATTACCGGGTCTACTAATATTGATGCTTACATAAAAACTTTTCCAGATAAGTACCAACGGTTTCTTCGTGAAGGGATAGAAGAAAAGGATATAGCCAGTTATGTTTCTGCATATAATAAGAGTAAGCTGGTCATGCTCATATTTGAACAGGCACTGATTCCGATACATATACTTAATGCCCCAATGTTTCAGAAGGCAATCAATGTCCAAGCGGAATTGATGATGAGTGCTAAATCGGAGATGGTCAGGTTCTCTGCAGCCAATAGTTTGATGACCCATCTGAAGCCGCCAGAAACCAAGAAGATTGAACTTGATCTTGGTTTAAAAGAGAATGGCAGCATTCAGGCATTACACGAATCAACCATGGCTCTGGTGGAGCAGCAGAAGAAGTTGCTTGCTGCTGGAGCTACCGCACTGGATATCGCCCAGAGTACCCTGTTAATTGAAGGCTCCCTGGAGGAAGTCCATGACTGAGGGGGAGACAAAGGTAATCGCTGTTGAGGATTACCTGAACAGAGTGTCCTACGCGGTCGATCCGAATTATGTTCCGAGTGACTTCGCTCTTGAGTTTATCAACTTCATCAAGCTGGTGAACGGAGTGAAGGGCGAGGAGCATGCTTCTCCCGTAGTGCATTTTCAGATGCTTGATCAGATAGTCGGACCAATGGCGAATATAGCCAATATGTGCGCCCGTGGGACTGCTAAGACCTCCGTCATGGGGGAATACTTGTTTCTCTACCTGGCTGTGTACGGCAAGCTCCCTAACTTCGGAAGAGTCAACTACGCCCTGTATGTCTCGGATAGCATCGAGAATGGGGTGAAGAAGATGCGTCTGAGATTGGAGCGTAGGAGAGAGAACAGTGAGTTTCTCATGCATTATGTGCCTAACGTACGCTTTACCGACATCAGATGGTACTTCAAGAACAGGGATGGCAATGAGTTCGTCGTTTCAAGCCACGGCGCAAAAGCACTAGCATTGGACAGTACGCTTTACACTGACACGGGTACAACGACTATAGGTGAATGCTGTGTAGGCGATCTTGTATACGGACCTGACGGAAAGAGTACGCGCATACTGGCAAAGAGTGAAATCTTCAATAAGCCAATGTACGTCATAAGACTATCCGATGGGCGAGAGATCAAAGTGAGTGAGGATCATTTAAATTCTGTTCAAAAATATGGGATACCTCGTGTGCTAACCACGTTGGAGATACTAGACTCACCTATATATCACACAGCACCTAACGGTACTAAAAGATTTACATATCAGATAGTAAACACAGAACCTGTAGAATTCAGTGAGAAACACTTTCCCATAGACCCGTACACTCTAGGTCTATTGTTAGGTGATGGTTCTATGAAAAGTGATGGGTCAAACATACTGCATGCCCATAGGGAAGACATGATGCACTACCTGCACAACATCCCCTACCTTAAAGGCAAGCAGTATTTGGATTTACGTAACGATAATGTTCTATCAATCGGCTTATTAAATATTTACTCTGAGATGGAGGAGATTGGTTTAAGGGGCTGTTCCATGGCTACTAAACACATCCCCGAGGTGTATTTTACTGGATCAGCAGATCAACGTTTGTCCGTTCTACAAGGTCTACTTGATACTGACGGTACTATTAGCGGAGAGGGTAAAGTATCCTTTTGTTCTACATCTCCTCAGTTAATAGCTGACATTATTCGTTTGGTTCGATCTCTGGGTGGTACGGCTAAACGGTGGAAGGCTACTCAAGTTGAAAAGCAACATTCTGTATCATGGAAGGTAGGTATCTGGTTAAACGCTCGATTGTTCAGGTTGCCTAGAAAACAACTCAGACAGCATGGTTTTAAGAGCTGCAACGTTTCCATTATAAATGTCTGTCGTATTGCGGATGAACCAAGTCAGTGTATTGCTGTAGACAATCAGAGCAAAGAGTTCTTGACGAATGACTATACTCGCACTCACAACACTGGGGTTAGGGGTACTGTCGAGCTGAATACCCGTCCACAGCTCGCCATACTAGACGATCTCCTGTCCGATGAGGATGCCAGGTCAGCAACTGTTATTGGTTCTATTGAAGATACTGTCTATAAGGCTATTGATTATGCACTTCATCCTACCCATCAGAAGATCATCTGGTCAGGTACCCCATTCAATGCCAGAGATCCTTTGTATAAGGCAGTTGAGTCAGGAGCCTGGGCAGTCAATGTCTTTCCTATTTGTGAGAAGTTTCCTTGTACTAAAGAAGAATTCAGTAGTATTTGGCCGGATCGATTTCCTTATGAATACGTCAAGGGTAAGTATGATAAGGCTATGAAAATGGGTAAGATCAACACATTTAATCAGGAACTTATGCTACGCATTATATCCGAGGAAGAAAGACTGATCCTAGATGATGAGATTGGTTGGTACAAACGCAACCATGTATTGATGAATAAAGGAAGATTCAATTTCTATATTACCACGGACTTTGCCGTGGAGGAGAAACAACATAATGATTTCTCCGTGATTTCGGTATGGGCCTTAAATAATAAAGGATATTGGTTCTGGGTTGATGGTATCTGCAAGCGACAGCTCATGAATAAAAATATTGATGATCTATTTCGTTTAGCACAGATGTATAAGCCACAGCAGGTAGGTGTCGAGGTCAGCGGCCAGCAGACAGGATTTATCTCCTGGATCGAGGAGCAGATGCTGGTACGTAATATCTATTTCACTCTTGCCTCCGAGGGCAATAAAGGCAAAGCAGGTATTAGGCCGAATACTAATAAAATGGTCCGGTTCAATATTGTCTTGCCTTACTTCAAGACGCATCAGATTTTCTTTCCTGTTGAGATGAAACAGAACGCTATCATGATTGAGTTGATTAATGAGTTGAGTCTTGCTACCCATATGGGTTTCAAAAGCAAGAAAGACGATTTTATTGACACTATTTCCATGCTAGGAAGTCTTACTACCTGGAAGCCAAGCGAGGAGTTCAATGTTTCTATTAATTCAGACAGCATCTGGGAAATGGAAGCAGAGGAAGAAACTGTTTCTGGATTAGGATCATACATTGTATAATTCTTTAATTTAGTTTAAATTCATTAATAGATTGTTAATCTTAGATTAATTAAGGAGCTATATGATTACTCTCCAAGAAATATTCAACCATCTCACATATGGTGAGTTGGCTCAGGTAGCTATCGGTGGAGGGGCTAATGGCTTCATAGCTGATCAAGATTACCCTAAGGCAATTAGCTTTGTTAATCGTGCTCTTACTGCATTGCATCAAAAATTTTTACTTGCTAAGGAAAAACTCCTTTTACAGCAATATGTTGGAACCAATATATATTATCTTCGTTCTGACTATGCCGTGTCTAATGCTGATTCCCTACTCATACCTAAGTATATCGTAGATAGCGTAGCTATTCCTTTTGAAGATAACCTCTTTAAGGTAGAGCAAGTATTTAGCGCCGAGGGTACGGAGTACCCCTTGAATGATGCTTCTGCTGAAGTACCTATTTTTACTACCAAGTTTGATGTATTGGAAATGGTTCCAGTTATTCCTGAGTTGCTTACGGTAGCCTACCGCAGCGGGCATAAAAAGATTGTTTATACTCTTGGTTTTGATCCTGCATCTGTTCAGTTGCATATCCCTAATTTTATTCTAGAAGCCCTATTGTTGCACATTGCAGCTAGGGTGTTTGCACCTATTGGTAACGGTGAAGGCGAAACCAATCTCCATCGTATCTTTGCAGCTAACTATGAGTTGGAATGTCAGAAACTTGAACAGCAAAATCTTGATTTAGAGAGTGATACCCGTTCCCTTAATTCTGCTTTTAGTCGTGGAGGCTGGATTTAATGGCTACATCTCTTTTTCCTTTTGGTGATATTGAACGAGATCTGCGCATAGCACAATGGGATTTAGCCTATTCATGGGGCGACCCCGATGGTCAGTATAGCCTTCTTGGTCATACACACTACGAATACAGTCTAGTTACTCATACACACACGGGAGTGAACAGTATTGTCACACATCTTCATGATGGGTTATACAGTCCGCTCTACCATACACACAGTGGTGTTTATGTTGAAGTAGGTGATATCGATCCATTTGATACCTCTTCTATCGATATAAATATGCTGTGGGGTATGCTTGGAGCCATACAATTTAGCCAACTCTCTTTGGATTTACAAAGTACAATTAGTTACAATTCTACTGGTTTAGTCGATGCCAAGAAAGCGCTTGAAGATGCTATTTTGCTATTCAATGCTGGTATGCTTGATATGGACGCGTATGCTTCAAGTATAGAGCTAACAGATGAACAAATACTACTTATGGCTTCGCGTTTAAATATAGCAGAAGGTTCTATTGATACGTCTAGAATAAGTGTTGAAGCAGCTCTTATACGATTAGAGGCTGCGGAAGGTTTTATTAATTCACAGGAAGTCCGTCTAGTAACTCAGATGGACATCACATCCAACAGTTGGACAGTTAAAACACAAGATAACGGTGACGGTTCTTCTTATGTAGCTGGTGTTGGTTTAATGGTTTATCCGGATTGGGTGCCTGGTATTGTTCAAGTACCTGGAGAGTTTGTCTGGTACAACGGTGAAGCCTACAATCCAAAGATAAGCCATACCAGCAGTATTGCTAATGCTCCTCCGAATACTACCTACTGGGAGCATAAACCCTACGGCTCTAAATCCGCGTTCGGTGTACTGGCAGATAGTTTTTTTGTCCAGTCTGCCTCTGGTAGCAAATCCATTCCATTCGTAATAAAAGATGGTGTTGTCTATATTAACGGCACACTTCTTGTTGGTGGTGCAGGTGCGACACCTGCAGTAACCCTGGATACTCTTGTGAATAATGCTGCACATGCCATAGCGTCTGTCGAGGCTATGGAAGCAGACAGCGTGTTTTCAGTAGCCGAAAAAGTTACATGGCGTGTGCAATGGCAAGCCATGGACGGAGAGTACAACACCCTGCGAGCCAATGCTGCGTCCTTGGGAGTGTCTGTTGCATTGCTCGATTCCGCTCGGAATAGTGTGTATAATTTTCTGAATATTACTCACGGTATTTTTAATACACCTCTAATGGAAACCTCGTTATCCCCAGGAGATCTTAAAAGCAAGGTAGAGACTTTTTACAAAACTATCTCCAGTGTAACAAACAATATTACTCAAGCAAGGGCGGATATAGCACAAGCAGCGGCTACCGCATTTGCCGCAGCGCAAGTTGCAGCGGAATCTACCCGAGCTGACGCATATGCAGATAATATTGTCACTGCCGTGGAAGCCGCAGCAATAGCTGCGGCAAATGCATACGCTTATTCAAAATATGTAGAATCACTAGCATACGCTGATGGTGTAGCTACTGCTGCGGAAACAGATGCTATTAATGCTGCGAAGACATATGCCGATGCACAAAAATCACTTGCTGTAATAACGGCTGCAGCCTATGCAGACGGTATAGTTGATACTGAAGAGGCTCGGGCTATTGCTGATGCTACCGCAAAAGCTAATGCAGCAAAAGCTGCGGCCAACGCTTATACCGAAGGATGGGCTGATTACGGAGCGGACAAGACGCAAACCGAACTAGATAATGGTGCGAGCATATATTATGCCACGGTCAATGGAACAACACTTATAAGCGGCGGCTATATTCGAACAAGTTTACTGCAAACAGGAAGTATTCTTATCGATAAACTGGGTGCTATGACTGGGCGGCTACACTTTACCGATGCAGGTGAAATATCCTTCTACAATAGTAGTCAGTATATTTATGGGAACAGCTCTGGAATTACCGTCCTTGCTGGTGTGTCACAACAATTAGGTGTGTGGACAAACAGAATATATATGTCCTCCAAGGCATCTTCTAGTGCTACCATTGATCTTGTAGCGAATGGTAGTGCAACAATAGGATCTTTACTATCAAGCACTTATGTAGGAGCTATTCAGAATGTCGTACTTGACTCAGGTACAAGTACTTATGGTACTTACATAAAACGTAACGGTACAACTGCTTTTGTATTTGGTTCTGCTGGCCTTTATCCCTACAGCACGAGTTATAATTTAGGCGGTACAAGTAATAACTGGGGCAGTGTGTATGCAGATAAATTTTATGATAGCGGTGTCCAGTTACTTGATACCTATGACGATCTTGCATTACTTGCTGAATTCAAACCAAGAACAAAGAAAGTTAAAGATTCTAAAGGCGCGGAAAGTCTTGCGATTATTACAGGAGGTAAAAGTAATGCCCAGTATCTGGATCTCCACTCATTACCGGACTGGATGATAAATAAGGATGCTGTCCGTGTTAAATTAAAAGCGGATAGTGGCGAACTGTTAACGGATGCGGACATCGAAGAATATCTTTTAGATTATGATGAAGCAGGATGGATGCTTAGTAGAGATGTGTCCGCATTTAACGATCTAACCAACGGCGCAGTTAGACAATTAGACATCGAAATGAAAGAACTTGTTGAACTTATGGCTGCAAGGATAACTCACTTAGAAAATAAAGTTAAAATACTCACTCAAGGAAAAGAAATATGAACCAAGAAAAACAACATGTATCCCCTGAATTACTCTTACAAAAAATAGGTGAATTGGTTGTCGTCCGGGATGTAGAAGCAGCTCAATACCAGCAAAAGATCAAACAACTTGAAGCAACTATTAAAGAACTTACCGAGAAGCGTGACTAAACCGACGAATACTGACCCAGTGGATGATATTCATTACCGTATGGATAGCGGACCCAATTATAGACCGATTAAGTATCTGGTACGTTACACTGTAACTCTGACTGTATTACGTAAATGGATCAAGAAATTAGTAAGGAGATAGTATGTGGAAGATTTTGCTGAAAATACTGCCAGCACTGCATGCCGGACAGGAGCTGAAAAATGTTACCGGTTGGAAGAATATTCAAGCTACCGGTAATGCCTTGGCAGTTATCTTAGGTTTATTGGTTTCATTGGTTCAGCTTATGTGGCCGGATGTGTATTTCACCACGGATCAGCTTGTTGCTGTAGCTGGCTGGATAGCTACCGGACTTGCCGGTGTAAACGGCTACCTGACGGTAGCCACGACAAAGAAAATAGGGATGAAAGACAATGGATAAGTTTAAATTTATTATGTCAGGTGTGTGGTCGTTCCTTCAACCTTTCATCAAAGTATTGATGGCTCAGGGAGGTACTCTACTCATCCACGCCAGTATGCAGGCAGTTCAGGCAGTAGCAACAGACATGCAGGGTCAACCGGGAGCAGCTAAAAGGGATGCTGCTCTGGGCATCATCACTCAGAGATTGGCTAATGAGGGTATTCAGATGACTGCTTCTGTGATCAATCTTGCTCTGGAAGCTGCTGTCGTGAAGCTCAAGGCTAAGTAAATGTGCTGCTCGCTTATACCTAAAAACAGTGTCAGTGCCGAAGTGCAGGACTGCTGTTGTCTGCACGATGAATTATATGCGGATTTAAGTGTTTCACGTAAAGCAGCCGACGAGATATTCTATACGTGTTTATTACGACATACCTCTAAAGAGGTAGCTAAAAGTATGTATGTTTTGGTTCGTTCTTTTGGCTGGATATGGCGAATAAAGACATATTTACAGCAGTGGTACTGAGGAGCAAGTCTTGCTTAATAGCACTTTAATTTGTAAACTAAGAGTAGTTTATTTTATTGGTTTAGTATTAATTTCTATTAGGTGAATGTTATGGATTACACGGTGTATGCACAGTGTACAAAAACAGCAGGATGCAATGGATGATAACTATGGGCGACGGATAACGGATACTACACCCGCAGGAGCTTGCCCTCATAATTGTCCTGTTTGTCTTAAGATGCAGCTTCAAGTGAAATGGATTCTCACTGGAGCTATACTTGCCATAAGTACCATTGGTACTTTAGCGAGTATTACTATTGTTAATCGAGGTGATATTAATAATTTAAATATTATTGCTGCTACCTCAAAAATGCAAAATGAGTACTTAGTGCAAAGTGTCAATGATGTGAAGAGGGCAATGGGATTGGAAGTGAGAATGCCCTCTAAATTAGAAGCGCTAAAGTAGAAACAAGCCCCTTCCGTAATGGTTGGGGCTTGTTGGTTTAAATCTGTATTTTTCGATATGGATGTATGCGGATATCCACATGAAGGAAAGTAGGGTACAATATAAATCCACATTTTCCCTCATATGTAATACAAGCATATTCATACGCCGCTTTTGGTAGAGTTTCTTCTAGATCAAGAAACTTACAATCAGCGGCCATACTTAGCATATGATACGAACGTGGTGCACCGCCTACACGGGTATTATGCACCCTGCACCTATTCCCACTCACAATCTGTATTCTTCCAAAATGATCACGAAGATCCTGTAATATAGGTATAATTCCAGGATGCATGGTAATCATGCCACAGCCACACTTACAGGCAAATTCCTTTTTACTAAAATTTGCCGAGAGATCACCCATAATTTACTACCTCCTCTTCAACAAAGCGATCATACGTCTTCTGTAAAGTTTGAAACTCGTCCTGTTTTATAAACGAAGAAGGTGCTGCAGTTTTATGTGGTTCCTCCTCGTTATAGAAATCTCCGGCAATACCAATATATCCTGCCGCATCAACCAGGTTATCTTTCTTGCCTTGTCCAGCTTCACGGACAATTTTAAAGAGAGTCATCATCAAGGCAACATCCTTTGCAGTGATACTACTGTTATTCCCAGGATATTTAGCGTTGATATAACTGTTCCACATCTCGCCAATAGTATGGAAAGAATCTTCTGGGTTACCGTAGGTGTCTTGCCTGTAACCGTTGATAATAGTTTTTGCTTCATCGAGCACATTTCCGCGTTGCATAGGGTATTTCCTCTTGGTTTAAGCAGCTCGTTTAAGCTGCGTATTATAACGTTCAAACGCTAATACTATTTCCTTACAGGCCGGGGAACGGACAATCTCATCTGGTCTATCAAAATGAATATGTTTAACCGCTGACTGCATTTGTGGGTCATTTAGGAGTATCGCCAGAAGCTGGCATAATCCTGGATTATGTACGTCAGTTTGATCCATATCTCCACAGAGTACAACAGTGGAGGATTTCCCTATTCGTGTAAGTATGGAACGTAATTCTTTCAGGGTAAGATCTTCTGCTTCATCAATAATGATAAAACTTCTCTTCCAACTAAGACCCTTGATAGTTTCTAAAGGACAGAAGACCATCTGATCTACCTCGTCTTTCATCATATATTCTAGTTGTGCTGGAGAGAGTTCTTCCCGAAGTGCTCCGAGTACTGGTGCTAACCAGGAGAGCATCTTCTCATTCTTGGTTCCCTTGAAAAAACCAATAGAAGCTGAAGTAGATACGGAAGGTCTACTGAGAACGATATTATTAATAGCGTTCTTATTGAACATTTGTGCCGATATTCTTGCAGGTATATAGGTTTTTCCAGTGCCTGGATAGCCGGTAGCAATAACTATGGGGTAGTCATAGATAGCCTGTATGTACTCTCTCTGGGTGGGATTCTTTGGTATTAGTGGTGCAGGAGGATTGAAGTTACGCTCTTGTTTAGTAGCGCGCGTTTCTCGAACAAAGGATTTCCTCTTCGGCATGTGCACATCCTTAAATAGAATTAATCTGAAGTTAACGATCCAATAATAACCGCAGAATTAAATTACCACTCCAATTTAATAAGTGCCAGAAGATTAATCTTTTTTGGTTTAATCTTAAATTATTTATATAGCTATGTTGCTATTTGTATTCTAACATATTAAACTCACACTAATTGATTATTTATCTGCAATTAATGTGAACTTTACGTGAAGAGACAATGGCTGAATACGACGATCTGAATACAGAAGATACTGACATTGATACAGGTTGGGAAAATCCGCCAAAATTGTCTGAGTTGAAACAGAATCTCACTGATGCTCAAGTAGAACATGCAACGCAGATATCCAAAGTAAAGACCTGGCTGGATCATTTATATATTCGTGGTGCGGTTAAGATGGCACCGTCTACAACGAGATCAACTGTTCAACCAAAAACTATACGAAAACAGGCAGAGTGGAAATACCCCTCATTATCGGAACCTTTTCTCAGTGCGGAGAACTTATTCAAGGTATCACCGCAAACCAGAGATGATCGGGAGAGGGCCTATCAGAATGGTTTGATCCTGAATAATCAATTCAATACTCAGATTGATAAAGTTCGTTTTATTGATGACTACGTTCGATCTGCTGTTGATGAAGGTACGGTTATTGTCAGAGTAGGCTGGCAGACGGAAGAAGAAGAAGTTGAGGAAGAAATACCAACCTATGAATTTATTCCGGATATGTCCGGAACTGCCCTACAGCAATACACCGCGCTCATTGCTCTGAAACAAAGCAATCCTGCTGAATATGAAAAATATAGTAATCCTGGTATTGAGAAGGCTTTAGAGATTCTTTTTACACAAGGTCAGGTGGTTATTCCACAACAGACAGGTACTACTGTTGAAACCAAGACTGTTGAGACAGTCAATAAACCTACGCTGGATGTTTGTGATTTAGAGAACATCGTTCTTGATCCTACCTGTCAGGGTAATCTTGAGAAAGCCAATTTCATTATCTTCTCTTTTGAAACTTCCAAAGCGGAATTAATTAAAGCGGGGAGATATTTCAATATTGAGAAGATAGTTCAAGGAAGTGAGTCTCCTTTAGCACATCCGGATTACAAGGAAGGTGAGGATAATACTTCCTTTGAATTCAAGGATGATGCAAGAGTCAAATTTGTTGCTCGGGAATATTGGGGATTCTGGGATATTCATAAGACAGGTCGAACAGTACCCATTGTTGCTACTTGGGTTGGTTCAACATTGATCCGTATGGAAGAGAGCCCATTTCCTGATAAAAAACTACCCTTTGTAGCTGCACAATTACTACCTGTTCGCAGGTCATCTTATGGAGAACCCGACTGTGAATTACTTATTGATAATCAAAAGATTATTGGTGCGGTAACCAGAGGAATGATTGATCTCATGGGTAAAGCCGCTGCTGGTCAAACTGGTATGCGGAAGGACTTTCTTGATATTGGTAATGCACGAAAATACAAGAATGGCCTGGACTACGAGTTCAACGGTAATGTTGACCCGCGTTTAGGAGTGTTTCAACATAACTATCCGGAGATCCCTCAGTCCGCCTATAACATGATCTCCATGCAGAATAACGAGGCAGAGTCCTTTTCCGGGGTAAAGGCATTTAGTAGTGGTATCAATAGTGCCGCTCTTGGTGACGTGGCTACTGGTATCAAAGGTGTCCTCGATGCAGCAGCCAAGCGTGAGCTAACTATCCTCAGAAGATTGGCTGCGGGAATCATTGCTATTGGTCGAAAGATTATCAGCCTCAATGCGGTCTTTCTCTCTGATGAAGAGATAGTCCGTATCTCCGAGGAAGAATACACTTCTGTTCGTCGTGATGATTTAGCAGGTAACTTTGATCTCAAGCTAACTATTACCACTGCGGAAGAAGATGATATGAAAGCCAAGGAATTGGCGTTCATGCTGCAGACCATGGGTAATAACATGGACCCGGAATTATCTCGGATGATTCTCTCTGATATTGCTGTCCTGCGGAAGATGCCTGATCTAGCCAAGTCCATTCGTGAATATGAGCCTAAACCAGATCCCATGCTGCAGAAGAAGCAGGAATTGGAACTGGCTTTACTCGAAGCTCAGGCACAGAAGGAAGCCTCCATTGCTCAGGACAATGCTGCCAGTGCCGGTCTTACGCAGATTGAAGCCATGCTCAAGCAGGCAGAAATTGCTCTTACTCAAGCCAAGACCGCTACTGAACAAGCCAAGGCAAGACACCTGATGAGTGGTAGCGATCTGCAGGATCTTGATTATGTCGAGCAAGAAGCAGGAGTTAAACAAGAACGTGATCTGCAGAAGATGCGGGAACAGTCCAAGGCTCAAGCTCAAACCAAAATTATAGAAGCTGCGTTGAAAGAGCAAACACAGCCAGCTAAAGCATAAACTCTAACTATCTCTCTATCTCACATTGAGAGGACACAAGGAACTACATGAGCATAACACCAGCAGAACAGATTGAATACATTGATATCTCTATTGAACACGCTAAGGAACAAATTGCTCTCTTGGAGAGTATAGAGCGTCTGTATAAAAATAGAGATTTTAAGAAAGTTATTATTGAGCACTACATGAAGGATGAAGTGGTACGCATTGTACATGCTTTAGCTTCTCCGGCAAATAAGCATCCGGATGTTCAGGCAGGACTGCAGCGACGTATTGCCGCAGTAGGCGAATTCTCACAATTTCTCATGGCAATACAGCGCCTAGCAGAAGAGGCACAAAAGGCTATTCTGGATAATGAACAAGCTAGAGAAGCAATTCTTGCCGAGGAAGCATAGATCATGAGCGATACTTTGGATAAAGAAGAAGAAGAGATTCCTGAAGAGAGTGTTCTTGGTTTATCTGATGATGATTTTCTCGCTATGCCTACACCTGTAGTTGCCGATGAAACTTCTACTGACGTGACCATTAATGACACTGACCCTGTTATTGTTAAGTCCGATGATAGTGACGACAGTGATCCTGCTGATAATTCGGAGGTTTCCGACACGACAACAGTTGATCCTGACATTGAAGTCCCCAAAATTGCTAAACCAACAGGGGATAAAGTTGACCCTGTCGGAGAAGATACTAAGACAGATTCAACAATTAATTATAAAGCTGAATATGACAAATTGACTGCACCATTCAAAGCCAATGGCATGATGATGCAGGTCAATAACAGTGAAGAGATTATTACTCTGATGCAAAAGGGTGCTGGGTATGAAAAGAAGATGGCTAGTCTTAAACCAGCATTAAAAATAGTCAAGACACTGGAAAAACACGGTTTACTTAATGAAACCAAGATCAATTTCCTTATTGATCTGAATAATAAGAATCCTGATGCAATCACGAAGATGGTCAAGGACAGTGGTATTGATCCCATGGCTATCGATACGGATGCAGAGAATAACTATACACCTCAAGCGGCACAGGTTAGTGAAACAGAGATGATACTGGATGAGGTACTGGAGTCAATCCAGGATACCCCTTCCTATAGTAAAACTCTCTCTGTTATTTCTGAAACCTGGGATGACGCCAGTCGTAACGCTATCGCTACTAATCCTCACATTATTTCAATAATCAATGAGCAGATAGGTAACGGTGTATTCGACAAGGTATATAGCGAAGTAATTAGAGCGCGTAGCTTTGGTAAGCTGAAAGGCGTGTCTGATATTGAAGCCTATAAAACCGTGGGAGATTACCTCCATGCACAAGGGCAACTCAATCCAGTGGCACCTGCTACAGTCAATGCCAATCACGGGCAGGAGAAAGTAGATGAACAACGGAAAAACCAAAAGAAAGCAGCGGCAATTACCTCGGGTAAACCGGCTTCTTCCACGGCAGTTCCAAAAATTAGTCCACTGGGCATGTCTGATGACGAGTTCAGTAAGATGTCTGTTTCAAACTTTACAAAATATAAATAACTACCTCATTGAATTTATAAGGAGATTTACCCATGTCCCAGATTTATAATGATCCCGTCAATGGTGCGCCTTCGACGATTGGATCACAGATTCGTACCGATTTCTATCGAAAGACCGCACTTATTGAGCAGAAAAAAGTCCAGTTTTTCTCTCAGCTTGCTGACGTTACCAATATGCCCAAGCACTTTGGTAAGAAAATCAAACTCTATCATTACATGCCTATGCTCGATGAGCGTAACATCAATGATCAGGGTATTGATGCAGCCGGTATAACTATTCTTAGCACGCAATATTTTGCCCAATTTCCTACAGAAATTTCCAGTGGTTTACTTGTACCCGCAGTCCTTAAGGTAACCAACATTACAAAAGTAGCTGCCACCGCTGCTATCAATGACAACATTGATGATGCCGGTGCTGCACGAATTGTTGCTGTTGCTGGAGCTGACGACAGTGGTGGTACGGGTTATGCAACTATCACTATGTCTCAGAGTAATGTGAAGTATGCCACTATTGCTAAAGCTACTGTTGTTGTTGATCTAAACCTTGGTGTTACTCTGCAACAGGGTTCAGGTAATCTTTATGGTTCTTCCAAAGATATTGGTACCATTACCTCTAAACTTCCCGCACTCTCCGAGACTGGTGGACGGGTTAACCGGGTTGGTTTTAAACGTTTAGACCTGGAAGGTACCTTTGAGAAGTTTGGTTTCTTTGAAGAGTACACCGAAGACAGTCTCAACTTTGACACCGATGAAGAGCTGGAAATGCATATTCATCGTGAGATGCTCAATGGTGCCGCCGAGATGACGGAAGATGCTCTGCAGATTGATCTGCTCAACTCTGCTGGTACGGTACGTTATGCCGGTGCTGCTACCAATAATGCCACTATCTCTGGTGTTGCTGCTGATCTTACTCTGGTGGATTACGCTGATATTAAACGTTTGTCCTTGGAGTTGGATAACAACCGTACACCGAAGCAAACTAAAGTTATTACCGGTACTCGCTTGATTGATACCAAAACCATTCCTGCTGCACGGGTTATGTATATTGGTTCTGAACTGCAATCTGTATGCGAGAAGATGAAGGATTATTTCGATGAACCCGCCTTCACTGCGGTGCAACATTATTCTTCCGGCGGTACAACGCTGAACGGTGAGATTGGTACTATTGGACCCTTCCGTATCTGTGTCGTTCCTGAGATGCTTCACTGGGCAGGTGTTGGTGCTGCCGAGGGAGTCAATGCTGGCTATAGCGCAACAAACGGTCGATATGATGTTTTCCCCATGCTGACTGTTGGTGAGGGTTCTTTTACTACCATTGGTTTTCAGACAGACGGTAAAACTGTAAAATTCCGCATCTTCCATAAAAAACCAGGTGAAGCTGTTGCCGACAAAACCAATCCTTTTGGTGAAGAAGGATTTATGTCGATCAAATGGTTTTATGGTTTTATGGCTTTACGTCCTGAACGTATTGGTCTGATCAAGACTGTCGCCGAGCAGTAAAAGCACGTTTTATAATCTCGTCCTCCCTGGCAACAGGGAGGACTCTTTCATATATATATTAAAAGGAACTACCAATGCCTGAAACCAATACTCTTGAAGTAGAGAATGAAGAGCTACTTCTCTTGAAAGAACAAGCTGATATAATGGGACTGGAATACCATCCGAGTATTGGTGTTACCAAACTCAGAGAAAGACTTTTGACTGCCATGGCTGAAGCGAAAGCTATAAAAGAAGCTGCTGATACTGCGGTACAACCTAATCCAATAAAAGAAACTACTCAGGAAGTAGCCAATAGAAAACGCCAGGAAGCACTGAAATTAGTACGAGTAGTAGTCAATTGTATGAACCCTAATAAGCAACTCTGGGAAGGTGAAATATTTACCATATCCAATAGAGTTATAGGCACTGCTAAGAAATTCGTACCTTTCAATCAAGAAGCAGGTTATCACATCCCACATGTCATTTACGAGTATTTATTGGATCGGCAGTGTCAGGTATTTTACACTGTCACTGACCCGAAAACAGGTAGTAAGACTCGTAGAGGGAAGCTGATTAAGGAGTTCAATGTAGTGGTTCTTCCCTCACTCACACAGAAAGAATTGCACGAATTAGCTGCGTTGCAGGCAGCTACTCGCAGTATTGACTAATATTCTGATTAGGAATTGACCATGCTAGCAGATATAGATGTAACTAAACTAACTACAACAACAGTTGACGGTACAGGTGTATTCGACAATCTTATGACTGCCGCCAAAGCGCATCTGGAGCAGGAATTCACTCTTGGTCGAATTACCGGTAAAGAGTACGCTACAGTATATTTGGGGGCAATGACTGCAGTAATGCAGGCTTCGGTTCAATTCCTAGTCAGTGCTCCTCGTGAAGAGCAGATTGAGGCAAATATTGCCAAGACAGTCGCTGAAACAAATGCCATTGCAGCACAAGTACTAAATACAGAAGCATCAACGCGTAAGATAGACGCTGAGACTAATGCTGTTGCTACGCAAGTATTAAATACTGAAGCGGATACTTTAAAGATAAAAGCTGAAACTAGTGCTGTTGCAGCACAGGTACTAAATACTGAAGCGAGTACCCTAAAGGTAACTGCTGAGACTAGTGCTATTACAGCACAGGTATTAAATACTGAGGCGAATACTTTAAAGATAACTGCTGAGACTAATGCTATTACAGCACAGGTATTAAATACTGAAGCGGATACCTTAAAAGTAAAAGCAGAAACTAGTGCTATTGCTACACAGGTAGAACACACTGCAGCAGATACCCTAAAAATTATTGCTGAGACTGCTAATACAGCCGCGTCACTCGCTATTATTAATGCTAATCTAGACAAGACACTGGCTGAGACTGCGCGTATAGGGCATGAAGTTGATCTCATCATAGCTCAGGTTGCTAAAACCAATAGTGACTCCAGTAAGATTGCAGCAGAGATTGATAAAATTAGTGCGGAGATTCTTCAGGTAGCAGCTCAGACGGATTTAATTCAGGCAAACATCGATAAGATCAATGGCGAGCTGACTATGCTCACGGCTTCTATTACCAAGACTGAAGCCGAGACACAGTTGTTGAACCAAAAAGCAATAACCGAACTAGCAAGTACTTCTGATACTATTCCTTTGGGTATTGCCTTAAATGGTTCTACTGGAGTTACTGGAGTAGTAGATAAACAGAAATTACTCTATGCGGCACAAACTGCTGGTTACGCTAGAGATGCCGAGCAAAAAGTGTTAACTACACTACTTAACGGTTGGTCGGTTTTAAAAACTGTAGACGAAAATGCATACGATCCTACTGGAATAACAAGCGATCATATAGATGTTGTTATTGCTAAAGCCAAGCAAGGTATAGGCGTGTAACCTCATACCATGGGGAAACACTAATTATTACCGGGGAGGCTTTTGCCTCCCTTTTTTTATGGATAAATCATGGGCAAAAAAACATATATTTCCGCTGTAACTATGCCACTGATGGTTGAGCAGAAAAACCGTAGTGCTGATATTGTGCTTGGTGCTGTTATATCTGGAGAAAGCATAGCTGCAAATCTTGTTAATGAATCCTTAGGTAATATGGCCAATGTTGCTGGAAAAGCATATAGGTATGCTAAAGATTACTACACTCTTGGTTTACCTTCAGGTCAACTCGGTGGTCTACAATCTATTCCAGATGATGTCATCCGTGAAGTTATTGTTGCAGAACTTGGTAAAGAAGTTGCTATTGATTATGCCTTCATAGACATACTCAATGCAAAAACTGTTATGCTACCTTTTCTAGTCAATACCAGAGGATATGGTAGAACAGATAATGCTATACTGACTCACCCATTTACTCTTACGCCTACCTTTGAAATACCGGTACTTGTCGGTGAGGATATGCTTAGTTTAGAAAAAACATATCCGGTCTTACTACAAAATGTAGATATGGATGCAGAAGGTACGCAAGTAACCCTGTATTACACGCATGAGTACCACACGTATACTGAAAATGACGGACAGTATATGGAGTATGCACACACAGAAAACTTTTCTGAAGTAGTGGCTGTACCCGCTGATCTTGTTCTCGGTGGAAGATATGTTATTTGTTATTACTTTACTTTCAATGCACTTGGTGAACTTGATCCAGATAGTGGATCTTTTTGGTTCTACCAAATGTACACTAATGTACACCCCACACTAGAAGTAGATTTAGAGTCTTTTGGTTCAGACGCGTTTATGCCGGTTATTCCTATACGCCGCAATAATATTGATCTTACAACTATTGATGATGAACTTTACCAAACTAGTAAAAAACTACTAAAGAAGATTAAACTTGATATAGATGCCTTAGCTACTCAATTAAATGCTAATCCAAGTATTGCCGATATTGATCACGCCTATATTATGTTTGGTATTGACGCTGGATCGGAAGATTTAACTGATTTACGTTATTTAATAGAATACTTTGATTATCTTTCTGATGTACAAAAATATACTCAGTTTGACTATAGCAATGCTTTGGCTACAGGTAAACTTATTCCAGCTACAATAGTACGCCCAGCAATTTATAGATCGGCAACTAATCAAGTAACAGATCTTAGTTTACTGGAGTACAGTCTAAACATAGAAATAAGTTTCAGTTATATTTCTTCTATTATTAAAGTTGGTGTTATTGGACCCCTGTATCATGCTACTAAAGAACATTTTTCTGAATCATATAATATAGCTACTGGAAACTATACCGGAGATGCTGGTACTGAAGAGTTTGTTACTGTTACACGTCATTCTATTACATACCGTTTACAAATTACGCCAACACAATATAAAGAAGTATGTATATACGATCCTAGTCATAGAAATTACATCTATACTCGGCACGCAGTTGTATCTGATGCACTATCAATTATGGACCCTTTAGATAAAAATTTTATCATACCTGTACACTATGGTATAGCCCAAGGATTACCTTTATTGGTTCGAAACCAACTCTTTAATAATTCTTTGGTTTTAGTAATAAACTCTTATGAAGTAGTAAAATTAGAGTGGTATGAAAGTTCATTTTTTAAATTTTTAGTTATGGCTGTAGGTGTTATTGTTACTGTAATTTCCGCAGGTGGTACAACTGGTTGGATGGCAGGATTGTCTGCGGCATTTGCTAAAGGTGTAGGTCAACTATTAATGAATTTAGTCTTTAAAGCCTTAATAGCTGTAGCACTTAGTTTTGCGTTTAAATTAGTGGTTAATCTTATTGGTGTTGATGCAGCAATGATTCTTGGGGCAGTATTAGCTATATTCAGCATTTTTAAAATGGGTATGGGTAGTACCGGTATGAATCCTATTACTGGTACAACGACTGCACAGATGTGTATGTCTGCGGCGATGTCTTTAATGGAAGCAGCTAGGGGATTTGTTCTGGAACAACTCCAAGAAGTTCAGAATGAATACATCGCTTTTCAGTCAGAAGCAGACGCGAAGACAAAAGAACTGGAAGAAGCTCAAGCATTACTTGATACCCGCAGTGATTTTAATCCTCTTTACTTTATTCAAAAGCCGCTTGAATATACTAATTTTAATGAAACTCCCGGTGAGTTTTACCAGCGAACAGTACACCAAGGAAATATAGGTACTGTCGCCTTAGATGTAATTAGCAATTACTATGATATAATGCTAAAATTACCTGAACCAGATTACACTTAAACCAAGAAGGAGAAGCACATGTCAGAATGGTTAGATAAACTAGTTGCCAGTATGAAGGGTTGGGGACAACCCAATACAACTAACAATTCACCTAGCGTATTTCAGCCTATTGCTGGAGCTACGGATAATTCATTAAATAGTATGGCGTTCAATACTATGTATCAGGCTCCCAGTTATGCTTCAGGTATGCCTGCCAATCAGGGTTTTAATCTTCCCGGTGCAGTCAGTCCTATGGCAGCATTAGGTGGTCTTGTCCCGGATGGTGGAGGAGATACAAGTTATACCGGTAATGGGCTATTCACCGCGCTTTTTGGTGGTAAGAACACAAAGACCGGTTTTCAAACTTCTGGAATGATATCACCAATAGCTAGTTTACTTGGTTCAGGCGCTCAAGCATGGCTTGGTGGTAAGCAAGTAGGATTGGCGGAAGATACTCTTGACTTTCAAAAGGATGCCTTCAGCAGGCAGTTTAATAATCAGGCAACTTTGACCAATGCGTCACTACGTGATCGCCAAGCAGTACGATACGCTCGTGATCCGAACAGATACCAGAGTCCGGATGAATACATGAAACAAAACAAGGTGGGGTAAGAGATGGCACCCAATAAGCTTAAAACATTATATGGTGTTGGTGTTATGAACTACGGTGAATATGACAGTTTAACCCACCCTAAAGCGTATAGTTTGTGGGCTGGTATGTTAGAGAGATGTTATTCCAGTAAGTCTCATGAAAAGCACCCTACATACAAAGAATGCACCGTGTGCACTACATGGCATAATTTTCAAAATTTTGTCCCTTGGTTTGAGGCTAACTATGTAGAAGGGTACCACTTGGACAAAGATTTAATAATATCAGGTAACAAAGTGTATTCTGCCAGTACGTGTGTATTTGTTCCCCGATGGTTAAACAACGTATTGCTCGACAGTAAAGGAAAGAGAGGACCATTTCCTATGGGTGTTAGTTATAAATCGGGTAAATACCAAGCTAGATTCAGTTGTCATGGTAAAAGTGTATACTTAGGTGTGTTTACTACTGTTGCTCTGGCTAAAGCGGCATACCAAAAAGCAAAGGGTGCTTATTTAATAGCTGCTGCTAGTGCTAAAGACGCTCCTGCTGTAATAAAAGGTAATCTGATTTTGTTAGGTCAACAACTAATAAGGAGCGCCTCATGTCAATAATACGCTGGGACAACATTGCACTACCGGATTTCAGGGATTCCATGCTTGGTTTTGCTCAGGCAGGTAAAAATTTTGATAATGCTACCACAGGTATTAAACAACTTGCTACTGATCAACGTACAATCGGTGATGCAAATTGGGATAATCAAGCAAAAATAAATACTGATGACCTAATAGCTAATTTAAAGGGCAGGATGGGTACCATTGGTGATTTCAATAATAATGAGCAACTTTTTGACGCTGCAACAAATAGAGGTCAGCTTGGTACTCAATATGACCAAAGTGCTATTGATGCTCTGAAGAGTACTCTGCAAGGTAAACTTCGAAGTGATGCTGTAGACCAGGCAATGCTTACTGGACAGAATGTAGCAAATAAATCTGGTTCTACTGTATCTGCTGCTGAAGCATTTAGTAATTCGTTGCGTGAGGCAGGAGCCAAGGAATCCTTTAATCAAGATCAATCAGCTAACTTCCTGCAGAATGGTTTGGCTCTCTATAAACAGAAAGAAGATGCAGCCAGAACACTTTTAAACAACCAGTTAATAGGTCAGATGCAAGGTATGTCTGCCAAGGAGCAGGATGCCTTTGTAGCCGAACAGAACAAGCTGTATGGTACCAAGATCAATGTCAAGGAACTCTACGATGTTGCTCGGGGTGAGAAAGCAGAACGTTATGCTGATGTTAGTCGAGGTCAACAAGCGCAATCATTTGCCAATAGTCAGACACTATTTAAACAGAATCAGGGTGACCGTAATAGAGAGCTGCTCTATGAAAAAGTCTTAGGTGAAGCTCAAGCTATTGCAGCAACAGGAGATGAAGGTGCAGCTAGAGCACATCTTATGAGTCTTCCTGGTTCGGCTAGTGATAAAGCTAATTTAGCGCTAAGTAACAGAATTAATCTGTTAACACAACAGACTCCAGAAGAACAGATGAAGTTTGCTGCAGAAAACCAGGCTATACAGAATGAAGGTACTGCTGCATTAGCTGAAGGTAATGCATATCTGGCTAATCTTGATCATCAAATAACTCAAAATGAGTATATGCCCGCCGGACGATTTGAAAAAATCAATATGGAAGGCAATATAGGATCAATACTTGGTAAGATTAAAGACACTACAGATGACGAAGGTTTCCTAGGTAACAAAGGTTGGTGGTCTGCTGCTGTACTTGATACGGGTGCAAGAGAGTTTTTTACGAAAGAAGCTGACGCATTAGTCAAACAAGGTTTCAGTGTAGCCGATGCTAATCGCATCGTACTTGGTGCGGCAGATGCCCATGGCGGAACAACTGAAACCTGGCGTGGAGCAGCCAGTTATAGCGCACCTGAAATGAAACAACGTATTGTGGAAAACGCTCAAAGACAGAATGCTCTAAATATGCTGTCTCAACATAAGCTAGAATCGGAAACTGCTATTGCCAAGGATAAACTTAAAGTAGCAGAACTTACTACGAATGACGCAGTTAATCTTATGGAATCTTTTAATCAAGCAAAACTAAATAACCAAAAGTTTAATTTTAAAACTTGGGGTGCGAAGAATAATGTAGACACTTCCCAAGTAGCAGAACTCAAAAAGTATGTAGCTGCTCGTGAGAAACAGCTTAAAACTAAGCCAAATGCACCTCCTCCGCCACTTGATACTGTACCAGCACACGGTGAAGACATGACATCTATCCAGGCTATACTGGACGGAATAGCCAAGGCTAATAATGCTGTAAACGGCATAGCTAAAACTAATCGTATTCGCTAATAACTTGGCTACATATGGAGAATTGAAATATGTATGGTTTTGACGATATAAAAGAAGAACGCAAACCGTCATTGACTGAGGCAAAGAGTAAAATCCTTGTCTCAGCTACTAAAGAAAAACAACTCAATATGGGTGGTTCAGATCTGCTGGCAACAATCAATAAACGTTACGAGCAGGATCAACTCCGTCAGAACCAAAACATACAACAGTCTCTCCAGTTTGAAGCGGATAAGTTCGATCCGAACAGTGCCCAGAATGCTGGTAAAGCAGTCACCACTGCAGATCTGGAATACGGTGGAATCTGGCCTAAAGTAAAGAACATCGGTGCAGGTTTGAAAATGAACGCTGCGGAAATGGCTGGCAGAGGTGCAAGCTATATTCCGAATATCCTGAGCAGTGATGCCCGTAGCTATATCGAAGACGGGGCAATTGAGGCATACCAGAAGGAACAGAAATACAAAGAGCTTGAGAGTATTACCCCACAATTTAATGCAAAACTTGCCGATATGCTGGTAAAGAATGAGCTTGCTCCCGGAGAGGTAAAACAAAAGCAGGCTGAATTCAAAGCAATGCTGCTGCAGAACAAACTCACTCCGGAAGAATCGAAAGTACTTGATAGTGGGGTAATGAGTACGCCTGAACCAATACACTCAAGCAACCGCACACTCATTGAACGAGGGAACTATTACGCGGGTAAGGCGAATGATCTGGTCAAAGGATTTGATGAGGTACTCTCTGGAACCAAGAATTTTAATCCAGCACTCAGTGCTAAGATGGAAGAACGTATCGGCAAGATAGCAAAGGAAAATGTATCTGCGACTGATGCCGCCAAGGATGATTTCTCTAAAGGCAACTATGCTGTCGGTTTAGTCAAAGGTACTCCTGCTGTACTTGATACTGTATTTCGCTCTGTCTTTGAGATGGCAAAGAATCCTACCGAGGCTCTACAGTTATTATCCACTGAAGCAGTTGATCTTATGCTGGCTGGATTCGGTAAAACCGGTCTTGCTGCGAGTGCATTGGAATCTCTTGGTTTAGCCGGTCAGATAGAGGCAGATGCCTATAAGTCTTTCATCACCGAGAAGGGTAGAATTCCTACCGATAAGGAAAGATCTTCTATTAAGACTCAGGCATACGCCGCAGGCGGTCTGGATATGTTCTCCGACTATACTATCAGTGGTGCCAGTAAGGGCGGGAAGATGCTTCTGAATAAGCTCAATAAAGCTGCTGAGGGTGTTCCTAAGCTCACCACCAGGGTAGCCATGAAAGCTACTGAAAAGCTCGGTGCTGGAGTAGTAAACACCCATACCGAAGGTCTAACCGAAGGTGCTCAATCCATCATCGAGGACTATACCTCTAAATTTAAACCAGTAGACTCTACTGAAAGTGCTCTGCTGCAGACAGGTCTTGGCGCAGCTATCGGTGGAAGTATGGGGCCGGCAGCATCTGTCGGTACAACCGCAGCTAAAGCAGCAATACTTGGGGCAGCAGGAGTTGGTCTTGTTGGTTCTGCTATTGTAAAGGGTACCGGTAAAGCTATAACTGGTGCATTCAAAGAGAAGACTCCCGAGCAGAAGCAAGAAGAAAACATTAATCGTACCTCTGCCAGTCCTACCTACAAGCCTAGGATGAAAGAGGTTGAAGAGACAGGAGACATCACAAAATTCATCGATCCAACCAGCAAGGACTATGATCCGGTAGTTGCTATTGATAGTCTGAAGAAATTCTCTGATAGAGAAAATGTTACTTCGGAAGAGAAGTTCAATAATCTTGAACAAGCAGTGAAAGTGTACGGTAGACACACTAGCACTATCGGGGAGAAGTATCGAGAGATAGATGTTCTTACTGAAAAATCCAAGACTCCCGAAGGACTCAGTGCTACGGAGACTGCCAGACGTAAAGAGCTGAACACTGAAATCATTAAATCAGAAGATACCCTGGAATACATGGATCGTACCATTAAAGCCATGCATCCAACAGAGATGACTGTCTCGGAGATCTTTGATAAGGTAGTGGAAAAAGCCAATAGTAAAGATCCGGAAGAGATCAGTAGTATCATTAAGGATATCTACGAAAACACGGGTAAGACGAATATTAAAGTTCTTGGTTCTACTTTAAATTCCATACGTAGCAATCCTCATACTTCTCCGGAAACAAAACAGTTAGTCGAGGAAATGAATACTCTTGGTAAATTCGAGCAGCAAATAACGGATAAAACCAAGAAAATTAACCAAGCCAATAAAACCAGTAAACATGTCAAGGCAGATGTTTTTACTGGTATCAAGAGTGATGGTTTCATTGGTATTAATTCATATATAAGCAGTATAGCACAGAATCTAAAAGCAACGAATGAACCCGCAGCCGCTAAAGCATTAGATGGGCTGTCTTCTTTTGCTGCTGGGCATCGTATTAAGGCTAGTACACTACGTAGACTTACCGAAGCAGACGCTAAGGGCATACCGCGTAATCCGGAAGATGTAGCTCTGCTTAATGGCAAACTAGCGAAACAACGCGGGGGTAAGCCTTATGATATCAATCCAAATACACAAGGTTGGTTGAATACTCTCAATGATATTGAAGAAGAAGCTAATGCGCTGGAACAAGCAGTCGTTGTAGCTAATGGGTTGTTTCCTCAGTATGGCAGGAAATCACCTATAACAGTTCCTGTACGACAAGAGCAAACCAAGACACCCAATCCTACTGCCGAGGAGGTAACTCCTTCTACAACAGCAAATACAGCTCCTAAACAGGTAGATGTTATACCGGAAGGTCCACCAGTAGATTCCTATGAAAATGAAATTCCTACCGTTGAAGGAGAAATAAATGATTCTATTCAAGCGACTGGAAATACGGTGGCCGATACGACTGCTGCCAAAACCACTGTCTTGGTTAACCCTCAAGGAAAAGAGGGAAGTATATCTCAAGGAACGCAGGGAGATACAAAAGAAAAGACAGAAGAGAATACTGAACCTAAAATAACTCCAAGCAATACTCAAACAAAGTTTACACCAGAAACAGTAAAATACACCAATCATTCAGGAGGTGCTCTTGGTTCGGATTCTGCTTGGGGAGATGTAGGCAAACCCTACGGAGTTATCAGTAATCATTACTATCAAGATAAAACTCCCAAGGGTAATGTAAAAATTACACCAGAACAGCTTAAAGAAGGTCTGGTTAAAGCTAAACAGGCAGCTAAAGATTTAGGTAAATACTGGAGTAACAAGCCTTATGTACAAGGGCTGCTTGCCCGTAACTGGCAGCAGGTTAAAAACGCTGATGCCGTCTTTGCCGTAGGAACTATTAAGGGCGAATACACAGATGGTGGTACTGGCTACGCTGTAGCTATGGCTATTCGAGAAAGAAAACCTGTTTATGTTTTCGATCAGACTAAAGAGTCTTGGTTCAAGAAAAGTAATAAAGGTTGGGAGAAAATAGATACGCCTATTCTTACCCCTAATTTTGCAGGTATAGGTACTAGAAAACTTAGTACTGTAGGTAAAAAAGCTATTGAAAGTGTCTATGCAAAGACTTTTCAAAAAGATTCAACAGAGCAGCTCGGGGATAATGTATCGGTCGATAAACCTGTTGAACCAAGTGAAAAAACTCCTGCAGCTCTCGTTGAGTCTCAGCAAATAGAGACAAATACGGTTGAGGCTCAGAATACTGAAAAAGTGAGCGACAAAGTTGAAGAGGAAGCTCCTGTAGAACTCTACCGTAAATCTCCCGTAGCAAAGGATCTGACCACACTTCCCGAGAATAGTACTCCAGTAGATAAACTCAAACCAAAAGACTATCAGACCATTAATCCTCTGCACTATTTCTTCCAGGCAGCAGGTAACGCCAAGAACAATGTCCTGCAGATGATCGATAACTTCTTCCCGACATTGAAACAACTCATTACTGAAGGTAAGCTGGCAGAACTAACTTCTGTCTTTAACGGTAAACGATTCGTCACTGCTGATGATAGATTCATGCTTGACCATATGCAAAGGTATGCTTCATATTTCAGTGAAACAGTACAGAAATCAGTGTTTAAACCGAAGTCTAAACAGATGTTTTACTATGAGGATTTCTTACAATGGTTCGCTCCTGATGGAATTATCCCGGAGAATGTCCGTGGAGCCATGGCAACAGTTACCTATAAGTGGCTGGCTACCCAAGGTGAAGGAACACTGGAGAATGAAGATAAGGCTATGACCAGTCTTCTTGGTTTAAAAGATGGCACTGAACTCAATGCTCAAGCAAGAAGTATTCTGCACGATATCGGTGTATCAGAGACATTCCTTATTGAAACTCTTGGTAGAGACATTCTTAAACTTGTAGGCATCACAACGACAAAGGATGCACCTGTAGACTACACTGAACGTATGCAACGAGCATTGGCTATGACTGCACTGGCTACCTTAGAAGAGATGAACATGGTAGAGCAGAAGGTAGCGTATACTGGTTTATATTCAGAGACTGCTAAACAGGATTTTGCTCCCGGTACTTTCGGTATAGAGGGACTGAAACAAAGCGTCTTGGATGATCTGGATTATGAAAAAAGAATAACAAGTAATCCGCTGAGACAGATCACTCGTTCAAGTAATAAATTCTTTACCTCACATAATCGAAATGAAGCAAACAACGGTAAAACCAAGAGCAATTTTTACCATGTCAAAGTGGCTAAACCAGTACCGGGTAAACAGAATCAAGAACGTAAACCAATAGAACCAATATATCGTATCCAGCAAGCCTGGAAAGCATCACCAAAGCTATGGGATAGACTGTTTACTGGTGAAGCTGCCAAGGAAGGTCATTCCTGGGAGAAGTATAAGATTGGTAAGAAGTTTCGCATGGCTATAGAAAAGACGAAGAATCTGGCTACAGTAGCACAAAGCAGAGCAGTCATAAACAATGTGAACAAAAGCTACGAACTGAGCCATAACACAGCAAACATAGCTATGCTGTTTGGTAGAAAGCGTTTACTGGAACTCATTGGTAATGAAGATCCATCGAAGAAACACATCTCTAAAGCAGCATCTATTGCAAGTGCAAATAAGGATAGAGAGCGTTCTTTAGATATTTGGCTGGATTGGATGGAAGAGGCTGCAAAGCAGCCTAAAGGACTTAAATCACTCTTCTATATCCCGGCTAAAATAGTCAAGAATTTACGGGTACACCAGGTAGGAAAAATAAATTCACAGGGAGATAAGTTTCACAGATATGTTTTTACCATGTCTGAGTGGAAATCTACCTTTGCCCTCGATAGTGATAACGAAATCGAAACATTCAAGGAGACACTGTTCCTCGATGCAGTAGCTTTGTCTATTGGTTTAGAGCATAGCAAGAAAGGCGGCAAGGATGAAGTACTTCGCTTAGTCAAAGAAGCTATGGAGAAGGAAGTATTTTTCAAGGCTAGAGCAGCAATAGACTTACTGCTTAATTTTACTGGTTCTAAGGAATTAGACATGGAAGCTCTCGCCGAGCTTGGTGAAAAGCACCCACAAGCTCTTGATGATATCATGACTGGTGTTCGTGCTGGTGGTAAGAAGATAAGTACTCTGAAAGGTCTTGTAGAGTACACTCGTTATATGCGAGCTAAATCAGATCAGTCAAATCTGCATGGTAATAACATTCTGGAATTTACAACAGATATTCCTATAGAAATAGATGGTATGTCTAATGGTCCGGTAATCTTGATGGTACAGATGCTGGTCAATAATATCTCTCCGGAAATACTCTTTGCCTTACGTAATGGTGGTTTCTCTTTTGATAAACTGCAGGGAGAAGTAGCCAAGCATCTCCAAAAACCATGGAACATGGATGTGTACAAATCAGGAGGTATTGCTTGGCGGAGAGCACTCCTGGCAAGAGAGAAAGTACTTACTGATGAATTTAATGAAATCAAAAATGAGAATTCTCCAAGAAGCAGGGCAGTTAAGCAAGAATTAACTCGATTGCATATTGCGGAAAGACTGTTTGGTTCCATGGTGGATAATGACGGGTATGCTACTGATACACTACGAAAGTTAATGAAAGATCCGGTAATGCAAACCGGCTATAGCGCAGGAGAAGAATCTATTATCAATGGTTTATCCAGAACACTCATAGAAGACATCTTCACAGCTAAACTGGAAGACATAGCAGCGAACAATAAAATAGACGATCTTATCAACTTAGTTGATGATATGCGAAGATTAGCTAATCTCCCTCTAAACAGTGACGCAAAAAATGTGTTTACCGTGGATGTGGATAAACTCAAAGATAGTAAAGGAGTACTCATTCCAGCAGCCGTATTGAAACTCACTCTTCCAGATGCTACAAAAGCAGCTATTCACAATCATATTGAAGCAAATCATGGTAGAGCATTAGTCAATGGTATAGACGAGCTTTACGGCAATATCAAATATGCGAAGAATGCCGTAAACAATTCTATGAATGTGGCTGCAGCTCTATACAATGTAGTTCGTGCTCATCTGGTAGCAAAGAAGAAGCAGGAACTCATCGATGCAAAGCAGCTAGGTATACTCTACATAAAGAAAAATAAAAAGACAAAGGAAGACGTAGACCATTATGTTGATTTATCCAAGGAACAGTACGCAGAGATAGACGAACAGCTTAAAGATATGTACCCATCGGTAGCTACTCCGTTTGAAGGTGGTCTGTTGGATATGGCTACTGAAGATCCTACCAAGAGCTATACCGGTGAATCTGTTGAACAACAATATGCATCTAAGAAACTCCATAAGAAGTCCAGTCATCTTGCTGAGAAGGGTATTCTTGGTTCTGTTGGTGTGTCACCGATGGTAGCACTCACACAGATGGTGGATGCTAGTATATCTACGCTTATGCAGCGTAGAGGGATAGCTATACTGAATGTACATGACGGCTTCTACACAGGTATTGATGGAGTAGTTGCTCTGAATGAAGCACTCAATGAGATCATGTTTGAGACACTCAGAGACTACAGTATTCCGCATGAAGTGAATGCATCGTTGCACAAGACTATTGCTGCTTTTAATGAATTCAAGGAAACAAATATCACTGATGAAGACAGCAAGATACAGTTTGCTTTAGATATGCTGGCAGAATTTCAACGAATAGGTATCTCTCGATATACAAAATCTGATGGAACAGTTGTACGGCCTTATGATAAAGTAATATATGAATTTAGAGAAACACAACCAGAATCCAAACTCTCTGATGAAGAGATAATTGCACAAATAGTATCTTCTCGTATGGACGATATTGCAGATCGAGCTGTAAAGAATAAAGCTATCTTGATGGATATGGTTACTGGCTTGAACCACTATAATTGGGGACCAAAAGGTTATACAGTACCCAAAACCAAGAAAAAGGCTAAGCCTAAAGAGGTTAAAGGATCATTTGAGCCTGCAGCAATTGATACTTCTACTCTTGATGCACAAGCGGAAACTGCACAGAAAGCTGTAATAGAGGCTATGCAGAAATCTGCTGATGAGATAGCAGACCTATGGGAAAGTAGCTATCCAACCTATGTCAGTGATACATTACCAAATAAACCTGTTGTTTCCCGTAAGCCTTATGACTATGCAGCAAGGGATACCTATGTATCCATGCAATCTCGCACAGAGGGTGAAGCGCATACTGTACTTGGTAATGCGGATGATCCAGTATCCCTGGATTCAAATGAATACGATGAACATATCGAATTAAACCAAGAGAATGCAGTAGGTGTGTATGATCGCTTGAAGACTATAGGACTCGATAGAGTAACCGATTCCCATGATAGTCATCTGCGCCATATCATGAATAATATTCTCACTAAGGTAATGAATCCGGTTGATCTCTACCTGAAGACCCAAGTAACAAATAATACGAATGGTGTCTTCGTTCCGGAACAGAACAAAATATTCCTTCGTGCTCAAGCCATGGGACTTGATCCGAATACTCCAGCAGAACAGGTATACATCCATGAGCTTATTCATGCGATTACACATTCTGGTTTGAAGATGTCTTCTTATCTGAATCGTCAAGCACAAGTGCTCTATGATATGGCAAAAGAGGTAATCCGACCGGAAGACTTCCTCGACGATCCAACAGGTGTTGTTACTCCCGAGGCACAGGCGAAGTGGGATTATATCTTTGGAAATCAAACAGTAAAAGAAGTCACGACTGTTAATACAGCTACTGGATTAAAGCAAACCAAGAAATACTCCAGTCATCTGGATGAGTTTATTTCTCATGGTTTAACCGATCCGAACCTAGTTCGAGCTTTAGCTCGATTACCCATTGATACTAAAAAGAAAGCACTCTTCACCAGAGGTACTTGGCAGGGTATTATTGGTAGTAACTTCTATGAAACGCTAGTTAATTTATTCAACAGAATCATGGATGTTGTAATGAATAACTACGGTAAAAGCAAACCAACGGACAATGTGGCTACTGAACTGGAGAGACTAGCTATGCGTCTGGCTACAGTAGACAGCAAGCACAAGACCATGATCGGTAAAGCCATGGATAAGTATGATGGTACGTATAGTAAGATCGCTGAATGGTCAAACGAAAAGATAAAAGCTATTGTTGCCAAGACTCCGGTAGGTAAGGTCAATCGTACTGTAAAGAATCTGACTGCTATGTTGGAGGATCAAGATTCCAAGGCAGGACAGATGATGCGGGATATTCGTAATCACATCGATGGCATTCATATGGGTTTTGGTAAATACATCGTTCGCGAGGTACGAGGACTGACAGATCGTCTTGCACCAATACATCGATTAATCAATACCAAGGACATCATTGTTGATAAAGCACGTATGGAAGCAGTGTCCACATACATGGAACATTTAAAGAGTCTCTGGCAACGAGATCTTATTCCAACTGAAAAGATAGCTCTTCTCAAGGGAGCTATCAAAACAGATATGTCTGTTCTGTTGGAAGACTATAGTATGAACGACATTACTGCCATGATGGATAATGAGAAGACTCTTGACTCGGCAATCTTTGAGATCATTCGTCTAATAAAGAGTAACAAGGCACTCCAATCACATATCAATTTCTATCAGAGACAGGCGCAGTCTCTTGGTTTATACATGTCTCATGGTAAAACCACGGAAGGTAACACTCTACTCAATGCACACCTTATTGGTTCATTAAAGAATACTAAGCATGAGGGTAAACTAACTACAGAACAAGCTCTGGCAGCAGAGCAATTGGTGGATAAGCTGGCTACGCTGTATGCTCTAAAGTTCACCCCATCTTCCCATAAACTTATTTTTACAAAGCTGTTAAAGGAAGATCCAGATGCAGTCAGAGATGTCTTGGTTCAACATAGGGAGATCCAACGTCAAGCCAAGAAGGATCTGTTCTTTGATAATCCTAATATGATCATCAAGGGCTACACCAAGGAAATTACCGATACCAAGGTGAATATCCTTGCTGCAGCAGGAGATGCAGTTACCGAGGCAGAGCTTGTAGCGCAAGGATACACCAAGAGTAAGCTACCCATCAAGCGGGACAAGGATGACAAGGAGCAGACTCCTATTTATGTCTATACCTCAGATACAGGCAGTATCAATGACTGGCACGCAACGATTGCTTCTCTTACTGGTAATGGGCATAAGGGTACCGATGTATTCGATGTTTATGCCCAGTTAGATAATAACGGTACTGACGCCAGGGCAAACCATAAAAGACTAGTACAGAAGAAACAGGATGCCCTTAACGATCAATTCAATGCGCCAATGGTGCCGTACAATAGAGACAGGGAATATGGTAATGCCATGCTTCCTCTGGTAAATACCGATGGGCATGTTGTCAAATATCGCTACATGATGAACGAGGATACCAAGGATGATGTCCTCAAAAAACATAACGAATATGACGCAGTGTTGTCGGCAATGGCTGGACAGATACTGGATAAGGTAGGAACTACCTATATCAACCGGGAATTGGTTAGTGCTCTGAAGGACATGTACAATAGCGAATATAAGGACCGGTTTCGTAACTATGTGGAGATCGGCCCTAATGCTAGAGATCTCAAGCACCGGGAACTGTATTACATGCTTCCTGAGCAAGCGAGAATAGACATCGCTGAAATATGGGGAGATGATACCATGATGGTTGCTCAAGATGTGGTGGATCTTGCCTTTGGTTTCAGGAAGTACAGCATTACTCAGGCGTTCAATAAGAATCCGGAAGATAGAGCATTCATAGAGAAAATGATCGTCAATATCTTTCAGAGTATCTTCAAGAATAAGGGTATTACCCGAGCTAAGCAGGTAGAAGAATTTATGATACAGGCTACTAAGGTTGCCAAGAACAATATCATTGTTCGTGGACTACAGGTAACAATTGGTAACTACGTCAGTAATGTGCTCTTCTGTAAGGCTAAGGGTGTCACTAACGCCAATATTCATAAATGGCATAATGAAGCTATGGCAGGCATTATACGCTATGTTACTGACAAGAAAAATCTTGAACAGGCAAAGTTAAAGCTCATCGCTGCACAGAATCATAAACCAACGGCTACGCTTACTCAAGTTACCTTGGACAAAACAACACAAAAAATCAAGGATGACATCGTTCGACTGGAGAATACTATAGCACTCAATCCAGTAACGGATGTGGTAGATGCAGGGTTGATGCAGTCAATTATTGATGATATCGAGACTACTAGTGTGCAGTCGCCCTATCCAGGTATGTTTGAGCAGCTCGGAGAACAGCTTGCTAAATATACCCCGGATAAGCTCGCTACCATAGGCAAGGAGATCGTTATGGCTGAAGACACCCAATCCTATAAGATCCTCAACAATTTAGTGAAGACGACTGATTTCATCGGTAGATACATCATGTACAAGCAGTACACCACGGTAGAAAAGGGTGATCTGAAAATGGATCATAATGAGGCTGTTGCTCAGGTACTGCATGATTTCGTCAACTTTAATCTTCCGTCACACAAGATGATTGAATATGGTAATCAGATTGGTTTAATCTGGTTCAGTAAATATGCTCTGCGTATACTTAAACCAATAAAAGATATGGTAAAGGAGAAACCTTTCCAGGCGATCATGACACTGGTCTTTGCTTCGGTGTATGCCTTGCCTTCGGTCTTTGAGTCGATACCGTTTATCAGCAAAAATCCACTCAATGTCTTTGGTAATCCGCTATCGGCACTGACGGACAGTAGCGATGAGATCCTTACCGCTACCAGTGGAGAGTGGGTATTAGATCAGCTCTAAATAAAAATACCCCGTACCTATAATAAGGCTACGGGGTATTTTAGGTATAATGTATTTTCTAAATTATCTATTCTTTAACCGATTCTGCCCGCCACGTCTTCATCAATTTAGTCAGCTCCAGGCTACTCTTTCGGCTACGTACTCCAGCAGCTTTATTGCCTTTAATTGCACGAAGACGGACATCCGAGATAAATTTCTGGTACAGTACATCAAGTTGTTCAATCATTTCGTTCATGGTATTCCTTTATACTTCATAGTAAATAAAACGCCAGCCGGAGGGTGTAATTATCTCTATGCACATTACCCGGCAGTAATATACTATTATAAGATCCTCCGGCTGGCTAACTCAACGGGAACACCCCATTGAGCTATTTCTCTTCATCCTCTTTATCCCGTATAGCCTGGTAAACAACCGCCAGGACTAAACCAAGAATAAAAACTACAAGCAATCCCGTCAGGACTGTGGATAGGATCGGGATCAGGACTACTATCAGACATGCACCTCCTACAATAAGTAGTGCAATACATGCATCCTTTATACTCTTGAACACGATTAGACCTGGAATAGTGATTCCATTTCCTCATCAGCCTTAGTCTCTTCGACTGCTTCTTCTTTGACTGGCTGCGGATCAGGTTCTGCCGCAGCGGCAAAGAGAGTCTCTACTTGGTCATCAACTAAGCTCTTTGCTACCTTTTTAGGCTTATCTGCAACAGGGGTTACTTTCTTTGGTTCGGCTGCGGCAAGTTCTTTCTCTTCAATAAGAGCATTGCCTTTCAAGCACACAACTGCGGAAGCACCGTTGCTTCCTCTTCCCTGGGTAAAGGTAAAGTCCATGTCTTTCCCTAGTGTTGGTACATTACTTTTCTTCAGATGAGAAGTTACTGCTTCTTTGATTTCATCTTCGGAGAGTGTGATTGTAATATCCATGTTAATTTGTCCTTATTAGTGAGGCATTGGTAAAGTGGGTATTCTGATTTTCAGAATACCCATGGTAAAAACTACATATTACTATATAAACATTGGGTCTGGTGCTGCTGGAGCAGCAGCTTTACGTTGTACTTTCGGAGCGCCAGGAGTTCCTGCCGCACCAGTTGATTTATCCTTGACCTGGTCTTTCCATTTATTCAGCCATATTTGTTTGAATTTTGGTTCAGTCAATCGGGCAGTGATTTCGGCTACGGTAAGACCATCTCGGCTACGGAAAAACTTGTCAATTTCGTTTTCAGTACGGGTTTCACCGGTAGCTTCATACATGCCACTTGCTTCATTCTTAGTAGTCTTATCAACTGTCTGTTTCAGAATACCAGCAGAGATTTCCTTACCAATCAACTCAGTAAACATATCTACCTTGGTTGGTACTTCATTACGTTCTTTAGTGGAATACAGATCAATAACTTTTTCTTCTGTTTCCAGCTTACGCAGAGGTTTACCCACGGCAAGCAGGCACATATTATCAGCCAGTTCATAGCCAGGAAGCCAACGCTTCTCCATGGTTTTCTTGTCGATGTAGTACGGTTTTCCACCTTTTTCAGTACCGGAGCATACCCAGAACTGTGCATGAATGTCTTTATTGTCCTTGGTAAGAAGAAGCATATTTATGGCTCTTGCACCACTAGCTGCGGTAGTGGCATAGGCCAATTTAATGGTCAGATCATAGTAATCCGAATCCACGGTAAGCCTTCCACCTCCGAGACTGTCACCATTGGCTTTGATGTCATCGGGTGTATCGAGATCTGCGAAAAGTAAACTCATGTTGTTTTTCCTTTTGGTTTATTGGTTTATTGTTGAATTATTAGTAGGGTTAGACTACTTTTCCGTCTGTATCGTCTTCCGAGGCAATAAGGCATATTGCCTGTAATGCGTAACGTCTACCATAGGTACAGTTAACACCGATCATCTGTGCCGGTGAAAGCTGAGACATGGTTTTAATAGGTAGCTCAATAGATGATTTATGCCACTGTCCCGATTCATGCATTACCGTGGTATGTGTAACGACTGAGGGGGCTCTACCTTTAACCAGCTCGTGAGTTTGTATAATAGCTATGCCGTGCTTTGCTAAAGCAGGTCGAGCTATCTCTATCAGTGCACCGAGTTCCATGTATTTATAGCTATACCCTTGTTTAGTCTTAGCACCATTCATCATCTCGCCTTGTGCCTTGGCTAGACTTCCAGCAAGTTCTCCAATACTATCGGACATCTGTTCATTGAAAGTACGGTATATTACTGGTTTTTCCTCTAGTTCTACTTCAGGTGGCGGTAAAATCATATTTGGTTCAGATACTACAGCAATGTCTACGGTCATATATTCTCCTCCTATAGGTTGAAATTAACGTTTAGCGATTGCTTTGGATATCGTGGTAAAAATGGTATTGGTTAATTCCGCTTCATCGAGCTTGTGTTGTAGCTTATTGTTCAGTGCCAGTACGCTATTGCGTACATTTTCAAAAGACTGTCCACTGTCCACTAGCATCAAACCATAACGAACAAGCTGATTGCTTCTGTTCCCTTCCTCGATATTATTGACGAACCATCTCTCTAAATTAGAGAGGGATTGCAGATCCTGAATAATTTTCTTTCGATCATCGTTCTTGGCTGTCTTTGGAATAAATTCCAGGGCATCGATGAGCCGATCTCCTTCGATGTACTCATAGGTACCTTTATTAGTCAGCCATTTTCTGCTTCTTTGTCCGGTAGCTGTATCTACTTGAATAGGCAACCATTCAAAGAAATTATGCATAAATTCCTTGTAATCGTCCTTATCCAGTTCGACAAAATAGTTAATTGGTAAAACCACGCGGAAGCGATGGTTGGTTACAGTGTGTCGCTTGGTGGTATAGATCATGAAGGTGTAGCCCTCGAAGAGATTCTTCATCATCTCCATGGTTGTGCCATCATCGACGTCCAACACCACCATATTAAAACCAGGAATAATATGATCTTCATGTCTATGCCCATTTACAGTATGATGGGATATCCAATGTAGCCCTTCCTGCTGGGTGAGCTTGTGTAGCTTGTTAAATGGGGCAAAGACATTCTTATACTCTTCGGCTATATCCTTACTGTAGGCAATACGCATCTGATTGAGATCTGTTTCTTTCAGTGTTTTCCCACGAAGAAATTCAATATTACTATTCAGGGTTTTCTGAATGACGATATGATGTTTATATCCCCAGGCTATAGCTAGTTGCAGCATCTCCTGCTTCAGTTGAGCAGCTCCTCGGTAAAAAGGGAGATCCTCGGTTAAATCGGCATGAGTAACCTCATGATCGATACTGGCGATATACTTCGCTAGTTTGACGTAATTTCGGTCCCTCTTGAGGATTTCCGTGAGAGCCTTGCCACTGTCCTCGGCAAGTTTAACCGCAGCGTAGAAGTGGTCTTCCGAGACTTCTGCTTCACCGTCGATGAAGGCATAGACTCCAGCCAGCTTCATGGCTTTCCAGTAGCGATGAGACATCTCCGCTTTCAGTATCTCGGCATGATCTCCAAGCAGTTCCGCTTGGCGTTCACACATCAAACGGTATTCAATGATGAGCAGGCTAATATCCTTTGGAATGATAATCTGCTTTCCCCAGTTGAGTCTGTTTGCTAGTTGAGCAAATTTATTGGAAGTATCATCGATGAATTGATTCTGTGTGGTAGAGATGAGTTGATCGTATACTTGTTCCGGTGTCAGTTCTCCGGTTTTACCGGATGTCTTGGTATAGCCGAAGAAACATCTTCTAGCGTAACCGGTATCAAGCAAGGTATAGAATAACTCCTCGGTCTTACCACCATCAAGTAACTTGGCGGGTGTACCAAAGGCAATGAGGTTAGCCGGAGTTCTTCCCGGCAGTTCGTCATTACGGATATTCTCCTTGGTATTCTTGATCAGCTTTTCCTTAATCTGTCCAACATCGTACAGTTCAAGAAAGGTAGTCAGTACTTCATTGGCTGAAGTCAGGTTGGACCCGACTTCATCAATTTCCATATTTAAAGCACCGATTTTACACATCTTTAATTTATGCCGATACTGTTTGATGGCTGGTGTGGTACCAGAATCGAAGGAGTAAAGCATCTTGCCAGTCCCCTCGAATTCCTTTTGAACCAAGACTAATTCCTCATCTGGATCGCTGTCCTTCACATAGGCACGAGATGTTGCTAATTTTGCAAGTTGTTCCTCTGCTACCAGCGGGAAAGTCTGTTCAAAGAAAATATTTCTAAATTCCTTGGTGAGACTCTCCTCAATGATATTGGCGGAATGATTCTTATCTTGACCTGATGATGCCAGGTTGATACCGTAGAAGTTGACCGGGATGATACCTCTGTCCCGAGAGTTGACCTTGACTCGCATGACTGCTGCCATCTTGGTCAGGTAATAGTTAGTGAGTATACGGAAGAATGATTTGTTGTCGTTCTGTGTCTTCTGTTGCAGAATCTCGACAATACTCTCCGTGGTTGGGTGATAGGCCATATCTTCAAAGGCTTTCACTGTGAGACTCCTTCTCCCTGTAACAATCCGGATGCAATCAGATTGTCTTTTTGACTGCATATACTGAATGCATCGCAGTATTTACATGCTGTAACTTTTCCTGGTTGAGTGACAATCTGCCCCATTTTACCATCTTCAATCCAACGAATGGTTGCTTCGGCACTGGTATTGAAGTTCTTGGTACTCTTTAAGGTCTTCTCGGGGTTCTTGTAATATTTATAGGTGGGAGCATCCTGCCAAAGTTCCTGTGCGTTACACAGCGGCAGATTAGCTTCCGGTTGATCTTGGAAATTCTTTATTGCAGCGATCTTGTTTTTGATCCACATCTCTGTTTCCGGCAGAGACAGGAGTAATATCTTATGGGCGAACACCTTGGTAGGTGGGTACCCTTTATCAGCTTTTACACAAGAATCTCTCCGGCTCCAGTCGGTAAAGATGTAATCGATGATCATGTGATCATTGGTAATGAGTTCTGGATTGAGCCAACGATAAATAGATCCCTGTAGCTTGTATTTCCAATCATTTGATCCAGAGGTGTAAGAGTACACTCCGGTAGTTTTGAAATCCTCTAGGGTGCCATTACCGATGAAATCAAACTTCCCACCAATAGTGACACCATCAATCTCTCGCATGGACCGGAGTTCCATATAAATAGGAATAGTCTCCGGAGTGAGTTCTTCTGGTTTAGGATTAATTTTTACTCGGGCAATAACTTTATCCGAGTAACGGAGTCGTTTGAGAGATGATTTATAATGATTCAGCCAGGATGATTCAATAGAACTGTGTACGGCAGTACCTATACGGCTTGCCATGAGCTGACTAATGTCTTTCATGTTCCCCTCTGTCTGAGGGGGTAAACGCTGTCCTAGAATGATTTGACGAGTGCTCTTGATTAAACCAGTAGCACTGATATAACGGTCATCCGGATTGTGGTCGTATTCATCCAAGGCCAACCATACAGCCATGGACAAAGGTATAGCGGTATTGTTGGTAAGAAGAGTTTGATTCATTGGTTTTCCTATGCGCGAAGATTACGATTACGGAAGAAATCAGCAAATACTGGGTTGGTACTGGCTAAAAGTCTGGCATATCTACTGGTGTAGTTGTTATTAAGTTTGAAGTTTGTATCTTTTACATCGAAATGCATATGCCAACGAATACGTTCACATATGGCTTTAGCTGAATATTTTTCATAACCTAGTTTCATAACTGTTCTGGCGTATTTCTCAAACAGATCGAATACAATAGGATTATCCGTGTGATATTTTTCAAATCTGCTTTGTATATCCATATATTTCCTTACGGTTGAGTTAGTAATGCAAACCACTCCCCGGAGGGGAGAACAAGAACTACACTGCTTTGAACCAATAAAAACTACTTAGACGCAGACCTGGTTGCGTTATGTTTTACTAAACTATCCCAGGTCAAGAGTGCTTCTGAGTGATTCCAGCATTTGATAAAGTTTGAGTTAATCAAAGTAGACCGTCTTCTCCTGTTGCTACCAAAAAATAGGGTGGTCTTTTAACTTTCAGTTTACTCATCGTATTATCTCTGATTTTTCTAAAAATTTTATACTAGAAGTGGGTAACTGTACCTTACCCTCGGTAAGGATCTTCCAGGTAAGTTCTGCTTCTTGTTGCTCGTAGCATTTAATGAGGTGAGGGTTGAACATGTAGGTGTTCTTAGGCACTGGTTTAAGTGCATTGAGTGTTATAGCTTTAACGATTATGTCCTGTTTTTTCATTTCTGCTATATACTTATTAAACATTACCTGCTGACTGCGAGTAGGGTTATCCAAAGCGTATGTGCATAGGTTATTCTCAGGATATCTGTTATTTTTTAGTTCTTCGAATAAGAGGATAGCTGATTTAGACATACGACTTATTCGTGTAAATATGTCAGTTGATACAGGTTTCTTGGTTGTGTTGTACACGTTATTTACTCCTCCTATAGCTTGGAAAATACCGAAGTCATATTTAGGTACTTGCATTGCTTTTAAGTACTGACCTTTACCCATATATATGTTGTAAAGTTTTCCATCATTCTCGTCATGTTGCATGTTTGTTTCCTCTTAAAGTCTAGGTTACTGTGATTAACTTCTACATTAAGAGTTTAACCTGATCTTTATTTTAGGGCAATAATATTATTGTTATCATTAATTTTCAGAAAAAATAAACGCGCCCACGACCAAAACCAAAACATAAAAATATTGCATTTTTCCTCAAGTTACCTCCGTAAGTGGTTGATATTGTGTGTGAAAAACTGGCATGTTTCTTGCAAAATATATAGGTATAGCCCCTGCTTAAAGAAATCTTTAAAACGGTTTTCTTTATATGTTGATTATAAAAACATATCCGATACACACCTAGCTCCCTCACTCGCTACGCTCACTCGGGGCTGCTGTTCCCCGGATATGTTTTTATAATCAACGGTAAGTCCCCAGGGGGAGTACCCCCCTGACATTACGCTGAGTGATATGCGGTGAAGTCGCCCGAGCGAGTTTACGAGCGAAGGGATGACTGTAGACGCATATCACTCAGCTACTAAATAATAATGATTATATAATTATATAATTTTTACCTATTCTAACGGTAAACGGGGTACGCCAGGTGAGTTGAATTTCATTGGTTTGCTCTGTTTTCAATTCCACACTGATACAATTATTTGGACAAGCATCAATGACCTCGGCTAAGGCATCCTGCAGCTCATCAGTGTAGAAATCCGCTTCAGGTATAGTCAGCTCTCCACCGTGTTGAGAAATAAAGTAGGGTAGTGCCAGAGCACACATACCACAGTCCGTACACAGTAACGGATCACAGGTGAAGTGGAAGAGAGTAACACTCATGCTTTCCTTTTCTCGGCCCAACTGTTTTGTGTAAGCGTAAAGGAATGTTTTCTTTTGGTTTTAGTTTGGGTACGGTACGCCTGTTCAAGTTGTTCTGCTTGGAACAGGATATCTTTTGCTGTCTGCCGTAGTTTACAGGCAATAAGTTCAGCTTCTGAGAGTGGCTGTAGAGTCATGTTTACCTCTTTGTGATTTAATGATGGCAAGAGACTCAGCATATTTTTCTGTTTCAAAATATGCTGCAAGTTCTCTGTCTAGGGTTGCCTTACGAGAAGGTGTTAGCCAGGTAGCTACGGAGATCTGAGTTATCCGTTGTAGCTCGGCGATAAGTTCGTCACTGGCTCCACATTTTTTATTCTTTACTGATGAAAGGTGTTGTCTCGATATGCCTATAACGCCTGCAAGTTTCTTTTGGTTCGTAATGTAAATTCGTTTCAAGTTTAACACCTTAATCCTAAATTTAACTATTTATTAACTTATTGATTTAATTTTAGGTAATCTACTTTAAGCCTCCTTATTTGTAAATTTAATTCATGGTTAATCTTTATTATTATTTATGCCCAGGTGAACGTCTAACCGCATGAAGTAGATAAAACTACGCTAGTTCAGTTATTAACGATGTGTTTAAAATAATCGTTGACATTAACAAAAAGTTAATGTTAGATGCAGGCAACACTAACGATTAAGTTAAATTCAACTATGGAGGCGTTATGAACAAGGAAGACATTAAATACTTTATGGCTGGTCTGAAAAGAGTAATAGAGCATGAATGGACAACACAAGAAGAGTTTTCCAAGGATGTTTGCAGCGCCGTCAATCTGTCTAATATTCTTCGCGGTAACAGCGGTACTTCTCCCAGTATGCGTCAAGCACTTGCAAGTAA
>Ga0210043_1000171_pt1 | contig 71836 bp, 64 predicted proteins | sample CryGeymet201501t_FD_183990 | JGI IMG/M metagenome (GOLD analysis project Ga0210043, IMG submission 183990) | Groundwater microbial communities from Crystal Geyser aquifers in Utah, USA - Crystal Geyser metaG 2015-01t (SPAdes) (version 2) | ecosystem: Environmental > Aquatic > Deep subsurface >... | reverse complement strand
CAGATTATTCGGTCGGTAGACCTCCATAGCCAGCAGCTGCGCCGCTCTATCGGCCTCACTGGGCCCCAGTTAATCATTTTGACCGAGATTCACAAAAAACCCGGCCTTACAGCCGGTGATTTATCCAAAGCCGTTACCCTGTCTGGGGCCACGGTAACCAGTGTGCTCGATCGCCTGGAAGCAAAAGGATTAGTTGTACGAGTTCGGTCCGAACAAGACCGCCGTCGAGTAAGCCTTACCCTCACCCCCGAGGCGGAGGATCGAATTTCCCGCAGCCCCTCGCTCCTCCAAGAGGAGTTCCTGGAAAAGTTCATTCACCTGGAGCCCTGGGAGCAAAGCCAATTGGTCGCCAGTTTGCAACGAATTGCCACCCTCATGAACGCCCAAAGCCTTAAAGTCGAGCCGGTCTTAGCTATGGATATGGGCCTCGAGCTGGACCGCAATATCCCCCGCAACTCGGGCATTATTGAACACTAACTGAATATTTGAGGCCAAACTCTCGCCCCCCGTAAGCTCTTTGACCCGAGCCAGGAGGAAGGGAGTGGTATCTTTTCCTCGAATACCCTGTTTGCGACTTTCGGACAGAGCTTGCTCAATTGCCGGGATTACTCGGGCCGGATCTTCCTCAAATTGGGGAGGAATGGGATTTCCAATGACCGCCCCGGATACCAGACCGAGACCCCAGTGGGCAACCAACATTTCTGCTACCTCGGCAGCAGTTTCTACCCGTCCATCGACCCCAAATCCCGAATCCCGTAGGAAAAACGCGGGCAAATTGTCGCAGCCCATTCCCAGCACGGGCACCCCGTAGGTCTCCAAGTACTCTAAGGTCAATCCGATATCCAAAATAGACTTGACCCCCGCACACACCACCGCCACCGGAGTCCGCGCCAGCTCCTGCAGGTCCGCAGAAATGTCAAAACTGCTCGTAGCCCCCCTGTGGACCCCACCGATTCCCCCGGTGGCAAAGACCCGAACCCCCGCCCTGTGGGCAGCAATCATGGTGGTTGCAACCGTCGTAGCTCCGTGGGCCTTTCGGGCAGCAATTATGCCCAGATCTCGCCGGCTAACCTTGGCCACTTCGTTCCCCTTATGGGCAAGAAGCCGAATTTCCTCGGTTTCTAACCCAACCGTCAACACCCCACCAATAATTCCGACCGTCGCCGGTACCGCCCCCCGGGAACGAACAATTTCCTCTACTTCCAGAGCAGTTTCCAGGTTCTGAGGATAGGGCATTCCGTGGGAAATAATGGTCGACTCCAGGGCAACTACCGGTTGGCCCGCCGCCAAGGCCTGGGCGACCCGAGGGCTTACGCGAAAAAACGGATATTTTTTGGTTTCTGTCATAGTTGGTTCCTTAATGTTTTAAGTAGGGGATTTGTAGTCGTTTCTACCTGGCACGTCAAGGCAGCAACCTTTCCGCCAATTTCTGTGGCCCGGCGGGCCGATAGACCCCGGTCCAAAGCCCAGACCAAAGCGGCAGTATAGGAGTCGCCAGCCCCGGTGGTATTACCGACCGCGGGTGGAGCCGGGCCTTGCTGCTGGGTGGCCGGTGGCAGGTGCAGAGGCGCCGTGCCCCGGGGCAGGGTGGGCGGGCTTTGCTGCTGGTCGGCCCCTCCCGGCCCCGGCGCTCCGGCGCCCACGGCTGGATAGTGGGCATCACCCTCGGATCCGGCGTAGTACACCCCCTGGGGGCCGTCAGAGACCCACACCTGCTGGATGCCCTGGTCTCGTAGGCGAAGGGCCAGGTCCCGGATGGTTGGGGTAGAGCTGGAAGAACCGGTTGAGGGTTCAAGACCGGCGAGTACCTCGGCTTCGGCCCTGTTTGGTTTGCACCCGTAGAGTTTTGGCAAAATTCCCAACAGTCGGGGGGCTTTGGACACCGACACTGGGTCTGCGAAGAGCCGAATATCAGCTAAACCGGCCAAGAATTCTAGGGTTTCCTGGGAAAGGTTTGTATCCACCACCACAATGGTGGCCGAGCGGATGAGGTCGACATGAGGTTCGAGAGCGTGGGGTGTTAGAGCGAGGCAGATGTCCATGTCGGAAATAGCTACCACCAAATCCCCTTGATCATCCAGAATTTCACAGTACACCGAGGTCCGCCCCCCGGGTACCCGAATGAGGAAATCCGTGGAAATACCCAATTTTTCAAGGTCGGCAAAAAGGAGAGAGGTTTCAGGGTCGTCGCCAACCGCCGCAATGAAAGACGGTGCCACCCCGAGGAGGGCCACGTTTTCGGCGATGTTTCGCCCTACGCCACCCCACGACCGGGTAAAGATTCCCGGGTTAGATGAGTACATGTGAACCGCACCCGAGCTGCGACCGTGGTAGTCGATGTTTGCGCCGCCAATGACGAGGATCATACCCTCGATTGTAGTCTACAAGCGGCACGATTACCAAGGAGGTCTCGAGGTTCCATTTTCTACTTGACCAAGAGTAACCTCGTGCCGATGATACAAGGGTGGATACAAAAAACCTACACGAACCTATGGGACGATACGTGGTCGAGTTGCTCTTGAGCGATCGACTGGTACCCAAAAATGCCTTGGAAGAGTTTGTCCGCTTGGCCATGCCCGCAGGCACCTCCTCTGATACTGACAGGGAAGCCCTACTCAATTCTTTGGTGGACTACTGGAATAACCAAGCCAAGAATCGCTCACCCCAGGATGGGGGAGCCATGAGTCCAGGAACCCCCCTTATCATTAGTCGAGGGTACGATTCGGTGGTCCCCGAAGACCAATTGGCCCACTACCTGCCGGAAGAAAAAATCCTCATCAACAAAGAGCTTTTCCGTTCTAAGTTAGATTCCCTCAACCTGGGGGCACTAGATCCGAGCAAAGAACGAGTTTTGGTAGACCAACTCAAGCGCGATGCCATAGGGCTTTCGTCCGAGGACGTAATTCTCTATTACAATCTTATAAAGGTGAATAAGTTGGCCCAACGGAGCGAAGTTGCCATTACCCGGGGACCTGCTCCGACTCCCTATTCCAACCTTAAAGCCCAAACCGAGCCTCCCTTGAGCCCCGAGGGCCTCTTCAAGTTGACTATGAAGTCCTTCGGTATTCAGCCCGACCAGATTGTGAAGCTCAATGTTGGAAAGGTTATCGACATGGGGGCACTATCGTCGGTTCTCCAGGAGTCCCTACGACGGCGACGAATTGCCATACCTATCCTTGCCCACTACCTCGGTCAGCACAACGACAAATACATTCGAGCTGTTCAGGACTTTATGGCTCTGGTCATTCAGCAGCGGGGCGAACGTCCGGAAGAAATGGCCCCCTATCAGGCTCTCTACGTTCTCTTGGGAGGTACCGATCCTAAGCTTCTGGATTCCTTGAGCCTGGCCCCTCCGCTATTTGCCTGGCTTTCCGACCGAATAGGGCGAGTTCGTAGTATCTATTATGCGGCCTTTGTGTTTATTCATACCTTTGTGTACGTCCTCTGTGCTCAGGTAACCGAGATTGCGGTTAAGTACCAGAACTCCGATCGTGCTCAGCAGGAAAAGCTCAAGAAGCTCTATTGGTCTCCCGAACGGTTTGGACTACTCATTACTAACGCCAATAATTCGGCCAGCCGGCGAATAAACGACTATAAGGCCGAGACTCGAGAGGTTCAGAATCTTTTCAAGAAGTTTATCGGTACCCGAAAAGATCTGCTTTCTCCCAACGATCTGTTCGACACCCCCGTATCGATGTAGGAAGGTTTATATGCAAGTACAACCCCGACCGCAATTTCAAGGTCTTTTAAAAATCCTCGATGCGGTTAATCCCTTTTTGGTTCTCTTGGCTACAATAGGTATTTTTTTCGACTACTCTCCCCTCAAGGCCTACGCCGCCCTACCCAACGATATAATTGCTGTAGCCTTTGCGGTCGATTTTCTTCTGCGACTCGTGGCCTACCCGGCGGCGAAGTACTTTTTCCAAGGGTGGGGATGGATTGATTTTCTGGCGAGCCTTCCCGGGTTTCTGGTGTTCTTGTCATCAACTCCCCTTTTGTCCCTGTTGCGCATCGTACGAATTGGCCGATTCTTTCGGATCATTCGAATATTGCGATTCTTGCGAGCCTTCAGCTTCCTAAAGTCTATGCGGGCCGACTCGGTGTGGGTTCAAGACCGAATCATGAAAACCGGGGTATCGATAGTCCTCGTCTTTATGGTGGGCATCGTAACCCTCGACCTTAGTCTACAAACGGGTCTACAATCGATTACCAGAAACTTCTACCTCGAACTCGAGGAGACCACCTCGGCTGAAGCCCTCGCTGCCCGCTCTGAAATTCTTTTCTTTTCCCGCGGAGGTTCTCTCTTCTCAGGGGCCTTGACTGGGGAAAAAACCAGGAAGGAAGGTCAAACTCTGGCCCAAGGATGGGTAGAAGCCCGGGATAGCGCCTTACACTACTATATGGAAGTGCCCCTCAACTCGGGAAGGTTTTCTCCCGATGGGATTTTGAGTCTTCCCACCGATGGTCTGCTTATTGACGCCTACGATACTTTGCGAACCCACGAGATTGTAATGACGATCGTCATTGCCAGCCTTCTGGCAGTTCTTTTGGTCATAATGTTCTATATGGGGGTGGTTTTTGCCCGAGATGCCCGAACCCTCCAACTGGTTGTAGACTCCTATGACGCTGAAGACTACTTCCTCCTCCAGGAAGAAGCGACAAATCGGGGGTTTGTGGATGACCACCTTCTCATTGATCCTACCGAAAATGAAATGGACAACCTCCTAAAGGCCGCAGTGAGTGGGGCCGAACGCCTGTCAGCCAGTACATCTGACACCAGTTTTGACCCCTTTGGTACAAACGAAAGCGACGAGCAGGACGTAAGTACCCTATCCAGAAAAATTGAGGACCTCGAGTACCGCCTTGAAGGGCTCTTGGCAGAAAAGAACGAAAACTTAATTAAGGAAACAATACAGAAACTGACCCCAATTCTCGTTCGTTATATGAAAAATCAAAAGTAAGTTGCGAAGAGTCTCCGCCTCACCTCTACTTAGGTTAGGTACCCGCTCGGGGTTTTCTCGAAGGAGAGCTTAGGACTACACCGACCAAAAATCCCTCCAAAGCCTCGGGAACAAAACGAGAGTTCCATTTGGGAAAGGATTGGCACTTCTCCAAGGAAGATAAAAAATGCCCTCCATGACTAGGATTTTGAGCCGGTAATCCGCATGGTAAAGGGGAAAAATTCCTAAGAGTCTCCCCGTTTTGCCGCAATTTTTCGTTCGTTGGCTACCAAAATTTTCTTTCGAATGCGCAAACTCTTTGGTGTCACCTCTACAAGCTCGTCGTGGTTGAGAAAATTCAATGCCGCTTCGAGAGTTAGGGGAGTAATGGGGGTAAGTACTACGTTCTCATCCCTCCCGGCCGCCCGAATATTGGTAAGTTTCTTTTCCCGGGCGGCGTTCACCTCCAGGTCTCCGGGTCTATTATGTTCCCCTACAATCATACCCTCATAAATAAGGTCTCCAGGTTGGACAAACATCCGCCCTCGGGGTTCGAGGTTAAAAATGGCGTAGGGGATAGCCTTTCCCTGCCGATCGCTCACCAAAGACCCGGTGGTGCGGGCGGGAAAGTCGCCCCGGTAGGGCTCGTAGCCCATGAGGTAGGAATTTAGAAGGCCCGTGCCCCGGGTATCGGTGAGAAATTCGTCTCGGTACCCGATAAGCGCCCGGCTTGGTACAGAAAACTCAATTCGGGCCCGTCCGGAGCCGTGGTTTACCATAGTAATAATTCGGCCCTTTCGGATCGAAAGTTTTTCTGTCACTACCCCGACATACTGATCCTCGCAGTCGACAAACACGTGTTCGATTGGTTCGAGGGTCTTCCCGTCCTCTTTGCGCATGAGAACGGTTGGTCGCCCAACGCAGAGCTCGTAGCCTTCCCTCCGGAGGGTTTCGAGAATAATCGCCATTTGAAACTCGCCTCGTCCTCGGACCTCGAAACTCTCTTTGTCTTCGGACATAGAAACTTGAATCGCGACGTTTCGCAGGGCCTCTCGTTGGAGACGCTCCCATATCTTACTGGACTGGACAAATTTTCCTTCGGTACCGGCGTAGGGGCTGTTATTTCGATAGAATTTCATGGCTACCGTCGGTTCATCGACACTCAGACGCTTGAGGGCCTTGGGTTGCTCTTTCGTACAAATTGTGTCGCCGATATGAACGTTTTCGACCCCTGCCAGAATGACGATATCACCGGGCTCGACCTTAGCCGTATCGGCCAAGGATACCCCTTGGTAAGTCTGAATTTTGCTAACCCGTAGGGGGGTGATTTTGTCGTCTTCACCAATACACACCAGTTCTTGGTTCGCATGGGCGCTACCGTTTACTACCTTACCAATCGCAAGTCGGCCAAGGTAATCGCTGTAGTCCAGGTCCGACACCAACATTTGAAAAGGCGCCTCGGGCTTGTACCCCGGAGCTGGTAGTTGATCAACAATGGCGTCAAAAAGGGGCGTAAGGTTCTCACCTTTCTCTTCCAGGGTCTTCTGGGCTATTCCATCTCGCCCAATCGCATAGAAAAGAGGAAAGTCCAACTGATCTTCGTGGGCATCCAAATCGATAAGAAGGGAGAATATTTCGTCGAGGACCTCCGCCGGTCGAGCATCGGGCCGGTCGATCTTATTTATGACCCCAATGAGGGCGAGCCCCGCTTCCAGGGCTTTTTTGAGCACAAACCGGGTCTGGGGAAGGGGCCCTTCGCTAGCGTCGACCAGGAGAATGACCCCATCTACCATAGACAAGGCCCGTTCAACCTCACCCCCAAAGTCCGCGTGCCCGGGGGTATCGAGGATATTTATTTTGATTCCCCGCCACGATACCGAGCAGTTTTTGGCGGAAATGGTAATGCCCCGTTCCTTTTCGATGTCCCCCCGGTCCATGATTCGTTCATCGACCTCCTGGTTATCTCGAAAGAGACCACTTTGGCGAAACAGCGCATCGACCAAGGTCGTTTTTCCGTGGTCTACGTGGGCAATAATAGCAATATTACGAATTGAAGGGTTACGAGTTAAGTTGGGCACCAGGGCCTCCTTGTGGCGGCACTGTACCATGGGAGAAGGGGTTTTGGAAATGATCCTAGAATAGTACCCCATCGACGTCGGCAGGGTGATTTGGGGGCAAGAAAGCCCGACGATAGGCCTTGGCAGACCGGTGTAACTCCATGAGTATTTCCATAACCCGGTCGGCAACCCGCTGCTTGGCCTCGGGCCCGGCGGTTAACCCTTGGCGTACGGACTCTCGGAACTTTCGAGCGTCCATAATCTGGCCGGGCTGGAGCACCATTACATCGGGGACAACAAAGTCCTCGGCCATGGTACCCTCGGGGTTGATGCGCAGAATGTTCCCCCCAATTCCAATGGGCAAAACATAGTCAAAGGCCCGGAGGTAGGAGTCGACTTCGGGTAGCCCCCGGCGGGTGTCTTCTTGACCCGGACGGTAGCGAGTTCCCGATGGAAAGAGCAGGATAATGTGGCCCTCGTGTTTCTTACGGACCATTTGAGCCAGAGCCGCCATGTTGAGTTGTCGCGAACGTTTCTTTTCTGCCTCGTATTCCGGTCTGCCTTCCAAGATCCTAAGGCTTCGAGAGGGATAAATGACTAACCGGCTATAGGCTTCGGTAAAAGCACGAACAAAGGGACCATCGGTACTCAACTTAATTCCCGCCAAAGAGAGGACACTATCGGCTATTTGGAGGCCCCGGGGACTCCCCTGATGAATGAGGTAATGAAATACGGGAATATCAAAGTTGCTGTAGTGATCCATGAGAATGAGGCAACTTCTTCCCTGTTGACTTAGATCGTAGAGTTCCTCTAAGCGATAGAGATCTCGAAACTCGCTCCCCGGCAGAAGTAATTCTTCCACAATGGGATCTAGGATTTCGCGGTTTGCCAAATTTGCAGGCTGATATACTTGATCTTTGGTCACCCAGCCAGAGGTAAGAGAATTTCTCACCATTCGTTCGGCTTGGTCGAGATAGACCTCTTTTACCATCTTCATAGGGACCAAATTATAGCGGAGAAGTGGCCAAAAAAGAAGGAAGTTCCTGGATTCTTGTAATCTTCTTGTGCTTTCCGTCCGAATGCACCCCAAATTCATCGATGAGCAGGGTCTGACCTCCCAAGGCGGCAAAACCATCGAGGTAGGCCGGGACATCGTCGATAAAAAGTACCTCCGACGGTTCTACGCCGAGGGCATTTAGGACGCGAGTGTAGGCTCGGGGATTCGGTTTTCCTTCCAGTTCGTTGAAGGTAATGTCGTAAATTCCGGTAAAACGGGAAAGGATACCCAGGGTTGTGAGAATTCGGATTGCATGATCAATTGGACTGTTCGTCAGCACCGCCAAATTGTACGGAAGGCCAGCCAACAGTCCGTCCAGTTGGGGATCGAGTATCAAGAAGTCCTCAGGATTTTGGGGGTGCACCGCTTTCATGAACTGGGCCACTTGATCGTCGGGTAGGTCCTTTTCGACCTGGAGCCACCGCAAGGTAGTTCCGTGCGCCAGGTACCCCTGGTGTCGCAGTCGTTCAGATTCATCCAGGGGCAGATCAAGAATTCGTGCAACCTCTAGGGTCATTCGCCGGTGAATTTCATCCTGAATACCACTGGATTCGGGATAGAGGGTATTATCTAGGTCAAAAAGTATCGTGCTTATCATTATTGGGGTACCATAAACCGGGAATATACTACCCCGTTACGATCTGTGCCAAACATTCCATTTAACGGATCCAGGGTTCGTCGGCCATTGGCGGTAAATTGATAGTGGTATTCCCCGGGGGGTAGGTGGATTGTGAGCTCGTAGAGCCCCGGGGTGTCGGCCCGCTCGCGCATCCGGTAGAGGTATGGATCCCAGGCATTGAAACTTCCCGAGAGATACAGAGCCTGGCCTGGAAGAGTTTCGTAGACAAATCGAACCGTCCGCCCGGGAATACCGTTAGCCGCCGGAGTTAATAGAGGTGCGGTTTCCGGTAGAACCGAAGGAGCTGGTAGGGCAACCTGGGAAATCCCGAGGCCACTCAACAGGCTACGTACCGAAGGATTTCGAGGATCCTCCATCCACACGCCGTCTACGATAAACCGGTATTCCAACACCCTAAATTGTTCCTGAAAACTGCGGTTGTAATCAAAATAGAAGAAAAATACCCCGTTAGGGCTACGATCCATTGGATACAAAATGCGAAACTGTTCGTGGCCAAAGGCTATCGATACCCGTCCAGGACCTCGGGGACTCATATTTGGTTGATTTTGATACCCCTGATCCCGAATCAAGGTTGCACCTACATCGGGACGATAGGTGAACACAATCTCTTTTCGATCCTCCAAGACCCGGGGAGCAACAGAATCCTGGAGATCAAGAATGAACATGTGGTCATTGAGGGTGAGTTCCCGGGGTAACGCCGGCCGCAAAACCGAATTCTCAGCCGTCTGGGCAAAAAGTGACCCAAAAAAACCCAAAAAGAGGAGGGTAAAGAGGAATTGGTAGGTAAACCTTCGTGGTACTCGCTGCATCTCAGGATAATTGTCGACAGGGGATGAAGATTCCTTGAGAAATCGGTTAAAATGTCGATGATATTCAAAAGGAGTAGACAAACTTTCGAATGCCATTGCTCCAGGATCTTGAGAAATTTCAAACCCGCCTCAATGAGCTCGGTGACGAGGAGTCGGTCCTCGCCGCCCAAGGTCTCGAGCTAAAACCTATTACTCCTCCCTCACCCGAGGAAGAGCAGCAAATTCTTGGGGCAAACGCCCTCAACGTTCGGGCAAACCCTATGGCGCCGAAGACCCCACAGGCCGCCCCTAGTTCTTCCGAACCGAGCATGGACGATTTATTCGCCTCTGGAGGAATCGAAGAGGATTCCGCTGCCCAAGGTAGTTTTGGCGCCTTTGACGACCTTTTTGATACCCCCATACCTACCCCAGACACCGGTGACGAAGAAATCGACCCCGAGAGTGAAGAACTCCTGGACGACTTTTTGTCCTCCTTTTCTGACCAATCCTTTGAGGATGGCGAAGAGCCGGGCGCAGAAACCGAAGAACCTTCCGCCGAGGCCGATGACCTTGCGCCGGCTGAGGAAGCCGAGCCCTTTGACCTGGATGATTTAGGCCTGGGTGGTACCGATGTACCTGCCGACGAACCTGCCCCTTTTGACCTCGATGATTTGGGCCTCGGAGATGAAGAAGCCACTACCCTGGACGAAACCCCTGACGAAGACGATCTGGCCTTGGGCGATTTTGGATTAACCGATTTTGATTCGACCGAAACACCGGTTACCCCCGACGACCTGGGCTCCTCCGACGACTCTTTGGACATCGGTGACTCTTTGGACACCGACGACTTCGCAGCAGTCGATGATTTTGGTGATGACTCCGGCGATATGGAAACCCTTGACAGCCTTGATCCGTCGGATGAACTGGACACCACCGACGGCCTGGAGGCCATGGCAGACTTCGCCACCACCGATGACTTCGGGTCCACCGATGAACTGGACGCCACCGACGACCTGGAGGCCGTGGCAGACTTCGCCACCACCGATGACTTCGGGTCCACCGATGAACTGGACGCCACCGATGACTTCGAGGCAGCCGGCGGGTTTGGTGACGATGAGCCAGTAGACCCCTTAGGTGTAGAGGGCGAGCTCGAAGCAGAGTTTGGGGAAGAGTTTTCTGACGAGTTCTCTATGGGGGACTTTGGTGCAGAGTTCGGAATATTGGAGACCGTCGTCCAGCCCGATGCGGCAATGGAAGACGAGCCCGCGGCTTTGGAAACCAGCGACGTTCTCGATGAGGTAAGTACCCTCGAGCAAGCGTCGGCCTTTAATCTCAAACCCGAACAATTTGAAATCTTCAAACGAACAACCGAGGACCTACCACTCAACGTAAAGCTCGCTGCCGCAGAAATAATTTCCGCCGGGACCTCTACCTTCGACGATCTGCAGCTCCTCATTGAGGCCCTGGCCAAGGGCGAAAGCCCCAAAAAGATCGCGAGTATTGTCAGTAAAATTTCTGGCAAACGGGTTGTAGTACCCAAGGGATACGAAAAACGTTCTGGACTGGCCTTTGCCGAAGAACAAGAAAGCTTTCTCTATCAATTTAAGAAAAAATACTGGCCGGTTATTCGACTGGCCATGGTTATTACGGTCGCGAGCCTTGCCCTGCTTTGGGCCGCCTATTCGTATATCTATCGCCCCCTTTACGCCCGTAGCCTTTATAATCAAGGTTTGGAGGCTATCGCCGCCGAACAGTACCTCAGGGGAAATACCCTTTTCGATCGGGCCTACGGAATTTGGCCCGAAACCCAACGGTTTTTCGACTACGCCCGGGCCTTTGCAGCAAAACGACAAAATCCTCTCGCCCAAGAAAAGTACGAGCAGTTATTAAGGGTTGATAGGAAGAATGAAGCAGGGATTTTGGAGTACTCCAACTTTGCGGTAGAAAACCTGCGAGAGTACCAAACGGGTCTGGATATTTTGAATCGGATTTTGGATGACGATAAGAATCATTTCGATGCCCTTTTGGCCCACGGGGATATTTATATGAAGTGGGCGAGAATTACCCAGGACTCGCAGCTGCGACGGGAAAGGCACGATGCGGCTCGCTCGGCCTTTATTCGATTGACCGTGGTCTACGGCCAGACCGATCCACTTCTGTTCCGGCTTATGCAGTACTTTATTCGTACCGGGGACTTGGCTCGGTCCTTCCGGTTACAGCAGGTCTTCGACGCCGACCCAAACGTGAGCCCCCAGCCGGACATTTATGCCGAACTGGCGGGTTTTTATATCGACACCTGGCTATCCGGGCAGACGAGCCCAATCTTTCCTGCTGAGGATGGTGCGGCGGTGGTTCCTTCGGGATTTGGACCCGATCTTCTGGTTGAGTCCGAGCGGTTATTGAAGGCCTCGCTGGAGGTCGATAAAGATCTTCCCGAGACCCACTACCAACTGGCCAGGATCTTCGCAGAAAATCAGGCCTACGGCCAAGAGCGAATAGCTTTGAATAATGCCAAACTCAACTTTGAAAAACGGCGAGATCTCGAGAACCTTCCCTTTACCGAATTCGAGGCCCCCCAATACATCGACACCCTCATTCGCCTGGGAGAAAGTAATGAGCGCAGCGGAAACCTACTCACCGCCGAAGAGGAGTATACCCGGGCCATGGCCGAGTACGAGCGGGCTCGCGAAGCACTCTTGGTTCAACCCAGCCATATCTTTGGCCGAGGATATGCGAACCTGGGTGATTTGTACTACTACGAGGGGAACGACTACGTTTCGGCCCTGGAGTTCTTTACCCGAGCCCTGGAGAACGGATATGGACAGGCAGATCAACCGAATATGCCTGTACTTCTGCGGGACATCAACTACAAGATTGGGTTTATCCATTACGGCGATGGTTCCGAAGAGGGGTATCGGCGGGCATTGAATCATTTCCTCACCGCCGAGGGACCAAACCCTACGGTCAATCCGAATCTCTTGTACGCCAAGGCGAATACTCTTTACCAGCTGGGCAACTATAATGCCGCATCGGCCCACTATCAACGACTCATTAGCCGCCTGGTTCAACAGCGGGAGAGTATTGCAACCTTCCTGGTGACCGAAGACAGTGCCCATCGGGGTCTCATCGACTTTACCATTCGCAGTTACAATAACTTGGGCGCTACCATGTACCAGATTTCCCGTTCCGCGGGCCTCGACCGAGTCCGACGACAGGTTGAAGCCCAGTTCTACCTTTCCAAGGCCACTGAACTTTCGGATAACTTGACTCGGGACTTTGAAACCGGGATTCGGGCCGAAACCCGTAGTCTACCCTTCCTGAATTTGCGTTCAATTCTCGTTCCTGGGTTCGAGGGCGAGGTGCTTCTGGATCCCGATGTGCCTAAGGATTTGACGGCGACGACTTTTTAGACCGGACCAAGGATACCATGGCTGGCTAACCCTGATGAATTGGCTGTTGAGAAAGTTCTGGGGAGTATCGTCAAAACCAACCACCCGACCGATCAACAATACCCCAGGGGCCTATCCCCCTAAAATGGTTCTGGACAGCTGGCTTCGGTGTATTCCCACCTCATCGATAATAGCGCTTATCGACCCCTACGGACCTCCAAATCGTCTGAGAATGAGCCGAAGGGTCTGCCAAACCGGCTTCGATCGCCCTTTGCTCGGAACCTCCGAGGGAATAGCCCCCAAAAGGCGAAACCCGTAGGCGGCGCAGTTCTTTTGGGACTGAATGCCCGAGTCTAAAATCTGGTCCCCAAGGGGTCCGTCGAGAGTTTACCACTCGTATTCCCAAATCTTGGCTCCCGCAGCGTATTCGACCGGTTCCCTGGACCCCATGGAAGATTTCGGCAAAGTTTCGGCCCGCAAGCCTTTCTTAGGGTATAATTTCATCTATTATGACTTACCCTCGCTGGGCTGGCAAAAGAGGGGTGAGGGTGTACCTAAGCACACGATAGTGCTTCCTCCTGGAGCCGGGGGCCGGCGAACCCTCACGGTCGTAATCGATTATCGGTTCGATTTTGCCACCATCCCCCTGCAGGAGTAGCTTTTTGACTTTTACGCCTACGGGAATAGGCTGGGAAATTGCTCCCTCGTACCCCGAGTGCCCCACCTTCATCGGCGTAGCGCTCGGATTACGGTACCAAATGCCCAGTTGTGGAGTCCCAAAAGTCCTGTTCTGCATACGATAGAAATCACCTCAAAAACTGAAACTGCCCTCGACAGTATCGTCGAACGCTTTGGCCTACGAAAAGTCGAGGTTTCCCAAGGGAAAATCCTCTTGAACGGGGAGGCCCTTTCCCTGCGGGGATTTTGTCGCCACGAGAGCCACCCCAATTAGTCAAAGACCCGCAATATCTTCAGACCCTCGGGGCCAACTTCGTCCGCGGTGGCCACTATCCCCAGGATCAACGATGGTTGGACCTCTGCGACGAGACCGGAATCCTGGTGTTTGAGGAGGGCGTTGGCTGGAGCCAGAAAGAACACCTCACCCAGATGGTCGATTCCAGCTACAACCATCAGTCGGTCATGCTGATTCCTTGGGCCTGGACCAGACCCCCATCTTAGTCAGCGAAATCGGCGCCGGGGCAATCTACGGTCGGCGCGACCCCCTTTAGGGGCCGTGGTCTGAGGAGTACCAGGCCGATTACCTCGACACCGCAGCCCGGGCAATCCTGAACCATCCCCGCTACGTCAGAGTTGCCTTCTGGCAGCTCCGCGATACTCGTACCTACGGGAGGTGAAGAGTATACGGGGACCTCTATAAACGCCTATTCTTCATCAGCTCAGGCTCTTAAGCCATGGCGGTGCAATGGCCACCATAGCCAGAAAACAAAATTATAGAGGTCGCCAATATTTGAGTCCCTAGAGGACCCAAAATTTGTTGTAAATTTTGACACGTAAATTGTAAATTTTGACCTGTAGATGTTTGGAGCATCTTCTCTCAGTTCTTCACATTGACCTAACCGCACTATGGCCGCCAACCCTCCCCCGCTGGAGCCCTGCCCCCAAATCCGCTATACTAAACGGGCAGGAGACCTCCGTGATAACCCAAGACTTTGACCAAGAACTCAGCCCCCGCGAAATCCACTACCCCACCGGCAAGGCGGTAGAAGAAATCCTCAACAGCATGACCCATGCCATAGGTGCCGGACTCTCCATCGCCGGCCTGGTGGTGTTGCTCATCCTCACCGGCCGGGACCCCAGCCCATGGAAATACGTCAGTTTCAGCATCTACGGGGCCACCCAAATTATGCTCTATTTGGCCTCGGCCCTACTCCACGGATTCGCCCCCTACCCCAAAGCCCGCAAACACTTCGAACGCCTGGACCACGGCTCAATTTATCTGCTCATCGCCGGCACCTACACCCCCCTGACCCTGGTGATACTGCGTGGACCCTGGGGATGGGCAATGTTCGGCACCGTCTGGGCCCTGGCCCTGGTTGGCCTGGCCATGAAAATGTTCGTCATGAAAAAACTCCCCCTCATCGTCGACGCCCTCTATCTGCCCATGGGCTGGCTCATCATCATCGCCATCCGCCCCTTCTTCGAACTCTCGCCCCCGGGCTTCATCCTCTGGGCGGTCATCGGTGGCCTGGCCTACTCCATTGGCTTCATCTTCTATGCCATGAAGAACCTCCCCTTCGCCCACCTCATTTGGCACTTTTGGGTTCTGGCCGGAAGCATCTCCTTCTTCATGGGTTACGCCCTCTACGTAGCGTAATCTTTTCAAGGGGCTCCCGCCCCTCGCTTTAGCCCCGGCGCCGGCGTACCGCCCTTTGCCGGGTCTATCGCTACCCCCTCTCCTGGGGGCTCTGCCCACAAACCCCCGGGCTCCTGGGGGCTCTGCTCCCAAACCCTCGGGCTCCTGGGGCCCTGGCCCCCAAACCCCCAAGACAAAAAAAGACGCCCCAAAGGGCGCCTTACCACGAAACAGTGTTGGAATCTCAGCCTAACCGGCTGGCAATCCTATCCAAGAAGGTTATAGAATCCACCACTTCCTTGGCCTTGGGCTCACAAATCAGAGCCAGGTCGCCGGTCATAATTCCCGACTCAATGGTCCCTAGGGTTGCAGACTCTAAGCGGTCGGCAAAGGCCACCAAGTCTTTCAGCCCGTCCATCTCTCCGCGCTTACGCAGGGCACCGGACCAGGCAAAAATGAGGGCTACCGAGTTAGTGCTGGTCTTCTCGCCCTTCAAGTGTTTATAGTAATGGCGCTGGACGGTTCCGTGGGCGGCCTCGTATTCAAAAAAGCCCTCAGGACTGACCAGGACGCTGGTCATCATAGCCAAACTACCGGAGGCACTAGCTACCATGTCGCTCATAACGTCGCCGTCGTAGTTTTTACAGGCCCAGAGAATGCCGCCCTCGGTCTTCATCATTCGGGCGACCACGTCGTCGATTAAGGTATAGAAGTACTCGATACCGGCAGCCTTGAACTGATCTGCGTACTCGGCATCAAAAATCTCCTGGAAAATATCTTTGAACCGATGGTCGTAAATCTTGGAAATCGTGTCCTTGGTCGCAAACCAACAGTCAATTTTTTCATCTAAGGCGTAGGTAAAACACGCCCGGGCAAAACTCCTAATCGAGGTGTCAGTGTTATGGAGACCTTGAATCACCCCGGCACCCGAAAAGTCATGAATCGTTTGTCGAAGGACCTTTCCATCGGCCCCAGTAAAAACTAACTCGGCCTTTCCCGCTCCGGGTACGAGGATCTCAACGTTTCTATACACGTCACCGTAAGCGTGACGGCCAATACTAATCGGCTTTTTCCAGGTAGTTACATTCGGCTTTACGTTCTTTACCAGGATGGGCTTGCGGAATACGGTACCGTCGAGCATAGCCCGGACCGTGCCGTTGGGACTCTTCCACATTTGGGTAAGGTTGTACTCTTTTAACCGCTCGGCGTTGGGGGTAATGGTGGCATTTTTAACCCCTACCCCGTACTTCTTGATCGCCAAGGCAGCGTCGATGGTAACCTGGTCCTGGGTTCTTTCCCGCTCTTCGAGGCCAAGGTCGTAGTACTCAATCTTCAAATCCACAAAGGGAGCGATAAGCTTCTCCTTAATAATGGGCCACAGGACCCGAGTCATTTCATCGCCATCTAACTCTACCAAGGGGGTAGTCATTTCTATCTTCTTCAATGGATGCTCCTTTTTTTTCTTGCTGCAAGTATACCAAACCTTCGGCCTGGACGGTAGAGAAAAATCCATCGCCGGGCGTATAATAGAACCATGAAATCTCTCCGGTTCTCCGTATCCCTTTTTTTCTTGTTGATTTTTGGAGTCCTGACCAGTTGTGTCACCGGGAGCATCACCATTTCCGAGAACGATGGAGTTACCGTGGCCCTAGAAACCGGCTCCCGATCCAACCAAAATACTCCACCACGGGCGTCCGCACCACCAGAGAATGACAACAACAACGCCCGGGCAGCGGTCGAAAACGCCCAGTCCGAACGCCGGGTTACCGTGCCTCTTGGCAACTTTGGCACCGTCCTCGAAGGGGCCCGTCCGGTTACTGGCCTGGAGACCCTGAACAACCCGGGCCTTCGATTACGCCTCACCTCCGAGGGACTGGTTGTAAACGTATCGTTGGTTTCTGACCTGGCACCAGGAACTCGGGTCATTCCCCAGAATCTGTCTACTTCTCGGCCCTTCACCGAAATGGGAATTACCCTCAGCCGTGACGAACGATTAGCCTTCGACCGCCAACTGAACGCCCAGCTCCAAGTCGACCGGGTCCCCGGCCAAACTCTGGTCCTGCAACTACCCGATAACGACAACCGAATTTTAACCCTGGTAGGTTCGGCCCTCCAAATCCCGTCCTTTGTGGTATTCCTCCTCGGCCAGGCCGCGGAAGGTCGGGATATTCGAGTGGCAGTGTTGCCTTCAGAATTTTCTATCCCCTCCAACTCCCCGGAACTCCAGAACCTCTTTCCTCCCGAAAGTCGCGAAGCTTTCATCGACCGAACAATTTTGGTTCTCGAGGATTTGGCCCGCCTGGGTGGAGCGGGAATAGTCGATCGAACCGAGGTCAACCGGGTTCTTCTCCAGACCGACCTGTCGGTCTCGGAAGTCTTTTCGACCGAAGGAATTTTACAGGTGGGCAGCCGGGTCCGGGCAGACTACGCCCTGGCCTTTGGCACCCAGGTCCTGGGCACCGCTCAGGCGCCAATATTGGACTTAACCGTCCGGCTTATCAAGGTTCCCGAGGGTGAGGTTCGAGCCCTGTATCGGGAAAGGCTGGAATAGGTTCCAAAAAAACCGCCGGTTAGTTTCCTAACCGGCGGGAGGTACGCGCCAAATTCAGGCTGGTTGCTCCCGAATCCGACTCATTTTCGACTACTGAAAAAGTCCTTTACCCCTTCACCGCTCCACCAACCACCCCTTGGGTGAGTTGTTTGCTAAAGGCGAAGTACACGGCCATAGCCGGCACTACCGCAATGACGAGGGCCGCTAACTGCCATCCCAGTTGTTGGCTGGTCAGGCTGGAGAAGGAGAACACACCCACGGGCAGGGACTTGGTGGCTTCGGAACTGGCCAGGACCAGGACCAGAAGGAACTCGTTCCAAATCCCCAGGGCGTTCACAATACTAATGGTAATAATGACGGGTATGGTCATGGGCACGATAATGGACACAAAGGTGCGTAGGGTAGAGGCGCCGTCGATATAGGCCGATTCGATGAGGCTATCGGGTAATCCCTTAATAAACTGGGTGCTTAGTAGGACCGACATGGGTAGACCAAAGGCGGTGTAGACCAGGATGATTCCTAGGTGGCTGTCGGTGAGCCCGATTCGGCGGAGCAAAAGAAAGAGGGGAATAATGACCGAGTTAATACTGAGTAGATACCCCAGGCCGATGAGGGCAGAAATTACCTTGGACAACCGAGGAAAGCCCAGTTTGGCCAGAGAAAAGCCGATCATCAACCCAAAAAACACGATGAACAAGGTACCCAGACCGGCGTAAATGAGGCTATTGACGAACTTTTGGGCCAGGGTACCCCGAATGAAGGCCGATGAGTAGTTGAACCAAATCATTTCCCAGCCAATGCGAGTTCGGGTACCAAAAGGAAGGTCCCGCAACACCAGCTTGTCTCCGGGTACTAGGGCCTGTATTGCGGGGGGCATGTCCTCTTTAATGAGGAAGTAGACCATGAGTCGTCGGGTAGGGGCGACGGTGGTCGATTCCAGAATGATTCGCTCCCGGGGGTCGGTTTCGGGGTCGTAGTTGAGGACCACGTTCAGCGACCGGGCGATGACCTGGAACTCGTGGTCCTGGTTAAAGATGAGAGCGTTGGGTAGTCGGTAGATGTCCCGAACTAACTCTTCGTTGGTCTTGAAGGACGAATACCCCATCCACACCAGGGGCAGGATGGTTATGAGTGCCCAGGAGAGAAACACCCCGTAGGCGAGGATGGGAGAAATTTTTGCCAGCATCTTACACCTCCTCGGGGTCGAGTTTTTTTCCGACCCAGTTGCTTATGCCGATGAGGACAAAACTGACAACCACAATGGCATTGGAAATCGCCGATCCGTAAGCAAACCTCATAGGATTGGTAAAATCCTGGAAGGCTGTTTGATACATATAGATGGGTAGTACCATCGCGTTATTGCGTTGTAGACCCTGGGTCGTAATGGCAAAGATCAGGTCGAATCCCTTCAAGGATCCGGCAATAGCCAAAATTGTCGATACCAAAATAGTTCCGGCCAATAATGGTACCATCAGGCGAAAAAAGACCTGAACCTCGTTGGCTCCATCGATCATTGCCGCCTCGAGCATTTCGCCGTCGATTTTCTGCATATTGGCCAGAAAAATCACCATGTAAAAACCCGTGTACATCCAAATAAGGGCAAAACCGATGGGGTACATGACAGTATCGGCCTGCAACATGAGGTCGAATTGGGCCCGGGGATCGCCGGTAAACCACTGCATGAGGGTTGCCACCGGACCGTCGGCGGAAAACATGCGTCGCCATAAAAGTCCAATGACAATGGTCGATAAAAACTGGGGTAAAAATACCATGGACTGGAAAAAATTGACCCCTTTTACCATCTTCCGGTACAAGATGTAGGCCAAGAGCAGACCCAAAGGAATTTGCCCAAAAACCGAAACTCCCACAACAATCATGTTGTTCTTCAGGCTATGCCAGAAGTAGGGGTCCTGGATCATGGTTTGGTAGTGGGTGAACCCGATAAGATTCCAGGCTCCGCCGGCGTTGGGGTTGAAGTCGCTAAAACTTAAGGCTACAGAATAGAAAATTGGATAGGCTACAATGAACAGGTAAATTACTAATCCCGGAGCAACCATCCCCAGGAAGATACCTACTCTTTGTCGGTCTCTGCGGTTCACACGTACCTCCTTGAACCTAGGGCCTCTCGATCTGTGGGAAAAAAAAGGAGGCCTGGGCAGGTGCCCAGCCCCCTTAACATTCGAATAATTATCGACCCAAGAGCCGCTCAACCTCAGCGGCAACTTCGGTGCCGGTAGCCCGGCCAGCTGCAATCTGTTGCATTCCTGCGTTGAGTGCATCGTTTGGGGCACCACCCAAGAAGGCGTCAATAACGTCGGTTACTCCGGCGGTTTGGGCCAGGGTTACCTTTCGTTTGTTGATCGTAGGCAGTTCAGCAGGAACCTGGAAGTTCTTCAAGATCGGTGCCACAATAGCCCCATCGATGAGCCGCTGGGCGGTTTCTTCGTGGCTGTAGTAGAACTGCACAAACTTGAGGGCTGCGTCCCGAACCGCGGGGTCGGCTGCGCCGGCCTTGGTTAGGCCGTAACCAACTTGGATCGCTGCTGCTACGGTGCCAGCGGTGGCAGGTTTTTCGCCAGGAAGCTGGGGCCATGCGAGCATGAGAGTGTTTTCAGCAACGGTAGGATCAATTCCACCGGCTGCCCACTGACCTTGAACCATGAACAAAGCTTTGCCGTTACTAAAGTTGGCTACGTTTGTACCGTAATCGACCAAAACCGCACTTTCATCCATAACTCCATCATTTACCATTCGGGTAATGAGATTAAGGCTATCGACGAATACTTGATCGGTGAACTTATACTGACCAGCCACAGCCTTGCTTACCCAATTCGCATCTCCCGAGAGGCGGGCAATGAAGGTCGACATGAGGCAGGAGCCCCAGGCCCATCCATCGGCACCGTCGATCGATACTACGGTAAGTCCAGCGGCTCGGGCTGCAGGAACCATAGCAACCAAGTCGGCGTAGGTTTCAGGAGTATCGAAACCCAGGGATTCAACAAGAGCCCCATTCATGTAAAGCACGGTAGTAATATTCGAGGTTCCCAGGGGGATTTCCCAGATTTCGCCGTTTGATCCCATGGGAGGAATAAGTCCCAGGTCGTAGTAGTTGCCGTCCAGGAAGGGGCGATGGTCGACCTGCTGAGCAGATTCAGACCAAGGAGCACCCCAGCGAGCATCGGCACCCATGTAGGCCAGGTGAGGAACGTCACCAGCAGCCAAACGAGCAGAAACTTTCTGATGATAGGCCTCGTCATAAAGCAACTCGTACTGGATATCGATATTCGGATTTTGTCGCTCGAAAGACTCGACAATCCGCACCCAGCTTTGCCCTTCGGCATTGGAGTTATCGCCGTAGGCCATCGTGTTTACAACAATCTTTGACTCTGCGGGAGCAGCGGTACTTTGTCCCCCTCCCCCAGCAAAAACCATTCCCGCTACCGCGAGAAGAACCACCAGCAAAGTAGCAAACCTTTTTGTACGCATTCTCGTACCTCCTCCTCATTTTGGGGCATTGACCCCAGAAACCCTTTAGTTAATTGGAGTTTCCAATTAACTAATACCATGGAGATGGGGAGTTGTCAAAGGAAATCTAAGAAAGGTACTCCATAATAACGTCCCGTAACCGAGCTTCTTGGTTCCCCGTCTCGGTCCCGTAGTCCGGGACTCCAAAAAGAGTGTGCAAGACGAAGGCCGCAGCTCCGACTGCAACGGCATTTTCGCCGTAACTACTAACGGTCAAAATGAGTTTACGAGGATGTACCCCCTCGTAGGACCAGTTTCGGCGAATCGATTCCTCGAGGATTGGGGAGAATTCGACCGCGTAGGCTTCCAGGTCCCGACAAAGGTAGACACCATCACAGTCGAGGGTATTGGCCAATAGACCTATCTGAGCAGCGAGTTCATCGAAAATTACCTTTCGAATCGAAGGGTCTTGGCGAAACCGGGCCAATTGAGATTTTGGAACACTAAACTGTCCATCTGGCTCACCCTGCCATCCGATACTGCGAAACTCGCCCCCAAAGAAGTTTTGGCCCCTATAAATCCTTTGATTCAAGAAAATACCCAGACCTCCAGAAAAGCCATATCCGTCCCCAAGGGCGTCGCTTTCGGGTATTTCACCCAAAACAGCAATAAAACTATTCGGTCGAGTTGCTACTTCTCCGACAAGAATTTCCGCCCACGCACAGGCGTTAGCGTCGTTTTCTAGCAGGATAGGCAAAGTCAGAAAGGAAGATAACTCGTCTCCCAGGGCGAGGGAGCGAGAAATCCCCAAAGGAATAGAGTACCGAATTGTACCCCGATGGGGATCAATAATCCCCGAAATTCCAACCCCGCAGGCGAGGACCCGATGGCCCCCGGCTTCAGCCTTGGCGACAAGCTCCCGAACGAGGGCACCCAGGGTAACAACCAGTGCGTCTTTTGTAAGACTATGGCGCCCGGCGTAGGTGCCAAGTACCCGTCCGTAGATATTGCTTATTACCGCCCGATACCCGTCGAAACGGATTTCTACCCCTAAGACAACCCCAAAATCCTCCCGAAGGCGTAAGAATTGCGGTTTTCGCCCCCCACCAGGGGTACTATAGCCCTGCTTCCACTCCTCAACAATTCCCACATCGACGAGTTTTTGAACCCCGTCAGTGATGGTCGACTTGTCCAGACCCAAGGTTCCTGCAACTTCGGTTCGACTGATCCCGGGCCGGGTCCACAGGAGATTGAGGGTTCGAGCAATGTTAATTTTGTTCTGAAACTGCCGGCTGGGTACCACGAAACTGCCTCAATTATTATTGATAGGGTAGAAAGTTAATTCTCTTCCATTCTGCAAATCCCATTACATTCGGAGATGCTTTCTTAATAGACGATTCGGAAACACTCACTCGTAAATGGAAAATTCCACAATTTCCGGCCCGGATAACTGGCATCCACTGGGTATAGTTTTGGCCCCAGGTAACTTTCAAAATCCACTGAAGAATTCCCCCGTGGGTCACAGATAGAACTCGCCGGGGTTGGGGCGCCGGGGCCTCAGAGGGGGGGTCTGGAGGATTTCGAAAGAACGAAAAGAAACTCCACCGGTTCTTTCGAGCAGGGTCCGGCAGGGTCAGTATCGATCGGGTTACTAGATCCCACACTTTTTTCGAACGGGTCTCGGCGGACTCAATAGACTCGGCCTGGGGTACTGCTCCCCAGCCCTCTTGGGAAAAACGCTCCCAGAGATCGGGGTCGGTGGTTTGAATTTCTTTCATTGGACGGCCGGTAAAGCTGCCGGTGTGGAGTTCTTTTAGTTCATCGATGAACCGGATTTTTCTCCCGGCAATACCCACCTCTTGGGCAATTATTTGGGCTGTTTCCGAAGCCCGTCCCAAGGGGCTGGAAAAAATGAGCCCTGGGGGTTCCTGGGTAAACCATTCCCCGGCTGCCCGGGCATGGGACTTCCCCCGCTCGCTCAAGGGGTAGTCGGTATGCCCCTGAATTATGTGTTCCCTATTGCCAACACTTTCACCGTGGCGAATAAAGAAGAAATCGAAGGAACCCGGAGTTCCTAGGGCTTGGGAGAAATTGTATCCACTCACTGATATATCACAATCCTGGGTGTTGGATTGTCATCAAAATACTTAATCATCAGAATCCTGGCCGCAGGGTTGTAGTAACGCCCCCGGCTATAAATTTCAAAGTCAGCAGCATCCCGATAGATTATGTTGAAGAGCTCCATACCGCTGAAGGGATCGATTGGAGGAATCCCTTTGAAGATAAAATAATGGGTTCGACTGGGAGTGTTCTCTAAGGAGAGTATAAACCGAGAACTTTCGAGACTGGCGTTGGTAATTGTAGCGAGGGTATAGACAAAACTCCCAGCTCCAAAGTACGAATAGAGGCTCGTTTTTTCGGGGTAGTATGAATTCGTCTCCAGGAACCGATAGAAGTCTTCTGGTCCTCGATGCCGATTAAAGGCCGTAATAGCCCCAGCAGCAAAGTTAAAACGATCGGGAATAAATCCGTTAGTATCGGCCAGGGCCAGGACCGAGGTAACCAGATGCCGCCCCAAATTGGCAAGCCGTTCGTCACCTTCTTCTCGCCCAGCCGCTTCGAGTAGTTTTCCCACCTGAAGCGACTCTAGACTATCAACCACTTCAGACCCTGCCTGGTAGAAGAATCCCTCATCCAAACGCACAATGTTGGGCAGTATCTCGGTCTCGATCAATGGAAAATAACTCGATCGACTTGCCAAAAGCCCCGGCAGTGGTACCGGATACACGTAGAGATTCAACAAAGCCCCCAGGGCTTGCCCCCCCGTAAGGGCGGACGGACCAATAGAATTAACCAAGCTCAAGAGATTCCTCACAAGGGTTTCATCCCCGTGGTTAGCAACAGTCGAAAAGAGTTCCGGTTGGCTAAATACATCAAGGCTACCCTGGTTCACGAGATTCGAAATAGCAGTAACCGATGGGCGCTCTGTTTGTTCGAGCCCAGCGGTCATTTGCCGAAGGTTACCGAGAAAGACCGCCGAACGGTAGGTAAGCGAGCTCCTGTGGGTATCGGCGGTTAGCCGCATATCGGTAAAAACGCGAGCGTATTCGTTACGCTTCCAAGCTTCGGCCAAGAGGGCTATCATGATGTCTTCGTCGAATTGCGAACCCCCGTTGAGATGAGACCATACCCGTTCGGCGGGGTCAAATCGGGTGCTCCTCCACCCCAAATACGCAGTATTTACAAAAGACTGTAGAGCATCGCCGTACTCGGCTGGGGAAATATCGGCCACCAGGTCTTGAAACCAAAGGTCAAAAATCCCTTCACTTTCCCCGGTCCGTAAGGAATATCGGATTTCCTGAAACAACGCCTCGGTGCTAACAACCAGTTGCTTCTCTTCGGTTCGTACGATCGACCTCGGTGGTAGGCTAAGAACAAACCTTCGCCCTTTGAACTCGACGTTAATTCCCGGATAGTTTTGGGTTGGGGTCAGCACACTCCCGGATACGGACTCAAAGGGTAAGACCATTGCTCGATAGGCACCTAACTGATCGGGTATGGTCGGTTGTATTGTGAACTGTTCGGCTTCGGCGTTATGGGCAAAGGCCAAAACGATTCCCTGGTCAAAAAAAACGTTAAAACCGTTATAGGTCTTTTCGTAGCCGGTTACGGGAAATGCATCGTAGACCTCCGGTTGCTGACTCAATAAGAGCGGTCGATCGGCATCGAAGGGTAACCGAAATCCTTCCATCTCAATTGATAGGGAACTTATATCCTCAGACTCTTGGGTATCGGACAATTCAAAAATCCCACTGATACTCAAGGGCCCTAGGGAGTCAGAAAAGAGAGCTCCACCGGAAAACTGAAGTACCAGCATCCCAGCTATAAACCCGAGGTACACGAGGGGTAATACGATGTAGGGGAAGGGGAAGCGATAATGCATGGTGCGAATGATACCAGGGGGTAGGGACATTTGCAAGAATTGACCACCTCGGTTACTATAGCCCATCGTGAGAATCTTTCGAGTCCCTTTCTACCGGTTACTGGTCCTAGTTTTGCCTGGAGTTTTCTTGATTTCCTCGTGTCAGACTCCCGAGGTAGCTACTTTCCAACCTACTCCCCAATCTTCCGACCAGGTGCCTGAGCCGGCCGCCCAAGATACCATTGTCCAAGACCCTGCGACCCCAGGGCCGAACGCCCAGGAGCTTGGAGACCTTTTTGAGCAAGCTATTGTGGCAGGAGATATTGGCCAAGCATTAGAAATTTATTTTCTTTACCTCGACGCCCAGGATCGTGAGGGGCTCGACAGCTCTGCCCTTCGACAAGTATATCCAAGTCTGCTTTTAAGCGCCGGCCACATCGAAGAAGCCGAAGAGTATTTACGATCAGAGTTAAAAAATAATCCCAGGAACATCGACGTCCTCTACGGTCTGTCCCTCATTGCTTCAGCCGAAAATGACCGGCCCCAGCTCGAGAGCCTCTATAGTCAAATGATTGAAATTGATTCCGAAGATTCCCGAGCCCTCACGGGACTTGGTATGTTGGCCCGGACAGCAAGACAAAACAGCCAGGCGCGGGAGTTTTTTCGCCGGGCCCTCGAGTCCGATCCTCAGAATCTACAGGCCTTACTGGCTCGAGCAGACCTGCTTTTTTCCGAGGGTTCCCTCGAAGCCGCCGCCATTGATCTGAGTCGGGCCCTGGTCCTGGATCCAAATATCGACTTTGCCTGGGCTCTACGGGGCCGCATCCGAGCTGCAGATGGCGATCTTGTGGGTGGCCTCGAGGATCTCGATCGGGCCATAGAGGTGAATCCCTACTCTCCTTGGAACTTCGTAGATAGGGGCAGAACCGCCTTGCGGGCCGGGAGGGTAGAACAGGCGGCCGGGGACTTTAGCGCAGCCTGGGAACTCGACGATTCGAATTTTCTCACCCTGGTCTACCGTGCTCAGGCCTACGACTCCCTTGGCGACTCCCGGGCCGCGGCTGAAGACTATCGGCAAGTACTTTCGATGCGACCGGACTACAACCCAGCCTACATATCCGCAGCCGTGAGTTTCTTCCAAACCCGAAACTACGCCGAGGCCCAACGATACTTCGTCGCCGGGGCCCAAACCCAAGGCGCCCGACCAGAGTATTACCTCCTGGCCGCCCTGGCAGGGTATTACAACGACCAAAGGGCCGCAACCAACCGGTCCTTGAGCGACTGGTTGTCCCGCATCCCCCAGGATTCAATATTCCGAGCCATTGGGCGATACTATACAACTCCGGGCAACGAGAGCACGCTGCTGTTTCAAATCCAACGGATTACCGATGTTACCGAAAAAGCCCAGGCCCAGGTTCTTCTTGGGGCTCATATACTCTTAGAAGGTAGGACCGCCACGGCCCTTGCATTGCTATCGGAAATGGGTGAAGATGTACTCCGAGGGCTTCCCGAAGGGGCAATCGCCAGGTGGTTAACGAATGAATACATCAAATAGAAAGCTCGATCTTCTTTGCGATGCTCTCATAAAAGACCATCCCATTATCATTCAAGCTCACGATTTTCCCGACCACGATGCCGTAGCTGCGGGGTTTGCCCTCCAACATTTGTTGAAAAAACGCGGCTACGAGTCGGAATTTTGTTATTCGGGAAACATTCAAAGTGCCAGCCTCGAATCGGCCATCAAGCAACTTTCAATTCAACTCCGGGATAGCCAAGAACTTGTTTTGACCCCCGAGAGCCAAATCATTTTGGTAGACGGATTTATTGGAAACAAAAATGTGACCGAACTTTCGGGTACCGTTGTCGGGGTTATAGATCACCATACCCCACCGGAAAAACCAAACTGCGCCTTTGCGGATATTCGAGACGACTACGGTAGCTGTGCGACAATTTTATTTGAGTACTACACCGAATCGAACGAGCCTCTCGATAAAAACATAGCCACTGCCCTCCTTATGGGGCTCATGATGGATACGGCCTTTATGACCCGGGGGGTGACCCACCACGATATGAACGCCTTTTCCCACCTCTTTTTTGCAGGAGATTGGGAAATGGGCAGCCGTACCCTACGAAATAGCCTTGGCCTCATCGATTTAGCAGTGTTTCGCGAGGCCATTAACGCCTGCATTGTGGCCGAGGACTTTGCCTTTATTCCCGTAGAAAAAGAATGTACCCCCGAGGTCTCGGCTCTTATTGCGGATTTTTTTCTGGGATTGCGGGAAATTCATTTTGTTGTGGTCCTGGTGCCCGACCGAGACTCCTACCGAATTTCGGTTCGAAGCGAAGACCCGACCAAACCATCGGATGTAGTTATTCGAAAGGCCCTTCGGGGAATAGGATACGGAGGTGGTCACTTCCACATGGGTGGGGGCACCATTCCTCGGGACCTGTTTCCCGGAGAACAAAGTCTGCGAAATCGATTCGTCGTTGCTATCGGCCTTCCCGAAAAAAGTTAATACCCCGAGGTTCTTGCAAAAGGGCCTCACCCCAAAAAAAGGAAACCTGTGAACAATCAATCCGATACCCAAACAGTCCTCACCTTTGGCGAAAGAGAGTTTATTCTCCTGGGTACTGCCCACATATCTCGAGAGAGCGTAGACGAAGTCGCCGGACTCATTGCCGAATACCAACCCCAAAGGGTCTGCGTCGAGTTAGACCAGGGACGGTATCAGTCCTTAAACCAAGATCAGCGCTGGCAAAACCTGGATATCTTTAAAATCCTCAAGGAACAAAAGGCCTTTTTACTCCTGGGCAACCTCGTACTATCGGCCAGTCAAAAACGCATGGGATTAGACATGGGGGTCAAACCTGGAGAGGAAATGAAGGCCGCTATCGATACCGCCAAGGCCGCCGGTATTCCAGTATCCCTCATTGACCGAGAGATTCAGGTTACCCTTCGTCGGGCCTGGGGTCTGAGCGGCCTGTGGGGCAAGAACAAGATGTTGGCTGCCCTCTTGGCCGGAGCCTTTACGAACGAAAAAATCACCCCCGAGGAACTCGAAAAACTCAAACAAAAAAGTGCCCTCCAGGGTATGCTTGAGGAAGTAGCGGATTTCTTGCCCTCGGCAAAAAAGGTGCTCATCGATGAGCGCGATGAATATCTGGCCAAGAAACTCTTTCTGGCCCCCCTCCCCGGGGAAAACAAGATTTTGGCGGTTGTTGGTGCCGGCCACGTTCCTGGAATGGTTCGTTGGTTGGGTGAACTGCATGAGGGAAAAGTCACCCCCGAGGTTACTCCAATTGAGGTTGTTCCCCCCCCTTCCCTTCTGGCTCGAGCCCTGCCCTGGCTCATCTCGATCCTGGTCATTGGTCTCATCGCCTGGGGATTTGCTGTTGGGGGAGTCAGCGAGGGTTTTGCGAACTTTGGTCGCTGGGTTTTGGTCAATGGTAGCCTGGCGGGATTAGGATCTCTGGCAGCTCTTGGTCATCCTTTAACAATTTTGGGTTCTATCCTCGCTGCTCCAATTACCAGCCTCAACCCCACCATCGGAGTAGGCTTTGTGGCCGGTCTCATGGAAGCAGCCCTTCGCAAACCGCGGGTTCGGGACTTCGAACATCTCCAAGAGGATATCTTGTCTGTCCGGGGCTTCTACCAGAATCGAGTTACTCGAATTCTTATGGTCTTCCTGTTTTCGAGTCTGGGAAGTGCAATAGGAACGTTTATTGGCATTCCGTTACTCTTTCCGTCTTAGTCCTGGTCTTTGTCCCGAAACTCCAGGGCCTTCTTTATTGCCTCACTAATGTGAGCTACTGAAGTCCAACGGGCCTCATCGGTCACCTTTGGCCCTAATCGGTGGATGAATCCAAGCTCTCCGGCAGCGACAAACCTCTGGCGCAGGTGACTCACTGGCCGTAGTTCCCCCGACAGACTTACTTCGCCGGTTACCGCCAGGTGTCGACTCAAACTCTGGCCCGTGCGGGCGGACATAATGGCCAGAGCCAAGGGTAGCTCGACCCCGACCTCGGCGATTTTCATTCCCCCGGCTACGTTTATATACACATCCTGATCGCTCAGGCGAATTCCTGCGTGTTTTTCTAGGACAGCACAAATTCTACTGACCCTACGTCCATCTATTCGGTCCGAGTACACCCGGCCGTACCCCACCTGGGCCGGGATAGTCAGAGCCTGAATTTCAACGACCAAAATCCTGGAACCTTCAAATATTGGTGCTGCAACTACCCCTGGTGGTACCGGTGTTTCTCGCTCGACCAAGAACACCTGGGATGGATCGATGAGTTCTTCTAATCCCTTCTCTTCCATTATAAACAAGCCAATTTCATCGACACTTCCAAAACGATTTTTTGAGGCCCGCAAAAATCGAACCTCCGAACCGGAATGCTCGAACATGAGAACCGCGTCGACCATGTGCTCGATGAGTTTAGGTCCCGCTATTGCCCCCTCCTTTGTTACGTGGGCAATAAAAAACACCCCTGCCGAATGGTGTCGGGCCCATTCGGAGATCCCGTAGACCGTCATCTTCATCTGGTTAATGGTCCCTGGGGCACTATCGATGAGGTCGGTCATGAGAGTCTGTATGGAGTCAACAATTACCACCCGGGGCATTACCTGGTTGAGGGCGGTCAGAATTGGTTCTAGCTGGGGAGTCGTAAGAACCTGAATATTGGAAGGAATTATTCCGAGCCGGTCTGCTCGAAGTTTAATAGGGTGAGCCCCTTCCTCGCCGGAAATATAGAGGACCGGTCCCAAGGTCTGAAAAGCCCCCGCTGCCTGGAGCATGAGGGTAGATTTTCCAATTCCTGGTTCGCCGCCAATGAGTACACTGGAGCTCGCCATAATACCTCCCCCTAAGACCCGATCTAGCTCGCCAATCCCCGACACAAAACGGCTTTGGGCGTCGGGAACGACCTTCGAAAGGTCTTGAAGTTGAGATTCGGTGTTCTCGGTGGGACGACTTTTGCCCTCTGGACCAGTCCTGGAGGTTTTTCGGGCACTTTTACTAAGGGCCAAGACTGGATTTCCACCCTCGGAGTCCTCCTGGACCTTCATTTCTTTGAGGCTATTCCACTCGCCACACCCAGGACACCGCCCCAACCATCGGCCCTCTTCGTGCCCACAAGAGGTACACATGAATACACTTCTTGACTTTTTTGCCATTTTTTCCCCTTGCTTGACAGGATTTCCATCCCCTCGTATTGTCAAGGTATGGATCCCACCGATTATCGACTTGCCGCGATTATGTTCACCGATATCGTCGGCTTTAGCAAAATGATGGAGCATGACGAGTCGGGTACCCTAGGCCTGTTAGAATACCACAACGAACTCGTCCGCCGACACACCCTCGAACAAAAAGGTACGGTAATTAAGACAATTGGCGACGCCTTCATGGTGGATTTTCCGAACACAGTAAACGCGGTCAAGTGTGCGGTCGCCATTCAAACCGAACTCGGAACGTATAACGCCAATAATCCTGCCACGCCCCTAGTCTTGCGAATTGGTATCCACTTGGGTGATATTTATTTCTACGATAACGACGCCCTCGGTGAGGGGATTAATATCGCCAGCCGACTCCAAGGCCTTTGTAACCCCGGTCGGATTTGTATTTCCCAAGACGTGTATAATCTCTCTTCCAAAAAATTTACCGGACCAGAAATTCGGGAGTTAGGTGAGGTCAAACTCAAGAATATTAGTCGAGAAATTCGGGCCTACGAAATTATGACCAACGGCCAGGGGCGAGCTTCCGAAGAACCTCCAAAATCCCGGTCCACCACAGACCAGTCCAACACAAATCAGTCCACCAAGAGTCACGCACCTCACGAACCCAAGGCTCCGGGTGCGGGGGCCGATGGTTCAATAGACGTCCACGCATTAAAAGCCTTGGTTCTAGCCGAAATAAAGCGTCTGGGACAACGTCTAACCGCGGACCAAATTCGAGGTTGGTATACACGACCCTTCCCTCGGGGCTTGGAAGACGCCCTTGAGGCTTTGGAAGAACGGGGCTTTCTCGCTGCCCCTGGAACCCAAAACACCCGAAAGCCCCAGAGTTCCGAATCCTATCGACCACGAACGACCGAAGACTCTTTCGACCGAGGAATTCAGGAATTTAAGAAAGCTACGGTCGAAATCGGTAGGGAGCTGCGAAACGCTTTTCGAAATGCCGACCAATGGCTCAATACTCCAAATCAACCAGCTACCCTTCAGATTCCCAGTCACCGGTCCGATGGAGGCGACGACAATCAGGATAAAAAAGTAGAAAGACTCTGGGACCGAGCATTAGAAAGTCCTCTTGTAAATCCTGAAGACGAAGCCTTTCTGGTATCGGAGTATCGAAAACAGACCCAAAAAAGTGCCGATACACTAGCCCGGAGCTTTCGTGGCCATCTCGGAAGTTACCTGGGGGTAAACAGTTTTCTCTTTATCCTATGGGTAACTACCTCGGGGATCGGATCTTTTCCTTGGTTTGCAATTCCTCTTTTGGCTTGGGGAATAGGTATGGTCTCTCACTGGGGGGCCTTTAGTAGACGCCGGCGAGAAGTGCAGGAGATCAATGCCCTACCCGGTCTGACGAAAATCCAGCTTGGGTTGGTCCGCCGCCTCCACAAGGCCCGAGCAAAATGGCAAGGAAGCGCAATTGGGACCTTTAGCACCGGTGTGGTTCTGGGGTTTCTTAACCTCATAACCTCACCAATGGTTCCCTGGTCGCTCATTCCTATTGGTATCATGTCCATGTCGACCTTCGGTTCCGCTCCTGCCTACCGTTCTCGGGAAGCAGCACTTCTTGAAGACCTCTCAAAAGAAGGGGTGCCGGTTCAGGTCCTTAAATCGTCTCAAGAACGAAAATCTCTCATGGGATTCATGCCCCAGACTTCCGAGCAAGCAACACCAATGGAGATGGAGGCCTCCCGTCTGCGGGCAGTCATACTGAATCAACTAAAGAATTCCGCTAATCAGAATCCCCTGGGGGAAGATTTTCCAAAACTTTTGGACGATTATGTCGTTCAGATCGCAGACCTATCGCGCAAATTGGCAGATATTCGTGGTCTAACGAACGAAATGGCCCCGGAGAACCTAGAGCGTGAGCTCGCTCACCTTCAGGAGCAAATGGCTCAGACAACCAGTCCCAGTTTAGTTACCGAGTACCAGCGGGGGATTGACCAAATCAAACGCCAACAATCCTCATTCCAGGACCTGGCGACCCAAGAAAAAGTGCTGTCTCTACGCCTAGCCAACGCTATGAAGAGCCTGCGACAGATTCAGGTTGAACTTGTACGTTTAGATTCCCTTTCGAAGCCTGCCGACCGACTCAACTTGGACGGTTACGTCGAAGACCTTCGGGCGGGGTATCAGGCCCTGGAGAGTTCAGATTTTGCGGAGCTGGAGCGTTTCAATTTCCCGGGCTAGTTGCTCAATTTCCTCGGCGTACGAGGATTCATCAATAAACAGCTGAACCTCGGGAGTAATAAGAAGCAACTTGGTTAAGCTTCGGGACTGATGTGCTCCCGGAGATTTTCCCCCAGTGCCAGGACCCCCGGCTCCAGGCCCATAGATGGGAATAGACACAACCTGAATTTCTACCCCCGAGGATAGCGAATAGGACTCGACCGGTCCAAGGGCAAAACCAAAGAAGCTCCTGCCCGCAATGAGTACTTGATTGGCCGGTTCAATTCGGAAGTACCGGCGATATCCGGCCACCCAGAAACTGGTAAAAAAAATGGCCCCAAAGAGGACCATCCCTAAAATACTTCCACCCGAAAGACCCCCGTTAACCGCTGCTGCGACCAGACCTCCAAAAAGAATGAAGGCCGAAATTCCAAACTGAATCCGCCGAAACGGGTTGGTTCCGAGGGTGTAGGCCTGGCCATCCCAGCGGGAACGAAAGCGGGAAGAAACTCTAGTCATTGGGCGGATTATGACAGGCGATTTTGTGCCCGTTTTTGTCTTTCTCTAAAATCGGTCGAACCTGGGTACAAATTTCGGTTTTGTACCGACACCGGGTGTGGAAGGTACAACCGCTGGGGGGATTTACCGGGCTGGGTACGTCGCCCTCTAAGAGTATTTCTTCGGATTTGTACTCCGGGTCGGCGACCGGCACCGCACTCAATAACGATTGGGTGTAGGGGTGTCGAGGGTTTCCGTAGAGTTGTTCGGAATTGGAGGTTTCCACTGCCCGGCCTAGGTACATAACCATCATTCGATCGGAAATAAATTCCACAACACTCAGGTCGTGGGCAATAAAGAGAAAGGTAAGCCCAAAATCTTCTTGCAGCGAAATGAGCAGATTCAGTACCTGGGCCTGGATGGATACGTCCAAGGCGCTTACCGGCTCGTCACAAACTACCAGTTGGGGGGTTAGGGCAAGTGCTCTTGCTATACAGATTCGCTGCCGTTGACCGCCAGAAAACTCATGGGGGTAACGATTTGCTGCCGCCGCAGGTAGACCTACCCGATCTAAGAGCTCCATTACCCATCGGTCGAGGTTCATTCCCCGCTGAATTCCGTACTCCTTAGGACCCTCACCTATGATGTCTTTTACGATCATGTGGGGATTCAACGAAGCCCAAGGGTCTTGAAATATCATTTGGACCGATTTTCGGGCTTCTTTTAGGGCCCGGGTGTCCATACTCAGGAGGTCGGTGGTCTTTGCGGCTTCGTCGGCCTGGGTTTTGAGATTCGTAATCTTCTTCTGAAGGTCGGCCAATCCTTTCTTCGTAACCACACCCCCTATTCTCGTCTGCTCGAGTTCTTCTACGAGGGAAAGTCGTTCTAGGTCCAACAGGTCGACGGTCTCGACAATTGACTGTTGGGGATGCAGATAGATGCGTCCTTCATCGGGTTGGTAGAGCCGGGCCACGCAACGGCCAATTGTCGTTTTTCCGCAGCCCGATTCTCCAACCAACCCCAGGGTTTCGCCCCGGTACATGTCGAAACTTACCTCGTCTACGGCTTTCAAAATGAGGTTCTTGGTGCTAAAGGCTCCAGCCTTTACTGGGAAGTACTTTTTTAGCCTTTGAACCTTGAGAATGGTTTCTTTTTGGGGTTGATTCATTGCTTCGCCGCCTTTTCCCTTCGCTGAACCTCGGCCTTCCAGGTCTTACCACCAAATTGGGCAAGAACTTCAGGGCTCGAAACCGTCGGGTTCGTTCGTACTTCGGGGCTGTAGAGGAAGCACCGAACCTTCCGGCCGTCTTCGACCTCTACCAGTTCGGGTTCGGCCTCCCAGCACTGCTTCATGGCCTTCGGACAACGACTGGCGAAACGACAGCCCTTGGGGAATCGCTTCGGGTCCGGCAGGCTTCCGGGTATTGTGTACAAGTGGCGCCGCTGGCCCTGGTCTGTTCGTTTCGCCTCGTTGAGGACAGGTATAGACCCGAGTAGTCCCTGACTATAAGGGTGTAGCGGTTTTCTAAAGAGCGAAAGCACCGGTGAGTCTTCGACAATAACACCCGCGTACATAACGATAACCCTTTGGGTAAAGTTAGCGATAACTGCCAGATCGTGGGTAATGAACATCGTAGCCATATTCCGCTCATCCTGGAGCTTTCGAATAAGCCTCAAAATCTGGGCTTGAATTGTCACATCCAATGCGGTAGTCGGCTCGTCGGCAATGAGAAGCTTTGGTTGGCAGGCCATAGCAATGGCAATCATAACCCGCTGTCGCAAGCCCCCCGATAGCTGAAAGGGATACTCCTTTAGTCGTTCCTCCGAATCGCTTATTCCTACCATACTCAAAAGGGATGCAGCTTCTTTTTGGGCTTCGAGTAGACTAAGACCCCGGTGGAGCATGAGAACCTCGGCAATTTGAAAACCAATTGTAAGGACTGGATTCAGACTGGTCATAGGTTCTTGAAAAATCATGGAAATATCGTTTCCTCGAACCGATCGCATTTCTTCTTCCGAGATCTTCAACAGATCGCGGCCTTCAAAATTGATGCTCCCTTGAATTATTTTTCCCGGCGGATCTGGGACCAAACGCATAATAGACATGGATGTCTGGCTCTTTCCGCAACCGGATTCACCAACAATTCCCAGAGTCTCCCCTTCTTGAACGGTAAAGCTAATTCCATCGACCGCTCGAACGGCGTAGCCGGGAAGAAAAAAATAGGTTCGCAGTTCTTGTATATCTAATAAAGTGCCCATAGTCCTTCCTTAGTGTTTACTTTTAGGATCCAGAGCGTCCCGAATGCCGTCTCCGAAAAAATTCCACGCCAGTATTGCAAGAAAAATGAAAAATCCTGGAACGAGGACAAAGGGGAAATCATTCACTACGCGGAAGTTCCGCCCAACCGCCAACATAAGCCCCCAGGACGACTGGGGTTCCGATATTCCAAGTCCCAAGAGGCTTAAAGCCGATTCTCCCAAAATATAGCCCGGAATTAGCAGGGTCGTTTGGATTATCGCGTACGAAAGGGTACTCGGCAAAACGTGGCGAATAATAATTTTCATGTTGCTTAGGCCCATAGTTCGGGCACTCAGAATAAAATCTTCGTTCTTGATCGAAAGAACCTGTCCCCGAATAACCCTGGCAACACTCGGCCAACCTAAAAAGCTCAAAATAAGGATGATTATCATATAGACTTCGGTCGAACTCAAATCGGTCGGAAGAGCAGCTCGTAACGAAAAAAGCAGGTAAATAGACGGGATCGAAATAAGAACCTCGCTAAACCGCATAAGGATATTATCGATAAAGCCACCGAAGTACCCGGCCATTCCTCCAACAAGAAGCCCTACAATTATCGTTATAAAGGCTCCTACTAGGCCAACACTCAAGGATATACGAGAACCGTGGAGAAGACGAGAAAAGAGGTCCCGACCTCCTGTATCGGTGCCAAGCGGAAAATACCCACCCGTATCGGATCCAAAGAAATGGCGATTGGTCTCGAAAAGCCCCAAGAAACTATAGGGAATTCCCCGGGAGAAGAAACTCAAGAAGTTCTTATTTCCTTTGACCAGGACCATGGATCTAGCGTTTTCTATCCCCGCTGTACTCACTGCGGGGTCGAGTTCAATAAAAATACGAGCATCGGGATCGGGACTTGCTTCGAGTTCCTCGAGGGCCCATAGTACCTTTTGCATGTCCGGGGAATCAGGGGCAATTCGATAGTGCCGAATTACACCGGTGCGAATCGTTGACCGCCGCCGAGCTGGGGTAGGATCGGTAGCAACAACTCGCATGTCGTTTACGCCCAGGCGGCTTTCGTAACTTATAGCCCGGATTGTGTGCTCGGGTACCGGTGCATAAGTTCGCAGGGCCACGTTGTCAATACGGAACTCGTAGGTGTAGGGTCGAAGGCTCGTTCCGTCGGGTCCCTGATAGAGGAGACTTACCGGCGAGGGAGAATGGTAGGGCTTGCGATTATCTCCCCAAGACATCGAGTACGGAGACAAGAAATCGGCAAAAAGTGCACTTAGATACAAGACCAACAAAATGGCAAAACCAGTTTTGCCCAGGGTGTGTTTTCGAAATCGGCGGAAATTATGGTTCCAAATCGATTCGGCCTTTTCGGTCATTCCCTCTCGCAGAATAGCGGTATCTTGGGTACTCATAGTCTATCCTTTACGAAATTCGGACCCGAGGGTCGACGATGGCCAGAAGAATGTCGGCAATCAAGTTACCAACCACCAGTAGTATCGAACTGTACAACAAGGACCCAATTACCAGGTAGAGGTCCTGCTGCAGTATTGCGGTCAATATTAAGTTTCCAAGCCCTGGCCAGGAAAGAACAACCTCGGTCAGAGCTGCTCCGCTCATAATAGCTGCAATTTGAAAACCCAGAATCGTTATCATCGGATTAATTGCATTTCGCAGGGCATGTCGATAAATTACCACCCTGTCGCTCAGACCTTTCGCCCGGGCAGTAACTATGTATTGCTGATTGAGTATGTCCAACATATTGGCCCGCATGATACGGGTAAGGGAAGCCATCCCGGAAGTCCCCAACACGAAGACGGGGAGCACCATATGCTTCGCTATGTCGAAAAACTGCCCGATAGCGGACAAACTTTCGTGGTCGAGACTACGCATTCCAGCAATAGGCCACGCTCCAGGCGCTAGGCGAGTTAAAAGAAACTGGAGAAGAAAGGCCAAAAAGAAGTTGGGAATCGCCAGGCCAATAAAGGCAAAAACCGATATGGTCTGATCCTGCCACTTATACTGCTTTGTAGCAGCGATGATTCCCATTGGTATACTAAGTCCCCAGGAAAAGACCAGGGCGGTAACACTCAAAATAATCGTATTCCAGGCCCGCAAACTGACAAGGGTAAAAACCGGAACCCGGTATTGAATAGAGAAACCAAAGTTTCCTTGAAAAGCCCGGAAAATATATAAGAAAAATTGCACGTACCAAGGCTGATCGAGGGCAAATTGTCTTCGAAAGGTCTCGATATCCTGTGGACGAATATTCGGTTCAAGCAACATTTTGGTAAAAATGTCTCCAGGAGCCATTTGTATAAGCAAGAACCCTATGGCCAGGACAGAAACAATAATTGGTATCATATGAACCAGGCGGGTCAATATAAAACGCAATAATACAGGGCTTAACCATGTTAGCCGTAAAAGCCAAAAAACAGCCTCGACTAAAAACAAAGAAACCATTATCCCAAATCCGGCTTGCAATAGGAGAATAAAAAATACCCCGTCGAGTATGAAGGTAAATCGCCAGTTAAGAGCCTGTACTTTCCGAACTATTTCCATAATGTTTCCTCAAAAAAAGAAGCCCGGGAACAACCACGGGCTTCTCTTTTTCTTGGGGTACCTCCGGGATTTCCTCAGAGGTCCCCAGCAGGTGAGTCAATGCTCAGAGATTCACCTCGCTTACTTTACATACATCCTAGCAATAATACCTTTCCAATCGTACCCTTCGGTAGGTTGTGGATAGATATTTCCAAATTTCGAGGCGTATGCATGCATAACCAGAGGAGTATAGGTATAAACCCAAGGAAGCTCGGTAGCCCAAATTTCTTGGATAACCTGATATCCCCGAACCCGTTGAGCTTCGTTCGTCGTGTTATTTGCCACGATCCAGGCATCGTCTACTCGTTTTTCCCAGTCTCGGCGGGGGCTTTCTTGATTAGGTTCAATCATGTGCAAGTTACCCCGAGAAGGGTACACGTTGGCTCCACTAATTGGATCAATAGATCCGGTAAGACCAATGAGAATGAGGTCCCAATCGAAGGTAGCGGTCAGCTTACCAACCAGAACGTTGAAGTCAATGGGTCGGAAATTGATTTCGATACCAACATTGGCCGCTTCTTGGGCAAAGATTGTACCAATAGCTTCCCGAACTCGGTTACCAGCGTTGGTCTCCAGGGTCAGACTGATTTTGTTTCCCTTGTCGTCTTCTCGAATACCGTCACCGTCTCGGTCTACATAACCAATTCTGTCAAGAATTTCTGCTGCGGTTACAGGGTCGTATTCGATAGCGATATCTTCTACCCCTTCCCAGTAGTAGGGACTAAAGGTAGGAATAAAACTGTACTGGGGATATCCAAAACCAAACTCGACGTTGTTGATAATGGTCTCTCGGTCGATGAGGTGGGCCATAGCGGTTCGGAAATCTTTGTTCGAGTTCCATTCGAGAAAGGGACCAGAAATTCCGTTGGGGTTCTGGTTAAAGGTAATAAACTGGGTGGACGTTGCTGACCCAACCTCGTAGAGGGTGAACCCCAGAGCTTGTTGTTGGTCAACCAGACTTGCATAGTCGGCACCTCGAACACCGAGGAAATCGCTTTGGCCTGCGAGGAAGTTTTGGAGCAAGGTATCTTGGTCGGGGGTGAACACAAAAATGAGTTCATCCAGGTAAGGCAGTTGTACCCCAGCGGCATCCCGCTCGAAATAGTTTGGGTTCCTTCGAAGAGTAATTCTTTCCGAAGGGCTAAAGCTGGAGATTACAAAGGGTCCACTCGAAGGAATCTTGGTAGGATCGGTGTCGATTCCCCAAAGGGTATTTATTCCTTCTGCTCCCTGGCTTTCCATTATGGGACCAAGAATGTGCATTGGAAGGGGGCTGGTTTCGAGAAGTGCACCGGTTAATCCAGCGTATACTTCGCTAACCGTAAGACTCAAGGTACGGTCATCGATATAGGTCCACACCGCATAAGATTCCCCGATGAAAAATGCATCCCGACTATTTGTTTGGACTTCTTCGTTGTAAATAATGTTTGTGAATCCATCTACCCAGTCTTTTGCGGTAATTGGGGTGCCATCAGACCATACGAGTCCTGGGCGCAATTTGACAGTAACAGTTTTCTCATCGGCTGAAACAGTCCAGCTTTCGGCCATGAAGGGCTCATACTCGAGGCTAAACTGATTTCGTCGAGCAAGTTGGGCACCGAGCATGTCGGTAATATCGGTAGTGCTGGTCTCGGCTGCTTGCACAAGATTAAAGGTTTTTGGACCTTCGCCCAATTGACCCATAACCATTCGGCCACCGCGGGTTCCAACTTCCCATTCGCCGGCACCGTGATTGACGACGGTCAAGCCGGGAGCTACGGGTACGAGCTCAGGACCACTTGTCTGGGCTTGAGCCTGGGGGGCAGGGGTTGCTGCTGGCTCGGCAGGGGTCTGTCGATTTCCACCGGCGAACACAACCGACGCCGCAAACAGCGAAAGGAGCAAGACGTGTAAAAATAACTTCTTCATAATTCCTCCTTAAGAAGCTTCGAAGATTCCTTACGATAATAGTATGTATTGCAGGAGAGGGCAATGAAATTTATACGAAATTGATACAACGATGTGCTTTTCATATGTTTTGGCTACTTTTTTGTATGATTCAATATACTAAAAAGCCGGCCCCCTAGGACCGGCCTTAAGGCGTTCAAAACTTAGCCTATCGCACTACTGCAAGCAACTCCACTTCGAAGAACAGATAAGCTCCGGGAGGAATTACCCCTCCGGCTCCACGATCGCCATAGGCGAGTTCGGGGGGCAGGACAAATACTCGTTTCTCACCGACCTGCATCTGGGGAATCATAATATCCCAACCCCGAATGAGCTGACCAACACCGATAGGAAATTCGGCGGGGCCCCTTTGTTGGCTGGAATCGAATACGTTGCCATCAAGAAGGGCGCCGGTGTAGTGAACCCGTACGGTCTGGCCGGGGGTTGGGGTACCGCCGTCTCCAGGAGTCACTATTTGGTATCGAATTCCGTTCTCATCTACGATACCTTCGGGAACTATTTCGGCGGCTCGGGCAAGATCGGTGGCGGCCAACTGCTTTTGATACTCTTCTTGTCGCTGCGCTGCCCTTTGGATTTCTTGATCAAACAATTCCTGGGTTACGGTGAAACCCTGGGCTGCTGAACCTTGTCGAAGAATAGTAAGGGTATTTATCTTGTCCCCTTGGGCAATGGCATTTACCACGTCTTGACCCTCAATTACCTTACCAAAAACCGTGTGTTTGTCATCTAACCATGGGGTCTCCACATGGGTAATAAAAAACTGACTCCCATTGGTATTTGGACCCGAGTTAGCCATCGAAAGGACTCCGGGGCCCGAGTGGCGCAACTCCGGGTGGAATTCATCGGGGAACCGATATCCTGGTCCACCAGTTCCATTACCCAAGGGATCTCCCCCTTGGATCATAAAATCCGCTATTACTCGGTGGAATACCAGCCCATCGTAAAAAGGCTGCCCTTCTCGAGTGTCGGTATCGAGGTTTCCTTCGGCCAAACCTACAAAGTTCATAACCGTCAAGGGAGTTTTCTCGAACTCCAACTCGACCGTAATAGTACCTTTTGTCGTATCAAATTGGGCATAAAGCCCATCAGGTAACTGACTCATCGATTCTCCTCCTGCTTGGGCACAGCTAGAAAAGGGCAGTATCAGAAAGAAAAAGAAAAAACCCCTGCCTAGTAAGGCTTTGGCGTTTCGTATATTCATGTAGCGCTCCTCATCCCATGCGACCTTTGGGTAATATATTTCCGCCAAGGTACCACATTTCCCTAGCTCTGTCGAATAACCCGGGTCATAATAACCCCTTCGACCGCCGCGATTCGGTCTACCGCCCCATCTTGAATATCTCCGTCCAAATCGATGATGTTGTACGCTATGTCGCCCCGATGTTTATTTAGCATTTCGGCAATGTTGATTTTTTCTTCGGCCAGAATCGTCGAAATTTGGCCTACCATGTTGGGTATATTTCTGTTGGCAATGATTAATCGTACTGGGTTTGCAAAGTCCATTTCACAGTTTGGAAAGTTTACTGCATTTTTAATATTTCCAGTTCGAAGGTACTCGCGAAGCTGATTGGCGGCCATAATAGCACAATTTTCTTCCGCCTCAGGGGTACTTGCTCCCAAATGAGGAATAGGAATGACCCCCTCAACCCCCAGCAGAACGTCGGTCGGAAAGTCGGTAACATACGCCGTCAACACTCCTTTCTTAAGAGCATCAATGACTGGGGCCTCCTCGACCAGCTCTCCCCGGGCAAAGTTGAGTAACCGAGCTCCGGTCTTTATTTTCTTTAGGGTCTTAGCATTGATGAGTCCAGTTGTAACCGGAATAAGGGGGACGTGTAGAGTAATAAAGTCGGCTTCCCCAATGCAACCCTCGAGACTCGTGGCCCTTTGGACCGCCCGGCTCAACCCCCAGGCACTTTCAACACTAATGTAAGGGTCGTACCCATACACTTCCATTCCCAGGCTCACTGCGGCGTTGGCAACCAGTACACCGATGGCACCCAAGCCTACAACCGCCAGCTTTTTACCGAGAATTTCCGGGCCGATGAACTGTTTCTTCCCCTCTTCTACCAATTTAGGAACCTCGGTCCCCTTGCCCTTGAGGGTTTGACTCCAGGTTATCGACTCGGTAATCTTCCGGCTCGAAATGAGCATCGCCGTCAGGACGAGCTCTTTCACTGAGTTAGCATTTGCCCCGGGAGTATTGAAAACTACAATACCTTTCTTGCTACACTCATCGATTGGAATATTATTCGTTCCGGCCCCGGCCCGGGCAATCGCCTTGAGGCTCGAAGGCAGCTCCATACCATGCATTTTGAAGGACCGTAAAATTATTCCATCGGGCTTTGGTGCATCCTTGGTTACAACAAAATCCGACTTTGGCAACAGAGATAGACCTTGGTCGCTAATTTCGTTGAGGGTTTGAATCGTATACATTGTGTTCTCCTTGTGATTCTGGTACCTAGTTCTGGACTGTAGTTGGCGGCAATAATTGCAGCCCCAACTCTTTTAATTGGATCGGATCGACGGGGCTCGGACTCTCGTCCATTGGGCTTAAACCAACCGAGTTCTTTGGGAATGCCATCACCTCTCGAATCGTAGACTCCTCGGTCATAACCATGAGTAGGCGATCCAAGCCCGGCGCAATTCCCCCGTGGGGTGGAGGACCGTACTTAAATGCCTCGAGTAAGAAGCCAAACCGACTCTGGGCTTCGGCCTCGGGAAATCCCACGATCGAGAAAATTCGTTTTTGCAAGGCTGGATCGTGAATCCGAATCGAACCCGAGGCCATTTCATACCCATTACACACCAAATCGTAAAGATTACCCTTCACCGATCCGGGGTCCGATTCCAAGGTATCAAGGTACTGGGCCTGGGGCATAGTAAACATGTGGTGGGCGGCGTCCCACTTCTTTTCTTCGTCGTTCCACTCGAAGAGGGGAAAATCGACTATCCAGGCGAACTTAAAGGTTCCTGGGGTAGCCAATTGTAAATCTTTACCTAATCGTGACCTCACCGCTCCAAGAGCCGTATTAGCTATCGTCCGGGAATCGGCGACAAAAAGGACCAGATCGCCGGCCTTCGCCCCAAAGGTCGCTGCAATCTTCTCCCCGGCGGGGGCGAAAAATTTGGCGATACCCCCATCCAGGTTTGAACCTTCGACACCAGTACCCGTTTCGACGACCTTGAGCCACGCAAGGCCCTTAGCCCGGTAGATTTTTGCGGTTCCTTCCAAGTCGGCAATTTGTTTTCGGGAATACTCTCCTTGCCCGGGGACCACCAAGGCACGAATAGCTCCTCCCTCGTCCAGGGCCTGGCGGAAGACCTGGAAATCACCTATCTCCGCCATAAACGCCCCATCTTGCAGCTCGAGCTCAAACCGTAAATCGGGCTTATCCGAACCGTACCGATCCATAGATTCCGCGTAGGAGAGTCGCTGGAACGTCGAGCCTAACTCGACACCGAGGGTATTTCGGAAAACATGACCAAAAAGCCCCTCGATGAGAGCAAACACGTCGTTTTGGTCGACAAAACTCATCTCGATATCAATTTGGGTATGCTCGGGTTGACGGTCGCCCCGGGCGTCCTCGTCCCGGAAACAGTGGGCCAGTTGGAAATACTTATCAAACCCCGACACCATAAGAATTTGTTTGAACAACTGGGGACTCTGGGGCAGGGCGTAGAAGTTACCCGGGTTGATCCGACTAGGAACCAGAAAATCCCGGGCTCCCTCAGGGGTAGACCGAATCATCGTGGGGGTTTCAATTTCTAAAAAACCCTGGTTGGTCAAATACTCCCGGGTTCGAAACATAACCTGGCTACGAAGAGCAATTTTCTTCTGCATACTGGCGGTTCGTAGATCAAGGTAGCGATATTTGAGCCGCAGGTCCTCGTTGGTAGAAGCCTTTTCATCTATCATAAAAGGAAGGGTCTCGCAGGTGGACAACACCGTAATTTCCTGGGCCCGAACCTCGATTTCGCCCGTAGCCATATCCTTATTGACCATAGGGTCTGGTCGGCGATTCACTATTCCCCGGACTGCGATACAATATTCAAACTTCAAAGATTCAGCGACTACCCGCAACTCATCGGCGGCGTTTTCGTCGACTACTACCTGGGTGATTCCGTATCTGTCCCGCAGGTTTATAAAAAGCACCCCACCGTGATTACGGTGCCGGTGAACCCACCCATTGAGAACTATTTCTTTGCCCTCATGAGATGCCCGGGCATCGCCACAGGTGAGGGTTCGCTTATGTGTATCCATTGGTGGAGAATAGCACCGGCGGGAGTCCTCTTTCAAGGACTGATAGACTTGGGTCTGCACCGGGTACATCCTAGGACGTGGACGTGGGTCTTTTTATTCTCTTGTTCGAACATTCGGGCCAAGACGTAATCGTGGGCCATGAGCTCCTGACCACAGGCAGGGCAAATCCTCTTCGGCCTATCGTTCCCCGTTACCCCACCCACACCAGGCATTGGTACTACCTTAGGATCGACTCCCCCATCCTTATCGCGAGGATCACAAAAAGGGCATCCAAACATAAACACTGTACTATCGGTTATTCCCATGACTTTTCCCCGCTTTCCGGGCTCCACGGTAAACACCTTCGTTCGTACCCTTTGACCTTTTTCGAGCATCGAGCCACACAGAGGGCAGGGCCGCAACACCCCAAACTCTTTTCGGCTTCGATCGGCCATCTTATCGGCGAGGTAATGAAAATCATCCTTCCCTAACCGAAGGGCTGTGTACAAAAGAACCGTCAAAAGTATTCCGAGAACAAGGATAACCGCGTATTCGATAGTACTAGCCTCCTACCCCAAGGGAGGAAAATACCCTACAATAGGCCAATGGCTCAACTCTTTATTGTGGCGACCCCCTTAGGGAACCTTAAAGACATTACCCTGCGGGCGATTGAGACCCTCCAGACCGTCGATCTTATCGCCGCCGAAGACACTCGCCACACCCTCGGCCTGTTAAACCATTTCGAAATTCGTAAGCCCCTCATTAGTTGTCGGGCGCAAAACGAAGAACAGGCAGCGATCAGAATTCTGGGCGAACTCGAACAGGGGCACTCGGTTGCCTTTGTAAGCGACGCCGGGACACCGGGGATTAGCGATCCTGGGGCTCGACTAGTCGCAGCCATCCGAAAGGCCGGTTACAGGGTTGTACCAATTCCCGGTCCCAGTGCATTAACGGCCCTGGCGAGTGTGGGGGGCTTTGGAGGTCGACGCTTAATTTTTGATGGATTTCTTTCCCCAAAGCCCGGGAAGAGAAAGAAACAGCTTAAGGAAATCCTGGAACTCGGCGACAATTGTATTATCTACGAGTCCCCTTTTCGACTGGTAAAGATGCTGAAGGATTTGGCCGAACTTGCCCCCCAGGTACCAATTGTGGTAGGAAGAGAGCTGACCAAGACCCACGAAGAGGTGGTAGCCGGAAATGCCCAGGAAGTATACCTGCAATTTTCGGCCCGGGATTCGATCAAAGGCGAGTGTGCAGTTATGATCGGTGGGGTTCGGGACCAAAGTTTTGACCCCGAGGACGAAAGGACTTAACTTTTCACCCAAAATGGCCGATACTGTAAAGGAAAGGAAGGAAGGGTATGAGTATCGAAAGACTCGGTCCTATAGACCCTGTTTCGGCGTACAACAAAAGCAGCAAATCTGGTCGGGTAGAAAAGCCCGCTCAAGGGGATTCTATTCTCGTGAGCGACGAAGCCCGGGTGAAAGCCGAACTGCTGAAGGTTTCCCAGGAAGTAAAAAATTCCTCGGATGTACGGCTCGACAGAGTAGACGAATTGAAAAAGAAACTCGAGGATCCCACCTACATCGACGAAGTAGTCCTTTCTAAGACCGCCGATAGCATTATGGAGGCCTTTGGCCTTTAACTTTTTCGTAAAATACCAGTAGAATACAAGGAGGCAGCAATGCCTCCTTTTTTTATTTCCCCAGAAGGTGGCACTAACCATGGCACAAGTAAGCCTGAGCTTTCCAGCCCGAGTCTTGTACGGAGTCGAGATCTTTCGCGACTTGGGCAAAATTGCCCGGGAAATTGGTACCCGAACACTTGTGGTTACCGAGTCGGTAATGCACACCGAAACCTATCTAGAGCAAGCCTTAAAATCCCTCAAAATGAGTGGTGTGGACTCCATTGTCTTTGATGATATTCCTCCCTCGGCTACATCCCTGGCGGTAAGCGATGCAGCAGAACTCGTACGGGCGAGTAAGCCCCATAGCGTTATTTCCTTGGGAGGCACACGAGTCTTGGCAGTTGCCCGCTTGGCAGCCTTGGAAGGGCGACGCAAGAACGCCCCGGGGGTAACGAATGCGGTGTGTATTGAGGTTCCAACCTCCTGTCGAAACCATTCGCTCTTTCGGGATGAAGGAATCATTACCCAAGCCGATACTTCAATGACTCAGATTCGGCCAATCCCTTCCGACCTCGTGCATACGGTCCTCATCGACCCTACCCTTACCTACTCTTTGTCGTCTCGGTACTTTGCGGTGGCCCTCCTGGACACCCTCCTGGCGAGTGTCGAGGGGTATATGTCCGATACGGCAACCTTCTTTTCGGATTGCTGCTTGGAGCGGGCGATTGGTCTTCTTGGTGATGCTCTGGCGGCTATATTGCGGAATCCCGAGGATTTACAATCCAGAAACAAAGCAGCAGAAGCCGGGATGCTTTCGGCCCTCGGACTCGGAGCGGCCAGCCAAGGAATTGGAGGGGCCCTCTCTCTTGTTATTAACAGTAAAAAGAAGGTTCCTAAGTCCTGGGTCTCATCGGTTTTGCTGCCCCACGTCCTGGAACTGTATATAAAGGATCATCCGGTGAAACTTGCCAAGATTTCGGAACTCCTGGGCGAGGATGTTCAAGGGATCCACCCAGAAATGGTTACCCACAAGGCCCCGGTAGCGGCTCGACGAATCTTGGGAGCCCTCAAATTGCCCGCCCGGTTACGGGATCTAAACCTTTCTCTCGGTGACTTGGGAGAGGTATCGTCCCTAAGTCTTCGGCTCCCCTACAGTAAGACCCTCCCCTTTCGATTGAACGAGGAATCGGTCTACGATCTAGTAAAAAAAGCCTTCTAGGCACCAGAAGTCCGATGATAACCCTCCGAAAGTTCCTCAGTCTCCCGGAAAAAATCCAACTACGAAAGCTCGCAAAAATCGTTCACGAACACTACCTGAAGCTCCAGAATTCCCAAGAAATCGAACTTGAAGGGGCGGCCCTCGAAATACTGCGGGTCGCTGGGGATTTGGAACTTTTTGCCCCCTGGAAAGAGCTCCTGGAGCAGTTCCAAAGAAGCTCTCGAGACCTACGGGTCGGGTACGAACTGGATGTTCGACTTTCCCAGGCTCTTGGCCAAGGTCCCGGTGACTGGGACTTGGCCTCGCCCCGGGATCTTGCCTCGCCTCGGGACAAGACGAAAGAACCGGGATTCCCGGCCGTTCCGCAAGCCCGATTAGAGGTGTTTCTCGAAGATCTGCGATCGCCCTTCAATGTGGGTAGCATTTTTCGTACCGCCGATGGGGTTGGGTGCTCGAAGATTCTTATGACCGAACTCTGCCCCGGTCCAGGCCACCCTCGAGTCGATCGCTCGGGCATGGGAGCGACCCAGGTAATCCCCTGGACTCGAATTTCGAGGGAAACTATCTTGGATTACGCCATCACCCAGGGTCTTACCCCAATCGGATTGGAACTAGGAGGTCATAACCTATGGGACCTGACTCTTCCGAAGCGGAGTTTATTCATTCTTGGGTCCGAGGAATTGGGAATTTCACCCGAGCTTCTCAATAGGGTCCAAAGGGTGAGTATACCTATGGCAGGACAGAAAGCGAGTTTTAACGTTGGGGTGAGTTTTGGCATAGCCGGAGCTTGGTGGCTCCGGCAGGTGGCTCCTACTATGTGCACCAAAGCTTGTGGGAAGGTGCATAGTTCCTACTAAGGAGGGGAAAAAGTACCTCTCCGTTGGTCTCCCGGACCTTAAATGGGGGCTTTTTGCCCCCCGGTTGTGCAGGAAAATTCGGTTCCCACAAGCTTTGGAGCACTAACGACGTGCTACTCCATAATGACCGAGTGGGTTACTTCAGCGGTATTTTTGAGGGTTGCGGCCACCGCACAGTAATCGTTGAGAGACAGGTCAATTGCCCGTTCTATCTTTTCCAGTGGTAGGTTTTCGCCCTTGAATACATAATCGATGTGCACCTTGGTAAAGACCTTCGGATGTTTCTCGGCGTTCTCGCCCTTGATGCGTACTTCGAAACCTTCGAAGACAACCTTCATCTTGCCAAGAATCGAAACCACATCCATTCCCGTGCAACCAGCCAAGGCGGTAAGCATAAGACCCTTGGGCTTCGGCCCATAACCTTCACCCCCGAAATTGGGATCTGCATCTGCCTTTACGGTGTACCCTTCGATTTCGAGGTCGAAGGCCATCTTTTGTTTCCACGTTCCTGTTGATTCAGCCGCCATGGATTCTCCTTTTGGTACTGTTCTTTTAACGTCTTAGGGCTTTTTCGATTTCTGGTTGGTTGAAACCGATAATAATCTTACCATGAACGTCTACGACCGGCACGCCCATTTGACCAGATTTACGCATCATTTCGTCGGCCCTGCGTTGATCGCGGCTTACATCGTATTCCGAGAAGGGAATTCGATTCTCTTTGAACCATCGCTTCGCTTTTACGCAGAAAGAACAGGTAGGGGTTGTGTACAAACTTATCGCCATATCATCCTCCGGGTGCCTCGAAAATGCATTTTTCTGGCCACGTTGGTCATTGCAACGCAATGACTGAAGATCACGGGTCGATTAAGAAGAAAGGTTTTTCGAGGTCCCTCATCCAAGTATATATATTAAATTATATATAGATGAATATCTATGTCAAGGGCTTTTAACTAGTGGGGACCTGGGAGGACTATTCCCTTTGGGCGCTTTCCTGGATAAAGGCCGTATTCAGGCGAGTACGTACGTGGTCGAATTGGCTAAAGTTCGTAAAACCAAAACAGTTCAAGGCCTCGGGGTCGAGATCGTCGAGGGTCCGTACTTCATCGGGATCTTGCGCCATGAGATTAGCAATATAGACGATGGAGGCGATAGTTCGGTGAACCGTTGGACACTCGGAGGGCTCGTGATGGAAACGAATTGCCGCTACCAACGGGGCAGGGAAATTCCACTTTTCCGCGATTCGAGCCCCAATTTCTGCGTGATTAAGACCCGCAGAAATATCTTCAAATATAACCGTAGGAATACTACGCTCTTCACAGAACCGTTTAATATTGCGAAGTAACTCGGGGTGAACCGAGGAAAAAATGAGCTTACCAATGTCGTGTAGAATTCCACCGACGTAGGCGTCGTCGAGTAAGTCTTTCCGCTTGAGCATACTTCGAGTCAGGGTATAGGAGAAAAACGCCGTTTTGTAGCTATGATCCCAAAGGCCCCGGGTATCGTCATTCTCGTCACCTAAGACCTTTTGGGTCCCGTAGGAGTAGAGCAGATTCTTAAGGGCTCGAAGGCCCACGAGCTTTACTGCCTCGGAAATATTCTCCACCCTCTTGGGCAACATAAAGGCAGCCGAGTTTACCAGCTTCAGTAAATCCGCGGTCATAGCGGGGTCGGTTGCTATAGACCGAGCAATATCGCCCATTTCTATGTCCGGGTCACCGAGTTGCCGCTGCAGGGTTGCTACGTTCTCCGGGAACTGGGGAATCGATTCTATCCGGGACACCAACAGCTCGCTGACCTCGTCCAGGTTCGTGGAGCGCAACTGAGACATGGGAATGCTTAACCGGGCAACGGTCTCTCCTGCCTCGGTGTCTATGTCGAAAGCATCCTCATCCAGACCGATCTTTCGAAGCATGAGAATCATAATAACAATCCCCAGTCCCGCACCTTCGCTATCGTCGAGAACCAAAGAAAAGGCTTCTTCCATAGAACTAAACACCCGGGCTCGAGCAATTCGGTCATACACCCGCATCTGTTCCTTTTTGGTAATTTCCGTGTTATTCGCGACGAACATGTTGAGAATTCCACCCTTCAGTTCAAAACGAATCTTAATATACAGATCCGACTCCTCTTGAAGCTTGAGGTAGTGTTGAATATTCCCCAGGGTGTCTTCTTTGAAACTCTCCATTCCGGTCTTGTAGTCGTTAGGATCGAGAAGATTCAGTCCTCGCTCGTGGAAAAATACCCTTTTGGTATTTGCCTTTTTGGCGTTAACCGCCAACTCCCGAAGGCAATAGAATATTGCGTCTTTTATTGCCTCTTGGCCGATTTCTTCGAGGAAAATGTGGAGTATTTCTTCCAGTTGGATTTCTAGATCGTGGGGTAGGGTGTAGGTCTTGATCGTAAGGGGTATTGCCTTGCGGGCGGCCTGTCGGACTTTTTCCGGATCAAAATTCATACAAGTACCTAATCTCCCTTATTTACTATTTGGTAGTATAGCAAGGAAGAGCGTATCTGGAAACTAGTTCTTTGCTACTTCTCCTTCTCTTGCCCAAATTGTCATCTCCCGGTAGATTCGTCTCGGAACGGAATACCCGAAGGAGCTCTACATGATTCAAAAAACAATCGCGGTTCTCGCCGGCGATGGAATAGGCCCGGAGGTAATGGCCCAGGCTCGAAAGGTCTTGGGCCAAATTGCCAAAACGTCCTCTCTCGACCTCACTTACCTGGAAGCCGACGTCGGTGGCATCGCTATAGATAATCACGGAAAGGCTCTGCCCGAGTCAACGGTCGAAACCTGCAAGAAGGCCGATGCAATCCTTTTTGGAAGTGTCGGTGGACCCAAGTGGGAAAAACTCCCACCGAACGAACAACCCGAACGGGGAGCCCTTCTTCCCTTGCGAAAAATTTTTGGTCTCTATGCGAACCTACGCCCTGCAATCATCTTTCCCCAACTCAAGGACGCCAGCCCCCTAAGGCCCGAAATAATCGGGGACAACCTCGATGTACTCGTGGTTCGAGAATTAACCGGGGGAATCTACTTCGGCCAGCCAAAGGGACGGGAAGGCGATCGGGCGGTTGATACCTTGGTATATACGGTCGGCGAAATTGAGCGAATTGCCCACGTAGCATTCAAAGCGGCCCAAATACGGGGTAAGAAGGTCACTAGCATCGATAAGGCCAATGTCCTAGCCTCGAGTGTCATGTGGCGAGAGGTGGTCGAGCGAATCGCCAAGGAGTACCCCGATGTTCACCTGAGCCACATGTACGTCGACAACGGAGCAATGCAGTTAGTGAAGAACCCCCGACAGTTTGACGTCATGCTCTGCGAAAACATGTTTGGCGATATTCTCAGCGATGAAGCCAGCATGATCACCGGCTCCTTGGGAATGCTTCCCAGCGCGAGTTTAGCCGACGGAAGTTTTGGCCTGTTCGAACCCTCGGGTGGTAGCGCCCCCGACATCGCCGGCCAAGGCATTGCAAATCCTATCGCCCAAATCTTGTCCGCGGCCATGATGCTCAAGTACAGCTTCGGAATGAACGAGGCCCACGACCGTATATTCGCGGCTATATCGACCGTCCTCGACCAGGGGTACCGAACCGCCGACATCGCCAGCCCGGGCACCACAACCATCGGCACCGACGCAATGGGTGACCGAATAGCCGCAGGAGTACAAAATGGCCGATGAAACTATCCAATACGGAACCTACGAGGCGACGGTTGAACGGAGCAAGAAGCTGGAGGGCGATCTCGAAATCAACCCCCAAAAGTACCGTGTCCTTACCGGCGATCGCCCTACCGGCCGGCTCCACATTGGCCACCTCTTTGGGTCCCTACAAAATCGGGTTCGATTACAAAACCTCGGTGTCCAAACCTTTATTGTCATTGCCGACTACCAGGTCCTGACCGACCGGGATACCTTCGAGGCAATTGGCGAGAACATTCGGGAACTGACAATCGACTACCTGGCAGCGGGTATAGTGCCCCTGGACGGTAAAGGCCAAGGCAAAACCGTCATCTTTCCCCACAGTCACGTGCCCGAACTGAATCAGCTCCTGTTACCCTTCTTGACCCTCGTGACCAATGCGGAGCTCGATCGAAATCCCACGGTAAAAGAAGAAATTGCCGCCGCAGGACAAAAACGAATAAACGCCGGTATGTATACCTACCCGGTTCACCAGGCCGCAGACATTTTGTTTTGTAAGGGAAATGTGGTTCCCGTTGGAAAGGACCAACTACCCCACCTGGAACTTACCCGGGTCATCGCTCGACGGTTTAACGACCGTTTCGCCGGTCAGGCGCCGGTCTTTCCCGAACCCCAACCCCTCTTGTCCAAGTCGCCGGTCATTTTAGGACTCGACGGAGGTCAAAAGATGAGCAAGAGCCGCCACAACGCCATCATGCTCAGCGCGAGCGAAGACGAAACCGCAAACCTCCTAAAAAAAGCCAAAACCGATGCCGACCGGCTCATTACCTACGATCCCGATCAACGGCCCGAGGTTGCCAATCTGTTGTTGCTCTTATCCCTGACCACCGGCGAAACCCCCGAGACCTGGGCCGAAAAAATCGGCGACGGTGGGGCCGGAACCCTCAAAAAGCAGCTGACCGAATCGATGAACGAGTACCTTCGTCCCTTACGGACCCGGCGAAAAGAGCTCGAGGCGAACCCCGACTATGTCCGCCAGGTCCTGCGGGCAGGTATCGCCGAAGCCCGTAGCCAAGCCGAAGCGACCCTGAACGAGGTGCGCGACTCGATGCACATGAGTATCTAGTACCCGGCCCTAGACCAGGTCCCTGGCGGAGTAACGGGTTCCCGCTTCCAGGGGCCCATAATCTCCGGCCAAAAGTTTAACCAACTTCCGGGCCACCTCTGCAGGAGCCTGGAGCTTACCCGTATCGTGGTAGCCCCGGAACTGGGAGACCAGAGGAAAATCTTCTTCGGTAGAGCTTCGAATTTCTTCTTGCATGACCGTATCCATGATACCAGGATCAAAAATAAAGGGCATTAGAAACTCCCCAGCCTCCTGAGCAAGGACCCGAATAATTTGCTCTCCCCCGGCCTTGGCCGCACAGTACAAACCCCACCCAGGTATACCCCGAACCGCAGCTCCCGAAGATACGAAGGCCAGGGTCCCCGGTAGTCCCGATTTCTTGACCCCACCCACAAAAGCCGAGGCCAGGGCAAAAAAGCTCACCAGGTTTGTCTGGAGGTGCACCTTTGCATCCTGGGCGTCGAGGGATTCGATTTTTTTGATAGGAGAAATTACCGCCGCGTTATGAATGAGGCCAACCGATCGATATCGCCCAGAACCCAGGAGTTCGTTTAAAACCGCCTCAATTACGCGAGCGGTCTCGGCAGGTTGAGATACATCGAGGGCTCGGTGATTCGGGCCCTCCCCGGACCGGCTAAGGTCGTAAACCTCGGCACCCCCAAGTCCTAACTGGGCCAAAATGTGGCTTCCCAAACCTCGAGAAGCTCCGGTAACGAGCCATAGATCCTTTCCTTCTTCTTTTGCCATGAGTCTTCCTTTATTAGCGTGCCCCCAAGCTTTGGTGCACTATCATCGCTTCCCCAGTTCCCTCAGGACCTGGCGAAAGGGGATATTTTTTTCTGCAAATAGTACCAACAAGTGATAGAGAAAGTCCGCAGTCTCGCTGACCAACTCCTCGTCCGACCGGGCTAAAAGGAGTTCGATAGCTTCTTCGCCGGCTTTCTTGCGGATTTTGTCTTCGCCTTTTTCGAAAAGGTGGGTTGTGTAGCTACCTTCGGGCATCTGAGTCTTGCGGGAAAGAATGAGTTGTTCGAGGTCCCCAAGAATTCTGCTGGCGTCGGGGAGTGAATCGGAACTTTCCACTCCTCCCAGTGTTTCGGGACCAGGGTTTGGTGGGGAAGTCTGGGTCTCTTCGGATTCCTCGGGCAGAACCGCACCCTCTACTACCGCTGCCGCCCAGCCGCCCTCCTGGGACAAACCGACAATTTGGCCGCCACCAACCCAGGGTAACAGCCTGCCGGTGGATCCATCGAGGGTCCAAAGCTCGCCCCTTTCTCGCGATTTTGCGTAGCCCTTGTCGTTGATGAGGGCACAGGCGATCATTTCGTCTTCGGGATTAAAAATGAGAACTGGCCTCACCGGGCCATCGGTTTCGGGGGTAATCATTACCACGCTCCTTGGATTTGGGGATAAGTCTTGAAAAGGTCTGGAAGGTCAATTTTCCCTTCGTAGTAGGCCTTTCCGGTGATGATTCCAACAATTTCTCCCGGGGTATGTTCATCGGTCTGACGGGCCTTTTCCTTTGTTATAACCTCATGGATATGAGCATCGGTCCCAATTCCACCACTAATTATAACCGGCAAACCGGATACCCGGGCGATTTCTTGGGTCCGAACCAGATCTGGGCCCGCCAGGGTTCCATCCTGGGCGATATTTGTATACACGATCGCTACAATTCCTTGCTCCCGGGCCTGGGTTGCCAGTTCGGTATCGGCCAGGCCTCCGGGTCCAGCCTCGGACTCCCACCCTGCCACCTGGACCCGGCCATCCCGGGCATCGATTCCGGCGATGAACCGGGGACCAAACTCCTGGGTCCACTGGGCGGCCAGGGCGGGATTTTTGGCGAAGCTGGTGCCAAGAATGAGCCTATCGATTCCCCGGTCAACCAGCTCGTGGGCATCCTCCCGGGTTCGTATGCCACCTCCCACTTCCAGAGTTACCCCAACCTGGGCGCGGATCTTTTCCATAATCTTTCGATTACTTCGCACCAGGTCCCGGTCGCTGCCATCGGCCTTGGCCCGGGCGGCGTTGAGGTCTACAAGATGGATTCGCATCGCACCTACATCGGCCAAGGCCTTGGCAGAATCGACTGGGTCGGTGCCGTACTCGGTAACCGCGTCGTAGCGACCGTGAAGGAGGCGAACGACCTTACCATCCAACATGTCTATGGCAGGAATAATGGTCATTTCTGCACCTCCCGGGTCTCGACTCGGTAGGGAACCGTCGAACCTGCAGCGTAGGAAACCACCCGGCCATAACGGGCCGGTACCGTCCAGGGTTCGGCCACCAAGGCCACCTGGGGGTCGGAAGCAAGACTCCCTGCCCGGGGTAGGCCATAAAAATCGGCCCCCCGGTGACAGATAAAGGGTTCCAGCCCTTGCAGAAAATCCCCAGCCCGGAAAAATTCCGCCAAAAGCGGCAGAGCCACCGGTGCAGTGTACACCCCCGCGCATCCCACTGCACACTCTTTCTGGTCCACAGCGTGGGGCGCCGAATCGCTGCCAAAAAAGATTTTTGGGTGCCCCTGGAGCACCGCGGCCACAAGGGCCTGTTGGTGGTTTGGAGCCTTTAGGACGGGCTTACAAAACAAATGGGGGTTTAAGAATCCCCCAATAAGATCGTCTAAGTTATTGAGTAAGTGATGAAGAGTAATGGTTGCCCCAACCCGATCGGGAAAAGAATTCAGGGCCGTTACGGCATCGGAGGTGGTAATGTGCTCCATAACAATTCGGAGCCGGGGAAAATCTTGCACCAACTGGGCGACCTTGGGTAAGAACGCTGCTTCTCGGTTTAAAGAAAACGCCGTGGGATCCTCGCCATGAATACACAGAACCAAGTCCTCGGCCTCCATGGCTTCGATGAGGGGGTACATTTCCCCCAGGTCCTGGACCCCATCCTCGGAGTTCGTCGTCGCCCCCTGGGGATAGAGCTTACCCGCCACGGCCCCTGCCTTTTTAAGAGCGGCTACCGAGGTAGCGGGGACGTCGGATCCGAGCTTGAAGGTAAGAAGGGGGGTGAACTCCTCGAACAGGCCGATTACCCCAGCTGCTTTTGTTATCTGGGCGCGATAGTCTCTTAGGTCCTCAGGGGTTTTGAGGGGTGGAAGGGTGTTTGGCATGGCCAGAACCCGTCGAAATGAGCGGGCTACATCGTGGGTATACTGTTGGAGTTCTGCCCCTTGGCGAAGGTGGATATGAAAGTCGTCGGGTTTTGGAATTTCTATGAGGATTTCTGGTCTGGTCATGACTGAGAGGATACCCGGAAATTGGGGGTCTGGGAATTGCGTGGAGAGGGAAAACAGATTACATTAACGTGCCTGAAGGTTAATCCTAAGGAGACTGGTAGATATGGAAGCCGCAGAACTTATAGAAATAATCGCCCGCGGTGAAGACAGCCGATATCAATTTAAGTCGAATTTTTACAACGTGAACGATCTCGCTGCCGAATTAGTCGCTTTTAGTAACTCGGAAGGGGGGAAAATAATCATAGGCGTTGACGACAAAACCCTTAGGGTCACGGGCTTAACGACGGATGATATCCATCGGTTCAATAATCTGATAGCAAATGCTACATCCCGACGGTCTGGTGATGGTAGTTACTGTGGCAAAGGGCCTCAATAAACCCTACATGGATAATTCCGGAGTCTTCTGGGTAAAAAGTGCAGGCAATAAACAAAAAGTTACCAGCAGGGAAGAAATACAACGGATGTTCCAGAGTTCTGGCCTCATCCACGGAGATGAAATACCCGTAGAAAGAATGACGGCGGAACACATTAATCTATCGGTTTTTTCGAACTTCTACAAAAAAGAGTTTGAAGAAGACTTCAGTTCCCAGGAAAATCGTTTGCCAACGATTCTTGAAAATATGAACTTATCGAGAAACGGCGTGATAAATTTGGCTGGAGCTTTGTTATTCGGTAAAGACACCCACTACTTCGTGCCCCAGTTTATTGTGAAAGCCGTATCCTATCCGGGAAATGATATCGATGTCGAAAACTATATCGATAGCCGTGATATTACTGGTACCCTCGCAGAGGTATTCCAACACACAGTTGCGTTTCTGCTGATGAATACCAGGCACGAACAGGCTGGGCAATCGGTTAATTCCTTAGGTGTCCCGGAAGTACCGAAAATTGTCTTTGAGGAACTTGTAGCAAATGCTCTTATTCATCGAGACTATTTTGTTTCTGCGCCTATAAGGATTTTTGTCTTTGGTAACCGAATAGAAATTATAAGTCCGGGCCACTTACCCAATAATCTTACTATCGAGAATATAAAATCTGGAAACTCGAATATACGAAACTCGATTCTAGCATCTTTCGCGACAAAACTCCTACCCTATAGGGGATTAGGAAATGGAATACGGCGAGCGGTCAAAGCCTATCCAGATATCGACTTCATAGACGAACGCGACGGTGGTATGTTTAAAGTAGTTATCCGAAAGTAATAATGACCCACACCACTTTCCTTTCTCCCGAGATTTTCGTATAATTTGCAAGCAACATGCATATTTATACGTTAGGAGGATTGTTTCAATGAAACAACGAAAAGTATTCGCCCTTTTGGGACTTTTGCTCATGGTCGGAATGACCGTCTTTGCTGGGGGTGGCCGCCAAGCTGCAACCACCGCCGACGGCAGTCGAATTTTCACCTTTGCCAGCGACGCAACCTGGCCCCCAATGGAATTTGTCGATGAAACTAGCGGCGAGGTCATTGGATTCTCGATCGACCTCATCAACGCTATTGGGGACGCCGCAGGTTTTGTTCCCGAAATTAAGAACACCGCTTGGGACGGAATCTTTGCCGGCTTGGCCAACAACCAATACGACGCAGTTATTAGTTCGGTTACCATTACCGACGAACGAAAGCTCCAATACGACTTTTCAAACCCCTACGTCAACGCCGGTCAGGTTATTGTGGTTCGAAACTCGACCAACAACATTTCTGGTCCTGCTGATTTGGCTGGCAAGAAAGCCGGTGCCCAACAAGGTACAACCGGGGCCTTTGCAATTTCTGATATCGCCGGAGCAAGCCTTCAGAATTACGACGAAATTGGCTTGGCTATTGCAGCCCTCGCCCGGGGAGACCTGGATGCGGTTGTAGCCGACGGACCTATTGCGGCAGACTTTGCCCTCCAAAACGAAAACTACGCCAACACCCTCAAAATTGTTGGTGACCCCTTCACCGAAGAATTCTATGGTGTTGTAGTTCGAAAAGGCAATAGCGAAGTTCTCGACCTGGTAAACCAAGGCCTAGCGACAATTACAGCCAACGGTACCCTGGAACAAATTAAGGCGAAATGGCTTTACTAAAATCGGACACAAAAAATGAACCTGCCTCCCCTCGGGGGGGCAAGGTTAAAATTGACGTGGGCGACGGGCAGCTCATTCCCGACCGGGCCGATGGGTCAATCCTCAGCGCCTGGAACATCGCCTTTTTTGGGGCCCTGTCCTTACTCGTCATTCTCCCGGTGGTAAAACCCGACCCTTACCTACGAATCATTCGATTCATCCCCGACGGAGTCTTGGTCACCTTCCAAGTTACGGTCACCTCCATCCTCTTCTCGGTAGTCATTGGGCTCTTTACTGGCCTGGGGCGGATTTCTCGCATCGCCTTCATAAATCGTCTAGCTACGGTCTATGTCGAGGTAATCCGGGGAATCCCTCTCTTGGTACAACTCTTCTATATCTATTTCGCCCTGGGCGGATTTCTCCAACTGCCACCAATGGCGAGCGCCATTACGGCTATGAGTATCTGTTACGGTGCGTATATGGGCGAGATTTTCCGAGCCGGACTCCAGTCCGTCCCGCGAGGACAATTTGAGGCTGCCTTGGCCCTCGGTCTCAGCCGTCGACAAGCTATTCGCAAGGTGATTTTACCCCAAACAATCCGCATCATTTTACCCCCTATTGGAAACGAGTTTATCGCTATGCTCAAGGATAGCTCCCTGGTCTCAATCCTTGCGGTCTCTGACCTCCTACGCCGAGCCCGAGAATATTCCTCGGTTACCTTTCAATATTTCGAAGCCTTCACTATCGTGGCCCTGGTATATCTTCTGCTTACCCTCTTTTTCTCCCGGCTGGTAGGTATGCTCGAAGAAAGGATGGACACCCGTGGCAAAAAATAACAACCAACCCCTACCTCCCACCGACAATAGGGTTACTATTCGGAACGCCACCAAGCGATTTGGGAGCCTAGAGGCAGTAAAAAACGCAAGCCTGGAAGTAAAACCCGGGGAAGTTGTACTTATTATTGGGCCCTCGGGTAGTGGAAAAAGTACCCTGTTGCGAAGTATTAATCGCCTCGAAAACCTTTCCAAGGGCGATATTTGGATCGACCAAGATTCGGTGACCGAACAAGATTCCGATATTCGCAAGATTCGCGAAGAAGTTGGTATGGTATTTCAGAACTTTCATCTTTTTCAGCACCTCTCGGTCACCGAGAACATTACCCTTGCCCCAATGACCGTAAAAAAGATGTCAAAGGCCGATGCGGTCACCGAAGCCAATAGACTATTGAAGCGGGTTGGTCTTCTGGAAAAAGCGGACGTTTACCCCGACCAGTTATCGGGGGGGCAGCAGCAACGGGTCGCCATTGCCCGGGCCCTGGCCATGAATCCAAAAGTTATGCTCTTTGACGAACCAACCAGTGCTTTAGACCCCGAAATGGTCAAAGAGGTTCTGGACGTAATGTTAGACCTAGCGAAGGAAGGTATGACTATGTTGGTGGTGAGCCACGAAATGGGCTTTGCCCGGGCTGCAGCCGACAAGGTTGTATTTATGGACGAAGGCCAAATTGTGGAAATTGGCACCCCCGAGGATATTTTCGATCGTCCTAGCTCCGAACGTACAAAGAAATTTTTGCAACATATTTTGTGAAACCCGGTTTTTTCTAGTATATTTTGGTTGTTGGAGGATTCTATGAGTCAATTTAGTAACGCTTTCGAGCAAAGTCGTTCGGCAACCCTTAGCCGGAATATTCTACGAAACGTCTACCTGTGGATGACCCTGGGCTTAGCACTCACCGGAGTGATTGCCCTGGGTGTTGCCAATAACCCACCACTCTTGCAGGCCATTTTTACAAACACCGGTCTGTTCTTTGGCATTATCATTGCCCAACTGGCGATGGTCTGGATTCTTTCAGCCAGCATCATGAAGCTGAACACTACCGTCGCTACCCTGATGTTTGCTGGATACGCTGCCCTCAATGGCCTGAGCCTTTCCATTATATTCCTGGCCTATACCGGAGCCAGTATAGCCTCGGTATTTTTTATTACCGCTGGAACCTTTGGGGCTATGAGCCTGTACGCAATTACCACCAAACGGGACCTGTCGGGCTGGGGAAATTACCTCTTTATGGCTCTCATCGGTTTAGTGGTCGCCAGCCTGGTAAACGTCTTCTTACGAAGCGACGGAATGTCCTTTATTATCTCGATCGTTGGGGTCCTGCTCTTTACCGCTTTAACCGCCTACGATACCCAGGCGATTAAGAAGATGAGCGATTACTACGGCGATGGAGTTGGGGAAGAAAACTACGTACGTCTGTCGATTTTAGGTGCTCTCAAACTCTACCTGGACTTCATCAACCTGTTCTTGTATTTGCTACGGATTCTTGGAAACAGAAAATAAACTATGACTGATTTGGTATCCCCGCTCTCTGAGCAATTCGCCTAAAAAAGGTACCGCGGCGGGGATCCACCATTGCAAATCGTCTTTTTTTCCTGGCCAAGATTCTAATACCTTATCGATTAGGACCCGAGCTATGCCCAACCCTCGGTATTCGGGCTCGACGTACAAGAGATTGACCACCCCCCGACCAGCTTCATCCCGAGCGATCCGCAGAAACCCAGCCCCCGAGCCATCGGGGGCGGTGGCGTAGGCCCCGTAGTCATCGATTCCTGATCCCGGAGCCAACCGATTTCTTCGATCGATCCACAAGTCCCGCTGCCCATCGGGGTACAATTCCTTTGCCATTACACTATCCCAGCCAAGAATCAGTTCGTACAATCCCTTCTGACCTAACCGTTCTTGAATCTGGGCTATCGAACCGCTAAAAATTGCAAAGTTGTCCAGGACTAGGTCATCAATTTCTTCGAAATCGGGATTGTCGTAGGAAATTCCGTATGTATCCATGGTAGCGACAAACCAATCAACAACCACCCGCTGCATCGATTGGTCCTTAAACCGGTACCAGCGCTTGGCCACTTCGGGATACTGCCGAAGTACATCCTTGAACTGACGAAAAACTCCCCGGCCCGAGACCAAAATTCGCTGAAGCTCGACCCGGACCAAGGGATTATGCAACTGGCCGACAAAACGTTCCATGAGGTTAAACCCATCGACACTCTGCCAGGGCGGCACCTCGACGTAGCGGGGTGTATCCTCCGAACCCAAGGCCTCGATATCCTTGATTTCTACCGATGGCATAACGATCATTCGATCCAGGTCTAGGTAAAAATCATCATCTTGGTTTTCCATACCAAAAATGACCTGATCGATGGTTTCTTTTGTTAACTGTTTCCCAGCCACTTATCGCTCACCCTTACTTTCTTCTCGAAAGGAGACCAATCCGGGGGCTTTCTGTGGCCCTACCGCCTGCTCCAACTTTTCCAAATCTTCGATTTTTTGGCTTACCCTATGAAAGGGGATTCGAGTTGGTCGAGATAATAGCCGGTGGCTGAACATGAGGTTTCCATCTTCCAGACTTTGGGCACTGATGACGAGGCGGATTGGAATGCCTAACCGATCGGCGTCTCGAAATTTTTCCGTCACCGGGATTTTTCTATCATCCCACAGAACAAAGTCCTGAATTTTCTCATAGACGTTTTCGGCGATTTGTTGAATTGTCTTTCCCCTACCAACTACTACCAGGAGAGCCTTGTAGGGAGCAATCGACAAGGGCCAACAGAGACTTCGATGATCCGACCGATACTCGGCCACCGTAGCCATGAGCCGACCTATGCCTAGGCCATAACTGCCCAGATGGGGGAAAATCTCATCGCCCCGCTCATCGACCAAGGAAAAATGCATACTCCGGCTGTAGGAGTCGCCCATTCGATACAGGTGAGCCAACTTTTCGACCTTTTGGCTGGCAAGTTCGCCCCCACAGTGGTAACAACGACAATGTTCATCTACCCGGGCAATATCCCCTACCACGTCGCCACCAAAATCGCGCCCAAAATTTGCATTTGCATAGTACAAACCATCCTGGTTCCCGGGCATAATAAGGTTTGTACTCTCGGCTACGGCATTATCCACCACAATCCGAAGCCCCCACCGTTCCCGCTCCTCGGAATCGAGGTTCAGAGGTGAGACGAAGGACGGAACTAAACCTAATTCCAACAGCTCCGCATCCCGGGCCAAACGGACCACTGGCTCACCCAGACATCGGCTGAGCTTATCCCGGCTAATATGCTGATCGGTGCGAAGTACAGCCATAGCTACTCCATTGACCGTCACGTACACGGGACAGTGAATGAGACGTTCGGGAGGAACCCCCATGGCACTTTGCACCTCGTGGGGGGTCGATTTTTGTAGCCCAGGAATTACCTCGAGGGGACGTAATCGATTGGCCTTGGTTTTAAACAACCCCACCGCCACATCTTGATTCGCTGAATAATCGCAGTTTTTGCACGAAATCAGGGTATGCTCGCCTTTTCGAGCAGGGACAAGAATTTCGTAAGCTTGGTCCCCAGCCGAAAACTCCGCTGCCCCCGGGGCAATAATCACATCAAGCCCAAAACAACTAAAAATCTTCTGAAAGGTTTGGTAGATTTTTGGAAAGAAGTTATTCAGCCCTACTTCGGTAGCATGAAGGCTAAAGGCGTCGGCCATAAGAAATTCTCGAGCCCGAACCAGCCCCATGGCGTGGGGTTCCTCGTCGCGAAACTTACTTTGAAACTGGTACAAAAATGACGGTAACTGCTGAACATCGTTAAAACTCTGCCGGGCCAAGGCGATGCAGGCCTCTTCGTGGCTGGGACTCAACACTAAGGACTTATCCTGCTTGTCTTTGAAGTAGGTCAGTTGATCGGATAGTACCTGGTCGCGGCCGGTTTCGGTCCATAACTCCGAAGGCCCTATCAAGGGAAGAAGAATCTCCTCTCCCTCCAAGGCTGCAAACTCTCGCCGAATTACCTGCATGATATTTTCCATAACCCGGCGCCCAATGGGCAAAATTCCATAGAGCCCTGGTCCAATCTCTCGCACATAACCACCCCGCAAGAGCCGATTCATTCCAGGATTGGCACTATATGCCTGTGAGACTTGATGGGATTGGAGGTAGAGTCGGGAATACTTCATATCTTGGATACCCTAGGTATTGTAGGAAGAATTTCCCCAGTCCGCAAGGGATTATGCAACTCTCGAGATTAGCGGACGCCGTAATGCAAAGGAGCCCTAAACGAAAGTCCGGTGGGTTCTCGACCGGATTACAAGGAGAAAACGAATGCTCTTTCGCCGCGAGGAGGACAGAATACTCTCTTGATTTATTTTGGATAAAGGGCCGGGCATGCCTTGACGACCTGTAGGAGTGTCGGCTATTACTAAAGAAGACTTATTAGGGGAGCTGGGTAACCGGCTGAGAGGAAGCGATCGCTTCGACCCATGACCTGATCCGGATAATGCCGGCGTAGGGATATAGGATATCGAATGATCGTGAACCCGCAGCCCTGCGGGTTTTTTTCTTGGCTCTTCATCTACCAGACTCCTCCGTGCAACACATCGTTATGGAGGTCCGTTCATGTTAGGTATTTACTCTCGGAGTCGAAGAACTCTCGCCGCATTATTCGTCACCATCTTGGTGGCGCCAGCATCAGTCACCGCTGGAGGCGCAACCGAACGCACCACGGAGATAGAGACCCTCACCGTGGCTGCCGCCGAGGAACCGGGTAACCTCGATCCCTGCTTCGGCGGATCGCCAATTACCACTTCCGTGGTTATGGCTGCATACGACACCCCGGTGACCTACGCAACAGAACAGCGCAACGGTTATGGTCTACAGGTGGCCGACGACCTCGACGGTTGGCGCCCCGCTCTGGCGGAACGTGTCGAGGTGTCCGAAGACCGACGGGGCGTCACCTTTTATTTACGTCGAGGTGTGCGGTTCTACCCCTCGGGTAGCGAAATGACTGCCCAGGACTGGATCTGGTCCTGGGAGCGTCAGCTCGCAAAACCCACAATCGGGTGGTGTGGGTTCGAAAACCTTCAGGCGAGTATCGTAGACCCGTTACAGATCACGGCTGTGGACGACTACACCGTGCGGATAGAGCTCAATGAACCCAATGCCCGGGCGTTGCCGTTCATGCGCTTTCAGATGTTCTCGATCTATGACAGTTTGGAGGTCAAACGTCATGCCACGGAGGACGACCCTTGGGCCACGGAATGGCTGGCGCAAAACACCGCAGGCACCGGTCCGTACTACATCAAGGAGTGGGACGCCGGTCAACGGGTGCTCCTCGAACGCAACCCATACTACTGGGGCGAATCTCCCGAATATCAACGGATTGAGATCAGAATCGTCCCCGAGGAGAGTACGAGGCTGGCCCTGCTCCAGCGGGGGGACGTAGATTTGGTCAAGAACGTAAGCCCCGGAATGGCGGATCGTGTGGGTGACGTACCAGGAATCGTACGACTCACGATTCCTTCGGGCAACCGCGTGTACCTCGGTTTCAATCTCACCGACCCCGTGGCAAGCAACCCCGTGCTCCGTGAGGCGGTCGCGTGGGCGGTGCCCTACCAGTCGATCGTCGACGAGGTATATGAGGGCTATGGCCGGCGTCTCCGGAGCTTTATTCTTCCGGAGCTCGATACGTACAACCCGCAGGAGTTTCCCTATGAAACCGATCTGGACCGGGCGCGGGATCTAGTATCACAACTCGGTGCCCAAAAAAGGTCGATGACGCTCGTTGTTAACGCCGATGTCAAGATCGAGAACGATGTGGCGGTGCTGGTACAGGACTACCTTTCGCGGATTGGTCTCGACGTGGCGGTGGAGCCGATTCCCTCTGGACAGTTCACGTCCCGTCTCTTCGGAAAGGACTTGGGATTCTTTATCACCTCCGGCGTTGCGTGGATCGATGATCCGTCGGCGATTGTGGGGTTGTGGATGGTGAGTGAGGCCCAGGGTAACTTCACCATGTTCTCGGATCCGCAGGTTGATGAGATCCAGGAAACCTACCTCTTTGCACCGCCGTCTGTGGGACGTACCACTGCATACCAAGAAGCCCAACGACGGTACAACCAGGAACTCAGTGTCGTATACCTCCTTCTGGCGGATCACATCGTACTCCTGGACGAGTCTGTGACGGGGTACACTTATTACAAGGACACAGCCACGCGGTTTCAAGACCTGAGCCCAGCGGAGTAGTCGGTCGAAGAATGCGCATAACGCTCCACATAGCGCGTCTGTCCGCGCGATTCGTGTTTACTGTTTGGGGAGCGGTAACCCTCGTTTTTTTTGCCTCCCGCCTCGTCCCCGCGGACCCGGCCCGGATAATCGCTGGAGTCCAGACCAACGAGGAATCTATCGCCGCAGTACGCACCAAATATGGGCTCGATAGGCCCCTCCCAGCCCAGTACGGGGCGTATGTAACCCGCTTGGTCAAGGGAGACTTTGGGCAATCGAGCATGAGTGGGCGCTCAGTCGGAACGGAACTCCCACCACGCCTGGCGGCGACCGTTGAGCTGGCCCTTTCCGCCGGGGTGCTAGCAATACTAGTGGCGATACCCGCAGCGCTCCTCGCTACCCGTCGTCCTCGGGGAGTCGCATCTCGCTTGTTCGAAGTAGGGAGCTTCGCCGGCACCGCGATGCCCGCATTCCTGGTGGCGGTGGTATTACTCTACCTGTTTTACACCCGCCTTGGGGTGGCGCCCCCACCTCTCGGTCGGCTTCCGCGCGACCTGTCGACGTTTGAACCGGTAACAGGTCTCCTAGTCTTAGACGGACTCCTTCGAGGAAGACCGGAGGTATCGGCGGGTGCGCTGGCTCACATGACCCTCCCCGCCGTTTCCCTGGCGATCTCGTTACTCCCTCAGCTCCTGCGGGTGATACGGGCTCACACCGAGCGAGCCCTCTTGTTGGGAGCCACGCAGGCGGTGCGTCGCGCCGGCTTGGGTGGTGTGCGCTTCTGGGGTACCTATGTGTTACTCCCGGCGGTAGTGCCTACCGTGGCGCTCCTGGCGGGCTCCTTCGGGTATCTTTTAGGCGATGCCGTGGTGGTAGAGGTGATTTTCGGCTGGAACGGAATCGGCTCTTGGGTGGTATTGGCGGTGAGCAACGGCGACTACAACGTGGTGCAGACGGTTGTACTGGTGGTGGCCGCCGGGTATTCAATGGCGTACATGGCGGCGGACGTGGTAGCCCGGGCGGTTGATCCCCGCATGCGGGAGTCGCAGCATGGGTAGAACTTTCTTCCGGCGGGGCATAGTAATGCCACCGGTGTTGCTCGCGGCAGTTTTTGTTGCCTTGGCGATAGCCTCTGGCGGTGCTGATCCCGGGCGGACCGACGCTCCCGTACGCCTAGAGCCTCCAGGTGCCGAATACGCTCTTGGCACCGACGATCTGGGACGCAACGTTGCCGCTCGTACCCTGGCGGCGGCTCGTTTCGACTTGTCGATCGCTATTGTGGCCTCCGCAACGGCGTTTGTCGTTGGTATCACACTGGGGGCACTCGCGGCGTACTGCGGCGGGATCGTGGAGGTCGCGATCATGGCTGTAATGGAAGTTGTTCAGTCAGTGCCCGGAATATTGTTGGGGCTGTTCCTGGCGGTGATACTCCCTGGCATTCCGGGGTTTCTCATCTTGGTGATGGCGATTGGGGTGGTAAACATCCCCGTGTACGCGCGCCTCACCCGCGCAGACCTGAGGCCTCTGGTAGCCTCCCCGGTGAGTGGGGCGGCGCGCCTCGGTGGGGTCCCCCACCGGCGGATTCTCGCCGTATACCTTCTGCCCCAGGCGCTGACCTCGGCGGTCGCGTACCTACCGGTCCAGGCGGGATTCTCGGTCTCAGTTGCTGCGGGGTTCGGGTTCATCGGCGTGGGCATCCGCCCCCCTCAGGCGGAGTGGGGTCTCATGATCCGAAATGGGCTGTCAGGCCTGTTGTATCTCAACGCCTGGTGGCCCACTCTAGTCCCTGCCGGGGCGCTTGCGGCGACTGTCCTGGCATTTTACACCCTGGGGAACGCCTTGGCACGGGGACGTCGATGATGGTTACTCGCGTGGAATTTCTTCAGATCCGATACTCCATGGCGGAGGACACCCCGGCGGTGAACGGCGTATCGCTGACTGTGCACCGCGGTGAGGTGGTAGCAGTGATCGGACCCAGTGGTTCGGGAAAGACTTCCGTCGCACGCTTTCTCGTAGGAGCTTTAGCCCAGCACGGTGCTAAAGCCTCTTGGCAGCACTTCGATCAACCCCACACACCAGCCATGGTAGAGCAGGAAGCGCAGGCGAGCTTACACCCCCTGCTTCGCGTCGGCCGCCAGTTGCGCGACTGTCTTCCCCAGCGAGGAGACCCGGCAGGCGTACTCACCGCGGTAGGACTTGACTCGAGCATCTATGCGCGTCGCTACCCGTGTCAACTAAGCGGTGGCGAGGCCCAGCGGGTAGCGATCGCCCGGGCATTGGCCTTAGATGCCGACCTAATTGTCGCCGATGAGATCACCGCCAATCTGGATGTCATCGCTACCATGAAAGTGTTAGAGGCACTACGCCGTGTCGTGGACTCGAGGTCTGTCGGGTGCATCTTGGTTACCCATGACCTCGAGGTTTGCCGCGCCGTAGCGAACCGAGTGGTGGTGCTCCGCGAGGGGGTTGTAATTGGTGAGGGTTCACCACGAGATCTTCTCCCCCCGGTGCCGGGGAGGTTGCTATGATATTAATGGTCCAAAACCTTACCGTGACTGTCCGGGGTGCCGGGGACGTGGTGCACCGGGTCTCGCTCCAGTGTTCTTCCCGGGAGGTGGTGGGGATCACTGGACCTTCAGGGGCAGGCAAGTCGACATTGGCTCGCGCGCTTTGTGGCCTGCAACACCCAGATGTGGGGCATGTGTGGACAACCCCGACGGCTGGTTCGGTGCAATTGGCGTTTCAAAACGCCATCGACACCTTCCCTCTCCACCTGCCGGTGGCAATACCTCTTATGGACGCATATCGCTACGGCACCCCCGCCGGAGCGCGATACGATCGCCGGGCGGCGCGGGGAGTCCTAGAGTCCATGTTGGAGAATCTGGGGATGTCTAAAGAGCTCCTACCCCGGCGTCCCACAGAGGTCAGCGGTGGACAACTCCAAAGGCTGGCCCTGGTGCGTGCCTTGGCACCTAACCCAGCGTTTCTCGTTCTCGACGAAATCACCTCGGCACTGGATGAGGATACCGAGCGCCAGGTTCTTTCTGTGGTGGGGCGTCACCGTCGCTTCCACGAAATGGGTGTACTTGTGGTATCCCACGATCTTGGACTACTCGAGCGTAACTGTGATCGGATTCTTGTAATGGACCACGGCGAAATCGTTGAGTCCGGTAACCCGACAACACTCTTTACAAGCCCTGTCCATGAAACGACGAGAGCCCTTGTGAGGGCTCGCAATACTATTTTGGGAGGAATCGTATGACCTACACCAGACTCAATCTTGACTTCTACCACCCCTGGGCAAATAATGCCGGCTACTATGTAGCACGCCACCGGGGCTACTATCGCGACGCCGGGATTGATCTAGACATTACCGCCTACGACCCGTACCGCGAGGACTCGCTTCACAGACTTGCGGCCGGCGAGATCGATGTAGCGTGTAACTATCCCCAGCGCCTCATGAAGCACGTCGAAGAAGGCGACCAGCTGATATCCGTGGCAGCGGTGAACACCACAACCTTTGAGAGCCTTATCTACCACCGTCGAACCCCGATTACGTCGCCCCGGGACTTGGAAGGGCTTCGAGTGGCTACTCCCCACTCGCCCCGGGTTCGCCAGGTGTTGCGGCGACTCATGGAGCGTTCCGGGGCCAACCCAGCGAACATCGAGTTTGTTGAGTACTATCCCGCAGAGCCCGATCCGTTGGAGATCGAATCCGGGGCGTTCGACGCCGTATGGGGATCGTACTGGGGGTGGGAGGGAATCCTCTCGCACATGGCGAATCCCGAAATAACCTGGCATACCGCACCCGACTTAGGCGCTCCATACATCCATAACCAGATTCTGGCGGTGACGCGGGAGCGGGTCGAACGCGACCCGGATTTTGTACGCTCATTTCTATCCGCGACCAAGCAGGGATTTGTCGAGGCCGCGGCGGACCCCGCCATGGCCGGCGAGGTGATGGTGAAGGTCGCTCCTACTTTTTCTCGGGAGCAATTTCGCCTAGCGGTGGAGACCTGTTCCCCCACCTGGGGGCTGGAACAGTGGGGCCGCCACAACATGGATCTGATTCTGCCCTATGCGAAGTGGCTGGCGCAGGAGGATTTCATCGAGGGTACGGCGGACCACAGTAGCGAATTCACCGACCGATTTTTGGAAGGCATCCGTGGCTAATACGACACCGAACCCGGACCCCCTCGACGTGGTGAAGCCGATCCACAACGCGATGAGTGAAGAAGAACTCACAGCCGTGCTGAAGCGGTATCCCGACGCCGGACTATTCCGTCGGCGTATCAGCAACAGCGGCAGGCCTTACAGCGCCGGCACGCTGATGGAAACTACCGAGGGTCGCTTTTTTCTCAAGAAGCAATCCCGTGGATTTCGCCGTCGCGAAGACATCTTGTGGCGTCACACCGTGATCGACCACTTGGTACGGCGGGGATTCCCTACGCCGCCGCTACTGGCAAACGATGAGGGCTCCTCCCTCACCGAGCTGGGGCAGGCGCACTACGAGCTGTTTGCCGCTGCCCCCGGCGAGGACCGCTACCGGGAGTTGCACTCGTGGATGCCCTTTGACCGCGTTGCCCACGCCCGTGCGGCGGGGGAGATGCTGGCGCAATTTCACGCCGTCACGCAAGATTTTCCGCTTGCCGGGGCCACACCGCTCGGTCACTCGCCGGGAACATCCATGAGCGCCCGATTTGATCTGGCCTTCGCTCCGGATATCATTGTCGCCCTAGGAGAGCGTATCGCAGCCTCTCCAACTTTGTCGCAGTTTTTCTCCCAACGCCGGTGGAAGGAAGAACTTTCCTTGGTATATCCCCAGCTCCACCGGGATGTGTACCCCTACTTAGCGGGGATAGAGCCCGCGGTGACCCACGGAGATTGGCACGCCAACAATATGTTTTACCACGGTGACGGCGTGGCATCGGTGATCGATTTTCATCTTGCAGACGTGAGCTTTCGCGCCTACGACATCGCTGTGGCACTGGATCGAAACGCTATACAGTGGCTGGATATTCTCGCCGGAGACACCGACGCAGTACGATTCGACGTTCTCGAATGCCTACTGCGAGGCTACACCGCCGTGAGCCCCCTGTCCCTTCATGAGGCGGAACTCCTCACAGCGTTGTTGCCGATCCATCAGCTCGACCTGGCGCTTTCCAATGTGGAGTATTATCTAGCACAGGAGGGAAAGCCCGAGCGCGCAGAGTGGGCCTACAGCGTATACCTTCGAGACCATGCTCGCTACTTTCTGACCTCGCCTGGAAAACGGGTGCTCGCTTTCGTCCGCTCCACAGCCGGCGATAGGTCACCGGCTCCGTAGGCTGTCAATTGACGGGACAGACCCATCGACAAAATAGCCCGAACTGTTGGGGAAGTGCCGGTGTGCTGCAAGAGCTCCATCGTCACGTTGTCCGTGAAGAGAGATCCTGAGTAGCTCACGATTTGCAGGCAGTGATCGATGCGATGAGTCCACCTCGGTGGCGGCATCCTGGGCGTCATCGGTGCGAGGACATGGGAGAGACTAACCCGGGCGCTTGAGGGGTTGAAGTACGAAGAATGGAGTATCGCTTAGTAGGCTAAAGTGAACCATTTAAACTTTCGTGAAATTTGGTCTGGACAAAGGGCCCAGCTCACCTATTCGTTCATTCTTTTTTAGTAGCAAACAGAGATTTTTAGCTCTAAACCTATTTCAGAGAGAGCTTTATCATTCGTAATCAAAGTAGCATCGTTTCGTCGTGCTAACACAGCGTAGTACATATCGTAGACTGAATGACTGTTTTTTATGCCTTCTCCGAGGGCCTCTTTCCATAGCTGTTTTGCATCAAAAAAATCATCGATTAGGCTAATACCGTCTTCAACATACTGAATGCAATCTTCATGACTTATTAGGTTTGCTTTAAAATATTTCCATAAAACATTTGAAATTTCTGAAACATATAAATCTGGTGCAATGACCCACGAGGATTTTTTGATCTCTTCATCAAATTTTGGTCTTTTTCCGTTTTTAAGAAGCACTTGTATTGCACCACTTACGTCTAATACAGCAATCATCTATCTCTATCCTCTCGAATGAGTTTCACCTCATCTATCCCTTTAACAGATGAAGGAATAATTCTTGCCTCAATCTTGGATAAGATTTGGGCTCTACGTTCGACATTAGATTGCTCTTGGCCCAGACTCTTCTGAAGTAGTACAATAACTTGTTGCGCAATTGTTCGATTTTGCTTTCTCGCTACCATCGAAATTTTCTTGTAAATATCTTCGGGACATTCTCGAACTTGTAATAATGGCATTTGATCCCTCCGCATACAATATACATTCTTTTGTATGCATCAGCAACACGAAAAGAATGTACGAAACATTTTTATCCCCATCCGGAGGAACTTTCAGGTAAATACTAGATCAGTACATACAAGAACGGCCTGGAATTTATCCACTAGCGTAGCGTCCACCTAACAAATCTTCGCCGGTTCCGGCTAAGTCCTAAAATTCTTCTACTATCAGAGTCTAACTTCCCAATTGTTTCGAATATATCGCCTTCCTTCAAAGAATTACGAAACGAGTGAGGAAGTTAGACTGAACAACCTAACTTTTCTTGCTATCAAAACACCATCCTGGGTCTTACGAACGATAGAAGCTCTAAACCCTAAAGATGTCATAGTTTTCTGCCCTCCTAGTGGCGAAAACTATCTTGACACCTAAGACTCCCAGGTGAGCCGGTTGGCGAAGGAACTCGATGAGGAAGTTACTTCCTGGCGATCGTTACCCGTAGGGCAAATGCAATACCTGATCCTCGACGCAACCTATGAAGCAGTACGAGTAGGCCCTCGGGTGGTAAAACAAGCCCTCCTGGTGGCTTTTGGGGTGGATTCTGAGGGCCAGCGTCACATTTTGGATACTCAGGTGACCAATAACGAGGCAGAAGTAAACTGGAGGACCTTTCTTGAGGGT
>Ga0210043_1000170_pt1 | contig 71907 bp, 74 predicted proteins | sample CryGeymet201501t_FD_183990 | JGI IMG/M metagenome (GOLD analysis project Ga0210043, IMG submission 183990) | Groundwater microbial communities from Crystal Geyser aquifers in Utah, USA - Crystal Geyser metaG 2015-01t (SPAdes) (version 2) | ecosystem: Environmental > Aquatic > Deep subsurface >... | reverse complement strand
TTATCGATTCGCGATTCACGGTTTCTATCGACGAATATGTCACGTCAGCTGTGCTTAGTGGATTCGCGGAACTACTTAATGCATTATTCGTTATCGATTCGCGATTCACGGTTTCATTATGACGTAATATTGTGAAAACGTTATTCGATACGTTTTCACCAAATGATTCACGAATCGATTCAGTTAAATCCTTATCATAAAGTTTCTTGTATTCCGTTCGTATTGTTTCATATTCACCGGACGTCATATTCTTCACAACAGCGTATAAATCGGATTCTGATTCTTTTATGTTGAATAAACCATCACCAACGATATCACGCATCATCGCTACTTTGCTCAATCCATTATACTTACGATCAATGGTTTCTATCGACGAATATGACACGTCAGCTGTGCTTAGTGGATTCGATATATCGGAACCACTTAATGTATTATTCGTTATCTGTGTTTGAATTCTCGATTGTAATTGTTCATACTGACGCGACGACAATTCACTCTTTAAATAATCCTCCATTGTATCGATTTTTCCAAATAAACGATTACGATTATAATCTGGAAGAACCGATGATTCAAACGACGACTTTATCGCATTATAATCATTCACCGTTTTTACATTGCGAAACGCGTATAGGATAGCACTCTCATCAGTACCAATACCTTCTGACGCTTTATGTATTAACGTTGAATTTGACGTTTGACCGTATTTGTCTAATACATATTCCTGATCAACAGTCCGTATCTCGCGATTTCCTGTTATGATATCCGATATATTAGTTACAGTATTTACTGCAGCATCTTTAACAGATTCAGCGATTAATATTGGTATACGTACACCAAGCTCTTTGATTAATTGTGGAATGTATGATTTTAATTTACTCATGTCTCCTAGAAAGAACCAATTATATATACCACTTATAAGCGTTTCTATTTTAAGAATTCGAAACACATCATCACCTAATATAATACCAGTGATTAATCCGGCAGCGCCGCCACCTAGGTTTCCTAATACTGGGACGACGGTCCCAGCAGCAGCGAATAATGCCGTGACTAAGAATGGTGCACCAAATATGCGAATGATGTTATTGATTTGCTCGCGATTTCGTTCATGCCATTCTTCTTCGGTGATTGAACCTAATATTTTCATCTGTAATGCATTAATCATTGCGCGAAATGCTTCAACGATAAGAATCCACTTAACGAATTTCTTTGCGACAGATCGTAATCGTGATGCAAACCAAGACCCGAGACCTGATGTCCATTTCGCTAATCGTGCCATCATAGTATCTGTTGATCCTGATAGCATTAGAAAGAACGAATTCGCTCTATTTAGAAATGGCATATATTTTGCGAATCGGCTGTTTGCTAATGATATCTTCGAAGTAAGATTCATTGTATTTTGGATTGCGAGTGGTGTACTAGGAAACAATCCACGAATCGTTCCTCCAGTTGATACTCTCGAGAAACCGCCGGGCAATTTACCAAAACTAACAGCCACGCGAGCAACTGTTGTTTGTATATGTTCAAATGTATTAGTGATATCGGATAGCGTCGTGCCTTTCGGTAACACATCGTTTATCTTATCAAGAATAAATGCTGTACTGAATAGAAACCCAGACGGCAAGAATGGTGTTAATATAGCAAGTAACCCGTCCCTCGTTTTACTAGCAACATTACCAATTTTACCGAGTACATCATTCATCACTTGCTTACGTTCGATATGCGCTTCATCTTTGTCACGCATTATCTCGAGTTTTTCTCTTCTCTCGTTATCAATTGACTTCTTAGCTGATTCTGCTAAATTAGAACTGGCTGTTCCTAGCGCATTAAAGAATGGTGTTACTTGTATAGGTACTAATGCTGTCTGATTTAAATCGTCGCTATCATGATTTTCTTCATTTGAACTTAGATTCTCAACATACCATTCATGTTTATTCGTAACATGCACTTCATCGCTAATCGTTTTTGCGAAATTATATAAACTAGCTGGCAATATGTCATCAACTGGGTTAGCAACTTCAACGTTCTTCTCCTGTTCAATTATATGAACATTCGGTTTGCTCGTATCATCACCATCCTTCCCTAGGGAAGATATTGCGGCGATTGCTGTTGCAATGAATTTTAGCATATTACTTTACCTTATTATTTTCTTGTTCAATCATCTCACAGAATAAATCGCGTTCAAATGGTATCATATTCTCGATTTCCATGAGTGAGTAATTGTATTCCTGAGTTAATTTGAAGTTTAGTTGATAAAAACTAAACAAATCGGTGTAACTCAGTATAACGTAAAAAAATCGTCGAGGTTCCGGAAGTATACTTTCTTCTCTACATTTAACGAATTTTTATATGTCACAACATGTTCGATTTTAGGCGACGCATCAAAGAACTTCTGTATCGCCTCGAAGGTTGCGTGATTTAGCGAATCAATAAAGTCCTCTTTTTCTTTATTCGTTGAAGACTTCCATGGGTATACGTTCTCTTCATCGAATACACACTCAATGCAATTTACTATAAGCTGCATCGCGACATCTTTCGGGTCATTCATTTTTTTTAATGATTCACTAATACCTGCATTTGGATGAAATAGCTTCATACTATATCGATCGTCAATCTTAATAATACCATCATGCGGTTTATTTGGAAAAATAACATTCACACTATTTAAATCTAATTCGAGATCGTATTCCTTCTCATCGTCAGAATCATTTACATGAAAGTGTACAATATTATCGACAGACTTCGCTCTTAATTGTATGAAGATATATTCCATGTCATATAATGGTATCAAGTTTACGTCAAAGTCTTCGCTCTGAATACAGTTCGTGATGATTTGTTTAATCGCACGTAACATATCAGCTCGATCACTCGATTCGCGAGCCATTAATAGAATCTTTTCTTCCTTCACAAGAAAAGGACGATATGTTAATGTCTTCTGTGTAGATGGTTGTGTTAATTCGAATGTCGGTGCTACGATTACAGGTAATGACATAATTTACTCCATGTTATTCGATTGTGAAATATTCGTAACGATATGTTACTGGTATTTTCGTTATTTGATCTGTTGATTCCCACGCCATTTGAATTTGATCATATGATATTGGATATACACCAGTTAAGCGATATGTTTTTATCTTTGTTCCTGATTGTTCATATATATTAATAACCATGTCGCGCGTGTATTCTTCATAATACGCTGGTGCATATTTAAAATCGCCCTTTAAGTCTACAACTTCATTAACCCAATCATACAGTATTTGTATGATGACACCCTGGTCATCAACAGTATGTGTTGCGATAATTTCTTGTGGGTTCGACCCATACGGAATCGTATAAGTTAAACCGTTACTGTATTGACGATAGTTATCAGCTGTTAGAAATGCCGCACCGGGTAATGCGATTCCTTCTGTTCTTAATCGTATTGAATTTAATGCGTTAAGTGATCCAATGTTAGATGAACCCGGTGGCAGAATGAATACCTCGAACGAATGTGGTCTTAGAAACCCACGTACACTGGATTTGAATGATGATACGTTAAATGTCATTTATTTTCCCAATATGATTCTTTTCGATTCGTTCCAAACATTCTGTTTATTGTCTTTTACGAATCGTTCTGTTGGTAACATCAACGCAATGTCCCATTCATTATATGGAATATACAGAAACCGAGATCGTCGATGTTGATTTAAATACTGTTTGATACATGGTCTGAAATAGCGAAACCTGCTAGCGCTATTTAATAGTTCATATGTTAATTTCAATTTTTTCGATTTGCGTATGTTATCTATTCGCTCAATTGAATATAGTGCATCCATTAATCGTGCACGAAATAAAGGCGGTAAGTAGTGTAAATTCATACCGAGAAATCCATCTTTCTTTCGATCAATTACGAATATTAATGGAAATCGATCATAATAAGGGAGTGTCTTTTTATGTTTTGGGTCGTAGAAGAACATGAACATGCGACCAATATCCGAATTACTCAATCTACTATACATATTCGCGCTTTCTCTCATCAACTTCGTATTATTTACTGAAGTGATTTGTGATGCACGATCGCGGAGCCAATCACGCGCGTCAATCGTACCAGGAGTTATACCAGCCTGCATTCCTTCTTTCGAAATCCGTTGAAAAATATATGTTGTCATTATCTCTTCTTAATACCTAGTTCATATTCAGTTAGTATTCTGAAATTCCATCTTCGTTCTTCACACCATTTACTTGCGGCTGCCCACTTATCATTATTAATAACCCATGTTTTTACTTCATATAAATATCGTTTTGACATCTTGGTCTGCATTTTTGGCTGCAGTGTTTCGTGCGATGGTTTAACCTCGATTACATCAATCTCGATTCCACCGTCTACAGTTTTCTTCTCAACCCAGAAGTCCGGGAAATAACGATGTATCTTACCATCAATTGACGAGCGGTATGGAATAAAAAATTCTTCTGATGACCAACGTAATATATTCGTCTGTGAATCGCAGAACGACATAAACTTCAGTTCGTAACTAGAGCGATACACGATTCTAGTTGGATCTCCTTTATATTTATGCGGGTTCTTTGGCTTAAAAAATCCTTTCATATTATTCCGTTATAAATAATAGTAATCATTATATTTATAGGTATCGTATGGCACGGAGTCGAAACTCGTTAACTGAAGTCAGTGCAAGCAGCGCACAGATGAAAAGTTCACACACAATACTAGAACGATCACAACTCGATACTCTTCGTCAGACTTCGGGAAGTCTTGGATATGGTGCAGGTAAAATTAATAGCGATGTAACAGGATCGCATAAAAATCAATCAAACACATCACGTGCAAAGTTAGACATTGGCGGTTTAGTTTCAGAAAATTTATTTGCGGCGGGGCATACAATGAAAACTGTGTCTACTCTGTTATCTAGAATCGCAGGTTCAATCGACAATCGAAAACCATTACATCGTAATATGCCAGAGAATAAGAGTGATTTATCACTAACAGCTGTTCGAGTTCCAAACGCGTTTCGTAAAACACCAAACGAAGAAATTCGTGATAAAAGACGTGAATTACTTGGTATGAACGACGAAGGTTATGAAGGATTGAAATTCCCGTTGGACTTAGAGGAAAAGGCATTCTCATATATTAAGCTAAGCTTCTTTAATTATCGACGACCATCATCAACCGTCGCTGGCGATCTTACGCGGGATGCAACATACATATACTTACCACTACCAGAAGATATGGTTCAAGATTTCTCAGTACGATATAATCAACAAGACATTGGTGGTATACGACAGATCGCAGATACACCAACTGCACGTCAAATTATCAGCGGCATTAATGCGGGGCAATCACTAGAACAGATAGGTTCGACGATTGATATGAAAACTATATTAAATGACGCAACTGATACTGCTAAGAACTTAGCATTTCGTGCTTTAGCAACAACAAACATCGGTGGGCTGATTGGGCAGGAAGTTGGTATGATTCCGAATCCGCATCCAACTGTATTTCTTGACGGTGTGGATCTACGTCAGTTCGATTTTGTATGGAAGCTTATACCAAAATCGAAACGTGAAGCAGAAATGATTCATCGCATTATTAAAACGCTTAAGAAGAAATGTTTGCCTAAGAAAGACGGCTCCTATCTAACATACCCGGCGTTAGTACAGCCAACGATTCAAGGTAACGACGAGCATGTTGATGATTATAAGAAATGTCTAATATCGAAAATCAACATCAATTATAATGGTGAAGGAACATCGGCATTCTTTCGCGATGGACGTCCAGTTTCAATTATTCTTACATTAGGATTTCAAGAAGCTGAACTATATCTTGAAGATGCCCCGAGCCCGAGAGAGTCGGTATAATGTCAAGACAGAATAGATACTTCGAAAAGTTTCCCTTCGTCGATTATAAAAGTACGCCCGCAATTGATATTACTAAGAGAGTTGCATTTAATTCTCGTGTTAAGAATTTTGTCACTGCCTTCTATACATACACATTGCGATACGACGATCGTATTGAAAACTTAGCATTCAACTATTATGATGATGTCGATTTTGATTGGATCATATATCACGCGAACGATATCATTGACCCGTATTATCAAGTTCCACTCGACTACGATTCATTTGAAGAATATATAAAAAACAAATATGGATCAGTGCGTAATGCTAAACGTAAAACGATTCACTATAAAAACAATTATGTTGGTGACGATTCTGTATTATCAACATCAGCATATGAAGCACAACCGGGATCACGAAAGAAATATTGGCAGCCGGTGTTAAGCGTTGTTGGTATTGCGGGTTATGAACGAACACAAGAAAGCTATATTGCATCTACAAACAAGATCATATCATTTGACATCACAAATGTTAATGGCGATTTTAAAGAAGGTGAAGTCATTGAATCGACATCAAACAATTCAGTGTTCGCTGAAATCACTTCATATACGAATACATCGATTATAGTACAGCACATAAACGGCGACTTTTCAAGTAACACAAACTTCACAATTCGTGGTGAAGAATCGAGCGCAAATGCAACAGTTATTGTGTCGACGACAAAAACATTGATCAATGTTATACCAACAGACGAACAAGTATATTTTTCACCGGTTTCATGCTTTGATTTTGAAGAACAGCAGAATGAAAATAGACGTGAAATTTATTTAGTCGACGAATCATATACGCCAAAGTTAAATAAACAACTAAGAGATACTCTAAAATAATATGAGTAATATACCATATGATGTATCAGATGTCATAATTGCAAATGACGAAATTATGTTAAGCAAATTCTCAGGTGGTGAGGCTCGTAACATTTACAACTTAGTTACACAGATATATTTACATGAATCATTGACGAATGCAACGCTATCAGCTGACATATACTTAGCTGAAGGCGTCGAACTCATTAACAATTTCCCAATGAATGGGGAAGAGTTCATCGAGTTTTCATTTCAAACACCATTAAGAAAAGAAATATCAGTTAAGCTGTTTGTTGAATCAATTGATAATCAGATTACTGCGGACAATTCTCTTATTAAATCATATGTTCTTCGTTGTGTAACCGAAGATTACCTCAAGAATAGCTTTCATTTGTTTTCACGCCGCTTCACGAATATGAACTATGATGCCGCGATCGCCGGCATTATGAATGAAGAACTCAAGACAAATAAGTCAGTTGAAATTGAAACGACTAAAGGTAAGTTTGATTATGTAGTGAATGCGGTGCGGCCGTTACAAGTAATCGATCTCGTACGTGAGCGTGCAGTATCAGGTGAAAGAAACGAATCATCACTCTTTTTCTTCTATGAAGACAATGAACAATATCGATTTTTAACACTTGAAAAGTTAATTGAAGATCGTAAAGAAAAATCCAAACGCCCTGATTATATTTTCGTTTATGATACCGCGAATCGAGCATCACCTTATGATAAGGTGATCAACTATCGAAACATATTAAGCTACAGAACAATAAACCAAGGAACGACGATTGAAAAAGTAAAGCGCGGTAGAATGAGAAATCAGATTCGTGAGTTTGATATTCGTACTGGTACATATTACTCGAAAAAGGAATACATCAACTTAGTCGATAATCCTAAATTTAAAAAGATCGATGAATCGTGGTTTGATTTCAACAGTGATGTTTTTAATGGTTACGTTACTGAATTTCCAGCAGTAAGTGAAATGGTCGTAAAGGATAGCACTAGGCCAGAAATGGAACACAATAAAACAATTCATATGAAGAGACCATTTGCTGATAAGTTACAGCAATATTCAGTTCATCTTCGTACATACGGCGATACCGATATATTACTGGGTGATACAATACGTTTATCGATACCTGAAATTACTGGTACGTCTATTGCACCACCCGAACAAGAAATCTTTGCGCAGAATTATATCATATTCAGTCAAACACATAAGTTAGAAAAAAGACAGAATGATGGGAGGTTCTCGTATTATATGAATCTCGATTTGAGAAAACCAAACCTACAAGGAAAGGGTATTGCGTAATGTCATATTATAAATTCGGAGATAATTTCAAGTGGTTCGTTGCACGTATATCAAATATCATGGACCCAGAATATTTGGGCCGTGTACAAATTCGTGTCTTGCACGATCAGACGGGCGAATTAGGTAAAAAGAAATCCACTCATGGTGTAGTGAACGAAGATCTATTATGGGCATGGCCCTTGAGTGGAATACAATCATCGAGTTTAAATTGGAGAAAACTAACAGAGGAAAATGCTGGTTTAGAGGAATTTAATACACCAGATTGGATTGACGCAGTTGGAATATCACCAACAGGTATTGCCGTTGGTACGTATGTATTTGGTTTTTATCTTGATGCATTCGAGGAAAATATACCGATCATATTTGGTACGTATCATAAAATGTCAATATATCCTGAGCCACCATCGGACGATCCTAATGTTACTTCGATGTTACAATTAGAAGAACCGGAAGAACCAAAATTCCACAGTGATGTCGCTGCTCTCGCGCGTGGATTCGCGATTGACGAAGAAGGTAATCGCTCAAGTGGACAGACATTACCCAAGAAATATGAAAGCGGCGAAATAGTCACCGAACCATTCACCGCATATGATGTAACATATCCTTATAACTTAACATATACGACAAAATCTGGTCATGCAATCGAGCTTGACGATACACCAGGACACGAACGAATTCATGTTTGGCATAAATCAGGTTCATATGAAGAAATTAATGAAGATGGCCGGCGTGTAGTTAAAACGGTTAACGATTCGTATAATATCGTAAACAAGAATCATAATGAATATATTCAAGGAAATTGGAATCTTGAAATCAAGGGACATGCAAAGATACTCACAAAAGGCGGTCTTTCAATTGCTGCACCCGGTGGCGTAACAATTACAGATGGTAGTTTATATGTCGAGGGTTCTTTAGGTACTAAGAAAGGTGCAACCGGATCATTCATAACGCTGTCTGGGCAGATCGTAACTGTTCAAGACGGTATAGTCACAAACATATATTAAGGTTCATTGTATGTCATTACAAGGTACACTCATAATAAATCAGCAACAGATAGATGATCTAACTAAACAGATCAATAATGCAACAGATTGTGCAGCATTATCACTTATATTTGAAAGCTATCTCAACGCGATTGAAGATATTATACGAGCAAAGATACAGACACAGGGTGACATACTTGAAAATATAATGCCGCTATTGAACCTGCCGAAGCCATCACCAAGACAAATTCTCAAATATATTAAGAAATTCGTTGGTGGTATGATCATGCCACAGCTTGAAGCACTGATTAATCTAGTCATTCAACTCGTGTCGTTTATTAATTCTCTACAAGCGTTAAGTAATGCAATTATAGGTGCACAAGATCGATTGGAGCGATGTATTGAATTTGGTATTATGGGTCAATTACGTTATCGTGTTGAAGTACAGATCAATAATTTAACACAGCCGATCGATGATGCTTTAACACGTATTGAATTAGCACAGATGCAGCTAGAAGTTCTTTTAGAGAATCCTTTGAATCAGCGCATCGTAACCGATACACTAGAGAATTTTCTAACAAGTGCACAGAGCGCATTCCCAGCAATTGAACAGCAAGTAAACGATTTCGCCAAGAGTGATTTTGAAGAGGAAGTGTTCTTTAGTGGTAATGTGGTACTAGGAGATACGTCATCTCTCGTAATTTCGGACGGGGTAATCGTCGGTGTTGCCGCTAACACAGGATAAATAACGTATGAGCGCAAGAAAAGTAAAAGATGAAGATCGATATAAGCAAACCGGGTCTAATTATCAGATCTATAGCGATTTCGATCAGTCATTTCTACCACACCCGTTCACCGGGCAAATTACACGCAGAACAAACGTCGATGCTGTAAAGATGTCAATTCGTAATCTTATTCTTACAAATAAATATGAACGATTACGAAATCCGGAATTTGGTGGTAATGTTCGACGATACTTGTTTGAAAATTTCTCGACGACTATTGGTGGTGAAATTGAAGATCAAATACGTTCAATTATAACGAACTATGAACCACGCGCGCGAGTGCTTGACGTAACAGTAACATCCGACGAAAACAATAACACCCTCGATGTTACTATTGTGTTCAGTGTTATAACTTCGCAGAATCGTCAAGAAATCAATCTAACATTATATAGAGTCAGATAATGTCAATAAATTCAAGTAAAGATTTAACTACATTAGATTTCGATTCGATTAAGTCGAATCTAAAAGAGTATCTTAAGTCACAGGACATCTTTCGTGACTACGATTTCGATGCATCGAATATCAATGTCTTGCTCGACGTATTATCATATAATACGAATCTAAATGCATTCTATTTAAACATGATTGCGAATGAAATGTTTCTTGACACTGCATTACTTCGTGATTCAATCATCTCGCATGCAAAAGAGCTCAACTATCTACCACGATCATTTCGCTCAGCAACCGCGAATGTCAATATTCGAATTCTCGGTAGTAACGCTGCATCATTAGTAATTCCACGAGGTACATCATTTACTGGAACTTCTGGAAATCGCAATTTTACATTCACAACAAACGAAAACATAATCACTGAATCGAATGGTTCGGAATTTATTGCGCGCGATGTCATCTTATATGAAGGCGATTATACGCGGGATTCATATACAGTAGATTCATCAAACGAATCACGATATCTAATAACAAACCGAACCGTTGATACGAACAGCATTATCGTATCAGTGATTGAAGATAATGGTGAAACGGTTTTATCATATTCACCATCACGAACGTTATTTGAATTAGATAGTACGTCACAAGTATTCTTTATTCAGCCGGCGGAAAATGAAACATATGAGATTGTGTTTGGCGATGGTGTTATTGGTCGAAAACCAAAAGATCGATCAATTGTCGTAATTGAATATCGAGTATGTAACGGCGAATTGCCGAACGGAATCGGCCGTTTTGTTGCTGACGATACAATTGGTGATTCTACGAGTGTGCTCCTATCAACAAATGCTAAATCGGCTGGTGGTTCGATTCCGGAAAGTCTGTCGTCGATTAAATTAAATGCACCGCGAGCATTCACTACACAAGAACGCGTTGTGACAGGCGCAGACTACGAAACACTATTAACAAATAACTTCTCGGAAATAAATGCAGTTAGTGCGTATGGCGGTGAAGAAGCAAACCCACCACAATATGGCAAAGTTATTGTTGCGATTGATCTTAAGACGACTGATCAAATACCGGCATCACGTAGAACCGTATATCGAAATTTTCTAAAGCGAAGAAGCCCACTTTCAATCGATCCGGTGTTTGTGAATCCCGAGTTCACATATGTAAAGGTCAAATCATTAGTTAAGTATAACATTAATGAAACCGCATTGAGCGCAAATGATATACGAACGATCATAACATCAACAATTCAAAACTATAATGTCGTTAATCTAAACGGATTCAATAAGACTCTATATTACAGTAATCTTGTATCACTGATCGACAGCGCACAAAAGTCGATTATTAGTAATGATACAGAATTGTTCGCTGTTAAATTATTCGATCCGATCGTCGGCACACCAATGAATTATGATATTGATTTTGGTATGACACTACAAGATATTATTGGCCAATTAGCAACTGTTCGTCCGTCGAATGAAATTTCCATTATCCGTTCAACGCCGTTTCTATTCAATGGTGTCGAATGTTTTCTTGAAGACGATGGCGATGGCATTGTGCGAATTATGACAAATCAGGAATCAGCGACAAGCATTATACGTAACGTCGGCGTCGTTGATTATGCGAGTGGTTTAGTTCAACTTGAAAATTTCAATCCACAGAATCTATTAAGTGGTACTTCAGTTGAATTAACGGCACGAACACTCGAAAAGGATATTACATCACAGAGACGAACAATATTAAGCATCCGCGATAATGATATTAATGTAAGTGTTTCACAGGTTCGTAGTCAATGATACCATTTGAGAAAAACATTGCGCCGTTAATCGAGCAACAGTTTCCTTCATTCTATCGTGAAGAGTCGCCATTATTCATTGCATTTACAAAAGCATACTATGAATGGATGAGCAATAATTTTCAGGAATTGATTCTCGAAGATGCGACAAATTTCAACGTAGGCGATACAATTACGCAAAACGAAACTGTCGGTAAGATTGTTTCTGTAAAGAATAATTCAATCTTCATCGAGAACAATGAATTCAGTTTTTTCGACTGTAATCGATTCTGCAATAATAACACGAGATTAACATCAAGCAGTGGTGGGGCGTCACTTGTTCTTGGCGAAAAGAAATCAAACCCGTTGTATTTCGCACGTAGACTATCTGAAATAAGAGACATTGATACAACTCTCGACACATTCATTCTTCAATTTAAGAAACAGTTTTTGCCTAATATACAGTTCACAACTGTATCAAACAAAGAATTGTTTATTAAGAATTCACTTGATTTCTATCGCGCAAAAGGAACTGAGCGTGCAGTTGATCTATTCTTCAAACTCATTTATGGATTTGAAGCTAATGTATATTATCCAGGCGATGATTTATTTCGCCCATCGGATAACGAATGGGTAAATGTAAGATATCTTGAAATACAGCCGAATGAAACGAACATCAGTTTCGTTGGGCAGGTTATATATGGTACCTTAAGTGGTGCAACTGCTTACGCCGAGCGTTTGATCCGAGTTAAAAAAGGTGCTCACTTCATCACGGTACTTTTCATATCGAATGTTGATGGCGTTTTTAGAACGGGCGAACAAATTGAAACTCGTGATCTATCAACAAACGTCACAACGAAAATCAATGGATCATTGACGTTTCTTGAAGTGATGACATCTGATTCAGGTTTCATTGTTGGCGAAGATGTCAAAATAACCAACGGTACTGGTCGCGATGGTCGAGCGCGCATATCAGATGTGCGTGAAACACAAGGTAGTATTGATTTTGAATTATTAAGTGGTGGGTGGGGTTATACATCCAATGCGCAAGTTTTAAGTTCAGACCGAATGCTTCGCGTTAATGACATCACAAACGAAAACACTGAATTCTATTTTCTAAATGATATAGCTGAACAATTTGAAACAATTCGTCAAGATTTAATTGAAGTTGAAGTCGCTAACGATGTTTTCTCGGTTGGCGAATCGGTTGAACTCAAAGATCCATTTGATGAAGTGGTTGTGAGTGGAACGATTCTAACCGTTGATAATACAACACCGAGTAACACAATCCTAATCATAAATTATTTCACCGATGTACCATTGGGCGGAAACGTACTAGATCTCGTGCCTTATGATGAGTTATCGCTTGAGCCTTTTCCACTTACACTTGATTCAATCGTCGTGATTGAATCAAACTCCGTGTCATCGAACACAATCGCGGTAATTGATGTTTCGGCGACAGCAAACGTAATAGGAACAAATCGCACTGTTGAAATTACATATGATAGTAATAATGACATATTATCGACTGGCGATCTTGTTGCTCAAGATGCGACGATTAATGGAGTACTTCGCGAAATTGCGAATGGTGTAGTTGTCGTGACAACACAAAATGCAAATTTAACATATACGAGCACGATCGAATATAATACTGGTTTCTTTAGATCGAATTTAGACATTCGACGAACAAACGACTCAGCGAATATCAACCCAATTTCATTCGCAAATACTCTCGTTGGTGTCGTGAATCCTATCAATACGTTCTATAATAGTGCAACGATATACGGCATTAATTCTGGTTTATCTGGTATATTGTCAGGTAACTTTACATATGAAAATGAAGCAAATATTCGAATCACTGGATATTCTGACGTCACAACTCTTGAGTATGCATATAGTAATGACATAATCAATACTGTTGATTTAGGGCAAACGATTAATACGACAGATTATAATCTGTCGTTGAGTTCATCAGCTGGATACGCAAACATTATTGCAGATGCAACACCATTCACGAATCTATCGATCGGATCGGTGTCGTTAATCGCAGAAACGAGTCTAGGTGAAGGGTACCCGGTTGATCCAATCTACATCATATACGAACCAAAAACCTTTCATCTCGAAAGATATGATTATGAAATTCAATATGATGGGCCATCTACGTATCGTAAAGATGAAACCGTTATTGGTGTTACATCTAATGCGAAAGCGCGTATATATGAAATCGATTTTATACGTAAAACATTATATGCAACGAGAATATCAGTTGCATCAAACGGGTCAAGTGAAGAAGATCTTCTTATTGGCGAAATATTACAAGGACAGGGCACCGGTACGACAACTACAATCGTAGATGTAAAAGAGAGACGCCGACACGCGCGCACTGGTCTTAATGCGATCATACAGAGTGACGCACAATCTGGTCAAGGATTTGCGACTCATTTCAATATTGTTGATTCTGGTTACGGCTACGTAAATGGCGAAATTGTAACACTTTCATCAATCAATGATTCAAGTAAAACGATAACAGCCCGAGTATATCTTGGTACAGCGGGTATTGGTGAAGGTTATCATCTAAATCGTAAGTCGTTCTTAAGTTCCGATAAGTTCATACAGGATAGCGATTACTATCAAGAATATTCGTATGAGATTTTAACTGCATTACCGTTTGAATTATATAAAGAAACATTAGTAAAGGTACTGCATGTAGCTGGTACAAAACCATTTGGTTCTTATGTAAGTACTTCACAGTCCGAAATGAGCATATCGATCGATTCGGACATAGAACAATCAAATGAACCAGAAGTTGAAGAATTCTCGGTGATAAGCATCACACCAAATACTGGTAGTGCAATAGGTGGTACCGATGTTGCAATATTAGGAACCGGGTTTGATCTAATGACACCAGTTACGATAACTTTCGGAATACAATCACCACTCGACGATCCGATCGTCGTAAACACAACAACAATTAACGCAACTACACCATTCAATGAAGCAGGTGTTGTAACCGTAACAGTTACACAAGGTAATAATGTAGGTACGCTAATTGATGGTTTTACTTATGTCTAATAAATAACTAATAAGATATCAGAGGAATAAGATGGCAATTCCAACAATTATAAAATCAACGGACGTGGGTGCACCAACACTGGATGGTGATAATGGGTCGATGTACAATGTTCTTAAGTGGGCGTTACCTCAGTTAGGTTGGACAATCGAGCATGATGATAGCGCCAACTCAGTCATCGCATTTCGTAACAATGCAAACACCGGAACGGGTACATATTTTGAAGTCATTGATAATTCATCATTAACATTTAACTCAAACGGTTCTATTTGTTCGTTGCGCGCATATGAAAATATGACCGCGCCGTTAACTGGTGACATGGTCATTGGTAATCCGTTTGGAATGGAAATCGGTTTCATTAAGAGCACTCGTGTTGGTGCAAACAGTGCAGATCCAGTCGATTATCAGATTATCGGAACCGACAAGCAATTCTATATTATAAACTCTGCGAACGTATTGGCTAATCTAACTATGCGTGCAAGTGGATATGCGTATGTCGGTGACATTAATGCATATAATCCGAACGACCATAAACGATTTATGATATCTGGGACTATATATAACACCGACGTTCCTTTTAGGTCGAACATCACCATCGCCACGCCGCCTGTATGTGAGAGTCAGGCTACACCGGCTTTTAGCAGCAATGGGGCGATAATGTCTGCTGGGAATTATATAGGTACGCGTTCTACGGATTCAGTTGTCTTTTATTCATCATCATTTCCAGCATGTAAGTCTTCAAATGCCGTTATTTCTTTTCTATCTGGTGGTGTGAATAATACGAGAGATCCTGGAAATAGCGCGCTAAAGACTGCGTATTGTGTATTAATCGATGCCGTCGATCTTGTCTATCGCGGTGTTATGCCTGGCTTACTGATCTCGCTTAATAATATTGTACCGAGTTATTCACCAATATATCAACCAAATAATTTATTTGAAAGAAAGTTTATAACTCCGAACGGTAAATACGCTAATTGTGTTATGCAAGTTGGTACTTCCTTTTATAGACAATTTGGTGAGTCGGACGGTGTCCGATACATGATGATATTCAATGTTGAAGAAGATTGGGATACGTTAATATGATCAGGAATATTGGTGGTGGAAGAGTAGGTAACACCATTGAGCTTATTTCAGGTAATGCTGAGTTTAGTTCAAACACAACTGGAATTGTCACCAAGAAAAACGGCGTTGCACAGTCGATGGTATATCGTATATACGATCAAAGACGAAAGAAATGCATTGCTGAGGGTGTAAGTGATAATAATGGCGAATTCGTCATTGCTAACTTAAATCCGAATCGTGATTATTATGTTCATATTAGCGACCCTGACGGTGTATTAAATGGTGCAGTGGCCGAATGGTTCAAACCATCGGTCGTTGAGGTGTCAAACTCTGCGCCAACAATATCATCTATAACACCAAATAGCGGCACGGAATTAGGTAACACCGATATTATCATTCAAGGTAATAATTTTGAATATGGCGCAAGCGTCACATTCAATAGTAATTTAGTCGATGACTTGACTGTTATTTCGACGAACATCATTTCGTGTAAGACACCTGCCGGTAGCATAGGTGCTGCTAACGTCGTAATAACGAATCCTGATTCATTAAATGTATCGAGTTCTGATCATTTCGCATATACTGACCATATATGGTCACCGAAGGAAATACCAGAAACATCATACTTTGATTTTGGGTCGGCATATAACATATACAACATTCAGTATGGTGCGAATACCGATTTCGTGAAATATGATGATACGAAAGATTTACTTGATGATAACAAGTTTCTATTTGCATCGAATAATCAGTCAATGAGTATCATCAATGATGTCACCGTTGGTAATGTTCTAGAATTCAATGCGTCAACACATGCGATGTTCAGTAATTTCGACAACTATGATGATATTGGATCTGATGATGGTGATTACTATATGTGGGTGGTGTTTAAAGCACGTAGCATATCGTCGGCTTCGACATCAGTTTCGGGTGGCAATAGAATCTTCTGTGGTAATGATACCGTTGGTAGAAATGGTTTTGTCTTAAGTGCAAAATCTGGTAACAACGAAGTAATTTTCTTTCAAACAGATTCACTCGGTTCTCCTGAAGTAGCACTTCCATATACATTAAATGAATGGGCAATGATTGGTGGTGGGTTAAGTGCAAACACAGCGCGAGCGTGGCTAAACGGTGGACTCGAAGCTAACACTGCGGCTGGAACCAGAAGTGGAAGCGCTATAATGGTTCTTAGTTTTCTTAACGGATCACAGTTTTTCGATGGTAATATTCGCATGGTCGGTTTTTCAAAGAGTATGCCAGACGCGAATACTAGACAGAAGATCGAAGGATGGGCGCTACATGAATGCAACTTAACATCGCTATTACCAGCCGATCATCCATATAAATCAGTGAGACCATAATGGCAAAAAGAATCATACCAAATCAATTACGTACACTGATTGTCGAACAGATTCGCGAATCTGTATCTGAAGAATCCAATACTGTATATTATGCATTCATTGCGGATCATATCACAGAGGGTGATACGGATGCAGAGGTCTCACAACCAGTTAACAATCTTAATGAGATTAATGTTAACACGTATCGTAATATGATTGCGGGTAAAAGATATATACCAAACGATTTCGCATTACTCATCCCAAAATATGTGTGGAGTGAAGGTACAGTATATGATCGCTATGACGATCGTGATGTACATCTATTTAGTAAGAAGTTCTTCACTGCAGTTGACGAAGATTCATATATTCATGTATATAAGTGCCTCGATAATTCAAATGGTGCACCTTCGATGTTTGCACCTATCTTTGATGATGTTGCTAACGCCGAGAATGGTTTTTATGAAACTGGTGATGGTTATCTGTGGAAATATATGTTCACGGTTGACTCAGTTACATATGAGAAGTTTTCAACACAGAAATATATGCCAGTCGTTTCAAATTCAAGTGTCACGATCGAGACGCAATCAATAAGTGGAACTATTGATGTTATTGTCGTTGAAGATGCTGGCCGATATTACAACAATCACATACACAATCGATCATTCGTTAATACCGATTTCACGGGTAATCCGACAATATATGCACTGCCTTCTGGTTCTTCAACAGTAGAAAACTATTATGCCAATACGATTTTACACTTAACATCTGGTAAAGGTGCTGGACAATACCGAAAGATCATTTCATCATTTGCAAACGGCGCTGGTGTATATGTTCAAGCAAACGCAGTATTTGAAACGACACCTGATATCACAACGACTTACGAAATAAGTCCAATGGTTTCGATCATTGGTAATGGTGATCAGTTAATCGAAGCAGAAGCTCGAGCGATCGTAAACTCAAATGCCTCAAATTCAATTCATCGCATTGAAGTATTGAATACTGGATCGGGTTATAACTTTGCGCAAGCAGAAATTTTAATCGGAACACAGGGCGCAAATAATGGCGGCAGTTCGGGTGAAACGATTGAAGTTGAACATGCATCAATTCGCCCAATTTTACCACCACTAAGCGGCCATGGCGCAAATAGTTCAATTGAACTAGGCGCATGTGCAATATCGATGTGTATTAATTTTGAAAATAACGAATCAAATACAATCATCTCTGAGAATACATTTGCGCGATTTGGTATTATACGTGATCCACTATTTGAGAATGTCGTAATCGATTTAGTCAAACCATCAAACGCGTCGAATGGATCAGATGGCTCTTTTCGTGAAAACGAAATTATTCATGGAATTACATTAAAGCGCCTATATGGTGATGTAAACATAAATGCAAGTAATGCAGAAGTTGAATCTGTTGCAAATAATACACAGTATATTAACGAACTGAACGTTGGCGAGTATGTTCTTATTAAGAGTAATGAAAGCGCTGATTATAATCATTACACAACAATTAAGAATATCACCAGCAATACACACTTGGTTTTGAATTCAGCTCCTACATGGACAGCATCAAATTGCGAGATATATTTTGCAAAGAAACATAGTGAAGCGATAATCACCGACGTAATCAGTAACACCATAGTCGTTGAAAAGTGCCAACCAAATTTTAGAACAAATGATCTAATCGTTGGAACAATTTCAAATGCAATTGCGTTTATCGACGAAATCAATATTCGCGATCGCGTTACTAATTTCAACACATTCAATCAGATGCAGAAACTCGTTGGTGTAATATCAAGTCTTGAAGACTTCGTTCCTAACGAAAAAATCTATCAAGTTAATTCGGGTGCTAGTGCATCACTACACTCAATCATTGATAATACGACAATGTATATCACTCAAATCGTCGGTGAATTTGATACAGCAGAAGAGATTATCGGTGAAGATAGTAATGCAGTCGTCGCTGCTGGTTTCAATAAATACAAAGGCGAACTAAATTCGACATCTGGTTCTATCATATACATACAAAATGATATTCCAGTTGAAAGATCAAATACATCATCAGAACAAATACGTGTCATTTTGGAGTTTTAAATAAATGCCGATTTCAAAGAACTTAACAACATCACCATACTTCGATGACTTCGATAGTGATAAAGACTATTATCGTATACTATTCAAACCATCAACCGCGGTTCAAGTAAGAGAATTAAATCAATTACAGACGATTCTTCAAAATCAGATTGAAGAATTTGGTGACGTCGTTCTTAAGCGTGGTACATTGCTTGATGGATGTCAAGCAACATTTAATGATGAACTGCCATTCGTCAAAATTCTCGATGTTACCGAGAAAGGTTCTGTTGCGAGCGTACCATCATACGTCGATCTTTTCGTTCGCGGTACAAATGCTAATGTCGTTGCACGTATAGTTGATGGTGTAAATGGATTTGAGTCACAAACACCAGACCTCAAGACACTATATCTACGATATCTAAACAGTGGTGTAAATTCAAATAAAGATGTATTTGAACCAGAAGAAACACTTGAAGTATATAATCGTGATTTTCGTTTATACGATATCGCAATCAATAACGGATCAACGAGTTTTTCGAACGCTGATCGAGTCGTTATTCTTTCTGCAATTGCCGTTCAGAACACAACGGGTGGTAAGACCTTTGGTAGTTCGTTCGTTGTTGGTGAATCATTAACACAACCAGGTGGTCAACAAGTTGAATTAATCGCGGCCGACTCTGTTTCAAATAACGAATTCGTTATTCTACAGATTAAACCATTAGATGCCGACCTAAGTACGTCAAATACGAGTGCATGGTCTCTAAATACATCACAGACAATTATCGGCGCAAATTCAACAAACGAAGCAGCAATCGTCGAATATGTTGGATCAGGCGCAAGCGCGACGTTCGCTACAACACCTGGTGGAACGATCGATACGATCGTGGTGACTAGTGGTGGTTCTGGTTATACGAAATTACCATTCGTTGGTATATCATCACAAACAGCATCCAATACAAATGTATCAACACTTAGTTTACTTCCCGCGAATTATTTAGCACGTGTGACTGTCGCGAATAATACGTTTGTTCCAGTTGGTACTGGATATTCTATGACAATTAGCGAAGGAAAAATATACCAGAAGGGATACTTCTTAAACGTAGAACCGCAGTCTGTTATCGTTGAAAAGTATTCAAATATGCCGAGCGACATCGCTGTTGGGTTTGAAACTATTGAAACGATCGCAAATTCATCAGTTGATGCATCGTTACTTGATAACGCCGCTGGGTTTTTAAATCAGAATGCCCCTGGCGCAGATCGTCTACAATTAACGCCGCGTCTTGTTGTAAAATCCGATGCAGCATCGGAAGGCGATTCGCAGTTCTTACCAATATATCGATTCTCAGAGGGTCGACCATATTCACAACGAACAACGCCTGAATATAACAAGATCGCCGATGAACTTGCGAAAAGAACATATGAAGAATCAGGTAACTATGTATTAAATCCGTTTGAGATGACAACGCGCTCAACTGCAAGTATCTCGAATTCTGACACATCATTCGCATATCTAATCGATCCGGGTCTTGCATATATCAATGGTTATCGTGTAGAGACACTTCGCAATTTTGCAAAGAACGTCGATAAGTCGCGTAACACCGCAGCCGTTACGAACACATCAATCGATGTTGTATATGGGTCGTATGTTCGTGTAAACGAATTCGCTGGATTACCTTCTTATAATACCGGTGATATATTCGAATTGCACTCAACACCTGGACTATCACTATCAGTTGGTAACGGTGCAATCGTCGGCCCGAATACTCAAATCGGTACTGCACGTATAAGATCGGTTGTATCAGAACTCGGGTCACAAGGCAATTCTAAATCTTCATATCGTGTATACTTATATGATATAAGAATGAATCGTGGTGCTTCATTTGAAAGCGTAAGATCGATCTATAGCACGAATTTTATCGCCGATGTTATCACGGAACTCGATCCACGAAATGATTCAAAATCAATCGCCGTTCTTAAAGATAAGAACAAGAGCTCATTGTTATTTAGTGTAAAGAGACCACTTAAGTCAATATCAAATCTTGACTATACGTTTAGAACAACAAGAAGTAATGTTGCAATTTCAAGTAACGGAGTAATCACGGTTGTTCCGGAGAGCGGTGCAAGTTTTCCGTATGCTGGTACACTCTCAACGTTAGAGAAGACAGAATTAACAGTTGTACCTGAAAATAATCTCGTTGCAAATAGCGATTTATCTGGAACAGTGTCTGCTACGAATACAACAATCACCGGATTCGGTACATCGTTCTTAACAGAGCTAAGAGTTGGTGATTACGTTCTCGTTGGAACTGATATCGCCGCGATCACATCAATTGCGAATAATACGTCAGCGAGATATGAACCTGAAGGTGAATTAAATAACTTAAACAGTGAGAACTTTAAAAAGATTCACCCAGCAAATATACCATTACCTATCGCGAATAGTAGCAACATTAGTGCAAGTGTAGGTGCGACGAATCTTACGATTGACATTGGTATGAATTTAACTAGTGCCAATACAGTTGGTATCATATTCAATCAGAAGTATGAAAACACGCCATCAGTTGATAAACCAGCGACGCGTAAAGCATATGTAAAGATTCAAGCAAACACAAATTCAAATGGTGTAAACGGACCATGGTGTTTAGGTGTTCCTGATGTCATTCGTTTGCGTAATGTATATGCAGGGGATAACACATCAGCAACAAATATCACAAATGAATTCATCGTCGATGTTAATACGAACGAAAGCTTCTATGATCTATCGTTATTAGTTAAGAAACCGAAATCAGCATACACGATTGGCAGTGATGATATATTATTAGTCGAGTTTGATTGTTTTGAAGCTGCATCTGATTATGGTGTTAAGACAATTAATTCATATACAATTAACGACGAATTATCGCTATCACAACTCGACGTCGATGCTAATAATTCAATCAATACGGCTGAATTAGGCGAAGTAATATTAAAAGATCGTTACTATGATCTACGTGAATCAATTGATTTTCGTCCTGTCGTAAAAGCTACTGCAAGCATTGCACTAACGCCAGCAGGAGCAACAATTAATCCAACAGTCGCAAATACTTCAGACTTCTTTGTTGCTAATGATATTCAGTTCCCAACACCAGAAGGTGACGCCTTCTTTGACGTAGAATATTACCTGCCACGGGTTGACACTATTCTGATTAATGGTACTGGCGAATTTGAATTCCTACTGGGCCGTGAAATTAATACATTCAATCCGAATCAGTTCCCATTGTATCGTGTAGATGTACCAGCATATCCATCATATCCAAAGAATCTATCATTTGAAATGAGTCAGATTCTCGATAAGAAAATTAGCAGCGGTACATTTTCATCACGTCGTTTAGATCGCTTTAGTATAACATCTGAGGAGATTCGTAGACAGACACGTGGCTACACAATGGAGGATATTGCTAAGTTGGATCGAAGAATCGCGATTCTTGAATATTATGCAAATCTTTCTGAGACTGAAAATAAGATTAGTCAGCTATCGATTCCAAGCACAATCGATTCTACACTTGAACGATTTAAATTTGGATTCTTCGTTGATAATTTCGCAACTTATAACTTCACTGATGTGGATTCACCGGAACATAACTCGACCATATATGAATATGTATTGCAGCCTGCGACGATCAATTATTCTGTTCCGTTGCGTGTTGCAACGGAATCAAAAAAATATCTAAAGGGAACTGAAATCCACTTCCCGTATAGTCGAAAGAAATTACTATCACAGTCATTCGCGACAACTGGTCCCGTCGCTGTTGTGGCACCTACACCTGTACCGGCACCAGGCGTCCCATCACCATCACCATCACCTGGCCCAGTTGTACCGCGGCCGGTGCCAGTTCCAACATTTGCGAACTCATGCAGAATCATTAAGCATCGTAATCTCAACTTTACTCCAGTAAACACCTCAGCCGAATACGCAGCGCAATCAAATCCTGCGACATGGGATGGTATTTCTGAAGAAACTACGTTTAAGATGACTTCAAATAATGAAGCTGAAGGTGAGCTTATTACGTTGAACTTCTCTCTTGCATTTGGTTCGGACCGATTTGTTATTCAACAGAGTAAAAATGCTACAACTGGATTCGTTACCGTGTTTGACACCAAAAACAATCTTGCACTCGTTGATAATCTAACAGAGACAGAACGAAGAACTTTAAATGGTATCTATGTACTCGATAGTGCAGCATACGGTGATACATGGACGCGTGATCCTGACTTCGATGACGCCGCGAATTTAACAGCCGATCCTGTATATGCAAATTCAAAAGACGCCGGTTTCTTGAAATATATCGGTAAGATTCAGATTCCATATAAAACATTCGGTGGACGATACTTACGCGTTATCGTACAAAAGGCATCACCAGTGTTTGCATATTATATCTGCTACCCAGCCGACGCTGTTCGTGATCCAGTTCTACCAACCGTTGGCTCAACTACATTACCTATAATTGACAGCGAACCAACACCGTTCGTAATTCAGGCACCAGGAACGAGTCCGTTGCCGACGATTGTGAATGATCCAGGTGATATTCGTGGTGTATCAGGTCTCCTAAATAACTATACAGCACCAAGTAATCTGAGTAACGATAATTTGAACAACGCGGTACAACAAGAATCCGAAACACGTGTCGTGTTATCTCAAACCAATAATCTTAGTGTGAGTTAAGGAATAAATGTAAATGACAGCTAAAATTAAAAACAGTGTAAACGATAACACCAAGAGCGCATTCACAATTGATAACGTGTTTAAATCATCAACGCGTCCGGGCACAATCGAGTTACACTTCAAAAATCTTAAGACACGTACGAAGTATAAAGTCTTCTTAACGAACTCCGACGGTAATCACGCCGAGGATATCACTCCTTTCTGCAATCCATACGGAGAAAGTATTGCATACAATAATGAGAGTGATACATTCTTTGAATTTATATCTACGGAGAGTGGTGAATTATTCATAGAAGCAAAACCGTTTGGTGTTGACTCTGTGAATCTAAATAATGACAATTGGAATGAGCAGTGGACATTCTCAAAGAATAAGACTATGTCGAACGACGTTGGTCGCCAAAATTTCACAATTATAGAATCTGCTAAAGTTACTTCACCTGGCAGTAGTGATAAAATCAAACCGATATCGGCAGTGAAACCACCGATATTTACACTACCGATTCTACCTGGCAATAAACCTGTTGTCGATGTAAAGCAATTCTTTAATGCAGATTACATTCAAACGTTTTTCGTTGATCCAAATTTACTTAACGGATCAAAAACAGTAGATATCACGGATATTACATTATTCGTACGTAACAAACCAAATGTAAACATGAACCGATCACTTAGAAAGGGCCCAGGTTTTACAGTATGTATCGTCGATACAGATGGAACTGTCCCGGTTCTAAATAAACAGTATAAGAATTCACTTAAGTCATTGTCTTGGAGCGAAATTCAAGTATCAAGCGATGCTAGTACTGGAACTGTTGTCGAATTTGATACTCCTGTGCGTTTACAAGCTGGCCGCCTATATGGTATTGCAATCGTGATCGATGATCCAGATTATGTATTTTGGTCGCATGAAAAGGGTCATGTTTTAGTTAACACAAATGAAACGTCCGTTGGTTCTCGTCGTGAATTTCGTGGAACTTTTTTCACTAAGACAAATGCAAGTGTAGTGCTAAACAATAATAACTTCGACGTCATCTTCACTGAAAAGGAAACGGTCGATCTCAAATTCGATATTCATGCAGCCGAATATGATATATCAGACCCAGTCGATATACACTTCGTGAATATCGATCAAGAATTCATTGTCGTGTCGAATACGAGCGATAATTGGGTTGGTAGTGAATATGTATATAAAGAAACCGCAAATGCAACGGGGAATGTAGCAATTAGCGCAGCGAATACTGTGTTAATCGGTTCAGGAACTAACTTCATAACTGATATTGCAAAGGGCGATCGATTACTTGTGACGAATGGTGTGAATTCACAAATATTAGAGATTGAAGGAATACAGGGTGCTACTCGCGCTACACTCAAGAATCGCGCAAAATTTTCAATGGCTGGGGCAAATTATAAAGTAACGGCAATCGGACGTGTTGATTATTATGACATCGACTCCAAGTTAATTGTATTACGTGAATCAAATGCAAACGCATCAGTTCGCTTTATGGCGAACGATGTTATTAAAGGAATTCAATCTGGTGAAGAAGCGACGATTCAGACTGTTGGTGCATTGGCGATATCAGTGTTCAACACCGATATGGATGCGTCAATACCAAGTCAGTTTAAAGTTGATGCAACATATGTTTTCGCTAACACGAACAGTGGTTCATATGAATTAAGCAACACTGTAAATGATCTTAAACTGTTCGAACCTAACTATGTTGATAATTATGACGCAATGATTCTGTCGAAATCAATTGAAGCCCAATACAGCGCTAACCTATATGACGAAGATAACTTCGGGAATACTGCTGGGAAATCGTCAAAATTTACACTATCATTCGATTATGATGGGATCAACGGTAAAGTATATGAAACGCCGTATATTGATGTATCTAAATTGAGCGTCGCGACCAAGCAATGGTCGATTAATAACGACACAACAAATGAACACACGAATTATGGAAATGCAAAGACAAAACACATATCGAAAAAACTACAGTTTGCGAATGGGGCGAGCGCAGAAGATCTTCGAATCATTCAGAATGCGTTTAAACCAATTGGTACTGATATTCGTGTATATGCAAAGATTTTAAATACAGAGGATAGCGAAAGCTTTGATAGTAAATCGTGGACAGAATTGGAGCTTATAAGTGGGCGCAACGAATTCAGCGATTCGCAAAATAAAGATGATTATCGTGAATATGAGTATTCGTTTCCAACAATTATTCCTGAAGCAAACGTGATTAACGGAACAATCACAACCGAGCTAAGCAATAATATAATAACTGGTGATGGCACTACGTTCACTACAGATTTGGTTGTTGGTGATATAATTCGTATATATTCCGAATTCTTTGAAGATAACTATGGTTACTTCGTCGTGAACACAATCGGTAGCGATACTACATTAACGATACACGAACCAATATCAAATAATGATCTCGTTGGGTCGAGTTTTAAAGTATCAACGGTGTCGACACCAAAAACGGCATACAGAAACCCGCAGAATATTAACATCGTTCGATACTTTGGTGAAAATGGCGAAGTATATGATGGATATTCAACTGTTGCAATCAAGACAGTATTGCTTTCAAATAACTCATTAATCGTACCGCGTGTAGACGATTATCGCGTAATAGGTGTATCAGCATGATTCGAAAAAATGAAGAAGGAATGGTCGTCAACGACAACACATCAGAATTTGCTAAATATGTAGCTGAGCGTAGCAATATCGTTCAGAAAAAGGAGATTGTTAATAGCTTGGAAAGAATCGATAAAAAAATTGATTGGTTGTTATCTTTCTGTAAAGATTGCTGCACTCACAATATAAGTAAGGAAATCTAACAATGTCATTAGGATCAGGCTTTTCGTTACTCAATGCAAACACAAATACATTTAGTGATTGGTTAAATAAGACGAACGAAATTATAACATTGTTACGTAATGATGTTGTCACCGCAAACGCGTCAGGTGCTAGCACCGACGGCAATGCTATTATCAACGGTACGATCGTTGCAAATACATTTGTAGTTGCAACAATTTTACGTGGCGGGACGTTCGGTTCAAATTCTACAATCGTTATCGGGACTGATGCACAATTTAACGATGATGTAGTGTGTAATACAGATTTAACAGTAAATGGTGATCTGATCTATGTATTAACACCTAATAATTATGTTAACTTAATACCACCGACAGATGGTAATCTTTTAGGCAACACTACATTTAGATGGAATGCTGCATTCACAGAACTCGATGTATCGAATACAATCGCAGTCGAGAATATTGATGCAAACAATTTAAATGTCACTGGTAATACTAATATCGGCGGCGGCTTAACAATTTCTGGTACAACAGAATTCGTGGATTTAGTCGTAACTGGGACGGCCAGTATAGCAAACCTCGAAGTGTCTAGTTTAGTTACTGGCCAAGCTGCGTTAATTGGTTTAGATGGATCGGCGAACACATCAGCGCCAACCGTGATCGATCAATTCACGGCGGCGTCATCAAAGGGATTTAAGTATATTGTTCACGGCGAAAACGCGGATGCAAATAGTGCATACGCAATTGAAATTATGTGTTCACATAATGGAACTGACGTATTCTACACACGTTTTGCTGAGGTGAGTAATCTATTCCCGTGTACATTAACACCAACGATTAATGGTGCAAACGTCGAATTGATCGCGATGTGCCCTGATGCAAATTCAACAAATGTACATATATTCAACATCGTTCGTATCGAGACAAGGTAAAAATCCATGGCTGATAAAAAATTCGAAGCAATTGACGGTTTATTAGTTGGTAATGACAGTATATTCGATGGTAAATTAACAGTTGCTGGTAATACTGTATTTTCGTCACAAATTAATTGCATTAGTATTCATGCAAGCGGCACAATACAAGCAAATGTATTTATTGGCTCTGGTGCAGACTTAACTGATATTGCGGCCGATTCTGCGAATACATTAGATGGATTGCCACCGTCAGCTTTTTTAAGATCTAATGTAAGTGATTCGTATTCGTCTGGTGTATTGACCATTACCTCAAACGGTTCGGTCATTTTCGACGGATCGAACTTAACAGTAAAACCATCGAGCGTCGTTCGTTTTTGGAATGATGTCGCTGTTAAGTTCGGCACTGCTGATTCGCCAGGTGTGACAATTAAATTAGACGCGTCATCAAATAGTATGACGATTCGTGGTGCATCTGCAAATTCACTAGGTAGTAATGTAAATTTTGCGAACAGCACGTTATTTGTAGATACAACAAACCGCCGCATTGGTGTTGGTACAGTGTTTCCATCAAGCGACCTAGAAGTCGATGGTGATGCTTCTATCACTGGTTTCTTAAGCGTAGATGGTCTGTATGTTAGTAACAACTTAACAATCGGAGTATATCGTGCGCTAACATTAGAAGATTACAATGAAGACGGCGGAATATTATACAACACAATGATGACTATTGCGAATGTCGTTAGCGTTGGTACAGCGACAGGCACAACTTCGGTGTATGAAAATGTATTACCAACACCACGCGGTGGCGTAATATATTATGCAACACCGACATTCGGCAATACACGAACATTTAGTTTTGAAACAGGGCAACCAGTTGGATCACAGGCATCATTTATACGAAATGGTGCAGGGACGGTTACTTTCATTGGTAACACTGGTGTTACCGTTATAAGTAGTCAGGGTTCAACACCAGTGATTGCAACCGATAAGACCGCAGCCACAGCAGTTTGTGTCGCGAGTAATGTCTGGTTTGTATTCGGTGACCTAGGCGCATGATGAATCTTCTATATGGTGTAGTCAGCCAATCATCAACACCGCAGATTAGCGGCGTTGAGATTCTAGAAGCCGTCACAGTTCGATCTGATGTTGTTACTACGCCAACAAAAACAGTTTCATTAACATTTTCGTCAGTACCCGCGCCAGGAGAGACGATCATTTATGTTGTATATCGAGAGCATGTTAATTTGATCGGTTCGTCAAGCGAAACAACAGGATTAACTCTTGAAGGTAGTTACACAACATCTACTGCCGGATTATATGCGCAAGGTGGATGCGATGTATATTCAAAGACAGCTGGTACACTTGAATCTGCTTCTCGTGAGTTTTGGTATTCTGACGCTGCAACTGCTGGACTTATATCTGTCCGTGGATATCGCCTTGACAATGTAAATCATACAAACATCGCGGTGTTAGCTAGACCAATACAAACGAGTATTACATCACAAATTATACCAGAATCAACATTTAATATTAGCAACGGTGATATGAGTCTAGTAATACATACAAAGAATAATAACAGTATTTCAAGTATAAGCGATTCATATATCACGACACCGACGCTATTCAATGCATCCAATGTTTATCGAGCTCGATGTTGGGAAAAGATACACGATATCAACGATGTTGCGCATAACGCAACAGTTACATGGAATACATCAGGTAATAGTGTTGGATTAATGGTTTATATTCCAGCCGCGGCATAAAAGAGGAATAGTATATGGCACAACCAACAACGAGAGCAGAGTTTAAAGAATTTTGCTTAAGAGCACTAGGCAAACCGGTGATAGATATAAACGTATCCGACGATCAAGTTGACGATCGTCTAGATCAAGCACTGCGGTATTATTGGGATTATCATTTCGATGGTACCGAGACTGTTTTCTATAAGAAACAGATCGATGCCGATTTAATCACTAATAGTTATTTTGAGTTGCCAGAGAATATTATTGGTGCTGTGCGAATATTCGATATTAGTGATTCATATTCGTCGTCCGGTGGTAATTTGTTTAATGTACGATATCAGATCGCTCTTAATGATATTTTCACTCTAACGAACGTTAACCTAATCGGTTATTACCAATCAATGGAGCACCTGGGTTTAATTCAAGAACTACTAGTCGGGAAAACTCCTATACGATATAATCGCCATCGAAATCGATTATATCTAGATATCGATAGGCAAAAATTAGTAGAAGGACAATGGATCATTGTTCATGCATATGAAATCGTTGATCCGGAAATCTGGACTGATGTATGGGCTGATCGTTGGTTACAAAGCTATGTAACACAGCAGATCAAAAAACAATGGGGAAGCAATTTAACTAAGTTCGAAGGATTACAGTTACCTGGTGGAATTCAATTCAATGGTAATAAAATATACGATGATGCAGTTGAAGAAATACGTCGATTAGAAGATGAAATGATCAACAATTATTCAATTCCTGTTTTAGATATGATCGGGTGATCTACACAAATTGAATCTTTTACATTGTCGAAATAAATACACTATTAGACCTTTAATTGAATTAAACAATTATGATTGTCCACAGAATTATTATATCATCTTACATAATATATGTCAATAGGCAAATGCAAATAAATGGCTACGAATTCATATTTTAATAACTACGAATATTCCGGTGAACAAGATCTAATTGAATCATTAATCATCGAATCAATTCGTATGTATGGTATAGATGTTCAATATTGCCCAAGAACGATTGTAAATCGTAACGAGACATTCAATGAAGATGCTGTGTCTTCTTATGATAGTGCATATACGATTGAAATGTATGTTAAGAATATTGAAGGCTTTGAAGGTGAGGGTGACTTTTTATCGAAGTTCAATATACAAATTCGCGATGAAATTACTTTCACGGTTGCACAAAAGATTTTTGGACAAATCGTTGGTACACCCGAAACGATGACGCGTCCGCAAGAAGGCGATATCATTTATTTTCCTTTAACGAAGAAGATATATGTTGTTAAGTTTGTTGAACATGAACCGACATTTTATCAGACGGGTAAACTACAAACATACGATTTACGATGCGAATTATTCGAATACTCAAATGAATCGTTGAATACTGGTGTAGCTGAAATTGATGCAATAGAAGAAGACTATTCAACAAATGTTGGCGTTGATCCACTTTCGCTTGATGCAAATGGTCATGTGATTATTGATGCTAATACTGGTCGACCGACTACAATTGCAAATAACTATTTCGATAATGATATGTTTGCGGATAATGATAACTTCGAATCACGTGCAAACGGGATTATCGATTGGTCAGAGCGTAATCCGTTTCAAGAAAATGATACATACTAAGGAAATATATGTTTGGTAAAACCTATTATCATGGATTACTCGAAAAGTATGTCATTCTATTTGGTACTTTATTTAATGATATTTGGATTAATCGCCCAGATGTAAACGACAATGTAATCAATTCTCAGAAAGTACCACTATCATATAGTCCGCGCGAAAAGCTTCTTGCGCGTATAAATGGAATTGAGGAAAATAAAGATCCGTTAAAACAGCCGTTCGCCGTCTCGTTACCACGTATGGGATTTGAGATTATGAGCTTTGATTATGATCCGATGCGTAAGATGACAACTACAAATCGATTCATTAAAAACGACACAGCAAACCAAGATAAACGAAGTTTCTTATACACTCCTGTTCCGTATAACATCAACTTCGATTTATCGATTTTCGTCAAGAATACATCTGATGGGACACGTATAATCGAACAGATACTTCCATACTTCACACCAGAATGGAATGTAACTGTTGAGCTTATTCAAGATCCATCTGTTATTCTTGATATACCAATCATTCTAACGACGATCAATCAAGAAGATGTATATGAAGGATCATTTGACGAACGACGATCATTGATTTGGACGTTGTCGTTTACGATGAAAGGATACTTCTTTGGGCCTGTTCGAGATCAATCTGTTATTAAGCTCGCGAACACGAACATATATGATTATACCATATTCGATGGTATTGGTGACGATTCGCAGGAAGCGGCAACTCGTATAACGATTACACCAGGATTAGATAGTAATGGCTATCCGACGACTGATGTAAATAATACAATCGATCGTTCATTGATTAAATCAACAGATCCATTTGATTACATTATTAAGATAGAGAGTCCGCCAAATGAAGAATGATAGTATTGCGTCATCGTTAGGTATTGTTGTCGATGGCGAAATCGTCAACGAAGAATGCAGAGATGCCACGCCGACGAAAAAAACTGAAGAGATTGACAAAGTTGCACGTGATGATATCGAGTTCGCGCGAAGCAATCTACGTAATTTAATCGACATAGGAAATGATGCTGCCGCTGAGGTTTCGCGTCTAGCAGATCAATCACAGAATCCACGTGCATACGAAATACTTGGTACTTTCTTAAAGCAAATGGTAGAGGCAAATCGCGATCTCGTTGAATTACATAAACAGAAGAAAGACATTATTCGCGAAAAGAGAGATGATATCGATAAAGGTGTAGTGAATAATAACCTATTTGTCGGTTCTACATCACAATTATTGGAGATGATTGAGAATGCGAGAAAATGATAAGGATCAGATATCTGAGACGCGCATCGAGGATTATCGTTCGTATTTAGGAAATGAAAACATCAAACGTCGTGGTGTCCATATTGAATGGACTGAAGAGATGGCGGCCGAGTATATAAAGTGTAAGTATGATCCTGGGTATTTCATAAGAAATTACATCTACGTGGTTCATGTTGATCGTGGTTTTATTCCGATTGAGCCGTATGACTATCAAGAAGAAATTGTTGAAAAGGTATCGAACAATCGTAAAGTAGTCGTGGTTACGAGTCGACAGGCCGGTAAGACAACGACAGCTATGTGTTTAATTGTTCATTTTGTCATATTCAATAATCATAAACGCGTGGCATTACTCGCGAATGATGGTGCCGCGGCACGAGAAATTCTCGAAAGAATTAAGGACGCGTATGAAGCGTTACCGAAGTGGATGCAACAAGGTGTTATAGAATGGAATAAAGGTACTGTTGAATTAGAAAATGGATCAAAAATTATTGCCGCGGCGACAACATCAACATCGATTCGTGGTAAATCGATTGCATTATTATACATCGACGAAGCGGCTTATGTTGAAAACTGGGATGAATTCTTCCGATCAGTATACCCAACAATATCGTCGGGTGATACAACAAAAATTCTGTTAACCTCAACACCAAATGGATTGAATCATTTCTATAAAACTGTTACGAATGCGAAGAAGAAAGGAACCGATGATTGGAACGGTTATGAAATTGTTGAAGTAACATGGGATCGTGTTCCAGGCCGCGGGCAATCATGGAAGAAAGAAACACTTGAAGCTATGGATTTTGATTATGATGCATTTAATGTTGAATATTGTTGCGAATTCGCGGGTAGCTCTGGTACACTTATTAGTGGTAGCGCACTAAAAGAATTGACATTCATCGAACCGTTAGTTCGCGATAAGAATATTAATGTATATGCAAATCCAATAAATGGTCATTCGTATGTAATGATCGCCGACGTATCCCGTGGAAAGGGATTAGACTATTCGGCATTTCATATTATCGATGTTACGAAAATGCCATATAAACAAGTATGCGTATTTCGCGACAATTTAATAACGCCAGTAGATTATGCATCAATGATGTTTACTTTGGCAAAACATTACAACGAGGCTAGCGTTTTAGTTGAGATCAATGATAATGGTGAGCAAGTCGCAACACATTTGTATCATGATTATGAATATGAGAATATGCTATTCACGTCAAATAATGGTCGATCTGGTAAAAAACTTATTATGGGTTTTTCTGGAGAAAGTGATAAAGGTGTACGAACTACGAAAACAGTAAAAGCACGTGGTTGTTCTATGCTAAAATTATTGATTGAGCAGAAGCAATTGATTTTATATGATTTGAACACAATTAAAGAGTTATCTACATTCAGCCGTAAAGGTATTTCATATGAAGCAGAGTCTGGGTGTAACGATGATTTGGCTATGGGATTAGTATTATTTGCATGGTTATCTGATCAGAAATTCTTTCGTGAATTAACTGACATTTATACATTAGAGAATTTGCGTGACTATACAGAAGAACAGATGTTAGAACAACTTATTCCATTTGGCATTGTATCAGATGGTCATGAGTATCATGAAGAAGAAATACCCAAGTCATCGAAAGACGACTCGTTTTTATTCTTCTAAAACACGCATAATTATAAATATATGATATAAGTGGTACAATATCCATGTATACAAGGAGAAGATAGATATGGCATTTCAAATTAGTCCAGGTGTTAATGTATCAGAAATTGATCTAACGACTGTAATTCCTGCAGTTGCAACGACGATTGGTGCAATCGGTGGTGTGTTTCGTTGGGGCCCAGTTGAAAAAGCTACATTAATCACTAATGAAAACGAGTTAGTTTCTCGTTACGGCCGCCCAACAAATTTAAACGCTGAAACATTTATGACCGCGGCGAGTTTCTTATCATATAGCGATTCGCTATATGTCAGTCGTGCTTTTACATCAAATGTATCATTTAATGCATTAGCATCAGCATCTGGTTTTATTGATGCAAATACTGCACTTGAATCGGTTGTTAAGAACGAAGATCACTATGACACTATCACATCATTTGATGCAGATGTCGAATGGGTGGCAAAGTATCCAGGCGCAATTGGTAATTCATTGCGTATTTCTGTATGCGATACAGTAGATGCATTTAAGAGCACTGTTAATGTAGCTAATAATGCTGACTTAAGTTTCGAATTAGCATTCATGGTTGGCACAAATACAGCAGCACTATCAGTTACATCAAATACCGATCTTGATACTGCTCAAACTGGCGCAACCGAAATCCTAAATCAATTAAGTGTTGGCGATTTTGTTATCGCTGGCAATTCAACAGTTGGCGAACAACTTTTAAAAGTTAGCGCGATTGGTAGTGCGATTCAAGATGGTGTAACAAACACCGCAATTGCAACGATTAGTTTCAGTGATCGATACATTCTCGCTGAGGATTTTGTTGCAACGGAAGAAACTGGTTTTGTACGTCAGTGGGAATTCTTCAATCTAGTCGATCTCGCCCCAGGCCGATCTACTTATCAAGTTACAATGGGTAACACAGTTAATGACGAGCTTCACGTTGTTGTTGTTGACGAAGATGGTGAAATCACTGGTGTACCTGGAACGATTATTGAAGTATTTGAAGCGCTATCGCGCGCAACTGATGCTAAGACAGAAGATGGTGGTACAAATTATTATGCAGAAGTAATTAACACCGGATCGAAGTTTGTTTGGTTCGCGAACCATCGCTTTGCTGGATATTCAACACTAGCTGCAACATTAAATAATATTGGGTCATCCGGCGAACTACCATATAACGTATCGTTTGCATTAGGTGCTGACACCGCAGCTGAAGATTCTGTTGTTGTTGGTGATGTATTACGTGCATATGATGAATTTAAATCATCGGAAGATATCGATATCTCGTTAATCATGACTGGTAAATCAATCGGTGGTGCGCACGGTCATGTTCTTCCTAATTATGTCATTGATAATATCGCGGAATATCGAAAGGATTGTGTTGTATTCATATCACCACAGCGCGCCGATGTCGTTGGTAATACACGCGATGTTGAAGATGACGTTATTGAATTTAGAAATGCATTACGATCAACTTCATATGCTGTTCTCGATTCTGGTTACAAGTACATGTACGACAAGTACAACGACGTATATCGTTGGGTACCGTTGAACGGTGATATCGCTGGTCTATGCGCATACACCGATAATATCCGTGACGCATGGTTCTCACCAGCCGGATTTAACCGTGGTCAGATTCGAAATGTCGTTAAACTAGCATGGAATCCGAAGAAACCACATCGTGACGTTCTATATAAGAACGGTGTTAATCCGATTGTCAATTTCCCAGGACAGGGAATCATCATGATGGGCGATAAGACATTGCTATCGAAGCCATCAGCATTCGATCGTATTAACGTGCGTCGTCTGTTCATCGTTCTCGAGAAAGCAATTGCAACCGCGGCCAAGTTCACACTATTTGAATTCAACGACGATTTCACTCGAGCCGCATTCGTTAACCTAGTAACGCCGTTCTTAAGAGATGTGCAAGGCCGTCGTGGTATCTACGAATTCGCTGTTATATGTGACGAAAATAACAACACCAGCGAAATCATCGATCGTAACGAGTTTGTTGGTGATATTTACGTTAAGCCTGCGCGAGCAATTAATTACATTCAATTGAACTTTGTTGCTGTGCGCTCAGGTGTTGAGTTCTCTGAAATCATCGGTAACTTCTAAAGTTACGTATAAACCGATAAATAATTTATAAATTAAGGAGAAGAAAATGGCTTTTAGCGTAACAGATTTCAAATCAAGAGCACTCGGCCGAGGCGGATATCGTCCTACGTTGTTTGAAGTTCGTATTACTGGTTTAGGACAAGATTTAAGTTTCCTATGTCAATCATCACAGGTTCCTGCCATGACAATGGGTGTGATCGAAGTTCCGTACTTCGGACGCAAGATTAAATTAGCAGGCGATCGTACATATGCGGAATGGACAACGACGGTTATGATTGAGGAAGACTTTAGCGTTCGTAGTGAACTAGAGCGTTGGAGTATGGATATTAATCGTGGCGATACCAATACTCGGAATCGACTGAATGAAGAATATAAAGAAGAAGCTGAAGTGTTACTATATGGAAAGGGTGGCGCTGTTATTCGATCATATCGTTTAGTAGGTGCTTGGCCTTCAGATATCGGTGCAATCGAGCTTGATTGGAACACGACCGATACAATTGGTACATATACAGTAACGTGGGCCTTCGATTTTATGAATGAAGGTGGTTAATATTTGTTTATGACGTTTAGGAAGGGTCCATAAATATTATGGACCCTTCTTCATTGGAGCAGTGATAATATGGCAAGTTTATTCGGTTTCGTTATTAAACGAAAAGAAAAAGATAACGATAAAGTATTAGATTCGTTCGTCCAACCGTCGAATGACGATGGGGCTGTTGTAGTTTCTGCTGGTGGAACATACGGTACTTATGTGGATCTTGATGGGTCGATACGTACTGAAGCAGAATTAGTCACAAAATACCGAACAATGGCCATGGACCCAATTATCGATTTAGCAATTACTGAAATCACAAATGAAACTATCGTTGAAGATGAAGACGACGAAAGTGTTACAATCGACTTAGATAAACTTGATACATCAGAATCAATTAAGAATAAGATTCGTGAAGAATTTGATAACGTAAAGGGTTTATTGGAATTCGATTTTCTAAGCTATGAAATATTTCGTCGTTGGTATGTAGATGGACGACTATATTATCATGCAATCATAGACGATAACAATCCTAAAGCTGGTATAAAGCAGTTAAGATATATCGACCCACGTCAAATTAAGAAAATTCGCGAAATTGAGAGAACTCGAACCAACAACGGTGTTGAAATCGAAAAATTGGTCGACGAGTACTACATATATAATAAATCGAGCTTCGTAAAGAAAGCTGGTTCATACTCGAATTATGGTTCTGCGGTCGATGTTGGTGCATCTGGTTCGGGTGTTAAAATATCGAAGGACTCTGTCGTATACACGACAAGTGGATACTTAAATCCTGATAACAATTTAATTCTATCATATCTTAATAAAGCAATTCGTCCATTGAATAATTTGCGTTCAATGGAGAATTCTCTCGTCATCTATCGCATCTCGCGCGCACCAGAACGTCGACTCTTTTATGTTGACGTCGGTGGTTTGCCTAAAGCAAAGGCTGAACAGTATCTGCGCGATTTGATGATTCGCTTTAAGAATAAAACTGTATATGACTCGGAGACAGGTGAAATACGAGACGATCGTAAATTCATGACAATGCTCGAGGATTATTGGTTGCCGAGACGCGAGGGAAGTCGTGGAACCGAGGTATCAACTCTACCAGGCGGCCAGAATTTGGGCGAAATGGACGACGTATTATACTTTCAGAAGCTTTTATACGAATCTCTTAACGTACCTGTGTCTCGTCTACAATCAGATGCCGCGTTCTCATTTGGGCGAGCAACTGAAATATCACGTGACGAAGTTAAATTTGCGAAATTCATTATTCGTATACGAAAGAAATTCTCCGAACTATTTACTAAACTACTCGAGCGACAATTACTGCTAAAAGGTATATGCACATCAGCTGAGTGGTGTGATTGGCGAAAGAAAATAAAATATGACTACCCAGTCGATAACTACTTCCATGAACTAAAGAACATGGAAATATTGCGTGACCGTTTGAGTATTTTACGTGATATTGATGAATATGTTGGTAAATATTATTCGCATGGTTTCGTTCGTCGTAACATATTACATCAGACCGATGAAGAAATCAAAATCAATGACGAGGCGATTGTTAAAGAAAAGACCGACGATCGATATTCTGAACATGATATGGAGGAGTTTGGTCTAAAAACCGATTCGTCGGATACGGAATCACCACATCGTAGTACTGACAATGAAAAACTAGCGAAATTGTCACCAAAAGAAAAAATAAATAAGAATATAGAATAGGAGATAATATATGACGTCTACTAACATAATCGACTTCATTCAAGCAGCGATTGAGGAAAGACCAATGTCTGCATTTGATTCGTTTTCGAGCGAAATGAATGATCGTGTTGCTGATATATTGGGTGTTAAGAGCGATGCAATTCGTGATAGTTTATTCAATGGCGAAGTTACCGAAGCAGTAACAAGTAATCACGTAGGAAAGGAATGCAAATTACCAAATACCGTTAAAGCCGCAGCCGAATGGATTAAGCAAAGCGCAAATGGAACAGTTGCGGACGCTGTTAAGAAATACGATCTATGTAAAGCCGATGAGGATAAATTGCGCGGTATGATTAAAGATGATAATTCAAACGAGGATTATGAATAATGAAAACCGAGATATCAAGTATCATTGATCGATACAAGAAAGCGAAGACAAGTTCTGAAAAAGGCTTCGTCGATAAACATATCGATAATGTAGAAGTAACGGATGCTCCCGGTGCAGATTCAATTGATAAAGCAGCGAAAGAGACAAAGAAATATGATCGCAAAAAGAATCGGCATGGTTATGATCCTGGTGAAGACGGTTCAGTTTATGAAGCTGAACGTATCACCCGCAAAGCGCGCGTCACTAAAAATGGTTCGATGGGTAAACCCAAATTCGGGACAGCCTCGCCCTATCCTAACGACCAAGATATGTCTAATGTTGAATGGGATGACGGTAAAGTATCTGTTGAGAAAAATACGAATCTAAATGTAATACGGCCAGTCGACGAAGGATATTGGGATAACCATAGCGGGCCGTCAAAACATATAAAGATTAAGAAAAACTTTTCAATCATTAATATGATCGATGAAGCAATTGCAGAAACGATCGATGAATTGAATGAAGAGGAACGCGCAATCGTCGTGGAGATGTTTTCGGAACCAGATGGATATCTTGAAATGATCGAAACATTGTTCGCGGAAGACAATTATGACGATGACAATTATGACGATGACGATGATGAAGAAGGAAAACAACAACTAAATGGTAAGCGGGATTATCCAGATAACAATACGAAAAAAACAGATCTGAATTTGGCGAATGCTTCATCAAAAAAGAGAGACACGCATGGATGATCGCGAAAAAGTTAATTCGCAAAGTAACAAAGGACTAAAATCTGGGAAAAGTAGACACTAACACGATTAAAGAATCCCTAGTTAAATTGTTACACGATGAATCATGGTTAAACGAATCGTCAAGAGCATCCAATGCTGTATTTGACGCTACTTATGAGGAATAGTATATGTCTTTTGAAAAAATACATATTGATGATACGGAATGGACACTAATTGGTGATGCCGTCACATCAATAACATTTAAGAATGTTGGCCAGTTTGCTGTATATATTAATTTCAATTCAAGTAATACTGCACCATCTGAAGACGTTGGTGTTGTGTATGGTCCACTTCAGGGCGAGTTAAAACGAACATGCACTGATCTGACATATAAAGCAACACCAAACTACGTATTCGCTCGAACAATTAGTAAGACTGGCGCAATCGTCGTCGAGACTGATGGTATATGATAAGATTTTAAACATTCGGTTTAATTTCATTTACACACAATCTATGAATGTCGGTGGCAAGTTAATGGGTCATACACCCCAGCAATGTTGCGTTATAAAACGAACAGAGAATATAATATGAGCATATATCGTGGTAAACTGCTAGTCGATTCAAGTGATGGACAATTTGAGTTTCATGATGTTGATACTGTGTATACATTGTCAACACCTAACATTACATTACCGGAATTAGGAAAAACCATTGAAGCACTGATCATTCAGGGCAATCTCATTGATTGGCAATATGACTTCACTGATTTAAAAGAACATGAAGTACGACGAATTCGTATCGCGGTTGGTTGTGTATTTGATGCATGTACCAGATTAAATCATGAGATCGCTGAACGATACGCGCACCAACTTGAAAATGAAGCTCGTAGAATTGGTGGTGATCGTTGGGATGTTGCGGCGTATGGTGCAGCATATCACGACAGCGCTAATGGTTATTTTTCAACGAACTGGGGTGACTTGATGCAAGCGATTCGCACTCGCTATCCCGATGTATCGTTTACACATACAACATGTATCAGTCATGGTGGCAGTGGTTGTGGTAAGGCTGATATTGGTGGAACACTGAGTTATTCAAAAAGAGCATGTGTTCCAAACAAAACACATTACCATGAAACAATCGGACATTCACTTATGGCGATTGAGCACTCAGGAGTAGGTACACAGCAATATGGCGAGAGTGACACAATAATGAGTGTAGGTGTACATGGGCCGAATAGCGACTATAATACACCACACTTATACCAAGCGAATATGATCGAAGAGAATAATGTACTTGAACTTACCCCGGGTGAATCAGCTGAAACTTGGTTGGTCAAAGGCAGTATTAATCCGCTTGCACTAAAGTTGGGCGAAAATAAAGCAGTGTTGTGTTATGTAGCCGATACTGGAATGACACGACGAATTATGGTTTCATTTTATAATGGCACAGTTCGTGTTCATGCGCCTGGGTATAATATGGCTACACATTGGCTACGTACTCGATTATTGTGGACATTTCGTGCAAGTAACCTAGAAAGTACATTCGCCGGTGTATACATCAAAGTTGTTCATCTTAATTCATCGGGTGCCAAAGTGATTGTTCGTAATCAAACATCACGCCAGGCTGTTACTGCACAACAACCACAATGGTCGACCGCGGATAATTTAAATCCAACAATCGGCGATTGGGTTCTCGGCCAATGGGACTATCATAAGTGGAGTGCACAAGGAGTGCATGTCTGTTTAAACGATAAAAACCAATTGATTATACACTGGTTAACATGGAATCGGCGCGAAAGAAATAAGCATGAGTGGTATTGGGCCGTTTGTGATTTAGACGAAAACAGTAAAAATGCAACTGGTTTAATTATGACGGCGGATCGTTATGGACGAGTTTCAAGCGTAGGACAGGTTAACATATTTTGGTATAATCATGATCGTGGTATGATGCGTGGTGAATTTAATCACGGTGAACGATTTGCGGTTCCACTTGAACACATATTTACGTCAACACCGCACGAACTCGCTGGTTATTATAGTATTGGCAATGGGGAGGGTTTAACATTAAGTTTAAATGATGAACACACAGAAGTTCATGCATTATCTTATTGGTTATTAAGCGAATTCAATAATAAAATATGGTATATGCTTACTGGTAAACTGAGTAATATGACGATATATCGCGTTACTGGTGGCCAGGGATTAATTCGTAGTTCAATTGACATTGAGCCCGTTGGTATTGCCGACATATATGTAGATGAGCTCGATGAAAACAAACTTAAGTTTAAATATATATTTAACGATGGTATAACAGATATTCGCGAAATGAATAAATTAGTATAATGATAAATATAAAAAAAGGAAATAATCATGGACGCATTTACGAATAAAGACAAATATGTTGATGTATATTCGACGATTAAGAATATATACAACGAAAACAATAATCTCAGCGAAAAGGAAACGCTTAAACGTTTTGGTTTGTCTGAGGCAAAAATGACCGACGCCGAAGTGCTTTCAGCTGCAAAGCGATTGTATGATAATGACAAAGACGAGAAAGCAAAATCATTTGGTAAAGGTCTTATTGATTTTTATGAAAAGAACAAGAGCTTTACACCGAATCAAGTTGCGGGTCTTCAGAATATAATGAAGAACGCGAGCTTTCATTCAGCAACAGAATAAGGAACATCAATGAAACTTATTACTGAAACCGTCGAAAATGTTAAAATCATAACAGAAGAAAAAGACGGCGGCAAGAAAAATATGTACATTGAAGGAATATTCCTTCAGGGTAATATCGAGAACAAAAATGGGCGGGTATACAATACTGATGTTTTAGCTCGCGAAGTAAATCGATATATCAATGAAAAGGTGAATCGTAATTGCGCATGGGGCGAACTAGGACACCCAAACGGACCGAGTATTAATCTGGATCGTGTATCGCATCGCATTGTTGAATTGAAACAAGACGGCAATAACTTTATCGGTAAGGCACTGATTGGCTCATCTGGTATGGGTCCAGTTGTTCGTGGCTTGATTGAAGACGGCGGCTCGCTTGGTGTATCTTCACGTGGTATGGGTTCTCTTAAAGAGAATAAGAACGGTGTCATGGAAGTACAAAGCGACTTCTGGTTAGCCACAGCGGCGGATATCGTAGCTGATCCATCTGCACCGGCGGCGTTTGTGAATGGCATCATGGAAGGGGTTGAATATATCTGGGCGCATGGCGCATGGGTACAAAAAACCGCGGAAGAAATTCGCGAAGAAATCAATAAAGCATCTCGAACACGCAAACTAAATGAACAGAAAAGAGTTGAGTTGTTTAAGAGATATCTCGATTCATTTTAAAAAAAATATATTTATAAATAAGATATATCATAAGGAGTATCACAATGAAAAATAATAACGGTTCTGTATCAGAAAATGATACAAATCAGGTCGATGAAGGAACAGTAGCAGCGCAGTCATTAGTACCCAAAAATGCTACGAAGACTGAAATGCTTGCACAGATGTTAAGAGCAACGGCTGGAATGAATCGTGAAGATCTGTCAGGATTCCTAAAATCAGTCCTCGATCAGGTTGGTAAGGAGGATGAAACGGTGCCCGACAATTCAAAGAAGAACGCGGACTCTATTTCAATGGGCCCATCTGGTACGACAGTTCCAGCATCAACACCTTTTTCTGTTCGCGAAGATCTTAATACGCTATTCGATGACGGTGATGAACTATCAGAAGAATTTAAGAAAAGCGTAGGTGATCTGTTTGAAGCCGCAGTTACGAATCGTGTTACGTTAATTCAGACTAAGCTTGAAGAAGATTCGGATGTCGTGTTCGAGCAGAAGATTACTGAAGCAATCGATGAGATTAGTGAACAGAATTCAACGTTCATGGATTATGTCGCTAATAAGTGGCTCGAGGAAAATGTTGTGCAGATTGAAAACAATATTCGCCTTGAACATACTGAAAAGTTCATTAGTGGCTTAAAGCAATTGTTCGCAGAACATTATGTTGATGTTCCTGACGAAAAGCTTGATTTAGTTAGTGATCTTGAAGAGCAAGTTGCTTCTTTAACTGAATCGTTGGACGCGGTTGCAACGGAAAATCTTCGTTTATCGAATCTTATTGTGGAAGCACAGCGCGAATCAATTTTTGAATCGATCAGCGAAGATCTAACAGATACACAAATCAACAAATTTAAGACATTAACCGAAAATATCGAATTCACTAATGACGGCGAATATAAGTCACGTTTAAATATCATTAAGAATAAATATTTTGGTGAAGAGGATAATGATAAGGGTAGCACTGGTTTGATTCAAGAAGAAGGCTGCGTTGGTATGAATGACGAATCTAATAACGAAGTTAGAGTCGATCCTAGTATGAATTCATATTTGACTGCTATTTCTAGAACAAATAAGAAATAAAAATCACATTTGAATAAATAAAACAATAATAAAGGAGATTTACTATTATGAACTTAGTTGAACAGATTCGCAATAAATGGGCACCAGTTCTTGATCACAAAGATCTGCCGCACATCACTGAATCACACCGCAGAACAATCACCGCTATTGCATTAGAAAACACCGAAAATGCATTACGTAATAATGCACAGCAGGGCGTAGAGCAGAACATGATGAACGAAGCTGCGCCGACAAACAGTATGGGTGCAGGTCATATTGACACTTTCGACCCAATCTTGATTTCATTGGTTCGTCGTGCTTTACCTAACCTTATCGCGTATGATGTATGCGGCGTTCAGGCAATGACGGGACCAACCGGTCTTATCTTTGCAATGAAATCGCGTTACGATTCTCAGACTGGCACTGAAGCACTTTATAACGAAGCAGATACACAGAAATCAACTGCTGTGTCGGGTGCCAATACAATCGGTACTAAGCATGTTGGCACTTCGTTTGACGCAGACACTGATGGTGATCTTGCGGCAAACGGTGTATATAACTATGCACAGGCAATGGCTCTTGCACAGGCAGAAGCGTTGGGTTCGGCCGGTAACGTCGCATTTGGTGAAATGGCATTCAGTCTAGACAAGATCAGTGTAACAGCTGGATCACGTGCATTGAAGGCTGACTATTCACTAGAAATGGCGCAGGACCTTAAGGCTGTTCATGGTCTTGATGCTGATGCTGAATTATCAAACATGCTTGCAGCAGAAATTCTTGCTGAAATTAACCGCGAAGTTGTTCGTACAATCAATGTAACATCGAAGATTGGTTCGCAAGATGGTACAACTGCAGTTCCTGGTCTATTCAACCTCGATGTTGATGCCAACGGTCGTTGGTCAGTTGAAAAGTTCAAGGGATTAATGTTCCACGTAGAACGCGAAGCAAACAAGATCGCTAAGTTAACTCGTCGTGGTAAGGGTAATATCATCATCTGCTCGTCCGATGTTGCGTCCGCTCTACAGATGGCCGGTGTTCTTGATTACACACCCGCTCTTAACAGTAACACGTTGGATATCGACGACACAGGTAATACCTTCGCGGGTATCTTGAACCGTCGTTATCGTGTATACATTGACCCATACGTAACCGGTAACTACATGACTATTGGTTATAAGGGTAAGAACATCTTCGACGCAGGTCTATTCTATTGCCCATACATTCCATTACAAATGGTTCGTGCGGTTGATCAGGATACCTTCCAGCCCAAGATTGGATTCAAGACTCGTTATGGTATGGTTGCAAATCCATTCCACACCGGTTCTGGTGCAAGCTCAGGCGCGTTGACTGAAGATAGCAACGTTTACTACCGTCGTACGGTTATTGCTAATATCCTATAATGGGATAATAATAAAATGAAAGTAGTATCATTGAGAGGCCTTCGGGCCTCTCTTTTTATATATTGGCTATTGACATATATCATGATTCTTGGTATAATGATACTGAGGGATTCCAATAAATAGAATAATAGGATTGAGGTTAATACAATATGTCAGAAACAATATTGAATAGAAATTTGTTGTCGTCAGTTAGATTTAGTTTTCATATTAAGAAAACACCAAATATCAATTATTTTATTCGTACGGTCACCATTCCTGGATTGTCATTACCAAAGGTTGTAAGACCATCACCACTCAAAGGAATTCCGTATGCAGGAGATCATATTGAATATGATGAGTTAAATCTGACGTTTAATGTGAACGAAGATCTATCGAATTATGCAGAATTACATACATGGATAACACAATTAGGTTTTCCGGATTCGTATGATCAATATCGTGAAATTGAGACGAAGCCGAAATATACTGGTCAAGGTATATATTCAGATGCATATGTAATGATTACATCAAGCGCAAATAATCCAATCCTAAAGATCAACTTCACAGACGTATTTCCAATATCGCTTTCATCAATTGAAATGGATACTGCAGACACTGCTGCAACACCAATATCAGCATCGGTGTCTTTTGCATACACGTCATATAAATTCGAAACAGTTTGACATTTCATACTTAATATGGTACTATATACTATAGTGTATAGGATGCATGTTAATGAAATTAGAAAACATTCATGAACAGTGGGATACTGATTCGCGTGTCGATTTGACGACACTATCAGACCACGCTCTACAACTCGCGCTATTACATAGCAAATATCATCGTATTCTTTCAAACGAAAGACTCATTGCATTGAAAATGGAAACTGATTTAAAGAAAATAAAGCATGAAAAATACGAGTTTTATGCATACGGACCAACTGAAGAACAGATCGCGGCTGGATGGAAATTACCGCCACGTGGGAAGATTATTAAATCGGAAATACAATCATATCTTGATACTGACGACGACATTATTGAGATGAATTTACGAATTGGTTATCAATATGAAAAGATCAATTTACTTGAATCGATTATCAAGACATTACATAATCGTGGCTTTCATTTAAAAACTGCAGTAGATTATGAAAGGTTAAAGCAAGGCGTATAATCATATGTAAATGATGACGCGTTTCTAACTCCGGTGAATAATATGATTTTTTTCAATAAATGGAGACGAATATGAAAAATAAGAAATTAACGAAAGAAGATATCCTCGAAGCAATCGATGCGCTTTCCGATTATGTTTCTAACTCCGATGAAGAATTCACCTCATATTATATGATGACATTGACGAACACTGGGCGTCAGTATACGATGACTTCATGTAATGAAGGATTTGAAGATCTTACTCTCAGTCGTCTTAATGAATCGGTTGAGTTGATACGACAGCTCGCGGAGACAACCGATTGTACTACTACTAAATAGTAGTACAGTCAAACAAATAAAATAATATGTGTGATGTTATTGTAAGAAAACATAATGAAGTATACGATGAAATTGTAACAGACCGCGGTATATTACGTGAACTATCGGATTTCTTTACATTTGAAGTGCCCGGTGCGAAGTATATGCCTTCTTATAAGAATCGTATGTGGGACGGTAAAATACGATTATTGAATCTTAACACATCTCAACTATATTGTGGGTTATCCCATTATTTGACGAAATTTTGTAATGACCGGAAATATACGTTAAGTTTCGAATATAATAATGCAAGCGAATCTATATCATTACATGAAGCAAAAGATTATTTGAGTAAACAGGGCTTAACGCTCGAACCACGAGATTATCAGATTAAAGCATTCGTCGACGCAATTCGTAATTCACGTGGTCTATTCGTATCACCGACCGCAAGTGGTAAGTCTTTTATCATGTATATGATTATGAGATGGTATTTGAAACGTACGCTTATAATTGTCCCAACGACTACATTAGTACACCAATTATATTCGGACTTTGAATCATATGGGTTTAATTCCGAACGATTCGTACATAAGATATTCGCGGGACAATCAAAGAGTAGTAAAAACCCTGTAGTTATAACAACATGGCAATCAATATACAAGCAACCTAAGGAATGGTTTGATCAGTTTGATGTTGTATTTGGTGATGAGGCGCATTTATTTAAAGCAAAATCGCTAACGACAATTATGACGAATCTCGAAAACTGTAAATATCGTTTTGGTTTTACTGGTACACTTGATGACAGTTTAACACATCAATGGGTACTCGAGGGTTTGTTCGGACCAGTTCGGCGTGTGATCACCACGAAGGAATTGATGGATGCGAAGCACGTGGCTGATCTTAAAATTAAGATCATCACGTTGAGACATAACGAAAATGATAAAGCAGAATACCGCGATTTGATGAAACAGTATAAAGACGATAAGAAGAAAGCATATCAATATGAACTCAAGTATCTAATACAACATGAAAAGAGAAACGAATTCATTCGAAATTTAACGTTATCATTAAATGGTAATACACTATTACTTTTTCAAATGGTTGAAACACATGGAAAAGTGTTGTATAATTCAATATTGAATGCTGTATCGGCAGATCGAAAAGTTTTCTTTATTCATGGTGGTGTTAAGGGATCGGATCGTGATGTAGTGCGTGGTATTGTCGAGAAAGAAACAAATGCAATCATTATTGCAAGTTACGGTGTATTCTCAACTGGTGTTAACATTAAGAACATCAATTCATTAATTGCAGCTTCGCCGTCGAAATCGAAAATACGTGTATTGCAATCGATCGGGCGCGGGCTAAGAACTTCTGATACAAAAGATTCTGTTGTCTTATACGATATCGCCGACGAATTGATGAAGATGACTAGTAAGATGAACTATACATTAGATCATTTAATACAGCGTATCGATATTTATGATCGCGAACAATTCAACTACAGACTATATCAGGTAAATCTATGACAGAAACGATTAATAAAAAGATTGCGGATCGATATAGATGTTTGCAATTACTCGATGGTAGACATGTAATCGGTGTAATTGAAAGCAAAACGGAAGAGAGCGTTACGATTAATGGCGCTCTCTATGTGTATTTCGTGCGTGGTCTGGATGGTAATATTAAATTGACATATGACAAATACTGTCCGTTCACGTCTTCGCATTCTGTTGTGTTTAATAATGACACATATAGTCATATCTTTAAGAATGTTCATCCTCTAGTAATAGAGACACATATGCAATTGATGGAGACGATTTCTAATTCAGATAACATAATGATCGATTCTTGTAACATTCGTGAAGTTGACGAAGACGAAGAATTCGATGAAGACGATGAATTTGAAATTAAAAAACATGTAATACCGAGGTTACATTAATGGCTGATTATATCAATAAGAAAGAATTCTATGATGAGTTAGTAGAATACAAAAACCAGTGTGCAGTAGCTGATGATAATGGCGAAACCCGACCAAAGATACCAGATTCGATTACAATGAAATTCTTCATGTTATGTAAAGGTATTGCATCTAGACCAAATTTTTCGGGATATACATATATTGATGAGATGATTCTCGACGGCCTTGAGAATTGTATTATCGCAGTTCATTGTTTTAACCCCAATGTATCGAACAATCCGTATGGGTATTTTACGAAGTGTATATGGTTTTCTTTTCTACGCAGAATTGAAAAGGAAAAAAAACAGACTTACATCAAATATAAAGCGTACGAAAATTTCATCGTTGAGAGTAGCTTAAATGAAGAATACGATGCGTTTTCTAGTATAGACATAACAAACGAAAAGATGCGCCCAATACTTGAGAAGTATGATAAGAAACCTAAAAAGAAGAAACCGAAAGGGTTAGAAAAGTTTATTGATGAAGAGGTATAAGTATGCGTGTTGCGATTATAACGGATCAGCATTTTGGTGTACGCGGGGATCATGTTTCAATGATCAATCATCTAGAAAAATTTTATAGCGAATATTTTTTTCCGATTCTCGAAAGAGAAAATATTAAAACCATTCTAGATTTAGGCGATACATTTGATCGCCGTAAGTATATCAATTTCAATACACTGAATGCTGCGAAGAGAATCTATTTCGATCGCATTGAGAACGAAGGATATACATTACATACTATCGTTGGAAATCATACTGCATTTTATAAGAACACGAATCGTGTAAATACACTGGGTGAATTGTTTTCCCATTATAGCAATATTCACAACTATGATTCTGCCACCGAAGTTGAGTTCGATGGTTTGCGCGTATTACTCGTTCCATGGATAACAAAAGACAACTATGAAAAAACTATGGAAACTGTCACAAATACCACTGCAGAGGTTTGCATGGGTCATTTTGAGTTTCATGGGTTTGAGATGTATAGAGGCGCGATGAATGATCATGGATATTCTCATACGCTATTTACCAAATTCGATCAGGTTTTCAGTGGTCACTTTCATCATAAATCAACAAAAGACAATGTTCATTATCTAGGTTCTCCATATGAAATGTCATGGAGTGATTATGATGACGAACGCGGTTTTCATATATACGACACACATACGCGCCAGTTAACATATTACCGAAATCCATATAGAATGTTTCATAAGATAGTCTATGATGATGCGCGTGATACAGAGGCGCAGATATTGGGACAGTCTCATACTGCGATTGAAAATTCATATGTAAAAATAATCGTAAAGAATAAAGAAAACCCATATTTATTTGATCGTTTCGTTGATCGCGTTAACTCATATGATCCTATCTATCTACAGGTAGTTGAAGATAATTTAAATTTGAATTTGGAAGATGATTCAGATATCATCGATGAAGCGCAAGATACGATTACGATTATTCGAAATTATGTAGATAATATGAACATCGATAAGGGCGATCGCATTAAATCAGTATTACAAGAACTCTATTATGAAGCGTTGAGTAACGACTAATGTTATATTTCAAGACAATACGTTGGATGAATTTTTTATCAACTGGAAATCAGTGGACTGAGATTTATTTAAATCGATCGCCGTCTACATTAATCGTAGGTGAGAACGGCAGCGGAAAGTCGACTTTTCTTGATGCAATATCATTCGTATTATATGGTCGTGCATATCGTAATATAAACAAACCATTGCTAGTGAATAGTATTACGAACAAGAATTGCTTAGTTGAGATTGAATTTTCAATTAATCGAAAGGAATATATGATTCGTCGTGGTATTAAGCCGGGTGTGTTTGAGATTTATTGTGATAACGTTTTAATTGATCAATCTGCTAACATTCGTGAATATCAAGATTACTTAGAAAAGAATATTCTTAAGTTGAATCATAAATCATTCACTCAAATCGTCGTTATTGGTTCTGCTAACTTCACACCTTTCATGCAGCTTAAATCATATGAGCGTAGAGGTGTCATTGAAGATCTTCTCGATATTGAAATTTTTTCGAAGATGGCCGATCTACTTAAAGAGCGTATGAATAAATGTCGAGACGAAATTCGTGAAACAAAATATCAAATCGATTTGTATAAACAGAAACTAGATTTAACACGCAAGCACATTGACGACATTGTGAATATTCAGCGTGAAGATGATGATAATCGAAAAAATCGAATCATGAACTATGAACATCTTATTTCTGATGCAAAGAGTAAAATTCAGTTTGCACAAAGCGAAATTGATGATCTAACGAATTCTATTAGCGACAGAGACAATATTAATAATAAACTTAAAAACATCGAGAGCCTACATTTACGCATTAACGACAGATTAGTGGCATTGCATAGTGAAATTTCGTTCTTCATGAACAACGATCACTGTCCTACATGCCATCAGATGATAGATGACGAATTCAAGCTGAATAATATTGCAGAGAAAGAACGAAACAGAAATGAAATAACTGAAGGTATCGTTAAGCTTAAAGAAAAGTATTATAATACACGAAATCGTATGAACGAGATAAACGACATATTGCAAAAAAAGGCGATGTTAAACAATCAGATATTATCATATCAATCAAGCATTCGAAACTATAATAGTAATATCGACGAATTGTCAACGCCTATGCAGCGTAGTGTTGAGAACACATCTGAACATACGAAAACTCTAAATGATCTGAAGAAGCACATTAAACGATTAGATAACAAGCATGAGGAGTTGAGTGTAAGCAAAGATGAATTTGATTTAGCATCTTCTTTATTGCGGGATAGTGGTATTAAGTCAAGAATCATTCGCCAATACATACCAGTTATCAATAAGATGATGAATAAGTACTTAGCTACATTAGACTTTTTCGTTCAGTTTGAACTAGATGAAAATTTCAACGAAAAGATCAAGTCTAGATTTCGCGATGTTTTCTGTTATGACTCATTTAGTGAAGGTGAAAAGATGAGAATCGATCTGAGTTTGCTTTTCACTTGGAGGGCCATCTCGAAACTACGCAATTCGGTATCGACGAATCTATTAGTTCTCGATGAAGTATTTGATAGTTCTCTTGATACGAATGGAACTGACGAGTTTCTAAAAATGATTACCAACTTAACTAAAGAAACAAACGTGTTTATCATTAGTCATAAAGGTGATTCACTGTACGATAAGTTTCATAGTAATATCAAATTTGAGAAGGTGAAAAACTTCTCAAGAATTGCGACGACATAGGAGAGAAAATATTATGTTCAAGATTCAAAAGCGGTTAAGAGAAGATAGTGATCAGTGGTATGATGTACTTGATGTCGATCAGTTAGTTGCGCGTGATCGAAACGGGAAGACAATTGGAGTTCGTCCGAAAGTGATCACAGCACTATTTAATGACAAATTGACGGCTGAGAGTAAGATGAATGAGATTCGTGGTGAAGCTTCAATTGATCTATATCAGATTGTGGAAGTTGAAACGTGTTAGTTTCACATCATCACGAATTACTTAGTACGGTTTTACCTGAATTTGACTTTAGTGACACATCATTAAATGCGCGCGATATATCCAATACGCTAATTAAATGTATGAAAGAAAACAACGGTGTTGGGTTATCTGCAAATCAAATCAGATTAAATCATCGAGTATTTGTCATGGGAATAGATGATGTGATTACATGCTTCAATCCGATTATAACGACAGCATCCGACGATATGGTATATATGGAAGAAGGTTGTTTGACATATCCGTTGCTATTTGTTAAAATTAAAAGATCGAGTACAATACGCGTGCGTTATCAGGATGTAGACGGTGAAACCATTACACGCGTATTTAATGGCGTATCTGCACGAATATTTCAACATGAATATGATCATCTCCAAGGTATACATTTTACAGATAAGGCTTTGCGTATTCATCTAAATCGTGCAAAGAAACAGAAAGACATCGTTAATCGTAAACGGAGAAAGGTGAGTCTATGACAAATTGCTGGTGCGAAGACATAAATCGAATGCATCATAAATATGGTGTTCATGATTGGGTCAATAAGAATCGTAACGACCGTAAAAAGATGGATGCGTTTCTTAGATTTCGTATGAATTTTCTCACAGAAGAATACAACGAAACTATGAATGCATATAGAGATAACGACGTCGAAGAACTTATTGATGGATTAATTGACTTGTGTGTTATCGCAATTGGTACTCTCGACGTGTTTAATGTTAATCCAGATACAGCGTGGAAGCAAGTATTGGCCGCAAATTTAAGTAAAGAGGTTGGTATTAAATCAACACGACCAAATGCATTAGGTCTGCCAGATTTAATTAAGCCAAGCGGTTGGATTGGTCCCGACCATAGGGATAATCACGGTGATATATTACCAAACATAATGATTCGTTCAGAGTATAATGATGAATACTGATAAATGTTCAATTAGAGTTTTAAAGGAATGCGCCGAAATTCAGGAAAAGAAAGGCGCAGATTATCAAAATAGTCAGTCACGTATTAAACAGGCTGATCACTATCCGCGTGGTTGTTCTACAATTATCGACATGGCATATCAGAAATTGATTCGTATCTATTCTTTATTGGATGCAGTTAAAAATGGATGCGATTCACCGAACTTCGAATCGATTGAAGATTCCGCGAAAGATGCAATCAATTATCTGTCTTTCTTCGTTGCATATTCACGTGGTGAAATGGATGGCCAGGATTCATCTCGTGATATCTTCAACTGCGAACGAGATTTGAAATCTACATCCACTCGCTGAGTCTTTTAACGAAACTGTGGATTTCCCTAAAGAAAAGGTTGATGGGTTCATTTTGGATATTTTTTGAATCTTTTACAAGATGAGACTATAATATGACATATTTAAATGTACAAGATATTCGCGGACGATTTGTTACATTATTAAATGACTTTGAGAAGAACGGTTCACCTGCAGATACTAACTTAGTGATTCTCGCCGCTTCGTTTTTAGCAGACGACGATCATATTTTCGGTGAAGTAAATCGCGCATATATAGATAGCGAGATTGCATGGTACAATATGCAATCTACGAATATTTATGATCTTCCTGTGGAGATAATACCGAAGGCGTGGATTAACACTGCAAATGAACACGGCGAAATAAACTCAAATTATGGTTATTTGATTTACGGTGATCGTTCATATTGTCAGTTCAATCAGGTAGTTCGCGAACTCGTTAATAATCCGAGTTCGCGTAGAGCACAAATGATTTATACTCGCCCGAGCATTTGGATTGAGTATTATGAAAATGGCAAGAATGATTTCATTTGCACAAATGCTGTTTCATATTATATTAATGACGGTAGATTGGATTGTGTCGTTCAAATGAGAAGCAATGATTGTTGGGCTGGCTATCGAAATGATTATGCTTGGCAATTACATGTACAAAAACGATTAGCTGCGGAATTGATATATCATGGTATATCAATTCCAGAGATGCCTGAATCGTTAGTTGGTGATATTCACTGGCAAGTTATGAATCTTCATGTTTATCCTTCGCAATTCTATCTAGTTGACCATTATCGCAAAACTGGGTTGACAACAATCACCAAAAAAGAATATAATCAACTATACCCAAATAGTCAATATGGTATTAAATAATATGAGACGAGTGATATTTGATTTCGATGACACCATTGCATTTACGCGCGATCGTGATTGGGATAATGCCGAACCAAACACGCAACTAATCACCAAAATCAATGAAATGTACAATAGTGGGAAGTGGCAAATCGATATCTATACTGCGCGCGGGTCGATATCATGTAAGACACGTGAAGAAGCATCTCTTAAATATCGAGATAGTATTGAATCGTGGCTTAAGAAACATGATGTTCTATATCATACACTTTCGTTTGAAAAACCACTTGCGACATATTATGTTGATGATAAAGCGCTAAGACCAGACGAGTTTATCGAAACTACTTTTAATGAACTTGAAGGTGGTTTGTCTGGGTCTGATATCTATACAGACGGAACTCTCGTATATAAACAAGACCCTCGGGCGCATATCGTACGTTCGTGGTACGAATATAGTCGCGACTGGTTAAATGTTCCTAATGTTAATAGCGTGATTGGTGATACAATCGTAATGGATTACATACATCATAACACACATACATTGTATATACGTGAACCTATTGCATTGGGTTTGATTCAGGAATCTCTAGTACATATGAAGCAATTGATGCCGATGAATACTGCTACATATGATACATACATAAATCGAATTCATGATCATTATAAATTATCACGGAACATCGAGTTTGAATCGATATATACTGACTTATTAAAGTATAACCTAACACCATCATTCGCGCATGGCGATTTTAGTGTCATGAATATGCTATTCACATCAGATATGAGACTGTTTTTAATTGATCCAATACCAGACGTATTTGGGTGTACTGAACTGGATATCGCAAAATTTATTGCTTCGTTACATCTACAGCGTTATAGGTTAAAAACGATTAACAGAATACGTGGATATATGATACAATATAATGAATTGGATATGAATCAGTTAAATGCCTTTGTTCGCGCGGAATTGCTTCGAGTTTATAAGTATCACCCAAATAAACAATTCATCGTTGAGTGTATACGTAATGTTTCTTGATAAGAAATCAATTGCTAAAAAACTCGGCATGGATATAACCGAAGTTAAGGTTGGCTTTACGTGTAGCACATTTGATCTTTTTCATTCAGGTCACATCGTCATGCTACAGGAAGCAAAAACACTATGTGATTATCTGATAGTTGGTTTGTTGATTGATCCAACAGTTGATCGCCCGGGTAAGAAGAATAAACCAATTCAGTCGTCATTTGAGAGATACGTGCAGTTGTCGTCATGCCGATATGTTGATGAAATCATTCCTTTTGAAACTGAGAAGGATTTGGTTGATATGATTTTAACAATTAATCCCGACATACGTATTGTAGGTGAAGAATATAAAGGAACGGATCATACTGGTATTGGGATGTGCCCAATTCATTATAATAGGAGACGACATTCATTTTCGTCGAGCGATTTACGCGAGAGAATAAGGAATTCATAATGAAAAATTTTGTGTTTGCGAAGATAGGAAAATCAATTAAATTTTCAACTAAAAACTATTCACCTATTGGTGGTGATAATGAACCATCATGTGTTCTGCGTGCGCTCGCGAATAGAAATCCTGATAAGAAATTTTATATTATTGGGCGATCCGATTATAGTCGATTATCCGATGTTGATAAGAATTCGCTATTCCCATATGACAATGTCATTGATATTTGGGACGGCGTAAAAATTCCGCGATCACCGGAATTGGGCGAGAATTTTTATCTACACGCGATTCGTTATTTTGAAATCAACGATATTCATATTGATTATGGAATCTTTATGATTGGGCAAATTGGGTCCGCCACGATACCAAATCGTACTATGCAGGTTAATAATCGTGATCTCACTGCTGCAGTCATCGATATGACCAAATTATATTCGACGCCTATGATTGAATGGATTAATCGTACGAATATACCGTTCATCGAAATCATAAACGATCCTCGCTATAAGCTTAATCAATCCCGTGACATTACTCGCTGCCCGAATGTGTCGATTGGGCAGTTTGATTTTGAATATGCTAAGAAATATTTCAAATCATTTGATGATCAAGATTTAATAACGGATTATGTAAAGTCTACATACTCTGGTGTTGAAAAGATGTTCTGTTTGGATTATAATAAACCAACTACATCGGTTGCAGATCGTAATGTTCACGCAATGATCGCTCTCAATGAAGGCAAACCATCACGTTATAATATACTGAACGAATGGGTTCTTAAGCACGATGAGAATATTGATATCTACGGCCAATGGAATGAGAATATAATAAACAGCGATGCGCGTTTTCGTGGTTCGGTTCATGTAAGTGAAATTCAAAGAAGATTTGGAAATGTTCGTTCAACATTCATCATTCCGATTGCGCCGGGGTGGGTAACGTCGAAGTATATCGAGATGATTCAGGCTGGTGTCATTCCATTTCTTCATCCAACATATGACACACAAAATCATACAAACCTCGATTCGTTTTATAGACCGTCGACACCAGAACAGCTGCATGATCGTATTGCGTCAATCTACAATGATGACGTACTATATCTTCATCATATTCGTTACTTATCAAATAAGTATCTAACAGATGATCTATATGATGGCTCATTTATTAATAAATCGATTATGACTTCTATCGATAGTACCTATTCAGAGCCGTGTATAAATAATTACAGAAAGAGTGAAATAACAACACTCGAGTCTTTCTTTTCTTAGTGAAATATAGGATATATAATGAATCAGTTAAAATGGGCACCTCTCATTCCACTTATTGGTGGATTTCCTCTTGGGGCCGCCGCTGCGTTCAATTCAAAACCAACAGCAATCATATCATATTCGGATTTTACGAAGAACGATAGCCATTATGTGAATTATATTAATGAAATTCACAATCTGAATGTACCATATATACATCTTGATAAAGACCCAGATTATAGTAATGAAATCGACGTCATTGTTGGTACTCCACCATGCGCTGCTTTATCTCAGTTAAACACGGGGAAGACCGCCGCGGTGAAAGGTGCCGGTTGTCAAAAGAATGAGTGGATGTATCGTGTTTTCGAAGAAGGTATTGATCGCTTTAATGCAAAAGCTGTTATTGTCGAGAATGCACCTGCGCTATATACGAATAAAGGACAGGCCGTTGCACAGCGCTTATATGAAATTGCTAAGGCTCGTGGTTACAGTCTAACATTATACAAAACATCGACAATGTACCATGGTATTCCACAGAATCGTCAGCGTTGTTTTGCTATTGCTTGGAAGAGTAAGACTGCACCTATTATGAATTGGTATGATCGATCACGTTTGAATTTTCATGATTATCTTAAGAATGTGAATGCGAATGCTAAGCATCATGATATCATCATTAATAACGAAATCGGTAACGAGCATTACTATCAGTTCATCAAATATAAAACAAATCGTGATCCGCGTGAATTACTAAAAGAATCAAAGATTATCACTACACTCCAATATGTTATTAAGCATTTTAGTTTAGACGAAGCTCTTGATTGGTTTGAAACGATCGACCACACTCGCGGTGCCAAATATGCAGCTCATGCGATTAAAAAGTATGATCAGGGACTTGGTGTATGGGATGGTTCAACACATGTTTTTAATGAGGTAATGAATGCCGTGATCGGTCGAAATATGGCCGACACTATTCACCCAGAATATGATCGCTCTTTAACTGTACGTGAAGCATTATATATGATGGGCTTTCCTGATGATTTTGAGTTACTAGGCGGGCGCAGTTGTATTAATCATATTGCACAGAACGTACCAGTATGCACGGCACGCGATATGTGTACTGAGATCGAATTGTTTATTCGTGGACAATTACTTGATTCTGGCTCATCGTATGTTAAACAGAATAATTTTAAGAAAACAATTGAACACGTAGAAACAGATCGACACGATTTGACATCTTTCATTCAATAGAATACAATGGAGTATAACATGGAAACAAAAATACCAGTTGAAGTATTAAAGCAACAGAAATTATTTTTGGCAGTACCGATGTACGGCGGGCAATGTGCTGGAATGTTTGCTAGATCGCTTTCAGATCTAACGAATCTCTGCGTACGTTATGGTATTAAGATGCAGTTCTATTTTCTATTCAACGAGTCTTTGGTTACACGCGCGCGCAACTATTGTGCTGATGAGTTTATGAGATCTGATTGTACTCATCTAATGTTTATTGACTCTGATATTGGCTTTGACGCGCATGACGTTATTTCGTTGTTAGGACTATCTTCAATGAATGAAGATTATAATGTTCTATGCGGGCCATATCCAAAGAAGACTATCTCATGGGAAAAGATTAAGCAAGCTGTTGATAAAGGTGTAGCAGATAAAGATCCAAATATTCTCGAAAACTTCGTTGGCGATTATGTATTCAACCCAAAGAAGGGATTATCAACAATTCCGCTTAATCAACCAGTTGAGGTAATGGAATCTGGTACTGGGTTTATGTTGATTCAACGAAAGGTTTTTGAGGCATACAATAAACACTTCCCACAGATGTTATATAAGCCAGACCATGTTCGCACCGAGAATTTCGATGGTTCACGCGAAATCATGGCGTATTTTGACGCTATCATCGACGATAAATCTCAGAATATGGTTGCTGAGGTTGAAGCATTCGTAAAGCAGACGCCTAACGCTACACACGACGATATCATTGAATTTTTACGCGATAAGAAGAATGGTTTAACTTCCGCATATTCAAACCGGTATTTGTCAGAAGACTATATGTTTTGTTATAATGTACAAAAGATGGGTATGAAGGTGTGGTTATGCCCATGGATGCAGCTCAAGCATGTAGGTTCGTATATTTTTGGTGGATCGCTTGCGGCCTTAGCATCGGTTGGAGCATCGGCAACAGCAGACACAAAGAAGCTTGGCAGGAAACGTAAATAAAATATAATGGAGAATGTATATATGAACATGAATGAAAACACGATCGCAGTATTGAAGAATTTTTCAACGATTAATCCGTCACTTGCGTTTAAGCAAGGTAATATTCTTCGCACAATGGCGCCAAATAAAGCAGTGCTAGCAAAAGCAACACTGGATGAAACGATCCCATCTGACTTTGCAATTTATGAACTGCATCGTTTTCTAGGTGTAGTTTCTCTGATGAAGAACCCGCGTTACGAAATCGGTGCATCATCGATGACTATTCATGGCGATGCTCGACGTAAAGTGAAGTATGTGTATGCAGATACATCAACTTTCGTTACACCGCCTGATCATGATTTGAATATGCCAAGTATTGACGTGTCGTTTAACTTAAAGACAAATCAATATCAGGATATAATGAAGGCTCTTGGTGTTATGTCGTTGCCTGAGTTGGTGATCACTGTTGAGGACGGCAATCTTGTTCTTCGTGGAACAGATACATCAAATCCCAGTTCAAACGATTACGATATCGTTGTTGGTGAAACAGATAGCAAACCTTTCACAGCAATTATTCGAACTGACCATCTTAAGATCGTACCAAATGACTACAGTGTATCGATCTCGTCTGCCGGTATTTGTCGATTTGAATCATCAGCAATTACATATTGGGTTAGCGTTGAGTCGAAGTCTACATTCAGTTAATTGAGGGAGTTTTATATTATGCGTGAAGAGTTTCTTTTCGTTGAAAAGTACAGACCGAAGACTGTAAAGGAGACGGTTCTACCGTCTCGTCTCAAAGATGTATTTCAACAGTTCGTCGATCAAAAGAACGTACCAAATTTAATTCTATCAGGCGGGCCTGGTGTTGGTAAAACGACAATTGCTCGTGCGATGCTCGAGGAACTTGGGTGTGATTACATTATCATCAACGGTTCGATGAGGGGTAATATCGATACATTGCGTAATGACATTCAGCAATTTGCATCATCGGTATCGTTAAGTGGTGGGCGTAAGTACGTTATTCTTGATGAAGCAGATTATCTAAATGGAAATTCGACACAACCAGCTCTACGCAATTTCATGGAGGAATACTCGCATAACTGTGGTTTCATTCTTACATGTAATTTCAAGAATCGTATTATCGAACCATTACATTCACGATGCAGTGTAATCGATTTTATGTTCAGCAAAGATGAGAGAGTTGAGCTCGCAGTTTCATTTTTTCACCACGTTCAACTAATTCTTGATAAAGAAAATATTGAATATGATAAGAAAACGGTTGCTCATTTAGTGCGAAAGTATTTTCCAGATAATCGTCGCATTCTCAATGAGTTACAGCGATATGGAACATGTGGTGTAATTGATAACGGTATTCTTTTATCGGAGAGTAAGAGTAATCTTGATGATTTAATTGCGGCTTTGATTGAAAAGAATTTTACTAATGTTCGAACTTGGGTATCGCTGAATGCTGACATTGATTCAACTAGCATCTTTAGAACTATTTACGATCAACTTACGCCCAAGCTAAAAAAACAGTCGATACCGCAGTTAGTGCTTATTCTTGCTGATTATCAATATAAAGCAGCTTTCTCTGTTGATGCTGAGATTAATCTAACAGCGTGCTTCGTTGAAATTATGACCAACTGTCCATTTGAGTGATATTATTATGAAAATGTTATTCTTTGATTTTGAAACGCTTGGTACAAATATCGAGTCTGCGCCGATTGTAAATCTCGCGACAGTTAAAGTCGAATCAGATAGATTTACGTCTGATAGTCCATATAATTTCAATGAATTAGTTAATGTTTCTTCGTTTCATAAGTTCGATATATTAGAACAAGTAAATGTATATGGTCGAAAGATTGAGCAGCGTGTACTAGATTGGTGGCAAGAACAACCACCAACTGCGCGAAAGCAGTTAAAGAGATCGTCAGACGATGTGTCGATTAAACAACTATTCACGATTTTTAACGATGAAATTCGTGCATATGATTGTAAGTATGTATTTACACGCGGCAATACGTTCGATCCACCACTGCTCACGTCATTAATTCATGCAACGGATCAATCCGAACCGATTCATTTTCGTGCTATTCGTGACGTTCGTAGTTTCATTCTTGGACTAACATTTGGGCATAATATCGATGATCGATTCTTTCCGCCGAACGTAAACGAATCTGAGTTTATTCATCATGATCCACGGCATGACGTAGCGATCGATGTTATGCGTATACAATATCTCATCCGAACAATGGAGGGGCTAGATGTTTAAGCGAAAAAAATCGTCGAAACTGAAATGTAATTTATGCGAAAATACAATTACTGATAGTGGGAATAATGCGATCGTTGTTTTATCGGATAGCGTACGAATTGAAATTTGCGACGAATGCGAAAAACTAATCAGTGTTATATCTACTAAATACAACGCGCTACATGATGAAATGTTGAATGATAAAACTAAAGATGGCGGTATATGATGAGCAATCCATTTGATTATATCAATAGCATCAATATGACAAAGAAGCATATGATGCAGAATACTGATAATGATGAGCTAGCCGAGAAAGCTTATAATCCATTTCTAACAAATCGTGCGCTGTCTTATTTCAATGATACGTTAGCATTAGCAAATGAGATGAATTGCAATTCTAGCCTCGATAATCTAATGCAATACGAATTCTATTTTTACTTAGTGCCAAAGAAGAAGCGCTTTAGTAAGTGGCAGAAGAAGAGTAATTCGGATCGAATCGATGTCATCACTGAGTATTACGCATGCAGCGAACGCCGTGCGCACGAATATAACGCACTATTAACCGATGAACATATTAATCATATGAAGAAAACTATGATTCATGGTGGGTGATTTGTTTGTATAAAAATAATAATAAAGGAACATAACATGAGAAGTTTACTTGATAGATTTATCGAAGTCGAATTAGATGATGAAAGCGACTTCTTGAAAGTGCGCGAAACATTAACACGTATTGGTGTTGCGTCATATAAAAATCGAGCATTATATCAGTCTTGCCACATTTTACATAAGCGTGGTAAATATTACATCGTTCATTTTAAGGAATTATTTGAACTTGACGGAAAGGCAAATAATTTTAGTGACGATGACCGAGGCCGCCGTAACACAATTGCTAAACTATTAGAAGACTGGGGTTTAGTTAAGATTTTAAATCCGGAAGTCACGATTGAACCACGACTGGATTTGGTTACTGGTGGGTTAAAGATTTTGTCATATGATGAAAAGGATGATTGGGATTTGATACCAAAGTATACGATTGGAAATGCTAGGACATAGCGACACATACAAAAATGCCCGGATTAATCCGGGCATTGTTTTGATTACTTACGTGCCGAACGAACGCGTTTCATGTGACAATATGAATCGAGCCATTGCTCGGGCGTCTTGATTGTTACATTCTGATTGATCTTTAGTCCATGATTACGATATTCCTTCGCAAGAATTTTAGCGTAAATCGGACTAATGAACCTGGACGCCAACTTAATCTGCTGCATTCGAAAACGAATGTCATGATGCCAGTTACCAACCATGTGCGCAAGTTCATGAATCAATGTATCATCAGTTAAACCAGAATTCGACAGGGTAATCACACCTTCAATGTGATATGCCATACCGAGATATGCGCGCGAGTTCATTTCCTTAATTTGAATTTCGCGCGGTCGCACTGAATTATTTTCTAGCATCGAACGCCACGTCTTCGATTTAATGATCGTGTTCGTGCGCTTCTGCATTTCTTTAATCGAACGGCTCGGTAAACGATTTCCGCGCGACCAGTAGATAGATGCCGCAGATCGTTCACTAGCATATACTTTTGACCGGGTTGAATCACGAATAGCAGTTCGCCCGAAATCGCGAATTTTTTCTTTTCGGTGGACGTATGTAAAGTACTTATGACACAGTTCATCAGTCCAACGTGAATCGAGATTCTTTAACGTCGAATATGTAACCATTGTCTACCCATTACGATTTAAATACCATTATACTATATCTAGACGGTTCTGTCAATAGGTTTATGATGAATTTGTGAAAATAATTTTGTTGAACAAAATCAATAAGTTACATGAGGACATCTAGATGTTCATCTAGATGAGGCTAGACGCAGTTTTAGTGTTTGTATATAGTTTCCACTGTTCGATCTTCAAAACTGCGTCTAGCCTCATCTAGATGTCCTCATGTAACTTATTGATTTTGTTCAACAAAATTATTTTCACAAATTCATCATAAACCTATTGACAGAACCGTCTAGATATAGTATAATGGTATTATCAAATGGCTATGGACTGATTATGTATCGTGATTTGAACCCGAATATGTCACGCGGGTATTTTCTGATGTTCGTGTTCGTGGCGATCGTTTTATTTATGATTGTGTCGACGATGGATGCGAATGACGCAGAACGTGAAGAACGTGTATATTGTCAGGCGGTTGCTGACGGTATTTGGCCGCATACGCGTAACATTGATTGTAGTGATATGTGAACCGTTTGCAAATTTAGCATTCCGCCGCATCAGTAAGAATTCTAAGGTGTGGCGACAGTAGCATAAGGGCTACGCGACGATTCGCTGGAGCGAAAATGACAAACAATACACAATTCTCAGTTCGTGTTACTTGTATGAGTTTAAGTGTCGACGCGTCGTTAATAACGATCAATGTATCGGATCATCACCTTCTTTACATTTATTATGACGGTGATCGCATTCGGCGAATTGAATGGTCCGGCGGTGAAGAGATCACGATCACTGACTTCTATGCGATGCTCGACGATTGGGCAGCAAAACTATCTACAAGATCTGCGAACTTACTGAGGACTTTTATTGAATAGTATGTGTTATATTACTACATAATTCAATTGGAGAAAAGAATTGTGGATAATATTTTATGTCAATAGTAAGAACGTATAATCTAAATGTAAACCAGCGGATGCTAGCAAATCAAGCATTTGAAATCGTCAATGATAAATTTTTAACAAGAATCAACGATATATCACTAAGCGTCATAGGTTCAGATAAGTTACTTGAAGTAGAAAACATCTGCGGTGATATTGAATGGCAGGATAGGAACCATCGTCCTCGTAAATTTAAGATTAGAATTGATACAACGCAAACCTATGTTATGTTTGTGCGAACAGTATTACATGAGCTCGTCCATCTTAAACAATTTGCAAAGGGCGAACTCATGTATCATTTACGTGAAAACGTTGTGTCATGGAGACCACACCGAGAAAAAATCGTTCGTTATAAACCAACGACTGACTATTGGGATTTACCGTGGGAGATCGAGGCACATGGACGCGAAATTGGGTTGTTAAGATTGTTAACAGATAAACACGATGAATGGCGATATTTACATAAGGAATAAGAATGACTAGAATAAGTGCTCAGGCAACAACTGGAGTGTCTGGTGAACGTTTATGTTATGGTATCGATCGTAGTAATTGTATTCCGATGGATGCAGGCGAGCCAATTCGTCATTGGGATCGCGAAGTGACATATAACGGAGAAGACACTCTATACAATGTATTAACACTCGATAAGTATATCAAATACGATCTCCTCGCAAACATTCTTTACAATGATGAGAAAATATCAGAACATACTATCGTGTCGCTATATTCGTCGGGTATGGTAAAGGAGATACGTGTTGGCAAGAAAAGATATCGTATTCATGGAAAGAAATATCTAGGCAAAAAATAAAGGAGATAACAATGTTCAAATTTTTGTTTACTGTATTTGCAATGTATGTATTCATTGCACTAATATTGGCACTGGCTGATTATCAACGCAAAGACAACGATAATACTTATAGTCAATTGTTTTATGCTCGACTATTTTGGTATCGTGATTTTATTGATGCGATCAAATATGCATATGGTGAAGTGCGGCGTAAAGGTAAGACTGGTGAACATGATGTCTAGTCTCGAACATACCCTATGGGCAGTGTCTGCGTTGTACCTTTCTTATCTTGCTAGTAAGTATTTATGTTTTTTAACTATCTTTAAATTGATGACCGAAGAAGAAAAGACTGATCTAATCGAACGCTTAAAGAAGGAGTCATAATGGATATTCTAAATCGTGTAGTAACAATTCTAAGTAATGTTGGCGAATTTGTTGGTAAGCTGGAAGAAATGGATGATGAATCGTACACAATAATCAAACCGCGTGCGTTAATCCAAACTCAAGAGGGCTTTGGTTTTGCGCCGTCTGTTGCGATGAGCGCACAGCAGGATGTTGAACGCGTTACATTCAATCGTTCGCTTATTCTTTGTTGTGTTCTATCCGATGAGCGTATCGTAAAGGCTTGGCAGAAAGCGACAACTGGCTTAGTGATTCCTGCATAATATGAATACGACAAATTCATCGCGCGTCGAATATGTCGACCACATGGGTGATGATCTACGTGTCGTTAATGCAGCTCGCGTGTCATTCGATAAAGAGAGCGAATGGGAGTTAACTTCAACACACGAAGAAGAAGCTAGTTCATGTAATGCTTTAGCTAAACGCGATATAAAGCTAATTGAATACTTAGCTAAACACAATCACTTCACACCGTTTACTCATTGTATGATTACTTTACGCGAGACTGTGCCAATCTTTGTAGCACGACAGAGATTTAAACATACTGTTGGATTTAGTTACAATGAAGTATCACGCAGATATGTGGATGATGATCCCGTGTTCTTTGTGCCTGATGTGTGGAGATCGAGACCAGAGGGTAGTGTTAAGCAAGGTAGCGGTTCTAAAGGTTTAACCCGAGTTAATGAGACTGGTTATTTGAATATTATCCCATTTACTCACCGTGAAGGTAGGAACTATAGCCTTCATGCGGATTACGAAATCTATTTGGATATCGCTGAAAGGGTGTATAAGCACATGATCGAGTCGGGCATTGCTCCGGAGCAGGCTCGTATGGTATTACCACAGAGCATGATGACTAGTTACTACGTTACGGGTTCTCTTGCGGCTTGGGCGCGTGCATATAAGCAACGAGTTGACACACATGCGCAGGTCGAAATTCAACAATTAGCGCATTCGTGGAATACAATCATTCAACCGCTGTTTCCTGTTAGTTGGAATGCGCTTACTCAAAGTGATCATTAAAATGATGGTTAATGAAATGAAATATATCGATGAACTACATGAAAAAGTCGAACGTCTCATGAAACACATTGAAGTTCTTGAGAAACTAATTGAAACGCTAGATAAGACACCTACCATTAATAGTTCAACCGAAAATATCCTAAAACTATAGAAATCGTGTAACTTAGGTTTTAACCGAAAACTATTGACAAAGTCGGCTGAATATGGTAGAATGGTACTGTAAAATCAAAACACATCGAGATTATGAATTATGGAAACCAAGACGTATTTTAAAGTAGATAGTAAGAATGTCGTTCGTACGTGGTCAATCAAACCAATGTACGATGAATCTGGGTTCTATATGTATTCAGGTGTTGAAGATGGCGCTCTTATTACTAAATTCGTTAAAGTAATCGAGAATCAATCTGGGCGCGATATTCACGAACAGATCGATCTCGAAGTGGCGTCACGAACAAAACGAAAGCTTGATTCTGGATATAAAGAGTTTCGCGAACAGGCGATCAGTGAAGTAGGTCTTGATGCGTCTGGTAATCTGCGGCCGATGCTTGCGCATAAGTACGATCAGAAGAAGATCGATTGGGACCGGGCCTTTATGCAAATTAAATATGATGGCCATCGATGCTTGATTGAAATTAAGAATGGTGTTGCCCGTGCATATTCACGAAAAGGTCTTCCTATTACTACAATGGATCACATTCTAGAGTCTCTTCATGGTATTAACGAAGATATGATTCTTGATGGCGAGCTATATATTCATGGTAAAGCATTGCAAGAAATTGCTTCATATGTAAAGAAGAAACGACCTGAATCGGCTCAAGTTCAATACATCGTATACGATATCGTAGATCAAGCCTCGGCCTTCAGCGATCGATTTAATCGTCTCGGGTTTCTATTTGATACTAAACTCAGTGGTGCGTTAAATATCGATCTTGCACCAACACACAAAGTGAATTCGCATCAAGAATGCATGAAATTGTTTCATGAGTTTCGTGAAAATGGATATGAAGGCGGAATCGTTCGTATCAGTAAGGACGGTTACGATGTTGGTAAGCGCAGTCGTCAGGTTCTTAAAGTAAAGCAATTTCATGATGCAGAGTTTACTATAATCGATGTTGAAGAATCCGCTGACGGATGGGGTGTTCTTGTATGTAAGACATCGGATAATACTGTATTTCGTTGTACGGCCCCGGGTACGCATGCACAGAAGACCGAGATTCTGAAGAACAAGAAAAACTATATTGGCCGTGACGTAACTGTTGAATTCTCTCATCTAACAAATGACGGTGTACCGTTTCATCCAGTCGCCACTCGATTTCGAGTAGACATTTAGTAATATACATTATGATTGCAATCGACAAGAGTAGTATGTTATATAAGTTCATTATGACATATCGGAATAAGTCTCGTTATAGCAGATATGATTTTCCGCGTGTTTCGTTATGTAATTACTACAGAATATAGCACGTGATTTTACAAAATGATCGGTGTTCAAATCCAAGTATAATTACAACGTGGTTACGCGATCGTAGAAATAAGATTTGTACACGCGTGGTTGTTACGAATAATAAATAGTAAAAAGAATATCACATAGGAGCTATGGATATGAAAAACAAACAATATGAGTTGGGTGTATATATTGGCCGATTCCAACCATATCACAACGGCCATCATCAAACAGTTCTTCGTATGCTAAATGAGTGTAAAGAAGTACTTATTCTCATTGGTAGTCATGAATCATCATGCAGTATTAAGAATCCCTGGGATTCTGTTACACGCAAAAGCATGATTGAAAATTCCCATTCACCAACGGCATCAATTCATTTTGATTATATTCATGACTTTCATGATAATCATCGATGGATTACTGAAGTTCAGCGCCTCGTTCATAAAAACGCGAAACAAATTTTCGGTTGGCGTGATCGAGATATATATGGCGTTGCATTATATGGTCATGCAAAGGATGAGTCGACGTGGTACCTCAATGCATTTCCTGTGTGGAAATTTATTGAAACCGAGAATGTAGATATTCTAAATGCAACTGATATTCGTAACATCTATTACGGATACCCAAAAACTTTACCACTATCATATCTAGACGGTGTTCTTCCAACTGGAACGAAGGAGATTCTCGCAAAGAATCGACGCGGTGATTCGTATGAATTGATTTGTGATGAGATGAAACACGCCGTGAATTATGAAAAGCAATTTAAAATCCCAGACGGTTGGTCAATGAACTTTTATACGACGGATGCAGTCGTCGTTCAATCCGGTCATATACTATTGATTCAGCGTGCAGATTCTCCGGGTAAAGGTTTGTGGGCTTTACCCGGAGGGCATATTGATAAAAACGAAACTTCATATGAAGCATGCGTACGTGAGTTATATGAAGAAACAAATATCAAAGTGCCAGAGAGAATTTTATATGCATCACATAAAGGTACAAAACTGTTCGACGATCCAAATCGTTCACTTCGAGCAAGAGTACCGAATGTAATTGGGCGGACTGTTGATGTTGCTCATTTCTTCGAACTTTCATACGGTCACGAACTACCAAGAGTTAAAGGTAACAGCGACGCATCAGTTGCGTGGTGGTTTACGTTTGACGATTTCACCAAAATGAGAAGTCAGTTGTTTGAAGATCATTTCTTCATCGCTTCTCACTTCATTAACGTCACATAGGAGTTATGGACATGAAAAATAAAATGCTTGAAAATATGATTCTTGATACCGACAGTTACAAATTTTCTCATTATGAACAATACCCACCAGGCACAGAAAAAGTGTATTCGTATATTGAGGCAAGAAAGCCAGCAAATATGGGAAACGGTAATACAATTGATTCGGTTGTTTTCTATGGTCTGAAATATATTCTTTCGCAGTTTGAGAAGATTACTGTTCGGGATGTACTTGAAGCAAATGAGCTTGCGAAGAATCACGGTGTACCATTCAATTATGATGGTATGATGTATATTGCAACCGAACTAAATGGCGTATTACCGATCAAGATTTATGCAGTTCCTGAAGGTACTGTTGTTCCTGTTAGTAATGTATTGTTAACGATTGTAAACACTGATCCAAAGTGTTTTTGGCTTACATCATATCTTGAAACGATGTTAGTTCGTTTGTGGTATCCATGTACAGTTGCATCAGTGAGTCGTGGTGTAAAAACGATCATTAAGAAGTACCTTGATCTAACATCAGACAACAGCGACACACAATTACCGTTTAAGTTGCACGACTTTGGTTCACGCGGAGTATCGTGTCGCGAACAGGCGGCAATTGGTGGATCGGCTCATCTCATCAATTTCCTTGGAACGGATACGATCGTTGGATGGAAGTTAGCTGCTGATATATATGACGCAGACGTTAAGACTATCGGATTTAGTATACCAGCATCGGAACACTCAACGATTACATCGTGGACGAAAGAACGTGAGTTTGATGCATATCTTAATATTGTCAATAAGTATGCTAAGCCAGGATCGATATTTGCATGTGTATCGGATTCGTATGATATTATGAATGCCGTAAAGAATATGTGGATTCCACGTTTAATTCCAATCGTAAAGGAGAAAGAGTCAACGGTCGTTATTCGTCCAGATTCGGGTGATCCAGTTCAGACACCAATTGATATTATTCGAGTACTGTTAGCTGAACTAGTGAGCGATGTTACTATCAATAGCAAAGGATACAAAGTATTGCCTTCGTATGTACGTGTAATACAAGGCGATGGTATGACACTGGAGAACATTGAATCGATTTTAAAGATTCTTGAGAAAGAAAAAATCAGTGCTGAGAATATTGCATTTGGTATGGGCGCAGGTCTACTTCAGAAAATTGACCGTGATACATTTAGTTTTGCGATGAAGTGCAGTGCGATGATGATTAACGGTGAATGGTTCGATGTATATAAAGACCCATTGGGTGATAGTGGAAAAGCATCGAAGCGTGGGCAGCTCGAACTCATTCTTAATGAGAATGGTGAGTTTGAAACTATACCATATAGAAATTCATCGTGGTTTGAATCTGTGATGCAATGTGTATATGATAATGGGCCAACCGATATTTTGAAGCGAACGAATTTCAATGAAATTCGCATTCGCGCAAAAGTCAAATAATCTTAAACATAGGGTGATCAAAATGAATGAATATGAAAAGTCAGTACTTAAGCAATCGATTCAGTCTGGTGTTGTGCAAGTTCGATTTAAAAAAGTAAATGGCGACATTCGTGTTATGTTATGCACGATCAATCCAGATTTAATTCCGAAACAACCAGATGCAGAACAACCATTCGAAAATGATATGCTAACATTATCCGAGAAGAAAGCCCCACGCAAACAAAGCGATGAATCTTATCGTGTATATGATGTCGAGAAAGATGGGTGGCGATCGTTTCGCTGGGATTCCGTTATCGATTATAGCACGGAATAATACAATATTAAGATATCGTCTATATAGAACCGTTCTAGAAGCACGATAGGACGATTTTGATAGAAACCGATAGTAATATATGCAGAACCACCAAAAGGCCTCTAGACTCCCTCTAGAGGCCTTTTGGTAACTGATTGATTTTATTACAATATCTAGATTGACACTGGTAACCAATTGATTTTAATACGAAAGTTAAAATAATTGAAAAAACTATTGACAAAGCGGTTCTGTTGTGGTAGAATGTATTCAACAAATCGGAAAACGCATAGGAAATATATCATGAATTTTACCGCCCTTGAAAAACGCGTATTCAACCTTCTCGTTGAAGAAATGCGTGGTAACGGCCTTATTAATACTCGGGAAATCGCCATCGCGTTGAAGCTTCCCAATGATACGGTACGCGGCGTACTCGGCAGTTTGGCTAAGAAAGGTAAGGTTGAATGCGAACCGACCTATCGTCATCATGGAAATTCGCCTGCGTTGATTTGGCCGGTACATCCTGTTATCGGTGCTTGTTTCTGGGCCGATTCGGTGTCTGACGATGAAATCTGTCGCCAACTCATCAACTAGGCAATCAATAACCCCCATACTATTTCGTGGAATAACCCCTACTAAGAAATCGTCTATATAGAACCGTTCTAGAAGCACGATACGACGATGTCGATAGAAACTGATAGTACAATATGCCGAAAGGATAGAAGTCCTCTAGACTCCCACTAGAGGACTTCTAGTAACCAATTGATTTCATTACAGTTTCTAGATTGATACCGGTAACCTATTGATTCTATTACAAAAACCAAAATAATTGAAAAAACTATTGACAAAGCGGTTCTGTTGTGGTATAATGGTATCGTCAAATGGAAAAACACACTGGCGATTATATCATGAAAGCAGTAACACT
>Ga0210043_1000169_pt1 | contig 72118 bp, 63 predicted proteins | sample CryGeymet201501t_FD_183990 | JGI IMG/M metagenome (GOLD analysis project Ga0210043, IMG submission 183990) | Groundwater microbial communities from Crystal Geyser aquifers in Utah, USA - Crystal Geyser metaG 2015-01t (SPAdes) (version 2) | ecosystem: Environmental > Aquatic > Deep subsurface >... | reverse complement strand
GCTGCGCCATGTATACGAAAAAATCGAAAAAAAGAAAACAGAGCCGAAATAACGGCGATTGCATAAGACTAAACCATTTTGTGAACAATATTAATCGGTCGCCTGAAAGGTTTATGAATTATTCAGGCTAAATGCAAAACTCTTCGCCAACCGGTTCAGTATCCGAGGCCACCTGATCCATGACCAGCTTATACTCAATAGCATCGTTGAGTGCCCGGTAGGTGGCTTCCAGCACATCTGTGGAGACACCGACGGTATTCCATTTATGCACTCCGTCGGATGACTCGATCAACACCCGCACGGCGGCCTCAGTTGCATCTTTTGTCGAGAGGACGCGCACCTTGAAATCGGTAAGCCGCATCTCCTCAAGGGCGGGGTAGGCTCCCGTCAGTGCTGCCCGCATCGCTTTATCCATCGCATTGACCGGGCCGCTGCCGAGTGCTGCCGTATGCAACAGTCGCCCATCAACCTTCAACTGCACCGTCGCCTCGGATTCAGGTGCAATATCGTGCCCCCGCTTTTCATCATAAACACGGAAACTGACCAGTTCAAAATGGCGCTTGAAATTGCCGGTGGCACGGCGCAGCAGCAGCTGGAACGATGCATCGGCACCTTCAAAGGCATAGCCGGTCGCCTCCATCTCCTTGATCCGCTGCACAACCCTTACCACGGCCGCATCATCCACCACGGCATCCGGCTCCAGCTGCTGCAACTTGGCCAGGATATTACTCCGGCCGGCCTGATTGGAGACCAGTACCCGCTGTGCATTGCCGACGCTGGCCGGATCAATATGTTCATACAAACGACTGGCCTTGCGTACAGCCGACACATGGATCCCCCCCTTGTGGGCAAAGGCATTCTGACCGACAAACGGCTGATGCTGCCATGGCAGCTGATTGGCCATCTCATTGACGAATGTCGACAGTCGCCTGAGCTTTCTCAACCCCTCCGTATCGACGCCACAGTCCACCCCCATCTTCAACTTCAGGGTGGGAATCACGGAAATCAGGTTGGCATTGCCACAACGCTCACCAATACCATTGACCGTGCCCTGCACGTGTGAGGCACCCGCGCTGACAGCTGCAATCGCGTTGGCCACAGCCATTTCCGAATCATTATGCGCATGAATACCTATCGTGATATCCGGGAAACGCGCCACCACCTGGCGCACACAGGCACTAATCTGCTCCGGTAGAGAGCCACCATTGGTATCACACAACACCAGCGCATCCGCACCGGCACCGGCTGCCGCAGCCAGCACCTGCATGGCATACTCCCTGTTCGCAACATAACCATCGAAGAAATGCTCGGCATCGAACATCACCGTTGCCACATGCTGCTTGAGCCACGCAACCGACCCACTGACAAGATCCAGATTGGCCTGCAGCTCAATGCCCAGGCCTATCGTCACATGCAGATCCCAGCTTTTTCCGAAGATACATACGGCATCGGCACCGCAATCGACCAGACGGGCAAGGCCTGCATCCTGATCAACAGGGTGACCCGGTCGCGCAGTACTGCCGAAAGCGACCAACTTGCTGTGCGACCAGTTCCGGTCACGCATCAGAGCAAAGAAATGGTCATCGGTCGGACTGGAACCGGGCCACCCCCCCTCAATCCAGTCCATGCCGAACAGCGCCAGACGGCGCGCTATCCGCTTTTTGTCTTCGGCCGAAAAATGAATACCCGCCGACTGCGCGCCATCGCGCAAGGTCGTGTCGTAGAGCTGAATTCTGCGCAGATCGTTCGTTGTCATCATACTTCCTTTGCGGATTCCTCATCCTGCTGAGCGGTGGGATCGGCATATTACGCCTCTCCCGTAAATCTGTAACGCCTTTTCAGAACAGTTAAACTGTGCTGAAATCGCACCTTTCCTGCTGGAGCGTGATGTATAGCATCCTGCAGGCCATTGAGCCGCATTGGTACAATGCGTGTTTTGCCAACAGTTACAGGGCCAATAGTATAAACGCATTGGTTTGGCGGGCCATCCGCAGGCAGCATGGAAGCACGCTTAAAACGACGCTTCCCCGGAGGAGAGAACAGATGCGCGTAATCATCATGAAAAACACAGGTAATCCGGAGGTATTAAGCGTCGGCGAGCGAGAGCGCCCGACCTGTGGCCCGGATGAGGTGCTGGTCCGCATCATCGCCGCCGGCGTTAATCCGGTCGATACAAAGCTGCGCAGCCGCGGTCTGTTTTGCGGTGAATTGCCGGCCATACTCGGCTGCGACGGGGCCGGCTTCGTTGAGGCTATCGGTGCCAATGTCACCCGCTTTGAACCGGGTGATGCGGTATATTACTGTTATGGCGGGCTTGGCCAGGCGGCAGGCAACTATGCCGAATATATTGCAGTGCCCGAGGCCTATGTGGCGCAGAAACCGGACAGTCTGGATTTTATCGATGCCGCTGCCGCACCACTGGTGTTGATCACGGCATGGGAAGCGCTGTTTGATCGCGCCCGTCTGCAATCCGGCCAGCACGTCTATATCGCCGGCGGCGCAGGTGGCGTCGGCCACATCGCCATCCAGCTGGCCAAACTGGCCGGATGCAGCGTTGCCACCAGCGTCAGCTCGGATGAGAAGGCCGATATTGTGCGTGAACTCGGCGCCGATCTGATCATACGTTATCATCAGCAGGAGGTGAGCGAAGCACTGCTGGCATGGACAAACGGGCTCGGCGTGGATGTCGCCTTCGATACCGTAGGCGGCACAGCCTTCAACCAGCTGGTGAGCGCCACACGTGTTTACGGTGATATAGTCACCATCCTGCAGGTACCGGATGACGCTGACTGGAAAACCATCCGGCTGCGCAATATCCGGGTATCTCAGGAGTTGATGCTCACGCCTATGTTGATGGATCTGCCGGATGCTGCGGAGCACCATGGTGACATACTCGAGCAGTGCGCCCAGTTCTTCGATGAGTGCAAGCTGTCGGTTTTTGTCTCCGACACCCTGCCGCTGGAGCAGGCGGCCGAAGCCCATCGCCGTATCGAAGCCGGATCCATGAGCGGCAAACTGGTGCTGGAAGTGCAGGATTCAGGCTTTGACGTCGATGCATAAGCAATACAGCAGCGATGCGCAGCAGCTCAGCAGAGCCCGGTCTGTCATCACCCTGGTCTATGCACTACAGGCAGCCTCATTTCTGCTGGCTATCACATTTATCGCTGCCGTAATTGTCAATTATGTAAAACAGGACGAGATCAACAACACCTGGCTGGCATCACACGCCCGCTGGCAGATACGCACCTTCTGGTTCGCACTATTGTGGACATGCCTTGGCACTTTGACGCTCTTGCTCGGCATCGGTTATTTCATCCTCATTGGCACCGCCATCTGGACGCTCTATCGCATCATCAAAGGCTGGCTTCGGCTGATTGATGAGCAACCGATGTATCAGGAAGGGTAGCAGGTCGATGCATATGAATATGTTCGACTCCTGGCAGTTCTGGGCCCTGCTCTCCGCCCTGTTTGCCGCCATGACGGCCATCTTCGCCAAGGTAGGCGTGACCAATATCAACGCCGATTTTGCCACCCTGCTGCGCACAATCGTCATCCTGCTGGCTCTTATACTGATCGTCTGGCTCACCCGTCAGTTCCAGCCACTACAGGATATTTCCGGTAAATCACTACTGTTTCTAACGCTCTCGGGCCTGGCTACCGGCGCCTCATGGCTCTGCTATTTTCGCGCACTGAAGCTGGGCAATGCCTCACAGGTAGCGCCGATCGACAAACTCAGCGTCGTGCTGGTAGCAATATTCGGTGTACTATTCCTTAGCGAACACCTCACTGTCGGCAACTGGGCAGGTATCATCCTGATCTCTGTCGGAGCGCTGCTGCTGGCGCTATAGAGCGCCTGTCAACCACGGCAACAGACTTTACAGATAAACTGCCGCATGTATCCTGACCCCAATGACAGGGAGCCGGGGATATGCAGAAAATGGAGACGCAGAAGAAATCTGATCGATCGGGCATATTCCAGCAACTGAATGCAACCCAGCTCAGCATTGGACTATTGCTGATCGTTGTCATCACCTATGGATTCTACACCCTGTCGCGCGATCTGGCGCAGGGGCTGGAAGATGATCTGCGCACCGCCTTTGACCAGCAAAACCTGACCGTTGTGGATATCGCCAGCTCGCGCGTGGGCTTCCATATCGATAACGACGTGGCGGAAAATGTGCGTCTGCTCGGCCAGTTCCCGGCCATGCAACGACAGGAGCTGGGTAATGGAACACGCGATATGGAGAAGGTGAATACCTTTGCCGCCCCGCGTGTGGATGGCTTTGTATTATTCGCCCCCAATGGTGACTTCTTCACCAGCTACCCGGAATCCATGCGCCATCTTTATCAGGGGAATCATGCCGATCAGGACTTTTTCAAGTCAGCCAGGGATACAGCCAGCCTGCATTTCTCCGACTGGATCCATGAGGGCAACAACCTGAAGATGCGGGTATCGTCTCCTGTGTACAACCGCATCATCGACAAAAACTTTCCACCCCCGACCAATGAGCTTTCCGGCGTGATCATGGCCCAGATTGACTTTGACCGCACCATCGCCAGCGAACTTGGACGTCTGCAGGCCAACGGCCTGATGCACTGGATCGTCGATGAAGACAGCGGCGAGGTACTTTACCACTCCGTACTGCCACGTCTGCTGGCAGCAAACAGTGTCGACTCGGACAAAACAACGCTGGCAAAATCACTGCTCAGGGCCTTTTCATCCACCGTACTGGCACCCGGCATTCACCGCACCACCATCAACGGCAAGGGCTTTACCGTGGCAACGGCGCGCAGCAAGGTCGGACCGCACAGCATCACCGTGAACCTAGCCTATGATGATTCGGCCGTATCTGGTCTGGTACATGAAAAAACCAACCGCATTTACCTGCTGGGGCTGGCCTTTCTGCTCGTCGTCATCATCGGCGCTATCGTCACGCTCCGCCAGATGGCCAAGCGTCAGTCACTGGTCAGCGAGAAGGATCACCTGGCACGTGAACTGGCTCTGGAAGAGGAGAAGAAGAAGCTCAGCGAGCAGGTATTCCAGCTGCAGAAGATGGAGAGCCTCGGCGAGCTGGCCGCAGGTACGGCCCATGAGCTGAACAATGCCCTGTCGGGTCCCATGGGCATGCTCAGCATGCTGCAGATGAAACCCGATATGGCCATGGAAAAGCGCATGGGTATGCTGGGCAAGGCAGTCAGCGGCATGGAGCAGGCGCGCAGCATCGTGGAAGGTCTGCTGCGCTTTTCCAAAAGCGAGCGCAATGAGAAACTGCTGGATGATCCCAATGAAGATATCCGTTTTGTACTGAATATGTACAAAACGGAGCTCGATCATCATGGCATCCGTCTGCAACAGCATCTGGATCCGGAAATACCCAAAATCTATGCCGCCCACCGACAAATTCAGCAGATTGTACTGAATCTGGTGGCCAATGCGCGCTACGTACTCGATCAGAATGGCATACTAACTGTAAGCAGCGAACAGCAGCGACGCGGCGGCGTCGATGGCGTTCTGATCAGCGTCAGGGACAATGGGCCGGGCATCGATATGGATACCCAGAAACGTATTTTTGAGCCGTTCTTTTCAACCAAACCGACCGGTGAAGGCACAGGTCTCGGTCTCTCCATCTGCTATGGCATCATCCAGGAGCATCACGGCATGCTGGAGGTCGACAGCGAACCCGGAGACGGTGCCGAATTCCGCATCTGGCTGCCTGTCATGCAGAGGGCTGCTGCATGAGCAGTCTGATATGCCAGATCCTGATCGTAGAGGATAATGAGAATATCCGGGAAATCTTAACCCCTATGCTGGAGATGTGGCTGGAAGAGAGGGCCATTGATGCGGAGATTCATGACGTCAGCAATGGCGTTGAGGCACTGGCGTGGGTGAGAAGCCGTGGCATACCCGACCTGCTGCTGCTGGATGTACGCATGCCGGTGATGAATGGTGCCGAATTCCTGCATCAGATCGCCAAACTGGGCCATGACATGCGCAAGCAGACCTTGCTGCTGACAGGCTATGCCGATGATCTGGAAGAGCATCTGGGCAGCGATGCGCTGTTGATGCGACATCTGCGCAAACCGTTCATGGCACCCGAGCTGTTTGCGGAACTCGACAAGATCGTAGACAAGCAGGGGTTTTAACGCCCCGGTTTCCAGCCAGCCCAATAGCAGTCATCGACTGCGGTCTCGGGCTGATGGCATCACATTTTCGGCATGCCGCCGCCCATACCGCCAAAGCGCCCGGCCAGCTGCGCCATCATGCGCTTACCCTTGCTGCCCTTCATCTTTTTCATCATTTTCTGCATCTGGGCAAACTGCTTGAGCATCTTGTTGATCTCCTGCACGCTCGTACCGGAGCCTGCAGCAATGCGTTTCTTGCGACTGCCATTGATCACGCGCGGGTAGCGCCGCTCTTTCAGCGTCATCGAATAGACCATGGCCTGCATCCGTTTGATCGGCTTGTCATCCATCTGGGCCAGCGCTTCCTGCGGCAGCTTTACACCGGGCAACATCTTCAGCATGCCGGCCATGCCACCCATATTCTGCATCTGCCCCAGCTGCTCAGCAAAATCACCCAGATCAAATTCACCCTTATTGATTTTGGCTGCCGTCTTCTCGGCTGCGGCATGGTCGACAGTGGCCTGAATCTTTTCGACCAGCCCCACCACGTCGCCCTGCCCCAGAATGCGACCGGCCATGCGGCCCGGATCAAATGGCTCGAAGGCATCAATCTTTTCACCGGTACCGATATAACGCACCGGCACACCGGTACTGCGCGCCACGGAGAGTGCCGCACCACCGCGCATATCCGCATCGGTTTTGGTCAGAATGCAGCCGCTCATATTGACTGCGGCATGGAATTGCTCGGCGATCGACAGTGCCGTCTGGCCGGTCATCGCATCCAGCACCAGCAGGCGCTCGCTGGCATGAACACGATCCGCCACATCGCGAATTTCAGCCATCAAACCGTCATCCACAACCTGACGGCCAGCCGTATCGAGAATAAGCACATGGTAACCGCTGCGCCCGGCCTCATTGACCGCCGATGCAGCCATTGAAGCCGCCGTATCACCTGTGCCTGCGATATAAGGTACGCCCACCTGGGCTGCCAGCACCTGCAACTGCTCGCGCGCCGCCGGACGCGTGGCATCCACACTGGTCAGCGCCACCTTTTTACCCTGTGAGACAAGCAGTCGCGCCAGCTTGCCGGCCGTGGTGGTTTTACCTGCGCCCTGCAGGCCGCAGAGCAGAATCACCGAAGGAATCTTGCTCAGATCCAGATCACGCCGCTGCCCGCCCAGCACATCGGCCAGCACATCATGCAGAATTTTGATAATCACCTGACCCGGCTGCAGGCTTTTTGCCACCTCAGCACCGAGCGCCTGCTCGCGCACTTCGCTCATCAAATGACGAACGACCGGCAGAGCCACATCGGCCTCGAGCAGCGCCATACGCATTTCGCGCAGCGTGGCATCCAGATCGGATTCGGAAATACGGGCGGAGCCGCGCAGCTTGTGCGCTATATCTCCCAGCTTTTCACTCAAACGGTTAAACATCTCTGCTCTCCTGTCACCCGCCTGATGATCACAAGCGGGTCAGCTATTCTGTAGGGACTGTGCTGCGGGTCAATCTCCGCTGTTTATACATAACCATACGGCAAGAGCAGATCCGCAGCAGATGAATCTGTTTTCATGCACCGTTCACGGGCAGCTAACCGCAGCCGCCTAACTTCCACACCTGTCCGGAGAGGAACTCCTCCCTCCCCTCCCTGATCCCTCCGGGCGGCAAGACATCAAGGCCCCGGTTTTACCGGGGCCTTTTTTGTGCCTCAGCCAAGATGAGTAAAACAGCAAGCCATGCAACAGCTGCCGGACTTAAGCTGCGTGGCCCAAGCTATGCCGCAATCAATGCGGCAACGGCTGCAGTGGCAACCGACTGCTGTTCACCACTGGCCATATTTTTCAGCATCACCGTAGCGGCCTGCATCTCATCCTCTCCGATCACCGCGACAAAACGCACACACTCACGATCTGCCATTTTGAACTGGCGCTTGGCGCTGCCACCGCCGCAGTGCACCACCGACAGGCCCGCCTTGCGCAGCAAATCTGCCTGTGCCAGTGCATAGCCATGTACTGCTTCACCGAGCGCTACAACAGCAACATCCGGCACTGCCGCATCAGTATCTTCCAGCAACATCGCCAGGCGCTCAATACCGGCGGCAAAACCGATTGCCGGCGTGGCCGGGCCGCCCAGCTCCTGCACCAGTCCGTCATAACGACCACCGGCCAGCACCGTACCCTGCGCACCCAGCTTGTCGGTCACGATCTCGAAGGCTGTGCGATTGTAATAATCCAGCCCGCGCACAATGCGCGGATTCACGCGGTAAGGGATCTGCAGGGCATCCAGCCCCTTCTGCACCGTGGTGAAATGCGTATCACACTCATCACACAGGTGGCAGACCATCTCCGGCGCATCGGCCAACTCCTGCTGGCAGCTTGCCACCTTGCAATCGAGCACCCGCATGGGATTGCGTGCAATACGCTCCACACAGGTTTCGCACAAACACGCTGCACGCGCCTGCAGATAGGTTACCAGCCTCTCCCTATAGGCAGGGCGACAGGCATCGCAGCCAAGCGAGTTGATCTCCATCGTCAGATCCGGAATACCCAACTCGCACAAAAAAGCATGCGCCATCGCCAGCACTTCCGCATCTTCAACGGGACCCGGCGCAGAAAACATCTCCACGCCAATCTGCTGAAACTGACGCAAACGCCCTTTTTGCGGCCGTTCGCGCCGGAACATCGGCCCTATATAGTACCAGCGCTGGGCGCCAGCCCGGGTCAGTCCGCCCTGCAACCAGGCGCGCACGGCGCCGGCCGTACCTTCCGGCCGCAAACAGATGTTATCGCCCCCCTGATCGGTAAAGGCATACATCTCCTTGGAGACAATATCGGTATCCTCTCCGACCGATCGCACAAACAGCTCTGTCGGCTCCAGTATCGGCATGCGCACCTCGGCAAAGGCATAGCCGCCGAACACCTTGCGTGCGGCCTGCTCTACCCGCTGCCAGCGGGCTACCTCAACCGGCAAACCATCATGGATGCCACGTATACTCTGCAGTTTTTTCGCACTCATTTCTCTTCGTTCCCCTGCTGCTCGCGTATCGCTGCCGCCCGTTTCTCCACTTCCTCGACCAGTTGATCGACCATGTTGCCGCTGCGGATCTTTTCAGACTTCTCACCGTCGCGGTACATCATATGCACCGGATAACCGCCGGTAATACCGACATCCGCCTCTCTTGCCTCACCGGGTCCGTTGACCACGCAGCCGATCACCGCCACATCCATATTTTCGTGGATATGCGACAGCCGTTGTTCGAGCTCCGCCACAACTTCAATGACATTGAACTTCTGACGTGCGCAACTCGGGCAGGCAATCAGGTTGATACCCCGATGACGCAGCCCCAGAGATTTGAGGATCTCAAAACCAACCTTCACCTCCTCCTCCGGCTCGGCGGCCAGCGACACGCGAATGGTGTCTCCTATGCCGTCTGCCAGCAGCAGGCCAAGGCCGATTGAGGATTTTACCGTACCACCAAAACGGCTACCCGATTCGGTGATCCCCAGATGCAGCGGATAATCAACCAGCGCCGCAAGCTTGCGGTAGGCCGCCACTGTCATCGGGATATTACTGGCCTTCAACGATACCTTGATATCATGGAAGTCCATATCCTCAAGGATACGAATATGGTTGATGGCCGACTCGACCATGGCGTCGGCACACGGCTCGCCATACTTCTCATTCAGCTCTTTCTCCAGTGAACCGGCATTGACACCGATACGGATCGATACTCCCCGTTCGGCGGCTGCCCTGACCACCCGCTCCACACGCTCACGGCTGCCGATATTGCCCGGATTCAGACGCAGGCCGTGCACACCCGCTTCCAGTGAAGCCAGCGCCATTTTATAACTGAAATGGATATCCGCGATCAGCGGCACATCGGTTTGCGCCAGAATCTCGGGCATGGCTGCCGCCGACTCCGGATCAGGTACAGAGACACGGACAATATCGGCACCCGCTTCTGCCAGTCGATGAATTTGCGCTACCGTCGCATCAATATCGGTGGTCAGCGTATTGGTCATCGATTGCACTGCGACCAGTGCATCACCGCCAACGCTTACACTGCCAACCTGCACCTGCCTTGTTTCCCTGCGTGGTTTTACAATCACATCCTGCATATTACTCCTTTTCAGATACGCTGCTGCCGCCCGGGGCATTCTTGTCATTTTCTACCTGTCCGCGCAGCAGGCTTAAACGCTCCTGTAACTGCCTTGCCCTGCGCAATGCTTCGACATATTCGGGCTCATCCGGCTTCAGATCAACCGCTTCGTGCCAGTATCCGATAGCCGATGCCAGTTTCTCCTGACGAAAAGCCTTGCTGCCTTTGGCAAACAGCTCCGCAGCCCTTGCCGCCACCTGCTTCTCAACTTTTGCCAGCAACCTGTCGGCACCGCTGCCGCCACTGCGCCGGAACTGATGCACAAGTGTTCTGGCCCGGATCAGCTCATCCTTTTTCAGGGCCGCCTCAACCTGCGCCTCACTCACCGGCTGATCGGTTCCATCGGAACCTGTGAGTTTGGACTTTCTGCCCGGTGAGGCCTTGCCGGGCAACGGTGGAATCACCAGCCCCTTGGGCATGGCCGCCAGGATCTCGTCACGCAACAGCATGCCTCCTGATGCGCCCGGCTGCATACGCAGATACGATTCTATCTCCATATAGGCAATTTCTGGCAATCCTTTGCGCAGCTGCCTTCTGGCCTCCCTGATCGCCAGTGAGGCCCGCTCGTCGAGTTGGTCATTGTATGCTTCACGCAGACGTCCATACGTCTCATCATTCGGGTCCAGCCCCCGGGGCGCATCATAATGATGCGCATCAGCCAGTAGCAGCTGATCGAGGGTGCGCCGGTGTACAATCAATTCATCCAGCCGCAGCTGGCGCAGCCTGATCTCCATTTCAGTCCGTTTGGCCTGCATGATTTCAGGCTTGATCGTCACGGAACCTGCCTGATCGTAAGCCCACATCGCTTCCGACCACAGCTTGTCTGCCTCCCGCTGCTGCGCCATATGCAGGTAGTGAACAAACACACGCATACGAGCCGGTTCAATTGTATTCTTCAGAAAGGCCTGTGCCCGCTCGTAATCGGCATGATCCTTTGGCAGAGCCAGCACTCTGGCCCGCGCCCGCATAATTCTGCCACTATCAAAATCCTGTCGAATCATGGTATATGAGTTGATCAGGCCAATGTACTCACCACCGGCAATCAGCATATCCGGGGCAGTCAGAGCATATTTACCCGACGCACAACCGGCAAACAGGGAGGTGAAAAGTACGGCTATGGCAAGCAACAGGCATCCTGAGCGGGGCATCACACGTCTCCTGTCATATTGTCACCTTCGGTCCGCTCTCCAGCCGGTTCCCCGGCTATCGTCTCCCGAACAATGCAGCGCCCATCCTGTGACAAATCATCGTTGAATGCCAAATCCACCGCGGATTTAATATCATGCAGCACAGTTTGACTTGCCGCTGTCACCACACCCGCTTCAATTTTGCGACTGACACCCTTGATCTCGCATTCACCGATGGACGCAAACCCGAAACCGTCGCCAAGCAACTCGAATGTATCCCGGGACATAACCAGATCGCGCCCGCCGCCCAGGGCTCCCATACGGGAAGCTACATTCACGGCATCGCCGATAACCGTATACTCCATCCGTTGCGCAGCCCCCACATTGCCTACAATCGCCTGACCGCAATTGAGCCCCAGCCTGAATGTAATCGCCTCACCATCCTCGCGTATCACCCCCAGTCGATCACAGGCCATATCAATGGCCAGCGCAGCCATAGCTGCATGGCGCACATGTGCGACATCATTGATCGGATGATTAAACACGGCCATCAACGCATCGCCGATATACTTATCGACATGGCCGCCGTAATAGGCAACAACACGATGAAACACCTCAAAATGATTGTTCAACACCTGAATAACATGTTCGGTCTCACTGGACTCCGAAAATGAGGTGAATTTCACCATATCGGCAAACAGTACCGATACCGGCTGGCGGTGACTTTCCATATCAGCATAGCCACCGGCAAACACATCGGAGATAAGCTTGGGATTGAGGTAGCGGCTGAACACATCCCTGATCTCTTCCTTGTGTTCCAGCTCACGCGTCATCGCATTAAACTGGGCTACGGCATCAGAGATTTCATTATTGCCGCGCACAGGCAGGCGAACGCGGTAATCACCACCAGCCACCTTGCGTGCCGCCTCTGCCAGCATTTCAATCGGCTGGGACATGCGCCCCGATATCCAGAAGACAAGAATGGCCGAGAACATGGCGACCAGCACCGCCGCGATAGAAATTTTCTGTACCAGCCTGCCGGCTATATGGTTCCACTCCTGCTCGGAAAAGCGTACTGCCACCATGGCCAGCGGTGTGCCTGCATACATCACCGCGCGGGCATACCACAGTGATTTACCCGGCACTCGGCGCACCTGTACACTACCCACATCCGCCTTCAGCACGGCCTTCACGGAGCCCGTACCGCCATATTTTTTGACCTTGCCATTGGCATGCCTGACCAATGCGCCCAGCACAGTCGGCACCTTCTCGAGAAACTTCTGCACAACCAGATCGGTCTCCGCGCGACTGCCGGAGAGCAGTGGCAGCTTCAACTCATCGGCCAGACGGTCCACCTGCAACTCGGCCTGCCCGGCCTGATTCTGCAACCATGCTTCTCGCTCGATATCCAGAATAATAAAAAACAGAACGACCACCGCTACAACTACGGCAAAGCCCACCAGCATGGCCCAACGCCAGCGGATCGGGATGCGCAGGGGGAAACGGGCAGGCATCTGATTCTCTTCAGATGCTGCAAGCGCTGCGGATTCGGCTGCACTGCGGTGCAGTGGCTTCACAGCCTTACACGCCAGCGCAGGCATGGCTGCGCACAAGTGCTGCCCGCCAACTGTTTACTCCCCGCTGACAACAACACGATTACGCCCGGTCTCCTTGGCCATATACATACGCATATCTGCCAGATGCAGCAGTGACTCAACCTGCAGCTCAATATCCTGTACGCCTTTACTGCCGCCATCCGGATCCAGCACAGCAACACCGGCGGAAAAACTGACATGTACAGACTGCCCGTCACCGACGTCCAGAGGTGACGCAACGATCCGCTTCAGCCACTGCTCGGCCGCCACTCTTGCCCCATCCAGATCGGTATGCGGCAGTAGCACCAGAAACTCTTCACCACCCCAACGGCCGGCAATATCGGCATCGCGAACACACTCTTTCAGTACCGAGGCCATGGTAGAGAGCACCTTGTCTCCCGCTGCATGACCATAGCTGTCATTAACCTGCTTGAAGTGATCCAGATCCATCACTACAACAGCATATGAATGACCATAGCGCATCGCCTGGGATACCCCCTGATGCAACTGTGTCATAATATGGCGTCTGTTGTACAAGCCGGTCAACACATCATGACTGGCCTGAAAATGCAGCTCATCCTGAGCATCTCTCATGTTCGAGATAATACGCCAGATCAGACGGGCCTCCAGCCCGCCAATCACGCCACCTGCACCAAGCACTTCAGATGCGACCGCCTCCAGCATCTCATTGTGCGTCACATTGAACGCCACACAGGGCGCAGAGGCACGCAGTGCCAGCTCGGCATTATGGTAGACAGGAATACCCAACTCGCGTGCCATCTTCAGGCCCGGTGCATCAGGGTCAATATCGACGACTGCCACCACGCTGACCAGGTCTTCGTTCTGCAACATCTCAAGAATTGCCGTGCCACCGCGGCCCGCCCCCAGAATGACTGCCCGATGCGGGTCTTCCCGTAGTGTCTTCACATCACCCTCTAGCAAAATAAGCCCCACCCTTATGACCGCTATTCACAGCATTAAAAAAAAGCAAATGATATACCTTCTCCATGAACGAATGCTATGATTCGCCATCGGAGGATAATATGGCCTTAAGCAGCAAAGAGCGCAAGGATCTTAAAGCGCGTGCACACCACCTCAAACCTGTCATTCGTGTCGGGCAGAAGGGTATCACTGAAAGTCTGGTTCTTGAAACAGAACAGGCCCTGGATATCCATGAACTGATCAAGGTCCACATCTCCGGCGAAGATCGTGATCAGTGCAAGCTCAGCGGACTTGAGCTGGCCTCGCAAAGCCATGCAGAAGTGGTTGATCATATCGGCAAAACCTACATCCTCTATCGCAAGCAGAAGAAACAGGCGTGAACGAAACCGCAGAACGCATCCATGCCCTGCTGACGGAAGCATTTCACCCGCACATGCTCGTTATTGAGGATGAGTCGTGGAAACACGCCGGCCACGCTGGCGTCAGGGAGCATGGCGGTGGTCACTACCACCTGCGCATTGGCGCGGCACATTTTGCCGGCAAATCTCGCCTGCAGTGCCACCGCATGATCAATCAGGCTCTGGCAAGCCTGTTCCCGAAATATATCCACGCCCTTAGCATTCATATCGATCAGGCAGTAAAATAAGCATTCAACCGCTGCAGCATTGCGCTGGCCCATTTCTTGCTGAATTTATTACTGAATCTGCGAATGAGGAACGGGTGCCATGAAAATACAGAATAATCTTCCGATCAGAGGCAAGCAGACCAGGGCTTCCGGACAAAGCCGCTCCGACGGCGTTTTTCACGCCCTGTTCGAAGCTGAAATCACCGACGTTCAACCTGCCGGCGAGCAGCAGACAAACGGCGACGGCGCCCGTCCGGAACACGCCTGGCAATCGCTGCAAGAGAGCATATCACTACTGGATCAGGCCATGCAGTGTCTGGAATCAGGTGATACACCGACACAGGAACTGGTCGACAATATCGAGCAACTGCGTGCCACCCTGCACCAGCAACTGACATCGGGCAGCGACCTCAGAACACTGACACAGGCAGAGATACTGCTGGCGGTCGAGATCGAACGCATGCGTTCACTATAATCCTGAGTCGCTGATGAGCCAGAGACAGGTACTCCAGCAACTACTGGAGGATATGGATACCATTCGCCCGATTATCATTGCAGCCATGCCTGATGATCTTTCGCTACGCACCACAACCCGCCGCATGATTGCTGATCTGGAAGAGATGCAACGGGAACCTGCAGTACCGGCGGCCACCTACTTATGGCTCAGCCAACTCACGGCCAGACTACTGGATGCCGAACACGGTGCGCTTTTGCGTCCGGGACCCGATGGTGAAATACCGCCATCGGCGCGTCAGTCGGTCGGGGCTCATGGCGAACAGCGTCAATCCCTGCTCATGGACGCACTGCAGAACATTCCGGCAGCCTGCCGCATGATGGATCAGTGCTGCACCCTGATAGGGCAACGACCGACGCATGAGACCTCCCTGCTGGAGAAAACACGCCACCTGAACAGCTGTCTGAGCATACATCTGAAACAGAATGCTGAACTCAGACAGGAGCTGCAACAACTCGTTGAGGCACTCTCTCCTTCGCTGGATGCGATTTCCGAGCTACTGAAGGAAGCAGGCGAAGAGTCACCGGAACTGCTGCAGGTCAAACAACTTCTGGACCAGGAACTGCCGCATGATGCCGAACAGGCCCGCCAACTGCTGCAGCATGCCCGCATGGGCATTGTGCTTGCAGGCACCAAGCTGGCCAGTGCCAGCGCGAAACTGCAGAGCAACATACAGAGCAACCTTGAACAACTCAATACCATGTCCGGTAAACTCGCCCTGGCCGAATCAGAAGCACGCAATGATCCGTTAACAGGACTTGCCAACCGCAGACATCTGGCTGAATTTCTCAACACACTGGGCGATAGTGGCTTCTGTTTTCTCATCTGTGACATTGACTATTTTAAAAAAATAAATGACACATACGGCCATGATGCCGGCGACCAAATCCTGCGACAACTGGCACTTATTCTGAAAGAGAGTATCCGCAGCACTGACTTTGCGGCCCGTGTCGGCGGCGAGGAATTCTGCATTATCTTTCCCGACACCGAGCTGCAAGGCAGCGCCGCTTTGGCTGAAGCACTGCGTCAGGCGGTCGCCATCCAGCCGTTCAAAACCGATCAGGGCAGCGTGCCTGTAACCATAAGCATAGGCGTTGCCGCCCACACGCAAGGCACGCCCCATGCTTCAACATTCAAATCAGCCGACAAAGCACTCTACAGCTCCAAGGAGAACGGCCGCAATCAGGTGACTGTCGCCAACGCATAAAAAAACCCGGGGACACTGCCCCGGGCCTTATTCCTCTACCTATTCATTCCTGCTTTCGGTGCGGATCATTTCACGATGCCGCCGATAAACATATTTGGCGATGGTATCCTCTTCATCATCACAGCGATAATAAAAGCGGGTACCGATTCTCATGCGTCCGTCCGACATCTTGGTTGCGCGCACGATCGTACCGACGAGCTCCATGATGGAAGGAGGAAAAGAGGGCAGCATCAGATTTACCTGTACGAAGTCGCCGACCTTGTAAGTACCGTCACTGATAAAGCTGATCCCGGTCACACTGAGGTTCACAGGTCGCTCCTGCATATCCGAATGGCTGGCATCGTTGAGCATATTGACGCCAATCAGATAGTTGAGCTTGGAATCCAGTGACTCCAGTGCCACGGCCACTTCAGCGCTGAGCCCCGCATGCTCATCTCCGGCAAAGATATCCCTGCCGACCATCTGCTGCAGCATACTGTTCTGGCGGGCACGCACACTAACCTTGGTTTTGCACAGGTCAAACTGACTTTTCGTCATTTTTTTGTCACCAACAGGGATGATATCGTCAATACGAAAATCCTGTCTGCCGTGATCCTTTTTTGCCTCAGGCATACTTGCGCACCTCTGTTTTTACCGAAATTAGAGCCGACAATGGCATCACGCCATCAGGCTGATGACTGGCTTCAGCCTGTGTCCTCACATCGCCACGCTCGATGGCGGCAATCGCGACCTCTACCACCCGGGGATCAAATTGCGTGCCAGAATTAGCCTTCAGCTGCTCCAGACAGAATGACAGCGGCCTGGCCATACGGTAAACACGATGCGTCGTCATCGCATCGATAGCATCCGCCGCACAGACAATGCGCGCATCAAACGGGATATCCTCGCCGGCGAGCCTGTCCGGGTAACCATAACCGTCGAATCGCTCATGATGGTGGCGCAACATCTGACGTTCGCGCACCATGGTATCCATGTTGGCGAGGATATTATCACCAATTGCCGGATGGGCCTTCATAATGGCGAACTCCTGATCGGTATAACGACCGGGCTTGAGCAGCACAGAATCAGGGACACCACACTTGCCGATATCGTGCAACAATCCGCCCGTACGAATCAGGTCCACATGGTCGCTATCCAGCCCCAGGTCCTGAGCCAGAATAGCCGACAACGTTCCCACTCTGGCTGAGTGGTCGCGCGTGTAACGATCACGTGCTTCCAGCGAACGCACCAGCGCAATCAGTGTTTCACGCATATTTGCCGCGAGTGCGGCATGCACCGCACGATTATCCAGCAAGGTATCCAGCTTTTTAACCAACAAGCCAAGAATTTGACGTGTTTCGCTCTTGAGCGGCACCTCACCGGGACGCAGCAGACACAGCACGCCTACCGCCACCCCCTGCAAACGCACCGGAACCGCGACAAAACTTGCCTCCTGCTTACCGGGCCAGCAAACCCCGCCCATACCATCCACACCAGCCTGGAGCAGCTCATCATGACCATTGATCAGGGCCTGAAAGCAGGTATCATCCAGATGACATGAGCCAACAGCCGACGCCATACCGTCAGCAGCGACTTGTACCAGCTGCTGACTCTGACGTTCAAACAGAGCCAGATAGCCACCGTCAGCATGCACCACTTCTATAGCCAAACCCAATGCACTGGCGCAGATCTCGGACACATCGTGATGCGCAGGCATCTCCTCAAACATCCGGTAGACCAGACCCAGTCGACGATCCATATCAAACATTTCCGGCAATAAACGATCAGAAGAGCGTGCCACCCTGTTCGACGGCTGCTCGGACTGCACATCACTGCAAAACAACTTGTTCAGGCACTCCAGCAACACATCAGGAGAAAACGGCTTGGACAGTACATGCTCAATCCCCAGATCAACGGCCTGAGCCATTCGGGCTGCGGTAAGAAAACCGGACATTAAAATAACAGGAGGAACGGCAACCCCCTCTGTCCGAAGCTGGGCAATCATTTCCAGCGCATTACCATCACCCAGGCTCATATCGGTAATCATGCCCTGCCATTGCTCTGAACAGAGCGCCATTCTTGCATCGGCAAGGGAGGGCACCTGCATCACTTCCACACCCGAATCAGCACCGCCTGTATCCAGTTCTGCTGCTATTTCAGCCACCACTTCACGAACCGCCGGCTGGTCCTCTACGATCAACAAGCGCAGCATCATTGCCAACCTTTTCCGGTTTGCTGGCCGTAAGCTTTGACAGCCGCCGAACCGCTAGAGCCCTTCACATCACTTTGCACGGTCACCTCTCCACTGACTTCTTGCCATCGTCGCAATAATTGCTGGTATCGGGCCGCATTATCCAGACGCACCCGAATCTCAGGCAACTGGAACGGTTTACTGACAAAATCATATGCCCCCTTATCCACCGCATGCAGAGCGTCTTCTATACCGGAATAGCCTGTCATCAATATGACCAGCGTATCCAGCTTATGCTCCCGCGCATATGCCAGCAACGACAAGCCATCGGCCCCCGGCATAACAATATCGGTCAACACCAGATCAAAATGACTATTCTCCATTGCTGCCAGAGCGGTATCGCCACGCCGGAACACAACAACATCATAACCTGCTTCCTGCAGATACTCTTCCAGCAGAGAGGCCAGCGCCTCATCATCCTCTGCCAGCAACAAGCGGCTACAATCCACGTCCGGCCCTCCGGTCAATTGTTCGACTTATAGAGGCTTAGCAAGTGTGACTCCAAAGAGCGCCCGCCACTGCCTTTCGGGGTATGTACAGATGGCTCGACAGAGTGCATCGGTTGCTGATCCCTTGCCTGCGATGAGATATCAACCGAATCACGGCCCGCTTTTTCAGGCGCCTGGACATCACCCTTCAAGGAACTGCTGCTGTTCTGCTGCAACAGACGATAAATTAAACCATCAACAGATTGTACGCTAATAGCCATGTTAATACCTCCTCTGCAAGTCGCCGCGCGCCGAAAACCCTGCGAATACATCTATCGGTTGGAACAGAAACAACTTTAACCCTAAATCGATCACGAAGACAGCAGCCATCGACAAACTGCGCAGCTGCCTGACGCAACCCGTGAGCGGGTACGGTATCAGGCAGGGCAGAGCGTCAGGTTTTAAACATGATAATCATCCGCTGACATAGAAATGCTTGCTTTTCGCATGCGCGCCGTCATTATTTTGACTTTATCAAGAGGGACGACAAGGGAGCTACAGGGCGTGAAGCAATCTGCATTTATTTTACTGGTCGAAGACAACGATGATTTCCGCCTGATTCTGCAGGAAGCACTGGAAATCGCCGGTTTTCATGTCACGACTGCAGCCAATGCCACACGTGCTCGCGAAGCCATGTTACTCGGCAAGTTCGACCTCTCCCTTCTCGACGTCCGCCTTCCCGACGGCAACGGCATTGAGTTGATGCGCGAATTCCGCCAAAGCGACCCGGACATGGGCATCATCATCATGACCGGCTATGCCGAAATCGATACTGCAGTCGATGCTGTCAGGCTCGGTGCCAATGACTTTCTGAAAAAGCCTTTTGATATCGATGAAATGCTGGTGCGCATCACAGAGCTGATGAAAACCCGCCAGCTAAAAACAGACAACAAAAATCTGCGCGAACAGGTGCGCAGCCAGAGCCAGAATCCGGGCCTGATCGGGCAGTGCCAGACGATACGCAAACTGAAAGAGACGATTACGCTGCTGGCCAATTCCGACAGTACGGTGCTGATTACCGGAGAATCGGGATGCGGCAAGGAGGTGCTGGCCACCGCACTGCATAAATCAGGATCCCGCTCCGGCAAGCCAATGGTCTCCATCAATTGCGGCGCCATTCCTGAAGAACTGCTGGAATCCGAGCTGTTCGGCCATGTCAAAGGAGCCTTTACCGGCGCCGTTCGGGCCAGACCGGGTCGCTTCGAAATTGCCAATGGCGGCACCATCTTCCTCGATGAAATCGGCGACATGAGCGCCAAATTGCAGGTCAAGTTACTGCGCGTATTGCAGGAACGCTGCTTTGAACCGGTTGGTAGTCAGCAGAGCATCCATGTCGACGTGCGTGTCATCGCGGCCACACATCGGAACCTGGAAGACGAGATCGCTGCCGGCCGCTTCCGGGAAGATCTGTTCTATCGCCTCAATGTCATCCCGCTATCGCTGCCGCCGCTGCGGGATCGCGGCGATGATATTCTGCTGCTGGTCAACCATTTCATCACCCGCTTTAACAAGCTCAAGCAGGCGAATATCACAAGTGTTGCCGACGAGGTAAAACGCATCATGCTCAGCTACGAGTGGCCGGGCAATGTGCGCGAATTGCAAAATCTGGTCGAGCGCGTCACCACACTCAAACGCGAAGGCGTCATGGAGCTGGAAGACCTGCCATCACGTATGATCAGCGACAAGGATCGGGTACTGCAAAGCTTCCGCATGGACGTCGACACCGCAGAATGCATCGATCTGAAATCGACGGTGGATGAGTTTGAAAGCCACCTGATCCTCTCCGCCCTGCAGCGTTTCAACTGGAACAAAAACCAGGCTGCCAAATTTTTGGCAATGAACCGCACCACGCTGGTAGAGAAAATCAAAAAGAAGGGCCTTCAGCCAACCAAGTAGACAACAAACGGGGCTATTGCACTATTGCCGGGCGCCGGCATCCACAACAAGCTACTTCGGCATGAATCTTGCAAATAACACGTATGTTCCGTCTATTACTCATTATTATCCCTCTCCTGATACTGCTGCCCGGTCACGCCACCGCATCCAGCAGTGACCGCGTGCAGGCGGCGCGTATCTTTCTGGGCAATGGCGATCCGGATCAGGCGATCCATACCGCTCAAAAACTGCTGAAAAAGCAGGATTTGAATCGCGATGAACTGGGCGAACTGCTTAGCCTGATTGCCGATGCCGAAGAGATGCGCACCACACATCAACACTTTCAACACACTGAAGCCGCGACCCGGGCCATCGAATCACTACTGCACGAATTTCCGGATCATCCGCGTGCAGCCCAATACAGATGGAAGCGCGCCTGGATATGGCGGCAGGCAGGCAGCGACAAACAGGCTATGACCGCCCTGCGTGAAATCATCGCCAAAGATCAGCAACCCGCCAATCTACGCCGTGCATGGCTGATGATGGCGCGCATTCACATCGATCAGCAACACTATGCATATGCGCGCAGCGATCTGCTGCAATACGGGCTACAGGTTGCCGCAAAAAGTCGTGAGCAGGCAATTGGCATGGCCTGGATGGCCATCGTGGATCGCGGAGAAGAGCGTAACGAAGCCGCTTATGACAATCTGGGCACGGTCTTCAAGCTGTTTCCGACAGTATTGAGCGACGAGGAGTACCTTTATGCCGCCTATATCAGGCTACTGCATGAACATGGCGAGGATGACCGGGCACTGCTACTCGCAGAAGATTTTATAGACCGGAATATCGGCACGCATCTGGCCGCCGGCATACGTCTGATCCGAGCTGACATATTAAGCAAACACGAAGCAAGCATAACCAGAGCCATCAAGGAGTATGGTATACTGGCAAGCACGCAGGCAGAAACTGGTGTCGGCCGCAGGGCATTTATGCGCAAGCTGATGCTGGAGAGCAGGCATGAGCAAGAGCGCGAGAAGCTTGTGCCGGTCATGGTGGCTCTGAAACAGGTCGCCGACAGTAACCAGCTATCAAAACTGGAAGATGAAGCCATGCTGGATCTGGCCAGACTATGGACACGTATCGATCTTTCCGGCCATGACAACATCGGGCAAGCACCGGCTCTCGAGGCCTTCGCCCATGCCGCCACCTCCACCGACCCGCGCATCGCCAGCGCCGCCAAACGCGAAGGGGCCACATGGCTGCAGACCACATTAAAAGCCCAGCTTGCAAGCCAGCAGTGGCTGGGCGCGGCAACCATCTGGCGGAAATATCCGCAGCTGCAGCCACCACGGGGTGAGGCTGCCGAGTTGAAGATAGATATCGCCCATGCCATGCGCATGCTGATGCTGTTCGACGCCGCCGAAGATCTGTTGCAGGAGATCTATACCGACAACAAAACCAGCATCCGCGGCCAGCAGGCCATGGTTGAACTGGCAAAGCTGTGGATGGACCGTCAGGATAATGACGGCATAAACAAAATCATGTACTGGCTTAATCGCAACCAGTTCAGCATCTATCGACCGGAAATGATGCTCATCATCGCTCGTATCCACATGCATCAGAAGCAGCCCGAGCGGGCAAGACAGACGCTGGCCCGTGTCAGTGCGGACGACCTCACCGTGGAATCGACAGTCTCCTTCTGGCTCACTCAGGCAGATATTGCGGCAGCAATGCATGAATGGCACACCGCCGCGCGCAACTGGCAGCAGTACCGAAACAGCGCCGGCTCGGATCAGGCATTGGGACTTTTAAATCATGCCAAGGCACTATTCAATGCGTCTGAATTCAGCGAAGCCCGGAGACAGTACCTGCAAATTCCTGACAAGCAGCGCGATGCCGCATGGCAGTACCACATGGGCGTATGCCAGCTGCATACAGGTGAGCTGAAAGAGGGTGCGCAGCGATTGCAGGAGCTGACTATGAATAAAGATGCCGGCCGCTTTGCCGTACTGGCTAAGCTGGAGCTGGCAGACCTGCAGGCCGGCACACTACTGGGAGAAAAACCATGAGCCTGTCACACATCACCATGATCGACTTCCCCCAGCATCTGGAAGCTGAACTGCGTATCCAGCTGGGGAAATTACTGCCTGATACCCGCATTGAAGCTCAGATGGCAAACAGCCAGCAGCCGGTCGAGGCAAAGGACGGGTTGATCCTGATATGGGATAATATGACATCACCCGCCCTGGTTCGCCGCCTGTTTGACAGCTCACCACAGGCAAATGTCGTGATCCTTACCGACAACGGTAATGCCGATCGCGCTGCAGACCTGATGCATCTGGGGGCAATAGACTACCGCCTGATCCCGGTACCGGATGATGTGCTGGAAATTTACATCCGCAAAAGCGGGCACCAGAGCGCACTGGCCAAACAGGCCAGCGCACAACAGCCGGCTAAAGAAGATACAAAGAATGCCTTTGTCACTGAAGACATCGAAACACGACGCCTGCTGGATCGGGTGGCGTTGATCGCACCGAGCAATGCATCAGTTCTGGTCATAGGCGAATCCGGCACCGGCAAGGAGCGCCTCTCCCGCTTTGTACATGCCTGTTCCAACAGGACCAATTTCATCGCCATTAATTGCGCGGCGATTCCTGAAGGTGTACTGGAGGCCGAACTGTTCGGCCATGAAAAAGGTGCGTTCACCGGTGCTACGACCGCCCGGCCGGGTAAATTCGAGCTGGCGCATGAAGGCACCCTGCTGCTTGATGAGATCACGGAGATGCCCGTCCACCTGCAAGCCAAGCTGCTGCGCGTGCTTCAAGAGGGCGAAGTGGACCGACTGGGGGGCAGCAAACCGGTCAAAATCGATGTGCGTGTGATCGCCACCAGCAATCGAAACATCACCAGAGCCGTACAGGAGGGCACATTCAGGCAGGATCTCTATTACCGCCTGAATGTCGTCACCATTCAGTTACCCCCCCTGCGCGAGCGCAAAAGCGACATTCTTCCTCTTGCCAGGCATTTTTTGCACTGCTTCAGCGATATGTACCGTCGCCCCGCACCTGTCATGAGTGATGAGGCTGCCGACAGCCTTGAATACTACCCGTGGCCGGGCAATGCACGTGAGCTGGAAAACTGTATGCACCGGGCATTCCTGATGGCCGTGGATAACACCGTGCGCCCGGAACATCTCTGTCTGGAAGCGCTGAGCCCGCAAGCGGCAACGGATCTGCAGCAATCCGGCGATGCCGTCGAGGCTGGCGTCAGCATCCGCGATATGGAGCGCGCATTGATCGAGAAGACGCTGGTACACGTCAAAGGCAACCGTACGGAAGCGGCGCAATTGCTCGGTATCAGCATACGCACCCTGCGCAATAAACTACATACTTACGAATCTGGCATGTCGCTTGCTGAGTAAAATCAGGCGTGTCAAAAAACAGGCCTGGATGAGATAACGTGCAGGAGGGTTGAATCGTCATGAATATGTTAGGCAACACATTTCCGCAACTGGAATCAGCTCTCATTGCCAGGGAGAAGGTACAGGGCGTATTAACAAGCAACATCGCCAATGCCGACACCCCGAATTTTCACACTGACAAGCGCTCGTTTGCCGACTTTCTCGCTGAGAGACAAACCGGCCACAATGACGTAAGAACCACTCACCCCATGCATATCCGCGAAACTGACAGCTCGCATTTATCTGTCAGTATTCTTGATAGCTCCCCCACCGCCAGCATGGATGGTAATAATGTGGACATGCAAAAAGAGATGGCACGCATGAGTGAAAACCAGCTGATGTACGAGATGACCATGGGCCTGCTCAAGGGAAAGCTCAGCGGCCTGGCCAATACCATCAAGGAGGCTAGCCGCTAATGGCAAATGACCTGTTATCGTCAATGCATATAAGCGCGGCGGGCATGTCAGCTCAGCGCACGCGCATGGATATCGTGGCTGAAAACATCGCCAATGCCGAATCCACCCGCACCAGTGAAGGCGGAGCATACCGTCGCCGGCAGGTTGTCTTTCAGGCTGTATCGCCTGCACAGCCGTTTTCACAGGTGTTCAACAGCAGCTTTCAGGCCAATGGGCAACAATCAGTGAAGGCTGCGTATATCGCCCAGGACAAAACACCTTTTCGCGAGGTCTACGACCCATCTCACCCCGATGCCGATGCGAACGGACTGGTGAAAATGCCCAACGTCAATCCTGTAGAAGAGATGGTTGACATGAATTCGGCGGCTAGAAGCTTCGAAGCAAATGTCACAACCATGGAAGCATCTAAACGCATGTTTCTGAAATCACTGGAATTGCTGCGTTAAGGAGACAAACATGAATATCCATGGATACGCACCGCTATCAAGCATAGGACAGGCAACCAAGGCAGCCGATCCCGGCAAGGCCGCAGCAGGCAATGGCGGTAATTTTGCGGCCCTGTTGAACAGCTACACCCAACAAGTGAACAATGACACGAAGGTGGCAAACAGTGCCGCTCAGGACCTGGCCCTCGGTAAGGGCGGCAGCACTTCTGAAGCACTGCTGGCCATACAGAAGGCCGACCTTTCATTCCAGATGATGATGGGCGTGCGTAACAAACTGGTTGATGCCTATCGTGAAATCTCACGCATGCAGGTTTAGGAGTAGGCAGTCATGGCTGATGCATTAACCCCCCGTAACCCGATGGGGATGAATCCCTCCTCCCCGATCGAAGCCAGTGCCGAATCCGCAGCCGCGGATGGCGCCAACATCCAGATCCCGCAAGTACTGGTCAAGTACCGGCGTATGATGCTGTTTGCCGCAGCCAGCCTGATGCTGGCCGGTTTTCTCGGACTGGTTCTGTGGTCATCTGAAAAGCCATACAGGGCTGTCTATGCCGGCATGGCGGAAAAAGATGCCGCCACAGTTGTGGAGATGCTGCAAAAAGAACATATCCCTTACCGGCTGGAAGGTGGCGGCACTGTCATGGTGCCGGAGAGTCAGGTCTATCAGGTACGCATGAAGCTGGCCGGCCAGGGCATAACACCCGGCGGCAAAACCGGCTTTGAAGTATTTGATCAAAGTAACGAGTTCGGACTCAGTGACTTCACACGTAAAATAAACCTGCAACGTGCAATGCAGGGCGAGTTGGCCCGTACCATTGAAGTGATGCCACAGATATCATCAGCGCGCGTGCATCTGGTTATGCCCAAGGAGTCCGCTTTTGCCGAGCGTGATCGCAAGGCTACTGCCTCGGTAATGCTGCAGGTTTCAGGTGGTCAGCGTTTACCTAAAAATACAGTACAGGCCATTCAGAATCTAGTTGCCGCCAGCGTAGCTGAAATGAATATCACGGATGTCACGGTAGTTGATGCTTCCGGCTCACTGTTATCCAGTAGCGAAAAAGAGTCGCCATCAAGTGAAGGTCAAACCTTGCAGGAGTACCAGACCAAACTGGAGCAGCGTATGGAGATGCGACTGACAGGCATGCTTGAGCAGATTGTCGGAGAAGGCCAGGCTGTCGTGCGTGTATCCGCTGATATCGATCGGGAATTTATCGACCAGCAGAGTACGCGCTACAATCCTGATGAGCAGGTACTACGCAGCAGCAAAGCGATCAACGAGTCTCACACATCTACCTCCGGCAGCGCTGTCGGCGTGCCCGGGCTTGCATCCAACACCCCCGGCGCAAACCCGGCCACGGGTGATGCAGCTGCGCCCTCGGCACCAAAGGATATTGCCAAACACAGTGAAGATGTGAACAACTATGAAATCAGCAGCACCAGCGAGCACCGTATCGTCCCCTTTGGCAATATTAAAAAGCTGTCGGTTGCAGCTATTGTTGGTGGCCATGCCCAAACAGATGCCACAAGCGTAAAGGAATTCAGCCCGCGCACCGCGGCTGAACTCGTCGAAATTCAAAAACTGGTTGAGCGCGCCATGGGCTTTGATGAAGATCGGGGCGACTCTGTCAGCGTGCAAAGCATGCCTCTGGTGGATATTTCCAGCCAGGCTGACGGCACCGCACTGGATGAAGCAGAAGCCAGAGCATTTTACATGCAGGCAGCACGCTATGGCATTGCCGCACTGGCCCTGATACTGCTGGGGTGGTTCGTGTTACGGCCACTGGCAAAACGTATTCAGGAGTCAACCGGCCCAGAAGTCGCCGCAACCAAGCCGGCCCTAGGCGGGCCACAACAATTATCGGATGCCACGTATACGCGTCTGGCCAACATGGAACAGGTCAGACACAGCATTGCTCAACAGCCGGAACGGGCTAACAAGGTACTGCGTGAGTGGGTTGATCCGGCATGAGTGCAAACAAGCAGCTGAGCGGTGAGGATAAAGCGGCCATTCTGATCTTCGCACTCGGGCCGGAAGCCTCAGCGCCCCTGGTTGAATGCATGGATGATGCCATGCTGACCAGACTCGGCCGGCGCATGGCCGACCTGGGTAAAATTGAGGCTGATGTGCTCAACAGTGTCACCGAAGAGTACCTGAAGATGCACCAGTCCGAGGATCCACTGCTGCGCTCCACCCACAAGGATGTGGTCAATCTGTTTAAATTCGCCATCGAAAGCAGCCGTGCTGATCGACTGGTCAGTGAACTCAACGCACCGAAGAAATTCACCATCTGGGAAAAGCTGTCCCGCCTGAAACCCGATATGATTGCCGGTTACATTAAAGATGAACACCCACAGACCATCGCCCTTATCCTGGGTAACATTGACAGCTCCGTAGCCAGCCGGGTCATTGCTATCCTGCCGGAAGATATGCAGTTATCCGTGGTCATGCGCATGTCCAAAATTGAGTCGGTGCCACGTGAGCTGGTACGGGATATCGAGGAGACGCTGGAGAAGGAGCTATCTGACATGCAGGGTGAATCGGGCATCAGCTTCGATGGTATGGTCAGTGTGGTGGATATTCTCAAAGGTCTGGAAAAAGATGTGGCCCGGCCAATTCTCGACCAGTTGCGCGACAGGGATGCCGAGCTGTTCACCCAGGTGGATCGACTGCTACTGATATTCGAGGACCTCAAAGAGCTGTCTGATCGTGATATTCAGACCATTCTTAAACATATCTCATCCGATGATCTGGTGAAAGCACTCAAAGGCGCAACAGACGAAGTGGGTGACCGTTTCTTCAGTAATATGTCACAACGTGCCGCTGAAATCATGAAGGAAGACATGGCCGTTATGGGACCAATGAAACTGGCGGATGTGGAAGATGCCCAACAGGGTGTACTGAAAATCATTCGCAAACTGGACGATGAGGGCGCAGTAGCACTCGGCCACAGCGATGATATGGTCTAGGCGGCATCACAATGTCAGAACTCAAACCACTTATCTTCCCTGCCGATGCCAGCTTGCCACGGCATCAGCCCCCCGCCTTTCCCTTCGCCACAGCAGCGCAGGCACAACTGAGTCCGAACAATCTGGTTGAAAACCGGATGCAGCAGCTGGAACAGATGCTGCAGGAGGCTCAGGGCAGAGCCGAGATCGTTGAGAAGGAAGCCTACGACAAAGCTTATCTGGCCGGTGAAAAGGCCGGTATGGCTCTGGGCAGAAAGCGTGGCGAACAGATTCTGGAAGCACTGCAAACAAGTCTTAAGGGGGCGGAGAGCGACATTACTGCCTTACGCACATCATTTGCTGATGCAGCCATCGATGTGGCCCGACATATTGCAGAGCAGATTATCGGGCGCGCGCTTGAACAGAACGACGACAGCCTGTTCGCAATCGCCCGGCAGACTGCAGCCCAGTTACCCGACACATCCAACCTGCATATCGCCGTAGCAGCCAGCGATTACATCACATTCAAACGCATGCTTGATGATGATGCATCAACCATGGCACTGAGCTCCGATGCCTCGGTTCTGCCTGGAACCTGCCGTATTATTTCCGCCAATCAGGATATACTCATCGATCCTGTTGCCGCGGTTAGCAACTACCTGTCACATCTGCAGCCTCTGCTATTTGAGCCGGTGACACCACCCGCAGATCCGGATCCGGGTCAGGATGAGTGAGGCCCCGCTGTGGAACAGCGAGCTTCGCCAGCGTGTACTCGAGCATGGACACAGGCCCATCCTGTTTCCTGTGCGCGGCAAAGTGTACAAGGTGCTGGGTCCCATGCTGGAAGCAACAGGGCTGAAAGCCAGCATCGGCCACGCCTGCAATATTTGTTGTAGTCTCGGTCACAGTATTGAAGCCGAAATCGTAGGCTTTCGCGGCGAACATACGCTGCTGATGCCCGTCGGCAGTACCCGCGGCATCGCTCCGGGCGACCCCATCGAACCATTATCGACCACCCCCTCCATCCGGGTAGGCACACACCTGCTAGGGAGGGTGCTCGATGCTCAGGGCATGCCGATGGATGAGCGGCCGCTTGCCAAGATCGGCACACTGTTTCCCCTGCATGGCACACGCCTGAACCCCTTCACTCGTCATATGATTGACACTCCGATGCAGCTGGGCGTGCGGGCTATTGATGCCTGCCTGCCCATGGGATGGGGCCAGCGCATGGGGCTGTTTGCCGGAGCAGGCGTCGGCAAAAGTACGCTGCTCGGCATGCTGGCCCGCAATTCGGATGCCGAGATCAATATTATCGCACTGGTTGGCGAGCGTAGTCGTGAAGTACGGGAGTTCCTGGATCACGCACTCGGATCAGAAGCACTACAGCACAGTGTCGTCATTGTAGCCACCTCGGACATGCCACCTGTGCTCAGGATGCGCGCCGCTCATATGGCCACCACCATCGCTGAAGCATTTCGCGAGCAGGGCAAACGTGTGTTATTGTTGATGGACAGTCTCACCCGTGTAGCCCAGGCCCAGCGAGAAATCGGATTGATGCTTGGCGAGCCCCCGGCAAGTAAAGGGTATACACCGTCATGCTTTTCCATTCTGGCCGAGTTGCTTGAACGCTCAGGTCCGGGCACTGCCAAAGGTGGTGATATCAGTGCCTTTTACACGGTACTGGTTGAGGGCGATGACATGCGCGCCGACCCAATCGCCGATGCCGCGATGGCTGTACTGGACGGCCATATCCTTCTCGATCGCAAACTGGCTGAGCAGGGGCATTTTCCAGCGATCAATGTGCTGCGTAGCGTCAGCCGCCTGGATACCCAGCTGCTAAACGATGAGCAGTTGCAGGCCGCGCGCCAGTTGCGGAGAAAAATGTCAATATTCGAACGCATGGAAGATATGATTTCCATCGGTGCCTACGATAAGGGCAGCAACCCCGAGCTGGACAACATTATAGCTAACATGCCGGAAATAAAGAGCTTCCTCCAACAGGCATCCAGCACATGCAATGCCCGCGGCAATTCGGCACAGCGATTGCTAGAACTTGTAAGCAAGATGTCTTACGAGGAGAGCAAGCATGAAACTCGCAACGTCCAAAATACTGGTTCAACTTAGCGAGCAGGAACGCAGTGACGTTGAGCGTGAACTCAGCGGATTGAACCAGCGCCTCCAAGATCTGCAACAGCAGCAACAGCAGGGACGTGAGCATGTTGAGCAGTTAAACCGACAGCGGGACCAGTGTACAAAACAGCGCAACAGCGCCGCCCTGCTACAGGCTTTTAATGCATCCATGATCGAGCAGCAACAGATGCTTGCATCGATTCAGGCCGGCATTGTTAAACTCGAGCGAGAGAAATATGATGTTGTGCGCCGCATGAAAGCAGCCTGCCGTACTGAGCAGGCCTACCAGACGGTTCATCATAAAGAGGAACACCGTCTGGAACGTCAGCAAACATTACACAGCCAACGGGAGATGGACGACCTTGTTGCCGGTCGCGCTGCCACACGTGCTGCTACAGGGACAGCATAAGCCATGGCCAAACGCACACTGACACTGATGCTCTGTATCACACTGCTGCTGGTAATCAGGGTCGCTACCCACCTGACGGCACCTGACAGCCCGGCTGCAGTTGCCGCCGTGCCTGCAACACCACCTGTGTCAACCGCAGTCAGCATGGCACGCATAACAACGGACGGCCCCCCTCCCCTTGTCGACTTGACTAAAGGTCCACCCTCCAGCGATTCATTGGCTCTGCTGGAAGCCTATTTGATCCCTGCAGCCAGTGCCGCAGGCAACCAGAGCAGCAGAGCCCCCGAAGCATCGTCACTGCCTGCAGATGATAAAACCCTGGCCTCACTGAGAAGCTACAAGGCATCACTGGATCAGCGAACAGACCAGCTCGATCAACGTGAAAGCAGCCTGAAAAAAGCTGAAGAGAAACTTCAACAGCGGGTAACCGAACTGGAGCAACTCGAAGCCAGTATTCAGCAGCGTCTGCAGGATGAGGCCGGCATTAAAACCAAAAAAATAAAACGGCTCACCGCGGTCTATGAAGGCATGAAACCCGATAAGGCCGCACCCGTTATTGCCCGCATGGAACTGACTACTGTGGTCAAGATATTTTCACTGATGGATGAGAAGAAAGTGGGAAAAATCCTCTCCTTTCTGCCTGCCGAAAAAGCGGTGCAAATCAGCCAGGCCCTGACGCGACAGATCAGCACCGTCAAATAAACAGATACCACCATACACGGGCAAGCACTCTCGCCCCCGTCTTCAAATAGCACTGCCCCTGCTCCGATGTTCGGATGCAGGATGAATGACCACCACCGTTATCGAGGATTAACATTATGAAAACTGTATTCAGTGACCGTCCCCTGTTATATCATCATATGGAATGGGTACTGATGCACCCCCGCTTCGGTTTCCTGATGATGGGGCTGATCGCGCTGTCGTTCACGCATAACCGCATACTGGCTACCGTCCTCTTTGCCGTGTTCTGTATTGAAGTGGGTATGCGTTTTGCCATCATGATGAACAAGCAACGTACCAACCCCTATCGATCATCCCTGAATCAAAAAATCGATGCGTTGTTTCTGGTCCTGGATGTCATCGGTATTGCATCACTGTTGATTACCATTCTAAATATTCCGCTTGATGCGGAGAATCTGGCCGCGGCACGTCTGTTGCGCGCCGTTTATCTGCTGCGCACACTGCGCATGTTCCGCTACATCGATTTGCAGAGTGCCATGTATTCGCCCACATATGGCATGCTCATTTCACTGATTATCCTGCTCTCCTTTTTTGCCGAAGACACCCTGATGTGGATCATTATCATCTTCTTCAGTGTGGAGCTGGCAATCCGCTTTTTGATTATGCGTAATATCAAATATGAAACCCGACGCGACAAGGTTGCAGAGTGGCTATACTGGGGCGTGGACCTGATCGCAACCATTGTCATGGTTCCGGCCTTCGCCTTTGTGCCATACGGCGGCGCGCTGCGTATGCTGCGCCTTATCCGACTGCTCCGCCCGTGGATGGTGATAATACGCAACCTGAAAGATATCATGCGTGAAGGTCAGTTCATGCAGGAGATCAACCTTATTATACTGCTGCTGGCGGTGCTATCCATCGGCGGCGGCGTCATCGGTCACTTCAGCATGGCAAATTTTGATTACGATCAGAATGGCCTCAGCAACCAGGAAGACAAGGGTATGCTGGCGCCAATCTGGTTTGCCTTTCGTATGTTCACGGATCCGGGCAACACCATCACCTACCCCGATAATTCCGAAATCGCCATCTTCTCCGTTGTGGCCGTTATCATCGGCGTCTTCATTTTCGCCTTCTTTATCGGCATCGGTGCCAGCATTGTATCCGGGCTTATGGCCAAGCTGCGCAATGAACGGCTGAACATCACCAATCATATGGTGATGCTGGGCTGGTCTTCGGTCTCTCCATTTATATTGTCACAGTTAAAAGTTATCTCCGAGCGGGGCTTCTCCAAACTCAAACTGGTGATCCTGAACGACGCCGAAAAAATGCCGGATGAGTTGATTGAACATTCATGGGTTTCCTACCGCTGGGGAAAAGTAGAGGAGGTCACATCCCTGCAACGCGTGAATCTGGCGCATGCAAGGCAGGCCATTGTCTCCATCCCGGAAGGTCATAGTGATGCTGACAACCTGGCCATTGCGACCTTCTCCCTGATTGCGATCCGCAAGGTAAATCCGAATATCTACCTGAACTTTGCCACCCCCGGCCTTGCCGAACCGCACCTGAGTTCACATCACCATATGTTGCAAATCGGCTGGGATACACAGGGTTTTTACAACAAGCCTACCGTAGTCAATTCACAGGCTGATGTGCGCGCAAATCTGTTCCGTAACATCCTGGTTTACCGTGACTTTGATCAGGTCATGGAGCGACTGATGATCCCTGAACGTACGGAAGAGTCCTCTCTGCAAGTGGCTGAATGGGGAGGCCGACTGGAGCGCGTTGATGGCGCGATACACCTTGCCCTGCCCGATCAGAGCAGTTCAATGGAAATCTCCGCACTGGCTTCATTCCTGCTCTTGCGCGGCGTCACATTGCTGGCACTGGTCGACAACAATGGCCAGTCCCACCCCCTGTATAAGCTCGATCGAGTTTCATTACCAATGGATATCCCTTCCATGCTTGGCGTTGCCATCAATGCCAATGCGCTGAATGCAGAGATCTTTTACACCATCAAACATCTGCATCAATTGAGCCTGCCGGCAATGCTGCCCGGTATTGCTGGCCTTTCACCGGCCAGTCACGGCAAGACCTTGAATTTGCTGGTGACCGGCTGGGTGGGCAGCCTGCCTCTGTTGCTGCAACGGCTGCTGGCTGAATACGATCAAATCAAGATGACCCTGATTGACGACCTCACCGCGGATGAAGTGGCAAGCCAGCTGGCCTATCTGCGTCGCCGTTGTGATGAAACACCGGGCGCAAATGAGCGTATTCGCGTTGAAATTATCAGCTGGAATTTCTCGGATATGAACTTTCTCCGCCCATATGTGACGGGTATTGATCGCATCCTGCTTTCCCGCCCACAGCATATGACAGTGCAAGCCTATGCCAGTATTGCAACCGTATTGTCACATCTGGTCACCATCATTAAAGAGCAGGATGGACACCCGGACATTTTCCCTGTTATGGAAAGCAGGGAGCAGGCACGTCTGCTGCAGCAGGAGCTGGAACGCTTTGATTTCCCGATGGAGATTCATGTCACTGTACCCGATGAATTTTACGGTACCTATCTGGCCCACACCAGTTTCCATATGTATGCATCTGAAAGTGAAGGGTCCTACGAACTACAGCGTACACTACGCCATACCATCGATGACATCATGGGCGATGTCGGAGATACCGATGAAATGGATCTGATTGCGCTCGAAGTCAATCAGGAGCTACCGGAAAATGCGGAGATTCTCTTTGCCAGCCTGCTGCAACAGGGCTATGTGTGGATCGGCTACCGTTTGAAGCAAAACTTCATCTGGACAGACCCGGTACAAAACACCATTCGCATACTGTTTCCACGTGAGGAAGACTTCTCCTGCCTCAGGCAATATCAGATTATTATCAATCCCTTCGGTAATCCGGTATCCCGCCACTCATGGACAAAATATCGTCAGGAAATTGTCGAGCTGATTGTTATCGGCCAGAACTGATTGGTAACAACTCCACTTTTTCAACATGGCGCAGAATGCAGGCAATCATCGCCTGCATTCTGCGTTTTACCCTTTACCGTTCGTCATTGTCCATTTACCCGGATCCGGCTCTTCTATGCATGCGTATATTCCATACAGAACAACTCAAGCATTGGTCTGTTTCATCGGTAATTGAAACAACCCGACCCTTCGCAGTAAGCCCTCAGGGGATAAACACACTGCGGCAAATTTGGTACAGGCTGAACGCCCGAATCAGGAAAGTTTTGCCTTTGATGGAAAAACTTTCCCCACAACACCTGGGAACACAATCATAACACCCTGATTTTAATAGATATTTATCATGGCCCCCATCCTGCTTTGTGTTTGGCATGATAGAACAAATAACGGGACCCGGCTCATCCGGCATCGCAGAGAACAGCGGCAAACCTGGCAAGCAGGCAACAAACGGCTTGTTTGCCAAACTGATGGCCATGCTCGGCAAGCATGGCAAAGCAGATGAAAAAACATCCCCGCTCACACAGGGCAAAGCACAAAACCTTACTGACTTACAACGCCCTACCCTGCTCAAGCAGCAGACAGCAGGCATACAGAAGGTATTGTTGTCAGGCGCTGGCAAAGAGGTAACAAACACAAAAGAGACAGCAAAATCTATCATCACTGCAACGGATGGTTCAACGGTTCAGGCCGTCGCTCTGCAAATATTGGCCCAGCAACCCAACACAAAATTAAAACCGGCTGGATTCAAATTTGTCGCTGGTGAGAAAACATCCAGTCAGGAAAAAAGCAGCACAGGTAAAGAAGCTCAAGCCCAGCCTGGTACCGGTAAAAAGAGCATTTCACAACCCGGCTCTGCCAAGGGAGGCCTTGCTTCAGCAAAGTCGGAACATGTCCAGAGTGTTGCTACCAAGCCTGAGCTGGTTCAGGCCGCTGTTACCAAGCCGGAACCGGTGCAAGCCACTACCGCCAAGCCGGAGCTGGTTCAGGCCGCTGCTACCAGGCAGGAGCAGGTGCAGGCCACTACCGCCAAACCGGAGCTGGTTCAGACTGCTGCCGCCAAACCGGAGCTGGTTCAGGCAGCTGCTACCAGGCCGGAGCTGGTCCAGGCCGCTACTACCAGGCCGGAACAGGTCCAGGCCACTACCGCCAAGCCGGAGCTGGTGCAGGCCGCTACTACCAGGCCGGAACAGGTCCAGGCCACTACCGCCAAGCCGGAGCTGGTGGTTCAGGCCGCTGCTACTACCAAGCCGGAACTGGTTCAGGCCACTACCGCCAAGCCGGAGCTGGTGGTTCAGGCCGCTGCTACTACCAAGCCGGAACTGGTTCAGGCCACTGCCGCCAAGCCGGAGCTGGTTCAGGCCACTACCGCCAAGCAGGAACAGGTCCAGGCCACTACCGCCAAGCCGGAACTGGTTCAGGCCACTCCTGCCAAGCCGGAGCCGGTTCAGACCACTACCAACAAACGGGCAGCGGCGTTTCAGCCATCTGACAATAACGTAAAATCCCCTTCGGCAACGACTGAGCCGCTGATGGCCAAGCAGAATCAACCCTCAACAGCAAAGCCACTGGCAAACAAAACAGATACCGCCATACAGGAGAAGTCTGTAGGAGGCACCAAAGCAGAAATAGCATCACCTGCAGCTGGCAGAACCACGCAAGCTGCTCAGGTCACCCCACCTGTATCAGCACAACAATCGTTGGCTCCCGAGCAGATCAAGGAGATGCCAGCAGCCGTCCACAACGCCCTCACAGAGAAGAATGCAGAGCGGGTTCGCGCTGCGGAAAAAGGCATCAACAAAACTATACAGCAGCATAACGAGGCAAAACAGCGTGCCGCAGCAGAGCGGACATCACCATTCGCTGTCCCTAACCTTGCTGCACAAGTGAATGGCCCATCAACGGTTAGCCAGAACAATGTTACAACTACGGTCGTACCGCCTCTCTCCCAGGAAGCAGCTCAGGAAGATGCCGGGCAGCAGTCGAGTGGCAAGGGAAGTCAGGATGCGCACGGGTTTCAGGTTATTACAACAGATAGCAAATCTGCATCCGTTACGGGCAGCAATTTCAAGCAATACCTGAGTCACGCGCCCACGCCTACCATGACCATGTTTGACTCCATCCAGCACATTGCCCAATCCGCTAAAAACGGACAGACCCGCCTGGAAATTCAGCTGGATCCCGCAAACCTGGGGAAAATTCGCATCTCATTGCAAACCGATGCAAACAACCAGCTACAGGTACACATGATGGTGGATCAATCGAGCACGAGAGCAGCGATAGATCAGCAACTCCCTGCACTCAGGCATGCGCTGGCTCAGCAGGGACTGGATCTCTCCGGCTTCTCCATGGGGTCTCATGGTGAGCAGGCTGCATCCGGCTCCGGTGGTCGTCACTCCGCATCAGGAACACAGCAATCAGACAATGAAATGACCAGCAACACACTCACAGAAACCATCCGCCAGACTGCGTCCCGAAACGACAGTGGTCTGAGCATTCATATTTAGGAGGAGACGATGCTTACGCCTACAGCCACTGCCGCCGGCACAGCTTCCCAGCCGGCAGCTACCAAACAAAACGATCTGGGCCAGAAGGATATCTTCCTGAAACTGCTGGTCGCCCAGATGCAGTATCAGAACCCGCTCAAACCACAGGACCCGACCCAGATGTCCAGTCAGCTGGCACAGTTCAACATGGTCGAGCAACAGACCAGCAGCAACACACTGCTGCAACAACTGGTAGATGCCGGCGGTACGCAGGCGACATCATCCGCCGGTGGAGCCAGCTACCTTGGTAAAAACGTCACCGTCCAGCAGAACCAGATTAACTTTAATGGTTCGCCATCGAATTTTTCTATCGTTGCTGATTATCCCGCGGCACAGGCTCAGGTCACCGTGCTCGACAGCACAGGTGCTGCGGTGCGTACAATCAACCTGAGCAACCTGCCTGCCGGCAGCAGTAACATAAGCTGGAATGGCATCACAGACAGTGGTGCAACAGCAGCTCAGGGAAACTATACCCTTGATGTTCAGGCCACAGACACCCAGGGCAGTACCGTCACGTCGCATATCGAACAGTCCGGCATTGTCGACGCGGTTCGTTTCTCAGCAAGCGGTACAACAATGATCATTGGTGGCATTGCCAGCACGCAAGCCAACATCACTGAAATAAGACTATAAAACAGGAATAAAAGGAGACTATCATGGGTATTTATAATGCATTATTTGCAGGAGCCAGCGGTTTAACATCTTTCGGTGAAGCCGTGCGTGTCGTAGGTGACAACATTGCCAACGTCAACTCCATCGGCTTCAAAAGTCAAAGCGTCACATTCACGGATGTACTGGCACAGACCATTGGTGTCTCCAGCACTGGTTCTCAGCAGGTCGGTAATGGTGTAAAAATCGGCACCATCACCCGTAATCAGATACAGGGATCCATTCAAAACACATCCAGCGCAACAGACATGGCTATTAACGGCAATGGCTTGTTTGCATTGCGGGATCCTGCAACCAACCAGACCAGCTACAGCCGTGCCGGATCTTTTCAGCTGGACAAAAACTTCAATCTGATTGACGGCGGCGGCAATATTGTACAGGGCTATGCTATCGACTCTCTCTCAGGCAAAGCCATTGGCAGCGCCACCGACCTCTCGTTCGGCAATCTGGCTGCCCAGGCAAAATCTACAGCCAATGTTACCTCGGCTCTTACACTGGACTCCACTGCACCGGCTCTGCCTGTAGGCACGATCTTCAACCCGGCTGATCCGGCAACATTCCACTTCAAATCCGATGTCACCGTTTTCGATGCTCTCGGTGCAACCCATGTCGTAAGTCAGCAGTTTACCCGCATGGGACAGGATGCTGCCGGCAATAATGTATGGGACTACCATACCTCAGTGGATGGCGCCGACCTTGTGGGTGGCACCGCCGGCACACCTACAGAGGTAGGAACACCTACCGCATCCACGGTTGCGGGTGGCATCGTAACAGCCATCGGTACGCAGAGCCTGGTGTTCGGCCCGGCCGGTGAACTGGTGCAGGAGAATGCTCCCCCAGCCACATTTAACTGGACTGGTGCTGCCGCCAGTACCATCACCCTGAACTTCGGTAATGCATCCGGCCAGGGCGCCCTCTACCCTGTTGCAACGGCCGATGCCCAGGGTATTACCGGCACGGGTCTGGATGCAACCGTACAGATGGCCGGTGCCTTTGCCACCCGTCAGGTGACAAAAGACGGTTATGCAGCAGGCTTCCTGGACACCTTGAACACAGACTCCTCCGGAACCGTTTTCGGCTCCTTTACTAACGGTCAGCGCCGTGCCCTGTTCCAGGTCGCACTGGCCAAATTCCCTAATGATGCTGTGCTCAATCATGTCGGTGGTAACCTGATGCAGGAGACCATTCAGTCCGGCACACCTGTGCTGGAGAAACCGGGCAATGGTGGTATGGGTACAATCACACCGTACGGGCTCGAGCAGTCGAATGTGGATCTGGCGGCTGAATTCGTAAAGCTGATCGTTGTTCAGCGTGGTTATGAAGCAAACTCCAAAACCATTCTGACCACAGACCAGATGCTTTCATCGTTGATGCAGCTGAAGCGTTAATCGCTGAATCACTGATAATCTGACCGCGATGGCGGGAGCTTGCTCCCGCCATCGTTTTGTTTGCAGCCCCTTTCTGTATGGCCCGATTCCTGCTATAAATGTAAACTCACGTTGAACGCGTATTGCAGGAGAATCCCTATTCCGAGCGACCTCTTCTTGTCACCATGGTGAAACTTTTTCAACACCTCCTGCTTTTGACGCTGGTGCTTGCAACCACGACTGTTACAGCAGGCAACGGCGGCTTTTCGCCTGCGTTTCTTGCCCAGATCGAGCAGCAATACGGCAGCAGTGCCAAACAACGGGTGCTCGACTGGCAGCAACTGATTGAAACCGAAGAGACAAGCCATAGTAGCGAGGCGGAGCGCATCGAATCCGTCAATGCTTTCTTCAACCGCATGAACTTTGTCTCAGACCAGCAGCATTGGCACAGATCAGATTACTGGGCCACACCGGTTGAGTTTTTAGCCACCAATGGTGGTGATTGCGAGGATTTTTCTATCGCCAAGTATTTTACCCTGCGCGAGATGGGGGTACCCGATGAGCATTTGCGCATCACCTATGTCAAGGCACTCAACCTGAACCAGGCCCATATGGTGCTCGCCTGGTATGAAACCCCGGAAAGCGATCCCCTGATTCTGGATAATCTTATTCCCGCCATTGAACCGGCATACCGCCGAACCGACCTGCTACCTGTTTACAGCTTTAACGGTAATAACCTGTGGATGTCCAAAGAGCGCGGTCAGGGACGTAAAGTTGCCGGCGGCTCGCAACGCATCAACCTGTGGCGTGATTTAAACCTGCGTATGCAGCAGGAACGCCAGCGTGGACACAGTTTTACTGCCAAAAGCATGACACAATAGGAGACGAATATGACACTGTCCCGTCAACTGATCACCCTCATTTCCATCACCTTCCTGCTCATTTTCTCAGGCACATTCTGGATTTCCGTGGAGAACACCCGCTCTTACCTGATGCTGCAGCTGGCCACCCAGACGCAGAATACCGCGAACTCTCTCGGTCTGTCACTGGTGCCGCACCTGCAGCGTGGAGATGTAGCGGCTATGGATACGATGATCAATGCCGTATTCGACAGCGGCTATTACAAGTCGCTATCTCTAAGCAAAATGTCCGGCAAGGTGTTGATTGAGCGTGAGAACACATCACGTATCGAAGGTGTGCCGCAATGGTTTATTGAGCACCTGAATCTGCAAACGCCGCATGCAGAGTCGATCATTACCACCGGCTGGATCCAGGCTGGTCGACTCACCCTTGTCGCCCATCCCGGCTTTGCCTATAAAAAACTGTGGGAAACTACGCAACAAACACTGTTATGGTCATTGCTCGCATTTCTTGTATCCATGATTGCCGTGTTATCGATTCTCAGAGCCATACTGCGCCCGCTAAAGGCCGTGGAGGATCAGGCACTGGCTATCTGTGAAAGAGACTTTCCGATTGTGGGGCAAATTCCGCGGACTCGCGAATTGAAACGCATGGTGCTGGCGATGAACAGGATGTCGGCCAAGCTAAAGAGTATCATCAGCAAGCTTAGCGAGCGTGCTGAGCAGATGCGCAGGGATGCACTCGCCGATCCATTGACCGGCCTGGCCAATCGCCGGGCATTTAATGCCATGCTCGAACATGCGATTCATGATCGGGAACAGGGCGGAGCAGGCTCTCTTGCCATCATTCGTATCAGCGGTTTTGCCGATTATAACCGACAACATGGCATACAAGCCGGTGATGACCTGCTGATCGATATCGCAAACAAGCTGAGTGTGACCGCGGCCTCCTGGCACATGGCCACGGTTGCCCGTATCACCGGCACTGATTTTGCCGTCATTTTGCCACAGACAGATATCACGCTGGCGCATGAGGCAGGCCAGGCGATCAGTAGCGCGGTGATTGAGCTGGCCGATACAACAGGTGTTGTGGAGCTGGCCCATACCGGCATAGCCCTGTTTCATCATGACAGTCGCATCAGTGAGATCATGGTCGATGCCGATGCCGCCCTTGCAACAGCCAGCCATAGCGGCGGTAACAGCTACGCGGTCCAGAATAAGACAAGTGCGGCGCAGGGCAATATCGCCTGGAAACAGCTGATCGAGAAGGCCATACAGAGTAACAGCATCCGGCTATTGGCACAGCCGGTTCTAAACCGGCAACACCAGGTGGTATACAGTGAAATACTGATTCGCATTCGTGATCAGGCAGATAGTGATATTGCTCCCGGCATCTTTTCCGCCATGGCTGACAGGCTGGGCTTGAATGAGTCACTGGATCAACTCACCATCATGCAGGCAAGCGCTCTGATTGAAGCACATAAGGGCAAACACTCCCCACTGGCCGTCAACCTCTCTCCGCACTCCATCAGAAGCCCAACGTTCAACCACTGGCTGGAGCAGCACTACCTTCAACATGCCGGCCTGGGCGACCAGCTGTTGTTTGAGATCAGTGAGCACGGGCTGCTGCAAGATATCACGCAGGCGGCAGCATTCATCACGCTGGTTCATGCTCACCGGGGCAAAGTCGTCATGGAGCATTTTGGCACCCGACTCAGCTCATTCCAGGCCCTGCGCCAGCTGAAAGTGGACTATATCAAACTCAGCGGCAGCTATACCCGCGACATCACGGTCAACAGTGACAACCGCTTCTTCCTGCAAACAGTGACCGATATTGCCCACGGACTGGATATAGAAGTCATCGCAGAACAGATAGAAACAGCGGCTGATGCAGAAGCCATGCAGGCGCTGGGCATTAATGTTATGCAGGGCTACTACTTCGGTGAACCTGCGTCGCTGCAAGCGTAAAACTAAATCTTCCTTGCGGATCGGATCGTTGAACCTTACTATCCGCCGCCCCGTAAAAAGGGAACCGGAGAGATGTCTGAGCGGTCGAAGGAGCACGCCTGGAAAGCGTGTGTACGTGAAAGCGTACCGAGGGTTCGAATCCCTCTCTCTCCGCCAGTTTAAACGAACGGAGCGCTTTAGCGCCCCGTTCATTTAAACTCGAGATTAGAAGGCTTGAGAGAACCCTGAACTGGGTTCGATAAATCGGCACGATTGCCGATTTAGACAGTCGCCAGACTGCCCGAAGGGTGAGGATCATGGATGATCCGAATCAATCCCTCTCAGCATACCAATATCTTGAGTTTAATGAGATCACAGATCTCACCACCAGTTTCCACACAAGTGGAACCCAGGTGTCGTCCGGGTTGAGCCCCGCACGGTGAACCCCCGTGAACCCCGTCAGATCCGGAAGGAAGCAGCGGCAGCGGGTCGACACGCGTTGCGGTTTCGTTTGGCCCGGACGGCGCACTACTACTAGCAGAGCAACTCCCCTGCTAGCATCACCCCATGCCATTTGATTTAGCTGTTATTGATCTGGACAACACACTCTATGCCGCCGATTCAGGCGTCTTTGCACGTATGGACAAACGTATGACCGCCTTTGTCGCCAATGAGCTGGGTGTGGATCATAGCGAGGCAGACCGCCTCAGAGTCAAATACTGGCAGGAGTACGGCACCACACTTCGCGGCATGATGCTGCACCACGGTATGGAGGCTGAGCCATTTCTGCACGATGTGCATGATATAAATGCGCATGAAATTCTGCAGCCGGATCCTGCACTTGATGCAGCCCTCGGGCGCTTACCTGGCCGCAAGGTGATCCATACCAATGGCATCCATGAACATGCCGGGCGCATTCTGGATGCCCTTGGCATTGCGCATCACTTCCAGCGCATCTACGACATCCGGTTCAATCACTATATTCCGAAGCCCTCAGCGGAAACACTGAGCAGACTGATCTCAATGGAAGCCAGCGTGCCTGCACGCACGCTGGTCGTGGACGATATGGCCGACAATCTGGCAGCCGCACGCGAACTGGGTTGCAAAACCGTGCATATATGCCACGAGGCGAGTGGTGAATGGGATTATCATATCCCCCGCTTTCACAACCTGCCGGATGCGTTAAAGGTAAGTTAGAAAGGCGGTGTAATAAAGTCAGGAGCAAGGCGAGTGCCACACCTTACTCCTGCCCCACACAGCAAATATTACTGATTCATCCGGTCAAAGAATTCAGCATTGCTCTTTGTCGCGCCCAACTTGTCGATGAGGAATTCCATGGCATCAACCGTACCCATGGGTGAGAGTATCTTGCGCAGTATCCACACCTTTTGCAGATCCTCGCGCGGCGTCAGCAACTCTTCCTTGCGGGTGCCGGATGGTGCGATATCAATGGCCGGGAACACGCGTTTGTCGGTCAGTTTGCGGTCCAGCCTGATCTCCATATTGCCGGTACCCTTGAACTCTTCGAAAATCACCTCATCCATCTTGGAGCCGGTTTCAACGAGGGCAGTGGCAATGATAGTCAGGCTGCCGCCGCCTTCAATATTACGAGCCGCACCGAAAAAGCGTTTGGGGCGATGCAGTGCGTTGGCATCCACACCACCGGTCAGAATTTTGCCCGAAGATGGCACCACAGTGTTGTAGGCACGCGCCAGACGGGTAATGGAATCGAGTAGTATCACAACATCACGACCATGTTCGACCAGACGCTTGGCCTTCTCGATGACCATCTCGGAAACCTGCACATGACGCTGAGCCGGCTCGTCAAATGTGGAGGATACTACCTCACCCTTCACTGACCGCTTCATATCGGTCACCTCTTCCGGCCGCTCATCAATCAGCAAGACCATCAGTTCAACTTCCGGATGGTTGGCTGCAATGGAGTGGGCGATGGACTGCATCATCACCGTTTTACCGGTACGCGGCGGCGCCACCAGCAGTGCTCGCTGTCCCTTGCCGATCGGCGAAACGATATCGATGATGCGACCGGTGATATCCTTATGGGTCGGGTCATCAACCTCCATTCTCAAACGCTCATTCGGGTAGAGGGGCGTAAGGTTATCAAACAGTACCTTGGTACGCGCCACTTCAGGCGGCTCACCGTTGGCAGTATCCACAGTTTTCAGCGCAAAGTATTTTTCTCCGCGACGGGGGGAACGAATTTCACCGGCTACGGTATCGCCCTTACGCAAGTAAAACCGGCGAATCTGATGGGTGGAGACATATACATCGTCGGGACCGGAGAGATAGTTCGCATCCGGCGAGCGCAGGAAACCGAATCCGTCCGGCAAGATCTCCAGCACACCCTCACTGTAAATCGTGCCGCCGCGCAGACCATGTCCGCGCAGGATCGCCGATACCTGTTCCTGCTTGCGCATGCCTGCTGCATTCTCGATCTCATAGGAGTCTGCCAGCTCCAGTAGCTCTGTCGGCGTTTTGGCTGATATCTCTTTCAGATTCAGCGTCACGCCTTCCATCTCATCAGAAATCTTCTCTTCACCATCATCACGTTTGCGACGTGGTTTTTCAGGACGAGCAGGCTGCTCAGACTTGTTACGCCACTTGCCACGACGGCCCGCTTCGTTTGTATCTGACTGTGAGCGGCCCTTCTCGTCCTGCATTCTGGCAGGAGCCTTGGGTGTCGCTGCATCGGATCTGTTACCCGGATTCTGTTCGCCACTATCCGCATGGTTCTGGCGATCTCTTCGAGTCGACTTTTCGTTGTTGTTTACTACAGTCTGGCTATCGCCCTGAGTATCAGTATGCACAGCACGTTCGCGCTGAACAGGGCTCTTTGTCTCTGCCTGATTGCTTGGTGGCGTGGCCTGACTATTGGCTTTGACCGGGCGACTGCGACGGGCAGGCTTCTCAGCCGGAGCTGTCGTAACCGGCGCGTCCACTATGGCAGCAACGGGCGCATCCGTAGCGGCAACGACTGCTTTAACCACTTTTTTACGTACTCTTGGCTTGGCCGGTTTCACATCAGAAGGTTCTGAAGCAGGCTTGGGTGCCTCAACACTCTCTTCCGCCTGCTTGCGTGGCCTGCCTCGCTTGCGCGGCTTAGCCTCGGCCTCACCGGCCTCAACAGAAGGGTTTGCTTGTGTCACCGTCACGGGTGAATCGATTTCTTGAGACATTGAAAACTCCAAAAAAAGCCTGACCGGTTAAAACGCTGTCTGATCATTGTGTTGAAAAGGGTTGGTGGCTGAAATTCCTGATGGATAACCGGAACGCCGGAGGATGCTCCGGCAACAAATGCATTTCTAAACACCCGGGCAAACCATGTCAACCACAATCGCGCACAGCGTCCACAGCAACCAGCCTCCGGTCAACCACCGGCTGACGCCTGCAGTTGTTCATGCAGTCGTCGAACCTGCTTGCGCAGCGACATGAGGTCACCATTATTATCGATCAGGTAATCGGCCAGACGATGGCGTGTAGCATCATCGCACTGGCGGGCAATAATCTGCCGGAACTGTGCGGCATCATGCCTGCCCCGTTTGAGCACGCGCTGTAAGCGGATTGATTCATCAGTCAGCACCACCACCACCTGATCCATACGTGATGCCCCGCCTGATTCCAGCAGCACCGAGGCCTCGATAAGGGCATACTTGCAGTGCTGCCAGCCCAGCCATTCTGCTTCCCGCTGCCAGATCAGCGGATGCACGATACTGTTGAGCAGCGCGGTACGATCAGCATCAGCAAAACAGTGATCGGCCAGGGCCTTGCGATGCAATGAACCATCAGCATGGAGTATCCACGCACCAAAAACCTGCACCAGATGCTTTAGCCCTTCGGAACCGGGCTCCGTAACAGCATTGCCCAGCTGATCCAGATCCAGCACCGGCACGCCAAGCTCACTGAACATGGATGCCACTGTCGATTTGCCGCTGCCGATGCCTCCGGTCAGACCAATGCAGCGCACCTGCTTCATCCCTGCATGCCGGAAGTCGTCAGATACCACTGCAGAATGGCATCACCCCACAGCAACCAGATCATACCTGCACCCGCAAGATAAGGGCCGAAGGGAATTTCGGCACGCAAGCCGCGCCGGGAGAGCCATAAAAACAGCGTGCCGACCACCACACCGATCACGGAAGAGACCAGAATAATAAAGGGCAAGGCCTGCCAGCCCAGAAATGCACCGAGCATGGCCAGCAGTTTGAAATCACCGTAACCCATACCTTCACGACCGCTTAGCAGCAGAAACAGACGGTTAACCAGCCAGAACAACGCATAACCGGCAATGGCTCCGATCACGGCTGCCCGCCAGTCACCCAGCCACCACGAAAACAACAACCCCAGGGCAATGCCAGGCAAGGTCAGAACATCCGGCAGCAAACCGGTTTCCAGATCAATAAAGCTGAGTACCCACAGCAGAAAGAACAGAGCCAGCGCCATGACCAGCTCGGGAACGGGGCCATAATGCCATGCGAGGCCCGCCCAGCTGAGCCCCATCAGAATCTCCAGCAAAGGATATCGCCATGCGATTTGGCTCTGGCAGTGGCGGCAACGACCACGCAGCAGCAGCCAGGAGAGTACGGGGATATTATCCAGCGGGCCAATCGCATGATTGCATGCCGGGCAGTGGCTGCCCGGCATCGCAATAGATTCACGGCGCGGGATGCGATAAACACATACATTGGCAAAACTGCCAAACAGCAGGCCGAGTAAACCGCATAACAGCGTCAGACTGATCATGCCAAATCATCCCCTTGACCAGTTTTTTTCAGACGGTATCGCAGTGAGCGAAAGCTGATACCCAGCTCTTCCGCCGCACGCGTGATATTGCCGCCTGTTTTCAGCAATGCCTGCTCTATCAGCTGACGCTCGTTTGTCTCCAGCCATGTATCCAGATTCAGTTCCGCTTCCTGCAAGCTTTGTAACGATACCTGCGGGTGGCTCTGCAGGCCGGAATACATCTCATCAAGTAAGGCTATATCCAGCTCATGGTTATCCGACAAGGCCAGCATACGCTGCAGCAGGTTCTCCAGCTCACGCACATTACCCATAAACGGCAATGTCATCAGTCGATTCAGACAGGCTTCACTAAGACGTCCCCGGCCTTCGCTCCAGCGGCGCACGATGACCCTGGCCAGAGCCGGGATATCCTCACGCCGCTGCCTGAGCGCCGGCATATGTACCGGCACGACATTGAGTCTGAAAAACAGATCCTCGCGAAAATGTCCCTGCCGCACATCGGCTTCCAAATCCCGGTTGGTGGCGGCAATCACGCGAATATCCACATCACGCTCCCGCTCATCACCCACTCTGCGAATACGACGCTCCTGCAGCACCCTGAGCAACTTGACCTGTGCAGATAACGGCATATCACCTATCTCATCGAGAAACAGGGTGCCGCCGTTGGTTGACTCAATCAGCCCTGCCCGGTCAGTTTCGGCGCCGGTAAACGCACCCTTGCGATAGCCGAACAATTCCGATTCAAACAGCCCTTCCGGAATCGCACCACAATGCACAGGGGTGAACGCCTCCTTGCTGCGTGCTGAGCTGGCATGCACATATCGCGCTGCCAGCTCCTTGCCTGTACCTGACTCGCCGCTGATCAGTACCGTAAACTGGGATTTTCCAGCCCGTTGCAAGCGCTGACGCACACGCTGCATCGCCGCGGAGTTACCAATCAGGATACCATCTTCACTTGCGTCACCCGCTATCGGTGGCTCAGGCAGCACGACAGAACCGGTTTCGGCACGATCATCCACGGCATCAAACAGGGCTCGCTCAACAGCCGCAGCCAACTCCTCGCCGGAAACTGGCTTGGTAAGATAATCGAAGGCACCCTGCTTCATCGCCAATACAGCTGTATCAGCACTGGCATAAGCCGTCAGCAGCAACACGCGGGCATCGGGCTGCAGGGTCTGACTCATGCGAATCACGTCCAGCCCCGCATCACGCCCTTCCATACGCAGATCGGTCAGCACCACATCAAATGTGGCTGCTTTCATGCAGGCCTCGGCCTCCTCAGGCGAAGCGCATGTCTGCACTCTGTGCCCCTGTAACTCCAGCCCCAACGCCAGAATCCGGCGGGCATTGGCTTCATCCTCAACCAGCAGCAAGTCAGCCATGCGCCAGCCTCGCCAGCGCATTATCTGATGCACTCTCGATCAGGGCATCCACACAAAAACAGATCAATTCGCCCTCCTGCGTCACGTTCACACGCCATCCATTCATATCGCAAACCTGTTTGACTGTCGCCAGGCCCAGGCCGATGCCGGTAGAGCGACCACTGACAAAAGGCTCGAAGAGTTTATCGCGAACCTGTTCACTGATATGCCCCTGATTAGATACACACAAACACCAGCGATCATCCTGCCCATCCAGACTGATACCAACACTGCTGCCGGGTGTGCTGTTTGCCGCCGCATTGGCCAGCAGATTATCCAGCACCAGGCGAAAGTGGTCGCCATCAAGCCAGAGCTGCTCCAGTGTGCAGTGCATATCAATGGCGCACGTCCTGGAGAGTTCGAGCTGCTTCATGGCCGCCTCAATCACGGCCGGCATATAACTGAGAACAGGCGCAGGCTTCAGCGGCTGAGAGTAATCCAGCATTGTCGTTACCAGCCTGTTCAGGCGCAGCATTTCATCATGCAGGATGTCACGGATATTCACCCCTTTCACTTCACCACCGGGCAGCATCTCCAGCCCCTGTACCATGATCTGAACCGGATTGCGAATTTCATGCGCCAGCATTGCCGCCATCTGGCCCAGAGCCGCCATTTTTTCCTGCTGATGCATCTGCCACTCCATCCGGCGCAGATCGGAAATATCAACCAGCGTCAACAACCAGCGTGCATCATCATCATCGCTCAGGTGGGTAAGCGCAACCAGCAGCACCTGATCACCACGCCGGTACTCGCACTGGCAGGCGGGCCTGCCCGGCTGTCGCAGAGCGTGATGAATTTCGGGGATGCCGGTCAGCACGGAAACAGGCCGATCCGCCAGCAGGGCGGCAGCCGCCATATTCATGTCGCTGAGCTCGAGCCGGTCATCGAGTACAATCACGCCCTCACACATGGCCCCCATCAGTTTGTCGTGCAAATCCTTCAGCTTGCGATGCTGACGCAACGCCCGATCACTGGTGGCACGCAGGCCGGCATGGCGTCTGGCAATCGCCGCCATAATACCGCCAACCAGCATCAGAGCGGAAACCTGCAACAGGATATGCAAAGCCTGCTGTGTATCTGGCAGCGGCACACTGGTCAGCCACATCTCACTGTAAACAGCCGTCAAATAACCGGCACAGGCCAGCATCGTGATGGCCAGCGGCAGCATAAACCAGGCAAATGCCCCTGCAGAAATAATCAGTAAACCGAGCAGAATCGAGAACGGGCTGTCAATGCCGCCAGTGGCAAAGACCAGCCCTGAGGCAAGCAGCGTATCTGTTGCAAACTGGAATACCCACTGACTGCGCTCGTTGATCAGGGTAAATGTCAGTCCCGCCTGCAACAGCAGCAGCAACATGAACAGGCCACCGATGAATACCACAAGTTGTTGAAATGGCGCGGCCTGATAAATCCATGCGATCAACACCAGCGCAATGGCACTACCGGCAAACGTACGATATAGAATCAGTCGCATCAGCAGAGCGAACCGCATCGCATCACGACGCCCTGCCTGAGGATCGCGATCAGACCAGCGATGCCATCTGGAAGATGGGCAGGTACATCGAGATCACCAGACCGCCGATCACTACACCGAGGAATGCCATAATCAAAGGCTCCATCAGCTGCTGCATATTATTAACCGCAGTATCCACCTCTTCCTCATAAAAGTCGGCAATTTTTGCCAGCATCTCTTCCATACTGCCGGTCTGCTCGCCTATCGAAATCATCTGGGTAACCATGATCGGAAAAATTTTACTAGCCTCCAGCGGAGCCGTCAGCGTCTGCCCCTGAGAGATCGAAGCCTTGGATGAAAGAATCACCTCCTCAATCACCATATTGCCGGATGTTTCCGCCACCGTATCCAGCGCCTCCAGAATCGGCACGCCGGCTGCACTCAATGTCGAAAAGGTTCGGCAGAAGCGCGCCACAGATGCCTTGCGCAGCACATCACCCAGTACGGGTAGCGACAGCAGCAACTTATCCAGTTGATATCTCCCTTTCGGGGTATTGTAGAGTGCCCGGATCGCCATCACCAGTGCAATGGGAGTACCTACTACCATGTACCAGAATTCAACAAAGAAATCGGATACAGACATCGCAATCTGCGTCGGTGCAGGCAGCTCCGCCCCCATATCGCCGAACATCTCACCAAACACAGGAATTACGAAAATCATCAGAATCGAGGTCACAATAAATGACACGGCCAGAATGGCAATCGGATACACCATGGCTGATTTGATTTTCGCCTTCAGCGCCAGCGCTTTTTCCTTGTACTGGCACAAACGCAGCAGAATGGTATCAAGTATGCCGCCTTGCTCGCCGGCCTCGACCAGTGCACAGGTCAAGCGATCGAACTCCTTGGGAAACTTGCGCAGGGTTTCACCCAGCGGATTACCACCTTCGAGATTCTGCCGTATATCCTTGAGCAGCTTGAGCAGCGCTTTCTTTTCGCTGCCGCGCTCGGCCAGCTCAAAACACTGAACCAGCGGCAGGCCGGCATTAATCATGGTCGAGAGCTGACGGAAAAATATTGATATATCCTTCTCATCCACCTTCTCGGGAAACAGGTTGATTTCAATCGGCTTCTTTTTTACCTTGAGATCGAGCAGTCCACGACGACGCAGGATCGCCGTGGCAGTACCGGCATTAACAGCCTCCAACTCACCACTCTGAGCCACGCCCTGTTTATTTTTCGCCTGCCAGACAAAAATACTCATCAGTCAGCCACCGTCACGCGCAGACACTCCGCAAAAGATATCTCACCCATTTTCACCTTCTCCAGTGCCTCCATACGCAGTGTTTTAACGCCCATACGTACCGCCACTGCACTGATGACATCCGTATTGCCGCCAGCATAGACCGCTTCCCTGATTTCATCAAAAACCGGCATCACCTGATAAATGCCGGTACGCCCCTTATAGCCCGTACCATTACAGGTAGAGCAGCCTGCACCATGCATCGGATGATATGCCGCCAACTCACTCTCCGGCACCCCCGCCTCGAGCAGTGCCTCGGCAGGCACATGATCTGCTGTCCGGCATTTACTGCAAATACAGCGCGCCAGACGCTGTGCACTCACCAGATTAATGGCCGAGCCGACCAGAAACGGCTCAATCCCCATATTCACCAAACGGATCATCGTCGATGGTGCGTCATTGGTGTGCAGTGTCGCAAGCACCATATGTCCGGTCAATGCTGCCTTGATGGCGATAGCCGCCGTATCGTGATCACGAATTTCACCGACCAGAATAATATCCGGATCCTGACGCAGAAATGAGCGCAGCACGGCAGGAAAGTCCAGACCTATTTCCGGATGCACATTAACCTGATTGATTCCCATGAAATTGAACTCAACAGGATCCTCGGCCGTCGAAATATTCACTTCCGGCTGGTTCAATTCGGCCACGGCGGAATAGAGACTGACCGTTTTACCCGAACCTGTCGGGCCGGTCACCAGCACCATGCCGTAGGGACGGTGAATGGCCTCTTTCAACCAGCCAAGTGCCTGAGTGTTATAACCCAGTTTGGTCATATCCAGCTGCAGGCTGGATGGGTCCAGCAAACGCATCACCACCTTTTCACCAAACAATGTAGGTAGCACGGAGACACGAAAATCCACCGTTTTTGTGCGTGACAAGCGCAGCTTGATACGCCCGTCCTGTGGCAGCCTGCGCTCGGAAATATCCAGACGGGCCAAAATCTTCAGCCGCGACACCAGTGCTTCCCTCATACCCATGCTCGGCCGCATAATTTCATGCAGCACCCCATCCACCCGATAGCGCACACGCATCACCTTTTCATAAGGCTCAAGGTGAATATCGGAAGCGCCGCGTTTGATGGCCTCGAGTAAAATCAGATTTACCAGCCGGACAACTGGCGCCGCCTCTGTTTTTACAGAGAGCGACAGCTCATCCACCTGATCCTCGCTGGTATCGATAACCTCGACGTCCATCGCTCCGAGGTCGGCCATCACCTCCTGCAAATGGGTATCACTCTGGCTCAGCTGCTCAAGAGCTGCCACCAGATGACTTTCAGCCGCCACTGCGAGATCAAGCTGACAGCCGGTGATAAAGGAAACCTCATCAAGTCCGCTGATATCATAGGGATCAGCTACCGCCAGCTTCAGCGTATTGCCCTTGCGACCAATGGGGACCATCATGTTTTTGCGCAGCAGGTCTATCGGCAGTGTATTGGCCTCATCCCCGGCCACCGGCAGTGATACTTCAACAACGCGACAGCCATAAGTGCGGGCAATAAATGCCACCAGCTCATTTTCACTGAATACGCCCTGCTTAACCAGCTGCGAGGTCAACGTGTTGCCATGCAGACGCGTTTCCCTGAGCAGGCTATCAAGCTGAGCGCGATCTATACGGCCGTGTTTGAGCAGGATCTCGCCGAGTCGTGAACGACTCATAATCCGGACCAGCCGGGCAGACCCAGTGCAGGGCGCCCCAAACGGGACTCGATACGACGCAGCGTAGCACTGCAATCCGGCGACGGGCAGTCATGCCACCAGGCGAATGATGCTGCTCCCTGAGCAATCAGCATCGGCAGTCCGTCTACAGCAGCGCGGCCGGCCTTTGCTGCCGCCAGACAAAAAGCCGTCATCCCATCCGGTCTATAGACCGCATCAATGGCCGCACCAACACCGGCTGGCACAAACGGGAATGGCTGCCCATCCTGCAAACCGATAGTGGTTGTATTAATCAATAATAGCGATGAACGGCAGGCGGCATCCACCGCATCGGCAGCCCATGCCAGCGGCAAGCAGCTCATGTGCGGATATGTCGCTGTGGCATGTTCGATCAGCACTGCCAGACGCTGAGGGTTACGGTTGCATATAAACACCCTGCCGACCCCCAATGCGGCCAGCGCATGCAATACTGCACGCGAGGTACCACCGGCTCCGAACAGCAACACATTCTGCCCCGTCAGGTCCAGCTCCAACCCTTCAACGACAGCCTTGAAACCGCGCCAGTCGGTATTGGTCGCCTGCCAGCCACTGGCGCAACGACGTACGCTATTCACCGCGCCGATCTTGCGCGCATCGGCATCGGCATCAACCATCTGCAACACCTGTTCCTTGTGCGGTACGGTGACATTAAAACCCTCAACCCCGAGCGCCAGCAAACCGTCCAGCGCAACGCCCAGCTGCTCCGGCTCCACGGCAAAAGGCAGATATGCGGCATTGATACCCGTATCCTCGATAAAACAGCTCTGAAACAGCGGTGAAAGCGAGTGCGATACCGGCCAGCCGACGATGCCATAAAGCTTTGTCATTCCATTGATTTCCATGCTCCCGTGAGCTTAGAAAGGTAAGGCCACGGTGTCAAAGCCTGTCGCACATAAGCATCCTTTTGCAGCAGCTAAACTGGCACTATTGTCTCAGCCACTCTCCGCCTGAATAGCCGTCAGCGCGATGGTATATACAATATCTTCAACAGATGCACCGCGAGACAGGTCGTTTACCGGCTTGCGCAGGCCCTGCAGCATTGGTCCGATGCTAACCACATGGGCACTGCGCTGAACCGCCTTGTAGGTGGTATTACCGGTGTTCAGGTCTGGAAAGATAAACACATTAGCCTTGCCCGCCACCCGACTCTCTGGCGCCTTGCTCTTGCCGACAGAGATAATCGCTGCGGCATCATATTGCAGTGGCCCATCCACAAGCAGGTCCGGTCGGCGCTGACGCACGATCTGTGTTGCCTGACGCACCTTATCAACGTCCAGGCCGACGCCCGATTCACCGGTACTGTAACTGATCATCGCCACTCTCGGCTCCAGTCCGAAACGACGCGCGGAGTCCGCACTCTGAATGGCAATGTCGGCCAACTGTGCGGCATCCGGATCCGGGTTGATGGCGCAATCGCCATAAACCACCACCTGATCAGGCAGGCACATGAAGAAAATCGACGAGACCAGCTCTGCTGCATCACTGGTGCCGATCAGTTGAAAAGCAGGCCGCACCGTATTGGCCGTCGAATGCAGGGCACCGGCAACCAGACCATCCACTTCACCCAGCGCCAGCATCATCGTACCCAACACAATACGCGCCTGCAGTTGATCTTCGGCTATCTGACCGGTCATACCCTTGTGCTGGCGCAGTGCCACCATCGGTTCAATATAGCGCTGCCGGATACTGGCAGGATCAATAATCGTGATGCTTTCATCCAGTGTGATACCCTGCGAAGATGCAACCTGATGAACCCTGTCTGGTTTACCGAGCAGAATGCACTGGGCAATATGTCGCCTGTGGCACTGAAAAGCTGCCATAATCGTGCGCGGCTCTTCACCTTCGGGCAGCACAATGCGGCGGTTGGCCTGGCTGGCCTGCTGGATCAACTGATAACGGAATGCTGCCGGCGACAAACGCGGCTGACGCTCAATCGCACAACGCGCCCTTAACCACTCCATATCCAGATGATTGGCGACATGATCCATGGCCTGATTGATCAGGTCATAATCATCGACAGCCACTTCCCCCGGCATCTGTGCCAGCTTTGCCGCTGTCTGATAAGAGGAGCCATCGACCAGCAGCACAGGGAGGCCGGTATGGATCGCCTGAGCGCACAGCTCCATCACACGCGGATGCGGATGCAGGTCGCCGGTCAGCAGAATACCGGCAAGCGGCACACCATTCATGGCGGACATACATGCGGCAATAAACACATCATCACGGTCACCGGGAAAGATGAGCAGTGTATGCGGGTGATACACACTGAGCGTATTGGCGACTGTACGGGCACACACTTCCATGCGCTCTACCCGGCGCAGGGTCAACTCGCCGGCACACAGTACTTTTGCCCCCAGATAGCTGGCGACATCGCTCATGCGCGGAGCGATCAATGTAGCCTGCCATGGAATCGCACCGATAAAATGAAAGGGCTTATCCTCCATCTTCCGACACATGATATCCGAGACTTTCTGACTCTCGCTGCGGTCGGCCCCGACCTGCAGCTCATCCGCCTGCAATGCAGCCTGCCCGTCACCGGCAGGCCCCACCCTGTTGAGGATGGTACCGATCAATGCCGTACCATTGTCACTGGTAAAGGCACTGGCGGCTATATCGATATACTCTTCCAGATCAGCTTCCGGCTTACCGACCAGGATGACTTCCGCATCCAGAGCACGTGCAACTGCAGCATTCAGACGCGTGGCATAACCGGCATGGCCATCGGCCACCAGTCCTTCGACCACCACCACATCAGCATGGCTGGCACACTGGCGGTAGAGTGCAATCACCTCTTCCATCAACAACCCTTCCTGATCAGCACCCAGCAAGGCGGTTGCCCGCCGGAGACTGATCGGCTGAGGGGTGGTGATATTGCTCATATGTTCAATCAACTGTGTGGAGCGTTCCGGTCCGTGATCGCCATCGCGCAACTGGGCGATCGGCTTATAAAAACCGGCACGGACACCTAACCGATCCAGCGCCCGCACCAGTCCCAAGCTTACGGTTGTCAGGCCCGCGCCCGCGCCTGTGGACACAAGCAAAAATGCATGACTCATCGGTTCTTCTCCTCTCTGCTGGTAATATCAGACACATAACGTGCAATCATCTTTTCCTCGTTCGTTGCAATCACCAGAACCGGCAAGGCCCCGTCGCTGCTGCTGATATAGCCCTGCGAATCCCGTCCGTGGTTGTTATTGCGCGTGCTATCCAGATCCGCGCCCAGCATGGCCAGTTGCGCAACCGTTTTCGCCCGGATCACAGCCGCATGCTCACCGATTCCGCCGGTAAACACGATGGCATCAATATGGCCCAGTGCGACGGCAAGGCCGGCCAGTGATTTCGCCAAGCGATAGCAGAACATATCAACGGCCAGAGCAGCCCGTTCATCACCCTCATCGGCGGCAGCAAGCAGCTCCCGCATATCATTGCTGCGGCCGGAGAGCCCCAGCAGCCCCGATTGTCGATTCAGTACACTGGTAATCTCTGCCAGCGATTGACCGCTCTCTCTGGCAATAAAGTCATGCAGGCCCGGATCCACATCACCGCTGCGCGTGCCCATCACCAGCCCCTCCAGCGGCGTCATGCCCATGGAAGTATCCACACTTATGCCACCGGCAATGGCTGTCGCGCTGCAACCGTTGCCGAGATGCGCAGTCAGTAGCCGCAGATCAGTAAATGCGCGTCCCAGAACGGCCGCGGCTTCAAGACCAACATAGTGATGACTGGTTCCGTGGAAGCCATAGCGGCGCACGCCGTATTCGCTATACCAGTGGTAGGGCACGGCATACAGACTGGCGTGCAGTGGCATGGCATGATGAAAGGCGGTATCGAATACAGCAACATGCGGAATGCTCGGCAAGTCCCCTATTGCCGCGCGAATACCAAGCAGATTGGCCGGATTATGCAGTGGTGCTAGATGCGACAGTGCTTCAATACCTGCAATGACCGAATCATCCAGCAGGGTCGGTGCAATAAAGCGCTCACCACCGTGGACGACCCTGTGCCCGACTGCGACAATACGCTCTTTATCCATGCGACAAAAAAGAGCTGCCAGCATCTGCTCCATGGCCGTAAGATGCTCGGCAGCCTGCAGATCAACGTGGTGCGTTTCGCCTGCGACATGCCAGCCCAGTGCCGCTCCCGGCTCGCCCAGTCGCTCCGCCATCCCCTCGGCAAAGAGCTTCTCTGATGGCATATCAATCAAAGCCATCTTGATAGAAGAACTGCCGCTATTGATGATCAGAATCATTGAGTCAAACCTCGATCAAACCGTAATGACCTGTCTGAAGTCCATCGCGCGAAAGAACCCAGCGCTCTGACCAGCCATTTTGCCGTATTGTACCACTTCACATCCTCCAAACCACATCCGGAGCACATCATCCTGTCATATTCGCACAGGTAGCCACACGCACCAGCTTCTGCAAACGGCCTAATCATGCATGACTCCTGTCATCTGCATGCGCACCCTGACGACTCACCGGACGACTCCTCTGCATGAGTTCAGGCAGCCCGGACGAACCGCTGCTCCTGTACGCCCTAAAAAAGAGAGAAAACAGACTATAATGGACGAATCGGGCCGAAACACTTCGATGCAGGGGGTCAAACGCTATGAAGGTGATCGCAGCACAGCCAGCTATCTTGAGCCACAAGATCTGGTCTATTTGCACAAAGGCTGGCTCACGGCACCGAACAAAGGCCGCAGCAAGGTAGGTGATGTTGCTGATGCTGTGGAGACCTATATCCGACAGCAAGGCCATTAGCAAAAAAGCCATCGCCCACCTGCAGACTTTCGAGCACTGGTGGTATAGCGCCCCCCAGCGAGTTACATATCAGCTTCGACATGCCCGCCGATCCAAAACTACACCCGCTTGGCAGGAGTGAGATGCAATCACTGTATCATGAAGCTACACACCAGATCGAATGGGTTCACAATGTTAAGCTGCCCAACAGCAATCCGCGGTCAGAGCGCAATACCGATTATCTGGACAGGGTCACAGGAATACTCCGGCTATGGAAGCTCACAGAGCAGCAGGCAATGGGCGGCGTTCGCACAGCAGAAGAGACCTTGAATATTTACCGTAATCTGCAAGCCAACCTGCAATCGGCAGAAAAGACGTTTATTCCGGAAACGGGGCAACTGGAGAGCTGGGCCGGCATTCGCATTCGCTTTGAGGATATTCACAAGCTGTATCGTAGCGGCACTTGTGGCAAAGTGCTGAAAAAGGTCGCGGAATATTTCGACCATGGCATAGAGAAGCCGGCGGCGAGCATCAAAAATACACCTGCGCAGAACAAAAGCAGCCAGCAACATTCCCCCTCGCAGACAGCGGCATCAACACATATCGTCTATGCGATGGTTTACGATCAGGCTACCGGCACACCGGTGGCGGGTGCTGCATTTTCAGTTCTGCAGCCGGGAATCAGTACGGCGCAGTGGATAAGCGCCGGCTTCGACAAACGGTTCGTAGCCTCTCACGGCATCTCGGATGCATCCGGTATGGTGGCGCTTCATCCGAGCCTGCTAAACGGCAAGAGCTACAGCTTCGTTATCGCACGCGAGTCATACAAGGTCGTCCGCTACGAATCGCTCACCATCACCACCACCAGCCCGGAGCCGCTGAAGATTACGGTCAAACTGAAGCGGCAATAGCTACTCGACGCTCACCGATTTGGCCAGATTACGCGGCTATACACATCAGCACCGTTAAGCTCCGCAACATCATCGACCACCCGCGCACCATTCCGCAGCGCGAAGCCAACCGGCTACTTGGCCTGCAATCGACCGAGTAGCTGAACCACTTCACTGGATGGGGCATTGATCTTGTCCAGCGCCTCACTTGCGCCACGTTTATCACCCTTATTGAAACGATCCACCACTTCCCGTGCTAACCTGTGTACCTCGGCATGTGGTTTCTCCAGCGCGGCAAATGCCGACTCCTGACCATAGCTGCTTCCGCCTTCAGCATAGTACCATTTACCCAGTCTGCAATTGCGGTGATCGGTTACATCTGACGACGATATATGCTCATTTCCCAGCATCATATCCACCAGCCGTTTCTTCCACAGCATGTGGTCGGTTTTTGCGAGGCTAAGTACACCTTTGCCAACCCTGTTTTTCGCCAGGCTTTCGAGTTGACCCCGGATGCCGCCTTCGAGTTCACGCATCTGGTCTGAGGTATGACTAATTTCATCGTTCTCATGCGTGACCAGTTCTGAGACCTCATGCGTTCGTCTGGCTATCTCACGTGATGCTTCGCCCTGATCAGAGGCCGCCATTTTGATATGACTTACCTGCTCGGAAACGGTACTGAAGGCTGTAATCACATCCATCATGCTACGTCCCGCATCTTCAGCCGCCGCACCGCCGCGCTCCGCGCGCTCTACATTTTCACTGAATAGCGTCACTACGCTGTCGATTTCGCCCTGCAACTGCGCAATTTTCTGGCTGATTTCACTGGCGGCCTTGGCTGTCTGCTGGGAAAGCGCCTTCACTTCACCAGCCACCACGGCAAAGCCTTTGCCTGCATCACCCGCCCGGGCAGCCTCAATGGTTGCATTCAGGGCCAGCATATTGGTCTGGCCGGCAATACGCTGGATGGATGCAACAATGGCGCCAATATCACCTGAAAATTGTACCAACGTCTCCACATCACCCATCGCCGCGCGGGCCCGAGTGGCCATCTCACTGAGCACTCCCAGCGCACTTTCAACCGATGAAGAGCCCATATTTGCTGCCTCAACAGCCTGTGAGGCCAGTGCAACCGCCTCATCCGAACTACAGGCAATCTGCTCGTTGGTCGCCGCCAGCTCTTCGGTAGCCGCCGCCATCGAGAGCATACGATCATTCATATTGCCCACGCCATCGGACATGCGGCTCATCGTCGCAACCACCTCAAAGATATTCATGCAGTTTCTGGCCTGGCTCTCCATCAGGTCCTCAACCATCTTCTCCAGCGATGCACCCAATCGGTCGACTGTCACTGCCATAGCATCCTTACCGCCCACCCGTGCAGTAAAGTCTCCTGAGGCAAACTTCTCCAGCGTACTGCTGATCATCCCATCACTACTCATAACCCACTCCTCTGTATCAATTACGTGAGACCAGTCGCCAGACTGGCCTGTTTTCAAGACGAACCGTTTCCCATTTTGATTTTTTTCCTTCAACCATTTCGCCCGCACCGGTAAATAGATAACCACCTATATCTGTCAACTGGGCAATCTGGTCAATCACCTCTTTGCGCTGTTCAACATCAAAATAGATCAGCACATTGCGGCAAAAAACAATATCAAATGGCGAATAGTGCCGCAGGGTTCCAATCAGTGTTGGCGCAATCAGGTTTGCCTCCTGAAAATGAATCATTGATCTTAACGCATCATTGACCTGCCATGCATGTTCATCAACCTGCTTAAAGTATTTAACCAGATCCTGAATCGGCAACCCACGCTGCACTTCCATCTGCTTATACGTTGCGGCCTTGGCATATCGAATTGCCTCAGGAGAAAGGTCTGTGCCAATAATTTTAACCCGGTTCGCAGCGTTCGGAATCTGGTTCATGGCGCTAATCGCAATTGAGGTAGCTTCCTGCCCGGTAGACGACGCAGCAGACCAGATCTTTATTTTCGCGAACGACTGTTTTTGCTGCAGCAGCTTTGGAAACAGGTGTTTTTTCAGTACCTCAAACGGATATGCATCACGAAAGAACAGGGTTTCATTGGTCGTCATTTTATCAATAACCAACCGCGCCAGCTCTCCCCGTTCGTTTCTCTTGATTGCATCAATCAAGGTATTCAGGCTTTCAAAGCCGTGGTCTTTTACCAACGGCAGCAATCGTGTACGAATCAGATAGAGTTTGCTTTCATTCAATGAAATGCCGCTCTCTTTCCTCAAAAAATCCGAAAGGTAGATGAAATGGGCGCTAGTGACAGGCATCAGGCCATACCTCTGCCAATGCAGGCAATGGCAGGACCAATCTCTGCAAGTGGCAACACCTCATCTGCCGCCCCCAGCTTCACGGTCTGGCCGGGCATTCCCCAAACCACACTGCTCTGTTGATCCTGCGCAATGACTCGTGCATGAACATCAGAGAGCATCTTGGCGCCGGCAGCACCATCGGCTCCCATACCGGTTAGTATCACAACCAGCGTACGTATTGTCGGCGCCAGGCGGTGCAGGGATCGAAGTGCCACATCAACTGCAGGTTTACAGTGGTGCTCTGGCGCTCCATCATTAAAGCGAACAGTTAGCCCGCCGCCAGCTGCCCTGACCACATCCATATGAATCTCACCGGGGTTAAAATAGACATGTCCGGCTTCCAGCTTCATCTGCTCCTGTGCAACAAGGCAACGAACAGGACAATCCCGATCCAGCCTGCTGGCAAGTGATTCAATAAACAGCTTGGGCATATGCTGGACCACAATGACCGGTACTGGGAAATTGGCAGGAAGTGCCGCAATCACCTCGCGTAGTGCGGCGGGCCCACCGGTACTCGAGCCGATAGCTACAATATCCGGGGTAAACACTCCCCTCACCCTGCCGGGCGTTGCAACCGTTGCCGGTCGCGGCGGCACTGTTCTTTGCTGTTTCAGGCCACTCTTTCGTTCCGCTGCGGCTTTCAGTTTCGGGTATAAGCCTTCCCGCAAAGTCTGCATCGGCGTCGCATCAGTTGCTTTCGGCTTAAGCACCATATCAAAGGCCCCTGCCTCTAACACCAGCACAACTCGCTCGGCATCGTTTCTTGTTTCAGCGGCTACAACGATCACCTGTATATCCGGATACTTCACTGCCAGCACAGCCAGCGTCTCCATACCGTTCATACGCGGCATATTCATGTCCAGCGTGATTACGTCGGGCTTAAGCTTGGGAATCAACTCCACAGCCTCCTGCCCGTCTACAGCGGCCCCGACAACTTCGATATCCTGGTACTCTTTCAAAGCCTTGCTCAGAAGCATGCGATAGACACCGGAATCATCGACGACCAGCACTCTGATCATGTATTGTATCCAATCCCTACGATATCAAGCTTGCTTTTGATAATACTCTCATCAAATGGTTTCATGACATATTCACTGGCACCCAGTGCCAGCGCCTTGAGGATGGATTTCATTTCAGTTTCTGTCGAAACAATAATCACAGGCGGCAACTCTCTGTCGGCAAAGCGGGATTTAATTTGCTCAAGAAAGGTCATGCCATCCATTACTGGCATATTGATATCCAGAAAAACTACCCGCACCTCCGGATGCAAGGCCAACAGCTGCAAACCAAGCTCACCATTTTCTGCCTCGAGCAGAGCGTAACCACACCTGCGCATGATTCGCCCCAGAGAGGTACGCACGACCTTTGCATCATCAATAACAAGTACTTCGCCCAACATACACGCCTCCATAGCCGCATTCAAACCAGTCACGGCATACTCATCGCTATAACTTTCTCAACATCCAGCATAACCAGTATACGTTTGTCCTGCTTAAGAACACCGTGACACACGCTTTTCCACCTTGCATCCAGCGTATCCGGAGTTGGCTCATAAGCACCGGCCTGTATATCTATCACCTCGCCTACACTATCCACTGTCAGCCCGAAGTTTTCACCCTCATCACTCTCAACAATGATGGTACGATACCGGCTTTCATCTTCCCTGGCTGGCAGATCCAGAATCCTTAGCATATCCAGTTCAGTAAGGATCTTGCCACGCAGATTAATCAGGCCGTTTACCGAAGCTGTCGATAGCGGAACCTTGGTACGCACCTGTGGCACCACTACTTCCGACAGCTGATCCACAGGCAGTGCAAGCCACTGCCCGGCCACTATACATGTCAGCAAACGTGATTGCGTTATCGGTTCACCATTCATATTACGCCCCCTAATCTACCAGTTGACCATCTATCACACTGGCACTGGTCAAGCTATTTTGCTTCTCTGGCCTCTTCCTACCCAGGAGCTGTGTAAGGTGCTCGATCAGTATCTCCCGGTCGAACTTCTTCACACAGGCATTAAACAGATGCGCCTGACCAGCGAATTCGGACGGGTCCAGCGATGACAGAGAAATGATCGGTGTTTTCTCCAGGTTCGGCTGTTCACGGATCCATGTTGCAAGTGCAAATCCATCCAGACGCGGCATTTCTATATCGGTTAAAATCAGATCCGGTTGCTGATGCTTAAGAATCTCCTGCGCTTCTATACCATCTCTGGCCATAAGGATTTCACAACCAAGCCCTTCAAGCACAGGCAGCACCAGATTTCTGAAAAAGAGAGCATCTTCTACATAAACGATCCTCTGTACGCGCGAACGACGATCGCCACCCTTCTTGGCAAACCAGTTCGGAGCAGACTTTTTAATCACCTCGAAAATATCAATCACTTCAGTTGAGCGATCTTCTATCACTGCCGTCCCCAGGAAATATGGCTCACTGCTCTCCAGATGGATCTCCAGTTTCTGCTTGACGATATCGATGATTCTGTCGACCTGTATGCAAAGCCTTCGCCCCTGATCAGCAATGATCAGACAGGGTTCACTATCACCCTTCTCGGCCGCCACGATCTCCAGCACCTCGGAGAGACGCACCACCTGAACAACGTCACCCCGATACTGAACAACCTCTCTGCGACCCGATTTTTCAATCGCCTGCGTATCAATCTCCTCAATACGCTCAACCAGAGCCATGGGAATAGCGTACCACTGCTCACCCACTGCAAACACAAGGATATACTGGCTCTCCTCTGCAATAGAAAGCCGATCTGCTTCATGCTCAGCAACAACCGATGCAACTTCCTGTCCCTGGCGAAGATCCTTGGTAATCCCCATGCAATCCAGGATAGGCACAACCATGCCATCGCCAAGGATGCTACAGCCGCCATACACATCGAGGTTATTAAAATGGCACCCCAATGGCTTAACTACGATCTCTTCCGCGCCCAGAATATGATCCACACCGATACCGAACTGACGATCAGCTATATTAATGACAACAAAAGAACTCATCTCTTTCTGGCTTGCTTCCTGCTTCAGCACCTCACTGAGACCAATAATCGGCAACAGTCGACCGCGCAGGCGGTAAAATGGTTTGCCGGCAATATCTTCCCAGTCGCCATTATTACGACTGATAGAGATCAGCTCCTGCACGACCATCTGCGGAATAGCAAAATGCTGGCCTGAGCTGGCAACAATCATGGCCGGGATAATGGCAAGTGTAAGTGGTATGCGAATGTGTAACGTGGTTCCCGCACCTAGTTCACTGTCGATTTCTACAGTGCCGCCAACACCCTCAATCTCGGAGCGAACCACATCCATTCCGACACCACGGCCGGAGAGGTTGCTGATCTTCTCCACTGTAGAGAGACCGGCGTGAAAGATCAGCTGCAGTGCAGCCTTGTCACTCATCGTAGTCGCCTGCTCAGCTGTGATCACGCCCATCTTCAGTGCTTTGTCGCGAATTTTTTTCGGGTCTATGCCGCCACCATTATCATTAATATCGATGACAATAAAGCCACTCTCCTGGCGCGCCTCGAGGGATATTTTCCCCTCTTCCGGCTTACCTTTGGCCCGACGAACCTCTGGTGACTCAATACCATGATCACAAGAGTTGCGGATAATATGTGTCATCGGATCTTTCAGGGCAGCCAGAATAGTTCTATCCAGCTCGGTCTCCTGCCCCTCCATTTCAACCCGGATTTTTTTACCCAGATTCTTGGTAATGTCCCGCAACAAACGAGGGACAGTACTCCACAATGTTGAAATAGGCTGCATGCGGGTATGCAGTAGCTTCTCCTGCAAACGACTTGTAATCTGACTGACACCACGGCTGGTACGTACCAATTCGGTATCAGTGCTCTGCTCAACCAGACGCAGTAGCCTGTTACGGGAGAGTACCAGCTCACCAACCTGATTCATCAGTTCATCAAGCAGAGCGACATCAACCCTGATACTACCTTCAGCCTTGGGCTTGCGCGTGGGCTGAACCTGGGTATTCACCGCTGCAACCACGGGCAATGACTCTTTCTGCTCTGGCTCTTTCTGCTCTTCAACTGCATCCGCAACCACTACCGCCTGCGTCTGAACCTCGGCGGGCAGCGGCTGTTCTATCGGTACTGCTTTAGTTGATGCCATTGAGCTTGCCTTGGCAATCCCCAGCACCTTCAGCGCCACTGCCGGCTTAATCCCCTCAATAGCCCGCAGTTTTTCAAACCCGGCCGCCAGCACCAAAGCCTGTGTACAAAGGCCTGCCTGCTGCAGAATCTCTATATCTTGCTCTTCAATGCCTTCAAGCCAGTCCATAGACACCACGTCAGTGATCTCACTGGCCACTGAAGCACCGCCACCTTCAATCAAACGCTCAGCTGCAGCCAACCTGATGCATAGATCAGCCGAATCAATGACAGGCTCGCTTCCACTCTCTTCAATCCCGGCAATGAGCTCCTTGATCATATCGGTGCTCTCCAGCAGCAGTGATATAATATCACCGTCAGCCTTGAACTTTGTTGAGCGAACTTTACCAAGCAGGTTTTCACCTGCATGCGCCACCTTCTCCAACCCTTTGAGACCAAGAAAGCCGCAGCTGCCTTTGACCGTATGGATCACACGGAATATGGAATCCACGGTGTCGGCATTACCGGGGTCTGCTTCAAGATCCAATAGCTGCTCTTCAATCGAGGCAAGGTTCTCGTTACTCTCGGTTAGAAATTCGGCAAGTAGTTCTTCATCCATAATCACACCCCAATCCGGATATCTTTCATCAAAACAACATACTGCCGACAACTTCAATCAGATGATCCGGCTGAAATGGCTTCACAAGCCAGGCCGACACTCCTGACTCATGACCTATGGATTTCTTATCGTCGCCTGACTCTGTTGTCAGCATCACAATCGGTATCTCCGCATAAGCAGGTAGCTGACGAATATTTTGAATCATCGTCAAGCCATCCATATTGGGCATATTCAGATCCGTCAAAATCAGGTCATAGACTGACTCCTGAGCTTTGGCCAGCCCTTCAGCGCCATCTTTAGCCTCAACCACTTCGAAATCCACGCTGAGCAGCGTTCGCTTTACGGTCATGCGAACCATCATTGAATCGTCAACAATGAGAATTTTAGGTGCACCACTCATAGCTCATCCCTCAATACAAGTCTCTCTTCTTCCATAACATAGCGGCCAGACACACTCTCTTTCCACATTGCTTCGCTCGTATCCTGTTCTTTCACTGCTTGCGACCACTCATCCAGACAGCTTTTCACATTATTCATACGTTGCATCACGCGATCGATATTCTGCAACTCGGTCAGAGCCAGCATGATATCCTCTTCAACTTCGGTACCGGCATTCTTCTCCAGCACCTCGGAAAGCTTCATCAATCCGTTTTCCGTTGATTCGTTTAACAGCTGCAGTGAACCTTCGAGCTGACGCATCAGCACGCGCAACAACTTGGGATCTGCACTTTTCGGCCATATTTCTGCCATCACTTCTCCTTCCAGGGCTATCGTTGCCAGCCCGCTGTTCTGTTCTTCCTGCATTTCTGTTTCCTGAGCCTCTACGGGCTCAGTTACTGCTACTTCAGACTGTGCGACCTCAACCTCTGCTACTGCCTCAGTCACTGCTGCTTCAGCCTCTGCAACCTCAGCTTCTGCAACCTCAGCCACTGCTGCCTCAGTCTCTGCAACCTCAGTCTCTGCAACCTCAGTCTCTGCAACCTCAGTCTCTGCAACCTCAGTCTCTGCAACCTCAGTCTCTGCAACCTCAGTCTCTGCAACCTCAGTCTCTGCAACCTCAGTCTCTGCAACCTCAGCCTCTGCAACCTCAGCCTCTGCAACCTCAGTCTCTGCTACTTCAGTCTCTGCTACTTCAGTCGCTGCTGGCTGAACCGCTGCTTCTGCTACATGAACCTCTGCGACTTCAGCCGCTGCTGGCTCAGTCGTAACGACCTTCTCTTCTTTCAGGATAATGCCCCTGCGACAAAACAGCGTTACTGAGGAGGATGAGGGCATCTCAAACTCATCAATCAGCGTTCCAGCAAGCAGGTGTAGTTGCTCGCCGGCAACACTCCATTGGATAGGAAAGAGGTGGTCAATCACCCGGTACAGGTTCAAATGCGTCGCTTTGGATGACTCCAGACCATAGGCCACAGGAACCCAACCACGACGTAAACCTTCCCGGTAAACCTCTTCCCATGTCGCATCTTTTTGCTCAAGCAGGCTATTGGTGTTTTCACCTTCAACCAGCACAGCATCACCAAGCATCATATCCATGAACTCGAAGGTTTTTGACTCCTGCTCAAAGCCTTTGCTATCCCTGCTACGATTGGCAAAGGAGAGTATCTTTCTGGCCATATAGACATCGTGAAATGAATCTGGGGAGCCGATATCAATCTTCAACAACGGATAGGATTCCGTAGATTTTACAAAGGATTCACTATTCACCCTGTTGCGGGGAAGAATCATGATTTTCGGTGGTGTCCACCACTTCACTTCCTGTTTACGGGCAGAAAGAAGCCGGGCCAGCGAGTGATACCACATCTCAAGCAGTGAATCCTCACTGTCGTCCTCACGCTCAACCGGATAGAGCATGATCACCTTGCAGTTTCGCAGCAGCGGTGTGACCTCTGAGATATCAAGGCCATCCCACGGATGTATCTGTACCTTCAGATCGCAATTTAGTGCTTTGACCTTTTCGCCCACTGCATCCAGACGCATCTGATGATATCGGACCATTTTTTCCGATGATGGATTTAGCACATTCAAGGTCAGCTTATGATGTTTCTCCGCCATCTCCTCGATCATTGATGGCAGGCCATCATGCCAGCCCATAAACAGCAGATTCAAGTCCCACGTTTCAGGCCACTCGAACATCCTGATCACCTTGTTGCGTATAGGAGGGATACCCTTGTCGACTGCCTGCTCCATCATACCTGGCCACAGACTCGCTTCTCTGCCCATGGCTATCACATCTTCGATCTCAAAGGGCCTGCTGATCTTCACCATATCGCTGAGCAAGCGGTAATCCCCCTCCTTGCTCCTGAAGGCCAATGCATTCACACCGGATGCAAACAGGTTGGTAGCCCAATCAACGAGTGGCGCTTCGGTATTTCCCGCAACCAGTTTTGAACCGCTGTTACCGGGAACAATGCGCGCCTGCCAGGAAACCGTAAACAGACCCGTGTCACCTTCAACCGCATCAAGCATCTGACTACCCAATTCCGGCATAAAGGGACAGTGATGCATCTGGTAGAGCATACGTGCCGTAATGGCTGCCGAGTTAAACACTTCAGCATCAAGAGTCTGATGATAAACACTTTCCAGATTCCGGCTTACTCCGGATTCAGAAAGCAGAGATACACCGATATCCATCTTCTTCAGCCGGGCTTCCTGAACGAGTGCATGATGATCCACTATCGATTCCGGATCTGCGTATCCTTTATGGAAGAAAAATATCTCCTTGATGCCATTCAGGTTAAAATGGGAAAGTACCTGCCTACTCCCCTCATCCGTCTGTCTGATATTAAGCCAGCTGCCAAAACCGGAGATAACTCGCTCTTTATGATCAAAAAATATCCAGGCAGAAAAATAGGCCCGGCGCATACGCGAGCACATTTCGCCAAACACCTTGAGTATACCCTCGGCTTTCTCATTATCCCCCGAAAACACCAACTGCACACGTGAAGAGAGCGGGCTATTGGTAAGCTCGCGTAGCAGCGCGCCCATAACGTTGGCACCAAGACCAACCAGCAAGGCAAAGAAGAATACGCCGGTCAGGGCAATGCCAATAGTCAGCAGACTAAGACCGGGTGAAAATGCCTGCTCCGGTGTTGTGCCTGGGTCAACCAACCAGATAAATGCAAACATTGCCACCTGTAACGGGTTATAGTCATCACTATTAATCAGGCCATCGCCAGACAGATCCATATGCGGATATATAAAGTAGACCATTAATGCCGAGAAAAACATCAGGATAACCAGCATCGACACCAGCATCCCGGACTCTTTTCTAACTTCCGGCATCATCGCAACCTGCCTGGCGGCCAGAACCAGACTGCCCAGCGGATTAAGCATCACCAGAACGCGAACCGCTCGCAGCAAAGCGACAGCCATTGGCACGCCTTCAATCATATTGAATAATGCCAGCGTGGTAACAAGGTCAAAGGCAATAAAGCAGTACTCTGCTTTTCTTCTTTTCCCACCCGGCAGCACCTTGCCTATCGCCACCAGACGGGCAGCTAGCTCTACAAGCAGTGCAATCGCCATATACGGTGCAATCGACTCCATACCAAGCGCAACCGCACAGAGCCCGAGGGCCATCACCGCCATGGGCAATGAATAGATAAAGCTCTCATAGGTAACGAAATGAAAGACCCTCATCATTCTGAGCATGTACATGCCGCGCAACAGACGAGCCATGCGCAGATAGATCGAGTTACCAACCAGGCCGACCGGCGCAAACAGGATCAGATAAAGACCTATCGTTGCCAGCGCATCAAATACAATGAAGATCATCTCATTGCGGTCACGCCATCCCTGCTCCTTTTGCAACCAGAGACGCAGCACCAGCTCAACAGAGAAAAAGAGAGTCAGCGGGGCAATCACAAACCAGAGGCGTTCAAACGAAGACAATGCCAGTGCAGCGACAATAAGCAGCGAGTATCGCGGGTGTGAAAACACCCGTTCGGCCAGATACATCCACTCCCTGCGGGAATGATGACTTGAAGCTGCTTCCTTCACGACACTGCTCCTCTTTACCGCTGCCTTCTGGACCGGTTTCTCATGACCACCCACGGTGATCTCAGCCTGTCTATCAATTCGACAAGGCAACGGGGCTGTTCATACAACCGATTCTTTCACATCCTCATTGCTAGCCAGATCACTCAGGAAAGAGTGCACCACTGATGAGAGTTCACCAGACAACCGTTTCAGGTTCTCGGATGTTTCACTGAGCCCATTGGCAGACTTGCCTGTCTCCTCTACCGCCACAGCCACATCGGACATATTGCTGGAAACATCCAGCACACTCTGATTGGCATGCTGAATACTCGAGGAGATCTCCTGCGCAGCCTGGGCCTGCTGGTCTGCCGATATGCTGATATGGCTGTTAATCTCATTGATGCGACGGATAATAGTGCTTATCGCTTCAATCGTGGTGGCCGCATTGGCACTTTCGGCCTGAATCTCCTTGACCTGACGTGCAATACGGTCCGTTGCACGTGCTGTTTCAGAAGCAAGCTCTTTCACCTCATCCGCAACCACGGCAAAACCGCGTCCAGCTTCCCCTGCACGGGCTGCCTCAATACTGGCGTTGAGCGCCAACAGGTTGGTCTGCTCGGCAATATCGCTGATCACCTGGATAACGGAACCGATCTCCTGAGACTCCTTGCCCAGTTTCGCCACCGTTTCGGTTGTCTCATTGGCCTGAGTCACGGCCTGCTCTGTTACCCGGGCAGCCTCCATCACCTGACGTGTCACTTCAGAGATTGACGCCGTCAACTCCTCCGTAGCCGCTGCCACTGTACTTACATTATCGGAAGCCTGCTGGGCACCAGTCACCACATTACCTGCCTGAGCTGCCGCCTCCGTAGCCATCGCAGCCAATGAATCAGCCGTGTCATCAGCCGTACTGGAGAGGCTGTTAAGGCTTTCAGATATCCTGCTGATCATCGTTTCAAAGACAGCAGTACGCTGCTGGTCCCGGATTGCCTTGCGTTTAAACGTAGCCATCTGGTCCAGACTCTCATTGATGACATCACCAACACGTGTCATATCGGAGTAAAGACCGCGTGTATCAATGCGCCGGTTCATATTACCACCAGCAATCCCTTCCACAGAGGCCTGCACTTCACGCAGGAAGGTTTCAACACGATCACCTGTGTTATTCACCTCCCAGCTGATCTTGCCTATATCACCCCCACCCTGAATATCGGTAATACGCGCCGACAAATCCCCGCCAGACCAGGTTTCCAGCGCATCATGGATCTTAAGCAGCCTCCGCCCCAACACCTTTACCGCCACGGAATAAAACAGCATCGCAACTACTGCTATAACGATAGCGGCTGCCCAATATGCCCATGTAGCTAAAACCGTAAGCGTGAATGCAGCCATAGCGAATGCACATAACGTGACCAGCAAAAAACCGGTTGCCATAACCTTTTCTACCGACATTTTGCGCGTCAAGGACTCGACCATACCCATTTTCTTCTTCTCTTTTCTGGCCATCTCTTATCTCCGTCCGCCGCGCTTGGCATTCATCTGCTTATACAATGCTGTTGCATCATTAATTTGCTGGCTGGTTGCTCTGCGCCGAGCTGACATATAACCGGTAATACGCCCTGTTCCAGCATCCACATCCGGGGTGACAGTTGCATCTACCCAGTAGTAATCACCATTTGCACAACGGTTTTTTACAAGGCCGTGCCACTCCTTTCCTTCGCGCACGGTATCCCATAAATCCTGAAATGCTTCCGGTGGCATATCAGGATGCCTGACCATATTGTGGTTTTTCCCGAGCAACTCATGCTCTTCAAAACCGGCAATACGCATAAATACTTCATTGCAATAAGTGATAATACCTTTGGTATCAGTTTTGGAGATTAACAAATCATCATCACTGAAAGTTACCTCATTGTTGGTAACCGGCTCATTGACTCGCATTTCGCCCTCCTAAATTATGGGTCTACACACCTTGTCTTCCACAAAAAAATCATTCATAGGCGTATTAGTAAATATCTATACCAAGTAAGAGGCCAACTACATATCATTGGTACATACAGAATATATGGATATAAACAATCGAGGTTATGCAAGCATCTTTGGAAATGTACCTAACAGGGTATTATCCTTTTAAATACATGCAATTATACAATTACAGGCCATTTCAGCCAGAAATCGACACTAAGAAAAAACCTTATGTTTATAAACAGGTTATATAGATATGACTACATATCACAGGCTATTCATTTGCCTGAAAACATCTGACCCCACCCATAAGCTCGCAGGGCCAGCATCCTTTGAGGATATCGGCGGTTTTTTGACGAGTGTCAAAAAAACAAGCTTCAAAGCGGCGTAAATCGACAAAATACCAACGCCTGCCAAGACCATGCGGCCGAGTGAATGTCGTATTTCAAACAAGATCGTCAATATTTTATCCGTTGGGAAAGCAACAATTTCAATCAAACCGCCAACCACCATGGCATTCCTTTAGTGATGCGAGGTCTACATAGACTTATTATAGCAAGTTTTGATTGTGTTTTTGTGTGACAATTTGTCGCATACTTATAATGAACTGCGAACGCCCGTTCATGGCAGACTACTGCCGATCACCAGAGGCGACAGTCAGTCAGAACCGGATATTCAGTTTTCTGCTTGCACTGGCTCGCTCATGTGTTCAATCCTCGCTTTCATAAAACACCTCTTGGGTGAACACCGTAAAGAGGACGTTTCTACTTTGCTAAAAGCGGACACTTTCATTTTGCCCCTGCACGAACGATGACAAGTGTGCTTCTGGCATAGTCAGATATACAGAATGGCAGCCAGGGAAAGGCCTACTTTTTGAGCCGGTCCTACTTATGCATGGACAGTGTGACTGAAAAGATGGAAACTTCTAATTGCTATAAAATATGTAACTATCCTAACCTTTCCGGGGAATTCTGCGTATTCCGGTCGAACGTGACACCTGATTCCGCTGGAACGCGGCACCCCATTCCGATTGAAGTCGGCACCTGATTCCGGTGAAGTCGACACCCCCGCTACAGGGTTCAAGATGTAGCTGATCTGG